>Ga0116116_1002051_pt1 | contig 13329 bp, 18 predicted proteins | sample June2015DPH_10_1_FD_89722 | JGI IMG/M metagenome (GOLD analysis project Ga0116116, IMG submission 89722) | Peatland microbial communities from SPRUCE experiment site at the Marcell Experimental Forest, Minnesota, USA - June2015DPH_10_150 | ecosystem: Environmental > Terrestrial > Soil > Wetlands... | reverse complement strand
GCCGCGGCTGTCGCATTTCTGATAGCCTTCATCATTGGGTACAGTTTTCAGGTAGTTGGAACTCTGGCGAGTGAACAAGACTTCGTTGTTCGTGAAGCTCGCTTTGCCGTTGGCTCGGACGTCAGTTTCACATTGAGTTCGCCTGCAAATGCGTCGCAGATAGTGAGTGCCGTCAGCAGCAACGTGTCGCACATTCAATCTATAACTACAGAATACAGTTTCACGGGTTCGGCCGGTCTCGGAGGAAACGAACAGGGAATGCAGATCCGGGCGGTAAACCCGAAAACGTGGCTTTCCACAGCCTATTATGAGAACGACATGTTCAGCGGCAGCCCAGTTGAAAAAGCCTTTGAAACGATGAGTTCAAACGATTACACTGTCATTCTGGACGTTAACCAAGCCGACGCTCTTAACAAGAAGGTGGGCGACGTCGTCGCCGTGACTTTTGGTGACTCATCTACGGGAGCAGTGCAGACGGAAGAGTTGAGGGTTGTAGGGTTTTTCGGAATCGAATCGGGACAAACTTCAGGTCAGTACTGGTCTTATATTCCAGAAGGACTCTACAATCAGACAAAAGAAAATGTAGTTCGTTCAGCCTCGGCCAAAATACTCATCAGGTTGCAAGGCGGCACGGACAGTAAGGCCGTCGCGGATCAGATTCGCGGATTAGATATCAGCGCTGTCAGCTCGGTGTCCTCTGTGACTGAGCAGCTCACGAATCAACAGAGCGACCTTACCATCACGGGCTCGTTCAACGTTCTGCGCCTAGGCGTGCTTTTCATGGTGGCGGCGGCTTCAATCGGAACCGCCCTGGTTACGTTGGTCAGCTTGAGAGAGAGGAAACGTGAGGCGTCAATCATGAGCGTTCGGGGGCTCTCATTCAAACAGCTGCTCGTCATGCTTCTCACCGAGAACCTGGCGGTTGTGACATTCGCAGTGCTCGTAGGCACGGTTGTGGGACTCATAGTGGTGCGCGGAGTAGTTGCGTCAAACAACGCTGTGAACGCAGCCTTATATTCAGTCACTCCCTTGAGCAGGCACATGGTCTTTCCGCCTGACGCAGTCTTGACCCTGTTCATTTCTTTCATCCTCGTTTTCGCGTCAACCATCATCCCGGTCGTTCTGATGGCAAAAAGATACAGTTCAAGGTTGGAGAGGACGGTGCGAGAAGTTTGAAAGGCGCAGAAATAATCGTCAAAGACGTGATTAAAGTGTATCATCTGGGCAAAGTGGAAGTTCAGGCCCTACGCGGACTAAGCATGTCGGTAAAAGAGGGCGAAGTGGTCTCAATCATAGGACCAAGCGGAAGCGGAAAGACCACACTGCTAAACATAATAGGAGGATTAGACACGGCAACCGCAGGCTCTGTTGCAGTGGGTGACACACAAGTCACGGCACTGTCAACCTCTCAGCTCGTTGATTATCGAAGGAAAACCGTCGGACACATTTTCCAAACCCTCAACCTAATTCCCACGCTGACCGCTGCTGAAAACGTCGAACTGCCGATGATAGCCATGGGCGCAGGAAGAAGCAAACGAAAAGAGCGCGTCAAAGAACTGCTTGAAATAGTAGGCCTAACCCAGAGAGCGGATCATAAACCCGACGAATTAAGCGGCGGAGAACAGCAGCGCATAACCATGGCTGCGGCTCTGGCCAACGACGCCCCAGTAATCCTAGCCGACGAGCCAACAGGAGAATTAGACACTACCAACGTCAAAATCGTGGTCGACTACTTGGTAAAAATAAGCCGAGAACTAGGCAAGACCATTCTGATGGTTACTCATGACCCAAACGTTGCCAGGCAAGGAGACAGAATACTACGCATCGAAGACGGCGCCATAAAAGCGGCTTTGACGCCTGCTCAAACGTTAGAACCGACCGCGGCTGTCTCATACGTTGACCAGCTCAAATCGAGACTGACCGACATAGATGCACAATTGGAAAAACTCGACCAAGACTTCCGAGCTGACAAGATAAGTGGCGACGAATACGTTGAACAGAGGCAGAGACTCAAACAGACGAAGACAAGCCTGTTGGACGAGCTTCACCGGATGGGCGTGGTGATTTAAACCAATAAGATGAAAAGCGATAAATCGTTTCCAAGTTTTCATGAATCTCTGGCGCGCGCTAAGGTGAACGGTCCGGGTTAAACATGAGGGCGAACGATTCTGGGCCCTATCGTTTGCATCCGACTGCCTGAATGTGTGATGCTAAAGGCACAGCGTCTGACCTCTCAAGCATGCTGTACTCGATTTTCAAGAGTTTGTCGACAAGGGCTTTGCTGAACGTCTCTCCTTGCAGTCTCTCAAGAGACAGACCGAGGGGCATAGTGAAGACTTTGCCGAACATTCTCTCCACCCTGACGCCGTTGTCTTCAAGCAGCTGTCTAAACTCGTCTGGTGACAGAGCATAGACCTTCACGCGGTCAAGCATATTGAACGGTGAATCTTTCGCCAATATTCTGGAGGCCAAGGACGGGTCTTCCTGAACAATAGAAAGAGACAGCACATAACGGTTCTGTCCAGAGATAATCAGACGATGCCCCTTCTTCAGAACTCTGACGAGCTCGCTCACCACCCTATCTTGTTCTTTGATGAAGCATAGGGCATGATCACAGAACACCATGTCGAATGATTCGTCTCCAAAGTCCAGCTTGCGAAGATCGCACCTCCTGGTTTCTATGCGATCTTGCAGACCTTCCTTAGCAATCTTCTCTTTTGCCACGTCCAACATTCCGTCGGAAAGGTCTGCCAGCACGACGCGTGCACCGCACTTTGCCATGGGAACACTCCATTTTCCAGTCCCGCCAGCAGCATCGAGCACACATGCCTTTGAGTCTCGTGGAACATAAGGCTCAGTGATTTTCCATGTTGCTGCGTCGTACACTTTGAAATACAGCTGCTTCGAATAGTCATCATAAGTCTGAGCTTTCTCATCATAATAGTCCTTCACAACACGGTCAGAGGACGAAGACATAGTCAGTCAGTTCTCTAATAGATCTTAGCCAAGTTACTTAAGTTCTCGCTCTAGCGCGCGCACATAAAGGGTATTTAAGCATCCGCTACACTACAAGAAGCGGTATCAAATGCCGAAGACTAAAGCAATAATAAAAATTCAAAACGTTGTTGCTTCTGCCACTCTAAACCAGAAAATTGACTTAAACGCTATCGTGAAGAGTTATCCAGGCGTAGAGTATCGTCCGGAACAGTTCCCAGGACTTGTGTTTAGGCTTAAGAAACCGAAGACGGCGACGCTGATTTTCAACTCTGGCAAAATGGTGTGCACAGGAGCGAAATCGGAACAGGAATCCCGCAGGGCCGTCATGACAGTTGTTAAAGAGTTGAAAAAGGGCGGAATAATCATCATCAGCAAACCGGAGTTAAAGATTCAGAACATTGTTGCCTCCGCAAGCTTAGGCGGAAGGATAGAGTTAGAAGAAGCGAGCACGCTTGGAAAAACCATGTATGAGCCGGAGCAGTTTCCAGGATTGATCTACAGGATGGACGAGCCTAAAGTGGTCATACTGATATTCGCAACCGGGAACCTTGTTTGCACCGGAGCGAAGAAAGAACAGGACGTTTATGATGCCGTGCATAAGCTTCACGAAAGATTGGAGGAACAAAACCTCATATTCTACGAATAAGAACTTCATCCTATCGCCTTCGTTCGCACATTCCTCATCGTGGCAAAGTAGAACGCGTGCGAATTTGATTTCTATAGGTCTCGACTTTATGATTCTAGACATGTTGTTTATAAGCGGCGATGTGAACGGTGAACGAAGCGTGTAAGAAGTGATTTTTGCACAGCAACCATGAAGGAGTTGAGAGAGTTGACGTATGAGAGAAAAGAGATGCACAAGGCAGTTTGCGCTGAATGTAAAAAGGAATGTGAAGTACCATTCAAGCCCGATGGCAGCAGACCTGTATACTGCCGAGAGTGTTACTCGAAGAGAGCACCCCCAAGTAGAAGTCGATTTTAGATCAAGCCAACAGCTCTAATCTGAGATTGGTTTTCTCCTAGTTTCCATATTCTTTTTTCAAATCACTTGAGTGGATATTGTTCCTTCGTACCTCGCTGCATATAAGCTCTAGACCTGTAAACACTGTGTATCTACAACTTGTTCGAAATCAAGGCAATTGTCTAATTTCTAAATTCTAATCAAATAAAAATCTTGGAAATCCTGCTTCTTCTCTTGGCTTAGAAAATTGGAATTTAAAAACTAAATGCGTTACCCGAGTTGGTGATAGTGTGAATGAGTGTTGAGGTTGATAGTGATATTGTAACAGAGAGGCTTGAGAGAACTGGGAGGTTGAAAAGAGGTTGGCCTAGCGTGCTTTGGGCCGTGTTTAAATATTGAAACGTCCCTAAGAAGCTATAGGGAATGCTTTTGAAGGATGTTGAACTGAAACTCATTTCTGAACTCCTTAAGAATAGTCGCAGGAGCGATAGAGAATTAGCCAAGGTAATTGGGGTTTCTCAGCCTACGGTTAGTAGGCTTATTCAGAGGCTTGAGAAGCAAGGCTTGATCAGGGAATACACGATGATACCCGATTATGTCAGACTCGGTTTTCAAATAGTGTCGATAACCTTTGCTAAACTGAGTGAACCAGCATCAAAAGAGATTTTCGAGGATATACTGAGGCATTCTCGCGAATTGGAAGAGAAGAATCCGTCCCCAACGATTATTGCCATGAATGGAATGGGCTGCGGTGCTGACAACGTGGCTATTGCTCTTCACAAGGACTATTCTGAATATGTACGGTTTAAAGAATACATCAAAACATTTCCACATTTGAAAGTTGATGATATCAAGAGCTTCATAATCGACTTGAATGATAAGAGTCACTGGCGCTATCTGACCTTCTCAGCACTTGCAGAATATCTGTTGAAAATGAATGAAACTCGCTAGAGCAAACAAGCAAGCATTATTGCTGCAACGGAGAGGTTAGAAAGAGGTAGACAGTCGTTGTGCACTCGGTGCACATTACTTTTTAATTCGACCAGATATAGCTGATAGACCTATGAAGATTCTTGTGTTCACTGAAGGAACATTGATTATGCACAGTGGGGCCAAAGGTCTTTCAGGAGAGGACATCGTGAAGCAAGTTTTCGAGGGCAAAGAACCCTCAATTCGTGAGTATGGAACTTACATTCCTGTGGGGAATGGAGCGAAGAAGTTGCACTTATGGAAAAGTCAAGGTGCAAAAATAGTGTATTTGACGTCTCGAACGAAGCCTGCTGAGATTGGACGGATAAGAAGTGTTCTCAAGAAGCACAATTTTCCAAAGGGTCAACTACTCTTTCGAGTGGAAGGTGAAGAATACAAAGATGTTGCAGAGAGAGCTATGCCAGACATTATAGTTGAAGACAACTGTGAGAGCATTGGTGGAGAAAGCGAAATGACATACACGCACATCAAGCCAGAGCTGAAGAAAAGAATCAAGTCGATTGCTGTCAAAGAATTCGGAGGAATTGACAATTTACCGGATGACATTCTCGCTTTGTAGGTTTACGTATGTCGATGCTTTTTGTGGAAGAGTGCCAAAATCGGTACTAGCTAGGCATTACACAGACTTCTCACCGCAAAAGCTCGAAGAGATCTGCGAAAAAGCAAACATTAAGATCTTAGCGTAGCGTTTTAACCAGCATTCTTTTGCGAATTTCCAACGTGGAAGAACAGCCCAATTCAAGCTGCATGCTCTGACAACACCACTCGATCGATCGAGTTGCAGAGCATTCGACGTTCCTAACGTAGTTTTCTATTGTTCAGCAGGTTAAAAAAAGGGTGGGCGCAAGATTACGATGTCAGAGGCTATAGCAAGAGTTTCAGTCCGAACCCAATTATTGCCAGTACAGCGACTATGATTATGAAAATTATCACTGCAATAATAGCTATCGCCAGTGCCTTTAGCCATCCACAGTCGAAGAAGTGTTTAATCAGTGCAAGCCAGACTATGAACATGATAAGTGCCGCTATCAAGCCGCCAACAAAAGCGCCGACTATTGCACCTATTACTGTTCCAAGAACCACTATCCATATTGCGTCCGTGAATTTTGCTTTGTCTTTCCCAGCGAGTGCTCTTCCAGCCAGCCAGAGAATTGGCGCGATAATGATGACCCCTACGACAATCTGAATCAGTAACGCAACGAAATCCATTCTGTTCTACCTTCGCTAACTAGGTTCGTCTGCATTTCCTTTTAAGTTTATAGTTGCTCGTGCTAACTGATTCTCCCTTATGCTATGCTATATGGGGTTTTCCACGTTTTGAAATACCCATAGAACATTGCTGCTCTTTTTCTAGACGACACTCTCATCTTCTTCTTGCGTTTGTTTCATGCCGATTTCTCTCACTTTTGCAAGTCCTTCTATCAACGCCAACTCCAATTCTATGATAGACACGTTTCCATATTCATCTACGATTCTTTGAATGGTTTTCAAGACTTGTTGCTTCATTTTCTCCATTCGATCTAAGTCCAGTTCTACTGTCATGATTGTCGATTTTTCACCCCCCTCTCACCTTGGTTTTGATTCTCTAAAACCTATTTTAATCAATCGACAGTGACGATTTGCGCGCGCGCTTTTGCCTGGGAACAAAATAATAAGGAACATTGCTAGTTATAGATTAGGGAGCTTGGACAAAATGACAGTTGCAAAAGTAGTCGAGTTGATAGGTAGCTCACCAAAAAGCTGGGAAGACGCCACAAAGAATGCAATTACAGAAGCTGCCAAGACGGTTAGGAACATAAAGTCTGTTTATGTAAAGCGGTGCACGGCAAAAGTGGAAAAAAACAAGATCGTGGAATACCGTGCCGTTGTCAAAATCGCCTTTGTAGTCAAAAGAGAACCTTAAATCAACCGTCGGGAATTTCCCACCTTTTTTTATTCTCATGTTCGTATGCGTGGGCTAGTGTGCGCCACTGTGCGCGCGCTAACTCTGACCCGAACCAAAACCGAAAACACACCATCACTTTCCATGAACCCTTTAGAATGTTTTCATCGAAGTTTCGTTGTTTGTGTGTTTGATGTTTTGTTGTTTGTTGATTGTGTGTTTGTGCTACTGTGCGATTGCTGTCGTTGAAGCTTAAGGGGAGGTTGCAAAGAGACGCTTCATTGTTTGAAGACAGCTCTTTCTTGTTTTTGATTTCAAGGGATTTTCTAAATTCTATTCGAGAAAAAACCTGAAATTCTAGTTCTTCCCTAGATTAGAAAATTAGAAATTTAGAAATCATCATCTTCTCAGAGACAAGGAGATTGTGACCTGCCGGGCTAACAATACCGCACATATAAAATACTTGGACATGGAACATCAATTTCTCCATGTGCATCTGCCAGGTTGTCTTCACGATGAAAGTCTTGAAAGAGTCAGGGAGTTACCTCAAAAGAAAAGCTATTCAGAACCTGACTATAATGGCCCTTTGCATAATTGTGTTCGCGGTTATCATACTATCGGATATTCCACATTCACCTTTATACATCGACGTAGGCAGGTATGAGGGCCCACGTGCATTGCTTCTGTTCTTCCCTTTTTTCTTTGCTTTCTATTTCTTTCGAAAATACTCTGGCTACAAGCAAGGTTATGAAGGAGAGAACAAGGTCAGCAAAATTCTCTCTTCTACTTTGAGTGATGAATATTACCTGATTAATGACATTATGGTTTCTGATGGCTATGGCAACATTGACCACGTTGTTCTGGGACCAAATGGTATCTTTGTAATAGAAACCAAGAACTATGGTGGCAAGATAGCCTGCTATGGCGACGAATGGACTAGGCAATATACAAATAAAAAACCCGGAAGTTTTAGTCGCTTCATTCATTTCGAGTTAGGTAGCCCCAGCAAACAAGCAAAGAGGAATTCCATGAGAATTAAACGAGTAATAGAGTCTTCGAAGACTTTCAAATCTCGGAGGATGTGGGTTGAGGGAATTGTTGTCTTCGCAAACCAAAATGCAGATTTGAACATCAACAATCCTACTCTTCCCATATTGAAAATCGGAGAATTGCCGAGTTTTATAGTGACAAGAAAATCTAACATCCAGTTTACTCTTCAAGAGATAGAATTGATGGGAAAAGAGATTCTAAGACAGACATAGGACATTCCGCGCGCATTAGAAATTTAGAAAACTAAATTGTGTTACCTAAATTGATGAATATGTAAATGAGAGTAGTGGTTGAATAGTGATATCGTAACAGAGAGACTGTAGGGAACTAAGAGGTCGGAAAGAGGTTGGCTCGTCGTGTGCACGAAGTGCACTCACTTGAATGTCAATTATGATCGAGTCTGCTCAAACTCGATGAGGATATTCTAGGGTTAAATTATCTTTGGATTTTTCTTATATAAGAATCATGATAAGAATTTTTCAAAAGATAATGGACTTGCAGGATTACATCGAAGATTCTTCCGCAAGTCATAAGAACTGGAAGAAGAGAAATATGAATGATGCATTATGGCTAAACTGAAGACTATCGATTATAAACTTCTGTGGGAGCTGATGAAGAATAGCCGCAGGAGTGACAGAGAATTGGCCAAGGTTCTGGGAACTTCTCAGCCTACTGTCAGCAGGAGAAGGATAATCATTGAAAAGAGCTTTATTGACGGGTATACGGCGATACCAAAATGGGAGAAAATCGGTTTTGAACTCGTTGCGTTCACGTTTGTAAAACATAAGATTAAGTATGCCAAACCTGAAGTGAGGGCAGCAGGTTTCAAGAAAGTGGAAGAGTGGATGATGAAACAACCAAATGTTATCTTAGCAATAGACGGACAAGGAATGGGCTGGGACGGCGTCTGTATTTCATTCCACAAGAGCTATTCAGACTTCACAGAGTTCATGAGAAAGCACAACAGTGAGCTTTCAGAATTATTGATTGAAACTCAAAGCTTCATCGCAGACATCAACCCAACAACTATCAGAAAACCATTCCATTTGAAATATCTGGAAAAAGCGAAATAGTGGGCACGTATCTGGCTGCCCAAATTTCCCATAATTTTCTCATCACGCCATTATTCCTAATCGCATTACTATCGTCAATCACCAGACTTATAACACAGAACCTCCCCTTGCATCCGCCCGGGTGCAAGTGCAAATGTCAAACAAGCATAATGTCGCATTATATCTTGACAGAGAATTGGTGGAAAAGTCGCGTGAATTGGGGTTCAATCTTAGTAAAACCTTCGAAAACCACTTAAAACATCTATTAACTCAACTATCACACGTCAATTCAGCAGAAAACAGTGGAAACAACGAGAATCATGGTGTGTGGTGGGCCGGACCGGACTCGAACCGGCGACCTTCTGCACGTCAAGCAGATGTCCTAACCGAGCTAGACTACCGGCCCCCATCAGGTTACTTTCTGCATTTTCCTGTTTGCCGCAGGTTTCGGTTTTTAAGGGCACGATTTCTAATAAATAGTTATTGTTTGAAGATCCCGTCAATATATCCTTTGAGATGTTTAAACGTCAACGGCGTCGATCCTTCCTTCTCTCCGGCGCTACTATGAAGCTGCCTGCGGCTTCGATGCTGCTACTCTTCATCCTTAGTTCCATTCTGAACGTTGCGAAATCTGAGGAGTTCTTAGTGCGCACGATTTGCCAGTTAACGACACCAAGACGTGCGTTGAGAGATGCGCTCAAGGTTAATATTCTCAATCATCCTAAAGTCTGTCAGGCAGGAGTGTGTGCCGTTACTCTGCTTGAGCAGATGGAGAAGTCGCAGTATCGATGGGTACTCGAAATGGGTGTGTGTGTTGATGGGTGTGCATAAGCGTGGTAGGAGCCGCAAGCATCGTTGGGTCGAATTCCCGAACATCGAACATGATTTTTCACGTGAAGCCATATACCTAAGATGGGCAAGTGTCAACAACCCAGCATTAGCTCAGTGTGGACTGTCTGGTTGCCCACACTGCATGGGAAAAAGTTTCAGACTCAGACACGATAAGAAGTTCCAAAACATAAGGTTCTACTGTCCCGGATGCGGGTTTGAAACTTCATTCCACATAATACGGCCCAAGAGGAGCCTTCGCTCGATTGAAGTGTTTGATCCGCGAGGAATCCTGGTTGGCGTTAAGAACGTTGATGACTATCATGAAAAGACGGTTCGAGAGAACGCTGATTCAATGGTTCTTAATGCGGAGCGAAGGCTGGACTTAGGAGGTGAATGGTTCGACGGCGTTTCAGGCACTCACTCACAGTCTCGACACTTGACGCGTGCGGAAATCATGAAACGAGTTGAAGAGCACAGAATGAAGAGACTTATGGAGGCCACGCTTGAGGAGATCGAACGTGAAGAAAACGACGATCGTGTTGCGGCTTTCGAAGCTGAAACTCATGCAAAACGCAAGGAAAATGTCACAGACTGATTTTCTGTAATATAGTATGAGGAAGAGTAGAAGCGCAACATCGCTATTTCTGAGTTCCCTTTGCACCAGGCGAACGCTATGACCGATGCCATTTTTGATTCTCCATCAAGAAGGTGCGAGGTTTTCTCGTATTAACACAAGAAACTGTATGCGTGCGCTAAACTCGCAACAGGCCCGTCCGAACCCTCTCAAGACCGAAGAGTCATCAGAATTGTCTAGGGTAAACATTTTAAGACGGGGTAGACGAGCTAATCTTCTGGTGCCGGGAAAATGTGCCGGGATAATGGCTAGACCCATGTCTTGCCACCCCGTGGGCAGAGTGGATTAATGCGCAGGCCTTGAGGCGCGCATGCGCTTGAGAGCCTGTGGCCCTTCGGGGCCGCGCGGGTTCGAGTCCCACTCCCGGCGCCACCAAACCACAAGATAAAACAATGTTTTTTGAAGAGATTTCTTGAAAAGACTTGCAATTTGCAGAGATTTCAGATTTTAGATGATTTCTGACTGTCATACATTCGCATCCTCGATTTGGACCAGTCCGACTGATTAGACATTATAGGAACGCGCGCAAGCCAGAGGTTTCAAGGAACGGTACCGTGAAGTCGGTGCACAAAGTGCACACTTGCGATCATTCCAGTCTTTTGCCTAGACTTACCACATCATCTTCCGTGAACTCAAGACGCTTGTAGAACTCGACGGCGGAGATGTTGTTTCTACGGATCTGCAAATTGACTTTCAAGCAGCCCAATTTCTTCAATTCATGAATGGTTTTTTCTACCAATTTTCGGCCATATCCTCGTTTCTGATAGTCAGGCAGAACGGCCAAGTAGTTTAGCCAACCTCTATGACCTTCATAGCCAACCATAACAGAACCGATCACTTTTTCATTCAACAGGGCAACGAAGAATAACTCTGGCTGAAAATCAAGCTTCTTTTGAATGTCTTCAACGGGATCGTTTTGAGGCGCTATTAAATGGCATTCTCTCCACAAATCGACTATTGCATCTTGATATTCTGATCTGTATCTAACTATTTCGAAGCTCAATCAAACCTGGGTCTTTTGTATGGCCGGTTTTAACTATAAAACTTGTGAAGCAGAAACGCTGAAGGGCACGCTCAAATAGCATAATATAAACGCCCAAAGGTTAGCTGTATTATCGTCATCATTAAGGTGGTTGCATGGTGGACAGAAGTGAGTTATTTGACTTCCTTGCCAAGAAAATAGGTGAAGTTCTGAAAAGCAAGGCGGATAGAGATGAGAAACTCAAAACCGTCTGCAGGCTACTTAGGGACAATGTCTCCTATTACAATTGGGTCGGTTTCTATATTGTGGATAGAAAAAGACACAAGGAGCTTGTGCTCGGTCCCTTCGAAGGAGAACCTACAGAGCATGCTAGAATACCTTTTGGAAGAGGCATATGTGGTCAGGCTGCAGAGCGTAGAAAGACCTTCCTTGTGCAGGATGTTTCGAAGGAGACGAACTACCTCTCATGCAGTGCGAACGTGAAATCTGAAATCGTTGTACCCATTTTCAAGAACGAAGAAGTCGTTGGTGAACTCGACATAGACTCACATGCTCTTTCGCCGTTTACAAAGGAAGACGAAACTTTCCTCAAGAAGATAGGGGAAATGACATCAAAAATTCTTTGATTGTGGCAGAAAGCCTTGGGGAAGCACTGAGCTACACGCAACAATGCGAAGTTGTTCTAGTGAAGCAGTACAGCATTAATGTTTTATGTGTACAGTTTTATTCCATGACCTTGATGTCTTCAAGAGACCGCAGATGCATCTCCTCAGCCGTCCTGACTATCCCATAATTTATCGTTGTTGTTGGCACTAGGGTCATCGTCTCTATTGAGTCTAGCCCTAGCTGTTTAGCCCGAATAGATCTGGCGTGCCCATCCAAAATGTAGTACTTTTGTCCATGATGAACACAGACTATTGGCACTAGCAACTCCTTTATCGAATCAATCTGTGCCCTTCCCACAACAGACTGAGTTGGAACAAGGTCCTCCAAGTTGACCTGCTCTTTCCGTAGACAGAACGGGATATTGTATATGGCTTCATAATGTTCAACGACGAAAAGTATGCGTTGCCAAGCTTTCAAAATCGGATCTTCTATGGCGCTTATGTCTTTGATGCGAAGCCCTTCAAGAGGAATTTTCGGAACGTCTCTATAACTTGTGCCTTTGGGGAACTGCAGAACATAAGCCTTTATTGTTCTGATCATGAGTTTCTTGTAGATGAACGAACGGTGATGGCCGTCCAGAATAAAAAAGTCATCATTGTGTTTGACAACTATTATGGGCACGCTGTAGTTTTCCTTGACAGTCTTCACGAAGACAAGGGCAAGCTTGTCATTTTCTAGAAAGTCTTCTGTTGGATAGAGGCGTTCAACAGAAATCTCCTCAAAATCAACATGCAGCTTAACAGAATATATAATTTCCAAGCTCCTGACTATGTTGTCGACTCGTCTGGGAAAATCCTCCCAGCCTGCCAGTTCAATTTCACGCATCGGCCTTTCAAACCTTCAAGTAGTCGGATGCTCCTTTCTTATCATCAATTTGGTAGAGATTAATTTTTGTGTGTACGCGCGCTAGAACAAGAGCGAGCTGAGTTGGGCGTGTTTCTCAAAGTTAAGCGAGGGAGAGACAAAAGGCGAGATCACCCATTAGTATCGCCTCGCTTACAGCCTATGCAACCGTACTAATCCTCCGCATTTAGCGCGTGCGTTGGATTAAGGTCATATTTCGATGACAAGGTTTTCCTAGAAGTAGGCTATTTAGAAATCTTTGGGGAAGAAGTGCGTGGAGGATTATTCTAGTGTGCATTTTCTATGCTAGGAAAGGTTTAAGACTGATTGAACAAGCATACGAATTCGAATAGGTGGATTCGGTTTGAAAAGAACGATAGCCTTGGTGGCTCATGATAATAAGAAGACTGATTTGGTGGAATGGGTTGAGTTCAACAAGGG
>Ga0116116_1002044_pt1 | contig 13389 bp, 11 predicted proteins | sample June2015DPH_10_1_FD_89722 | JGI IMG/M metagenome (GOLD analysis project Ga0116116, IMG submission 89722) | Peatland microbial communities from SPRUCE experiment site at the Marcell Experimental Forest, Minnesota, USA - June2015DPH_10_150 | ecosystem: Environmental > Terrestrial > Soil > Wetlands... | reverse complement strand
CTGGGAGGCGGTTTTTACGACCATTTCATACCGGCAGCCGTTTATTCGATCATATCCCGCAGCGAATTCTATACTGCCTACACGCCGTATCAGCCCGAGGTCTCGCAGGGGACATTGCAGGCCGTTTACGAATATCAGTCAACGATTTGCCGATTGACCAATATGGAAGTCGCCAACGCCTCAATGTACGATGGCGGCACCGCGATGTATGAGGCGATGATGATGGCCCTTCGGATAACGGGCAGAAACAAAGTAATCATAGATACAAGCGTCAATCCGATTTACCGCGTTATGATTGAATCATACACGCGGAACCTCAAAATAGAACATATCCTGACTCACTGCGAAACCGGTCTTGTTGACCGCGAACAAATATTGGCCAAACTCGATAATGATACCGCCGCGGTGATTTTGCAGAACCCCAACTTCTTCGGCTGCGTCGATGACTTCAGCGATATCGCGGAGGCCGCACACAAAAAAGGAACGCTTTTAGTCGTGTCCTGTTACCCCATATCGCTCGGAATCCTGAAAACCCCCGGCTCAATGGACGCTGATATCGTAACAGGCGAGGGCCAGAGTTTGGGTATGCCAATGTCCTTCGGCGGACCATATCTCGGCTTTATGGCAACGCGAATGGAACACGTCCGCAAAATGCCCGGACGCATCATTGGCCGAACCAAAGACCGCAATGGTAATGACTGCTTCGTTATGACCCTTCAGGCAAGAGAACAGCATATACGCAGAGAAAAAGCCACGTCAAATATCTGCTCAAATGAAGCACTGTGCGCAATGACCGCCCTGGTGTATCTGTCATTATTAGGCAAAGAGGGTTTGCGCGAAACCGCGCAGCTTTGCGCCGACAAGGCCAGCTACGCTTATAATCGCCTCACCGCCATACCCGGCGTAAAATCCCATTTCAAGGCCAAGTGGTTCTTCAACGAATTTGTACTCGACCTGCCAAAAGACGCCGCGGATGTGATAGGTAAACTTATAGAAAAGGGTTTCGCCGCCGGCTTCCCGCTGAGCAGGTATTATCCCGATATGAAAAACTGCATCCTCGTATGCGTAACCGAAAAGCGAACCAAACAACAGATAGGTATGTTCGCTGAAGCCTTGGAGAGCGTTTTATGAAACTGATATTCGATAAAAGTGTACCCGACAGACGCGGCGTCCGAACGACGCGAAGCGACGTTGCCACCACCGTAAATATCAAAAAAGAATTCCTCCGTAATAAACCCGCCCAGCTCGCCGAGCTTAGCGAGCTTGACGTCGTCCGACACTTCACGGAACTTTCGCGCCGCAACTTCGGCGTCGATACCAATTTTTATCCCCTCGGCTCCTGCACGATGAAATACAACCCAAAGGTCACGGAACGTATCGCCGCGTATCCCGGCTTTGCGCATCTTCACCCGCTTCTGCCCCAGTTGCGAGGAGGTGGTATGCTTACACAGGGGGCACTGTCTGTCCTTTACGAAATGGATATGCTCCTGCGTGAAATCACTGGTATGGCCGGCTTCACGATGCAGCCGATGGCAGGCGCACACGGCGAACTGACAGGCATAATGATTATGGCCGCCTATCATCGCGACAAAGGCAATAAAAAAACAACCGTTCTCATCCCCGATAGCGCACACGGAACCAATCCCGCCAGCGCAGCAATCGCCGGCTACAAAATCGCCTCCGTCCCCAGCACCGACAAAGGCGTGATGGATGTCAACGCCCTTAAAAAACTCCTCAACGATGAAGTCGCGGGCCTTATGCTCACCTGCCCCAATACGCTTGGATTATTCGATCCTAATATCAAACAGATTTGCGATTTAATCCACAGCGTCGATGGTCTCGCCTATTACGACGGCGCAAATCTCAACGCCATCGTCGGCAAAGCACGTCCCGGCGACTTCGGCTTCGACATCGTCCACATCAATCTCCACAAAACATTCGCGACGCCTCACGGCGGCGGCGGCCCCGGCTCTGGCCCCGTCGGCGTTATAAAAAAACTCGTCGATTACCTACCCGTCTCAATAGTAACCAAACGCGACGACGGCACTTATGCCCTCGAATATAACCGCCCCAAATCCATCGGCTACATCGCCCCCTTCTACGGCAATTTCGCCGTAATTCTCAAGGCGTATGTTTATATCCTTATGCTGGGTAAAGCCGGCCTCGTCCGTGTCGCCGAAAACGCCGTCCTCAATGCTAATTACGTCAGGATTAAATTGCAGAAGCATTTTGAACAAGCAGTCAAGGCAATTTGTATGCACGAATGTGTCCTGACCCCATCAAAGGGAATGTTGGATTCAGGCGTTCACGCCTTGGATGTCGCCAAAGCGCTCATTGACCGCGGCTTCCATCCGCCCACCGTCTATTTCCCCACGACCGTCCACGATGCGATTATGATTGAGCCGACAGAAACCGAGAGTAAGGAAACGCTCGACTCCTTTATCGATGCGATGATTGATATCGCCGAAGTTGCCAAAACCGACCCGGAAAAAATCAAGGCCTCACCTTCAACTACTCCCATCTGCAGACCCGACGACACCGCCGCCGCCAAAAACCTCGACCTCGCCTGCCTCTAGGGGCTAGTAAAAAATTAAATAATAATCGTTGGTTGTCCCCGGTTATTTCCGGAAAAAAGCATCAGGTAAGACACGCAGACACAACTTCATTGATGGGTTGTATCGTCTTTGACATCTGTCATGGTCATAATTAATGTTGTCTCAAAAAATTCTAGGAACCACCCAGTAATACTTGGGTCTTTAGTGTCTATGGCACAGCGATACGCGAAAACTTTACCATCTCCAACTTTTTTACGCGGCAATGATAATATAGCAGCTTGTACTTTTTCATCAGGTACAGGATGGTTTTTGTTAGGTGGTGGAAGATAAAGTTCAAACTTTCTCACTTTATAGTTATCGCCCAATATATATCCTTGCTCAAACCAAAAAAGACCTCTTACAATCTTGTCCACTGTCTTTTGTACTCTTACCCTATCATGTCTAAATGCGGGGCATCGTTCCAGAAAGATACCTCCCTCGGAATATACATCCACTTTTATGGTCTTTCTCATATGGCTCTGAAGCAATGCTGGTTTTTTCCGGGATCTTTCGATGATACGTTGAGTTATAAGCTTTGCAGGAGGTCTTTCTGAGTTTGCTATAGCAACAAAGAACCTAAAGTATTCATCATCAAGCGAGGATTCTTGGTTGCAACGTGCACAAGCAGGAACCGTTATAAGGTTCTGCGGTTTAGGGTCTGGGAAAATACAATCAGGCGGAATATGGTCCATCGTTAGGGCAGGGTTACCACAGAAACAACAGAGCATATTTGGGGGTCTGACCATTAACAAAATCCTTTTATGAAGCGGTTCGGGAATGCCTACTCATAAATCAAATTAAACAATTCGTTTGCCTTTTCCACATCCAAGGTTTTTAAGATTTTGTATTCTTCAAGGGCTGAACTCTTGTCACCAACCCTTAAATAGGTATGGCCAAGATTATAGTGTACCTCGGCTAAATCCGGATTGATTCTGATGGCCTGCTTATAGGCCTCTATCGCGTCCTGATAGCGGCCAAGTTCGCCGTAGGCAATGCCAAGATTATTGTGTGCATACGCATAATCCGGCTTGATTCTGATGGCCTGCTTGTAAGATTCTATCCCATCCTGATAGCGGTCAAGGTTTACGTAGGCGATACCAAGATTACAGTGTGCCTCGGCATAATCCGGCTTGATTCTAATAGCCTGCTTATAGGATTCTATCGCATCCTGATAGCGGCCAAGTTTGCCGTAGGCAACACCAAGATTATAGTGTGCCCCGGCAAAATCCGGCTTGATTCTGATGGCCTGCTTATAGGCCTCTATCGCGTCCTGATAGCGGCCAAGTTCGCTGTAGCAATAACCTATATCTACCCACCAATATGGGTTCTGTGGGTTCTTTTCTGCGCCCTTTTGAAAATAAGCAAGTGCAACAACGTGATTTCCCTGCCACGACTCCTTTAAACCTTTGTTGAATAGTTCATTGGTGTCACTTGTAGCAGTGGTCATCGCTTCAAATATCGGGGTTTGAGCAGTTTCTTTGAGGGCGATTATTTTATCACTGGGAATCGCGAAATTTAGATTCTGGCCTTGTGTAACGATGAAAGTAGCAATGCCAATTACTTCACCTTTGCTATTTATGACCGGACTTCCGCTTGAGCCGGGGGAGACAGGAGCGGTTATCTGAAGTATTTTGCCAAAGGCGGGAATATCTCGAACTGCCGATACAATGCCGGCTGATACGGTTGATTCAAGGCCGAGGGGATTGCCTATAACAACAATGTCTTGGCCTTCGGATGGCACATTCGTACTGAGATTTAAGAATGGTGTATTGGCATCCGGTATTTTCACGACGATTTTGACAATATCGGCATCGGCGTCTTTGGCAATGATTCCTTCAACTGGATATTCCATGCCTGACGAAATTTTGACAGTGGCGCGATAAGCGCCTTCAATAACGTGGTGGTTTGTAACGATATGGCCTTTATTGTTTACAAAAAAACCGCTACCTTGTCCAATGGGTTGATTATTATCATCGAAGGTTTGAATCAAAACCACTGCGGGCTTTGTTCTTTTAACGAGTTCGATAAGTTTCTCATCTGCTTTTGCATAAAAAGGAAAAGCCAGTGATATGCAGGAGAAAAGAAAGAACTTTCTGCTGGCCATAATAGAAACCTCCCGATAATACCTTAAAAAGACCACTTCGCTCACCGGTATTATCCTCAGGATTGTCGAGAAAGGCAAGCGGATTTACTTTAACTCAACCGACCAGTAGGCGCTGTCTAAGAATTGTTTCCAACTGCTGTAACGCTGATGGCCTAAGTGAATGTGAATGAGCGGGTTGTGTTTAGGTTTGGCGGGCTTTTGAATCAGAGTCAATCCCGCCTGCTGGGGCGTTCTGCCGCCTTTCTTCACGTTGCAGTTGGTGCAGGCGCAGACGATATTCGTCCAGGTGGCCTTGCCGCCCGCGCTTCTTGGAACGACGTGGTCGAGTGAGAGTTCGCTGGTGGGCTGTTTTTTGCCGCAATACTGGCAGCGGTTTCTGTCGCGGGCAAAGATGTTCCTGCGGTTGAATTTTACCTCGCTTCTGGGCAGGCGGTCGTAAAACAAGAGGCGAATTATCCTCGGCACAGCGACGTATAGATTGACCGTCGATACCCAGTCGTAATTATCCGGCTCAAAATTGCGCTTTAACTCACTGACCTCGCACCAGCTTTGAAAATCATAATTGGCGTACGTGCCTTCCTCGCAGGAGACGACCTCAGCCAGTTGACGACAAAGCATGGAGAACGCCCTTCTGGCGCCGATAATGCGAATGGCCATATAGTGCTTGTTAAGAACAAGCACGTTACAGTCCAGACCGGATTCAAGCCCTGCGGATAACATAGTCGGAAACTGCCTTATTTCTTTGCCTTTCCATTCACCGCCTCACTATTGAAATAGCACATATTATGGGAAGTTGCAAGAAAAAACCGGTGACGTTTTAACGTGATTGCCCTTTGGATATTGATACCCAAAGGGGGACTGACGTGATTCTGAAGCAACTCAGCCGATTAAAATACACCGACCGGGTTAAAAGCGTGCATGACCGTTCATGGCCGCCGGACAACCTGCCCGGCTTATTGTTCTGTCTTCTGTTTTGCCGGCTGCTCGTCCTTCTTTACCTTCGCTGCGCCGGCCGAAAGAGGAACAACGTTCTCCGCTCTTGGGCCTTTTTCGCCCTGCACGATGTCGAAGCTGACCGGGTCGCCCTCCTTAAGCGTCTTGTAACCCTCGCTGCTTATGCTTGAGTAGTGCACGAAAACATCTTTGCCGTCCGCGGCCGCGATGAAGCCGTAACCCTTCCTTGTGTTAAACCACTTGACCGTTCCCTCTGACATATACCGCCCCGCCTCAACAACCTATCGTGACACGGGCTTCGAACCCGTGAAGAAAACACGGCCATCCTGGCCGCGCTACGTTCTATTTTGTCCCCGCCGATTCGCGGGTGCCGGAAATCATGCGTTCCTTCATTAAGCGGCCCATCTTAAACTTCACTGTCCTTTTGGCCGGCACATCCACTCGCTGCAGCGTCTTTGGATTCTGCGCGACGCGCGACGCGCGGGTCCTGGTCTCGAATACCCCGAAGTCGCGAAACTCCAGACGGTTGCCCTTCATCAGCTCAGCGGTCATCGTGTCGAGGAATGTCTGAATGATGCGCTTGACTGTTACCCGCTTTGCCTGTGTGTCTTTTGCAATACGATCGATAAGTTCTTTTTTTGTAACTGTTGTCATACGTTACCTCGCTTCAACGAACAGCAAGTGGCAAATATAAAGTATCCCTTTTCGCGGGACAACCGCTGCCTGACCCAAACCCACCTTCTGTCCATTCGGGTCCCATTGTCTGCCTCTGCAAATCCTGTTTAACCGTTGTCGCGGCAAATAAACCAGGTAGCCGCAAGTAACTATACTATAACGACTTCTACGCAACAAGAAATTTTTATCTAAAAAATTTTCTCTGCTCAAAATCGCTTGACTGTTCCCCGGATAAATTATAAATTATGGTTTCTGTGAGCATGCGCGGAAAAAAACCTGTGATTGGCATCTTGGGCGGAATGTACTCCGGCAAGAGCACCGTTGCGGCCGAGCTGGCAAAGCTCGGGTGTGCCGTTATCGATGCCGACTCCATATCTCATCAGCTCCTCGAAGAAAAAGGCGTTCTTAAAAAAATCGTCCACGTATTCGGCAAAGAGATTCTCGACGACAAAGGCAAAATCGACCGGTCCGAACTGGCAAACAGGGTCTTCGGCGACCCCGCAAAACTGGAGACCCTTACCGGCATACTACACCCCCTCATTATGGCTCGCGCCGAACAGTCGATGGCACAGTGCAATACCCAGCCTGCCGTCAGGGCAATAGCCCTCGATATACCCCTTTTGGTTGAAGTTGGCTGGGAAAAACGCTGTGACCACGTCATTTTTGTCGATTGCGCACCCCCATTACGCCTTGAAAGAGCCAAAAAAACAGGCGTTTTTGACGCCGACCAGCTAAAAATTCGCGAAAATCTTCAGATTTCTCTGGACAAAAAGAAACGTATCGCCGATAATATCGTCGATAACAATTCCGACTTATCGGGCTTGTCCAAACAAATCGCTTGTATTTTCTCAACCATTGTGGATAAAGGATAAGTGCAGTTCAGCGCAGTGTTTGGATAAGCGTACCCGGTTTGGGGATACTGACATAACGCCTTAAAACCAATTCAGCCACACTCAGCGCAGTAAAAATTTCGCGCTGGGGTCCGGAAAATCAGCTTGATATTGGCATCGGGAACAAAAACTGGCTGTTGGGCACCTGCGGATTACCGGGCATAACCCCCCAGGCAAATGAACGCCGATGGGCGGATGATGGAGAGATTTGAGCGGTTTTGCTTCAGCTTAAAGAGTCCCGCGCGGTTAAAAGGGGCGGGATAACATTAACTTGTAACTTGGTTGTTAGCAGATATAGGAGCGAATATGATTAAAGGCGGCGGAAAGGGCAGAAGGAAAAAACGGGGTCAGGACGAGGCAGAAATCGTCGAGCAGCCCGAACAGGCAGAACCTCAGACGCAGGCCGTGGTCAATAACGAACCGCAGGCCGGTGTCCAGGTCGTCGATGAGACCAACGGAACGCAAAAGACCGAAGCGGAATCCACTCACGAAAAATACGAACGGGTAAAAAAGGGGCAACTGTACCTTACGGACCTTCAGAAGCTGAGCGTCTCCGAGCTCCACGAAATGGCCAAGAAGGACGGCATCACCGAATATACCGCCCTCAAAAAACAGGAGCTTATTTTCAGAATCCTCAAGGAACGCATCCGCCAGAACGGCCTGATGTATGGCGAGGGCGTCCTCGAAGTCCTGCCCGACGGCTACGGCTTCCTGCGCAACCCCGACTATAATTACCTCTCAAGCCCCGACGATATTTACGTCTCGCCTTCTCAGATACGACGCTTCGGCCTGCGAACGGGTAACACCGTCTCGGGCCAGATTCGCCCGCCAAAAGATTCCGAAAAATACTTCGCCCTCCTCCGCGTTGAGGCCATCAACTTCGAAGACCCCGACCGCCTCGCCGAAAAAACCGTCTTCAGCGACCTCACGCCCCTGCATCCGCTGGAACGAATAATAATGGAGACAACCCCGGAAGAGCTGAATATGCGGATAATCGACCTGGTGACCCCCGTCGGCAAAGGCCAGCGAGGGCTCATCGTCGCGCCGCCCAGAACAGGCAAAACCGTCCTGCTCCAGAAAATGGCAAATGCCATATCAACCAATAACCCGCAAATCAAATTGATTGTGCTTTTGATAGACGAGCGACCAGAGGAAGTTACCGAAATGGAACGCAAAACCGCTCCCGACGTCGAGGTAATAAGCTCGACCTTCGATGAGCCGGCCTCGCGCCATTGCCAGGTCGCCGAAGTCGTCATCGAAAAAGCAAAACGAATGGTCGAATATGGCCACGACGTGGTCATTCTTTTGGATTCGATTACGCGACTGGCAAGGGCATACAACTCCGAAATGCCCCACTCAGGCAAAATCCTCACAGGCGGCGTTGACGCCAGCGCAATGCAGATGCCCAAAAAATTCTTCGGCGCCGCTCGAAAAGTCGAGGAAGGCGGCTCACTGACCATTTTCGCAACCGCCCTCATCGACACCGGCTCCAAAATGGACGAAGTCATATTCGAGGAATTCAAGGCCACGGGCAATATGGAACTGCACCTCGACAGGAAACTTGTTGACCGTCGCGTCTATCCCGCAATCGACATAAGCAGAAGCGGAACCAGAAGAGAAGAGCTCCTGCTTGCCCCAAAAGAGCTTGCCCTTACCTATCGGCTGCGAAGAGTGCTCAGCGAAATGAACCACGTCGAAGCCATAGAACTGCTCAAGGGCCGGCTGCAAAAGTGCCGAACCAACGCGGAATTCCTGATGACGATGAACCTCGACTAACCGCTTTGCTTTACATTACCCTGTTGTTTGATTAAGATTAGATTCCGGCAGGTGTGTTTGCCTGCCGGAATTTTTTATTTCAGGGAATCTTTTGGGCGTTATATGGCTGAAGAATTAAGCAAAGTTTACGAACCAAAGAACACCGAACAGCAGGCAGACCAGATTTGGGCCGCGGGTAATTATTTCCACGCCGAGCCGGATGGTGCAAAAAGAAAACCCTACACAATCGTCATACCCCCGCCCAATGTTACCGCCGCGCTGCACCTGGGCCACGCGCTCAATAACACCCTTCAGGATATCCTCATCCGCTATCACAGGATGCTCGGCCTCAATACCCTCTGGATGCCCGGCACAGACCACGCCGGCATCGCTACCCAGACCGTCGTTGAAAAAAGAATCCTGGCCGAAGAAGGCAAAAAACGCACCGATTTCAAACGCGATGAATTTGTCGCCCGCGTCCAGGCCTGGAAAGACGAATACGAAATTCGAATCATCGACCAGCTAAAGGCGATGGGCTGCTCCTGCGACTGGCAGCGAACGCGTTTCACAATGGATGAAACCTGCGCCAAAGCGGTCAGGGCCACGTTTTTCAATCTCTTCAAAGATGGCTTAATATATAGAGGCAAACGTCTCGTCAACTGGGACCCCGCCACACAGACCGTGCTTGCCGATGATGAAGTCGAGCACGAGACAATTCAGGGAAATTTCTGGTATCTGCGTTACCCATTGGTCGAGCCGGTTCAGATTGACGGTAAAAAAGTTGAGTATATAACCGTCGCGACCACCCGCCCCGAAACTATGCTGGGCGATACCGCTGTTGCGATGAATCCCAACGACCCAAGGGCAAAATTCCTCGTAGGCAAATCAGTCCGCCTGCCAATCGTAGGCAGAATCATCCCCATCATCGCCGATGAGCACGTCGTTTTGCCGAATCCCAATAGCGAAGACGAAAAAGCCAAATTCTCAACCGGCTTCCTGAAAGTTACCCCCGCCCACGACCCTGATGACTGGGCGATTGGTCAAAGACATAAACTCGAAGTCATCAACGTAATGGCGCCCGATGGCTCAATCAGCGATAAATTCGGCTGGGCGGACTGGGAGCAAATCAAAAACCCCGACGTCGAAAACCTCATCGGTATGGACCGTTTCGAGGCACGCGAGGCAATCGTCGAATGGTTCCGCGAAGAAGGCCTTCTCGAAGAAATCAGGCCATACGCCCACGAGGTTGGCCATAGCTACCGAAGCCACGTCCCCATCGAGCCGTATCTTTCGGACCAGTGGTATATCGCGGTAAAAAAACCAATTGACCATCTCGCTCAAAAATTCGGCAAAGGCCTTATCGACGGAACTGATGTGCCGGTTAATTCACTTGCGGGTCTTGCTTTGAAGCCGTTATTAGATGGCCGATTGAAATTCATCCCCGAACGTTACGCCAAAACATATCAGGCCTGGCTCGAAAACCTCCGCGACTGGCCTATCTCCCGCCAACTCTGGTGGGGACATCAAATACCTGTCTGGTCAAAAGCCGGCAGGCAAAAAAAACGCTGCGAGCATGGCACATTTAGCACGGTTGTTGAAACCGAGCAGGGGCCTGTAACTTACGCCTGTGTCAAACCCGGCTTTGAAGAGCTTGAACAAGCGATTGTCTCTGAGGGCTGGGTGCGCGACCCCGACGTTCTCGATACCTGGTTTAGCTCGGCGTTGTGGCCTTTCAGCACCCTGGGCTGGCCCGAAGAATCGCCGTTATTGAAAACCTTCTACCCCGGCGACGTCCTCTGCACCGCCCGCGAAATCATAACGCTATGGGTCTCACGTATGGTGATGATGGGCCAATACTGCGCGGGCGATATACCATTCAAAGACGTGTATATCCACGCGATGATACAGGATGGCGAAGGCCGAAAGATGAGTAAGAGTTTAGGCAACGGCATCGACCCTCTCGTCGCAATCAATAGCCACGGCGCAGACGCGATGCGATTCACGCTTGCCAGTATGACCACCGACACGCAGGATATCCGAATGCCCGTCGCGCAAATGACGCTGCCCGATGGCAGGGTTGAAAACACCTCACCCAAATTGGATATTGGCAGAAATTTCTGCAACAAGCTCTGGAACGCCTCTCGTTTCGCGATGATGAACCTCGAAGGCACCGACCAGGCCCTCTTCGATAAAAATAAATTAGCGATTACCGACAAATGGATTCTCTCTCGCCTCGCGCGAACAATCGCCGAAGTTACCGATGGTATAGACGCCTTCAAATACAACGAACCGTTGAACGCGATTTACAAATTCTTCTGGAACGACTTCTGCGACTGGTATCTCGAATGGGCCAAACCGCGTATGTCCGATTCTGCTCAAAAACCGATAGCCCAGAATGTCCTCGCCTTCGTCCTCGACCAGACGCTGCGACTTTTGCACCCCTTTGTGCCGTTTATCACCGAAGGCATCTTCCAGAAACTAAATGAACTCGCGCCGACACGAGGCCTTAAAGGAGTCGCGGAATTAAACGGCGCTAAAGCATTAGTCATAGCTGACTGGCCAAAACGAATTGACGCCCTGATAAATGAGCGGATTGAGCAGCAAATCGACAATATCCAGACCGTTGTTCGCTCCGTCCGCGACATACGAAGCAAATGCAACATTCCGCCCTCCTCAAAACTTGTCGTCTCCGTCAATGCGCCGCAGGACACATCAGGAATCCTGAACGCCGACGCCGGCCTCCTCTGCCAGATTGCTAATCTCAAAGAATTCAGCGCATCGCTCTCGGCCTCCAAACCCAAAAACGCCGCCGCCGCGATAGCAGGCCAAATGCAAATTTATGTTCACGACGCGATAGATCTAGTTGCCGAGCGCAAACGCCTGACCAAACAAAAAGAACAAATCGAAGGCGGGAAAAAAGGCGTCGAAGCAAAACTTGCCAACGAAAACTTCATAGCAAGGGCAAGACCAGAGGTAGTTGCTCAGACAAAAGAAAAACTGGCTGAATACACCGAACAGTTAAAGGCCATCGAAAAACACCTGGCAGAATTGAATGATTAAAAGGGGGCGGGATGGAAATCGAAGTCGAACTTTCGAAAATAATAATAAACGAGTCATCCGACCAGCAGATAATCGTCCTTAAGGAACGCTATGGTCAGCGAAGCTTTCCCATCGTCATCGGCATCGTCGAGATATTCGCCATTGACCGCCGGCTAAAAGGCATCCAGCCCCCGCGACCAATGACCCACGACCTGCTCGACAACATTATCAGCTCCCTCGGCGCTCGCGTCGAAAGAATAATCATCAACGACATCCGCAACCACACCTTCTACGCCAGGATAGTCCTCAGCTTGAACGGCAAAACCGTCGAGGTTGACTCCAGACCCTCCGATGCAATCGCCCTCGGCGCCGCCTCAGGCGCACCTATTTTTGTGGCTGAGCAGGTTTTTGACAAGATTCTGGGCTAAATAAACTCGATATAATCAGCAGCCCCACCGCCGTGCACAACATCGAATCCGCCACGTTAAACGCGGGCCAATGCTTCCCCGGCCAATACACAACGTCGATAAAATCACGCACTAATCCCCCGTTGAATACCCGGTCGTAAAGATTGCCCGATACCCCCGCCGCGAATAACGCCAGCGAAACGACAACGATTTTACGCTCTCCCCGCGCGAATATAAATATCGCCAAAATAACCACCAGCGCTATCGCCGATACCGCCACCAGCATCACCCGATGCCCCTCCGCTATCCCGAACGCCGCCCCTGTATTCACCGCTAATTGCAGCCGCAGGAAACCGTTTATTATCGTTACGCCCTGACCCTGCACATTTTCAAGCCAGGCGAATATCTCGCTTTTCGTCCACAAATCAAACGCCAGACCGCCTATGCAGATTGGCCAAAAGATTAAATGGCGGATGACGGACGACGGATGACTGATAACGGATGACGGAAAGTTGGTTTTCTGTTCCCCGTTCATTACTTCGAGTATTTCTCTATCAGTTTGATAAGCCGGTCACTCCTCGGCTGGTCGGGTTTGATGCTCAATGACTGTCGCCACAATTCCACCGCCTGCGCCTTCAGACCCGCGTCTTCTTCCGCGAGCGCCTTAGTCATATACGCCACACCAAGCCCCCGGTACGCCTCCCAGTCCTGATTGTTTACCTTAATGGCCTGCCTGTAATTGTTGATGGCCTGATTTACGTCACCTAACTGCAGAAAACAATAACCCAGATACTGATACGCGGAACTGTTCTCCGGCTGCAACTGAGTCACCGTCGCAAACAATTCCCTCGCCGGCTCTACGCGTTTCGTCCGCAGATACGCCACCGCAAGCGACATCATCACCCCGCTGTCATTGCTGTCCATCTCCAGCGCACGCTTGTATGACCGCACCGACTGCTCATAATCCTTCT
>Ga0116116_1002036_pt1 | contig 13431 bp, 12 predicted proteins | sample June2015DPH_10_1_FD_89722 | JGI IMG/M metagenome (GOLD analysis project Ga0116116, IMG submission 89722) | Peatland microbial communities from SPRUCE experiment site at the Marcell Experimental Forest, Minnesota, USA - June2015DPH_10_150 | ecosystem: Environmental > Terrestrial > Soil > Wetlands... | reverse complement strand
GCTTCGGCGCTCCGCGACAAAGTGGACGGTCAGACCAATCCACCGCCTGTCATCACCGGTTTCTTGCCGACCAGCGGCGCGGTCAACGACTCCGTCGTCATCACCGGCACGAACTTCACTTCCGCCTCGGCTGTGACGTTTAATGGCGTCAGTGGGGCTTTCGCCGTGAATTCCGCCACCCAGATCACCGCCACGGTGCCCACCAACGCCACCTCCGGCCTAATCAGCGTCACGACCCCCACCGGCACCGCGCTCAGTTCCAACAGTTTCACGGTGACCGGTTCAACCGTTGATCTGGCCATCACAAAAACCCATTTCGGCAACTTCTCCCAAGGCGACACTGGTGATACCTATACCATCAACGTCGCCAACATTGGCAACTTGGCCTCGACCGGCACGATCACCGTTACCGATGCGTTGCCCGCCGGGCTTACCGCCACTTCGATTGGCGGCATCGGCTGGACTGCGAATTTGAGCACGCTCACCTGCACGCGCTCGAACACCTTGTATGCGGGCGCGAGCTACCCACCCATTACGGTCACCGTAAATGTCTCTGCCAGTGCCCCCGCCAGCGTCACCAATACCGCCACGGTATCCGGCGGAGGCGATGCGAACTCGGCCAACAACACCGCCAGCGACGCCACGACCATTAACGCGTCCGCTGGCAGTGGCAATGCCATCACTCTGGTTGGTTGGGACGTAAGTGGGCTTCCGGGAGGCTCTGGTAATTACGGTCCCTCACCTTTGTCACCCACGACCAACGTCCCTACCCTCACGATAGGCGGGCTGACGCGTGGTTCAGGCGTCGGCACCGGCGGCACTGCGGCGGCGCGAGCTTGGGGCGGCAACGCTTTTACAGGTTCTGATGCCGCAACGGCCATCACCTCCAACCAGTTTGCCACCTTCATGGTCACAGCTGTAGCCGGTTATCGGGTGTCATATGCCTCAATCAGCAAATTCGATTACCGGCGCTCCTCCACAGGTCCGGCGAACGGTGTGTTGCAGTATCAGATCGGGTCGGGAGCATTTTCCAACATCACTTCGTTATCCTACTCTTCAAGCAGCAGTAGCGGGGCGTCCTTGAATCCGATAAACCTGACCGGATTCTCTGACTTGCAAAACGTCGGGCCTGGCACCAACGTCACCTTCCGCATCGTCAATTACGGCGGCGGCTCAAGCGGCACGTGGTATGTTTTCGACGTGGCGATCAGCTCAGCGCCTGACCTTGTAGTCCAAGGCACCGTTTCGTTAACCAATGCTCCCGATCTCGTAATTTCCAAGACCCATGCGGGTAATTTTACACAGGGCGACACCGGTGATGCCTATACCATCACCGTCACGAACAATGGCAACGCAGCCACTGTCGGCACGGTTAGTGTGGTTGACGCGCTTCCTGCCGGTTTTACCGCCACGGCCATCAGCGGTGCCGGTTGGACAACCGACCTCGGCACGCTCACCTGTACCCGCTCCGAAAGCTTGGCCGCAGGTGCCGGTTACCCGCCCATCACCGTCATTGTGGATGTTGCTACCAACGCTGCCTCCAACGTCACCAATACCGCGAGTGTTTCTGGCGGCGGCGAAATCAACACGGCCAATGATGCCGCCAGCGACCCAACCACCGTCATAGCCCTCAATCCCATTCAACTCTGGCGGCTGCAATGGTTCGGGATTACCGGCAACACCGGCGCGGCAGCCGACAATGCCATCGCAAGCAGTGACGGCATGCCCAACCTGCTTAAATACGCTCTCGGCTTGGCCCCGTTTATTCCCGCTGCCAACCCTGTCGTCGGCGACATCAGCACAGGGTATCTCCGGCTGACTTCGCCCAAGAACCCGGACGCAACTGATATAACCTTCCTTATCGAAATGACCGGCGACCTGACAACACTGTTTACGACCAATGGAATCACCATTGATCAAAACACCGCGACCCTCCTTCAGGGCCACGACAACACCCCGGTCAACTCGTCCACCTGCGGCTTCATGCGGCTGCATGTCACCCGCCCCTAACGAGTGCCCCTCAATTCTTCCGCGTTTATCGTGTGCCGAATGACAGATTTTTGGCGCGGGCATTCCGACCGGTGAAAATGAAACCGGGCTTTGATTTCGGGACAGTATTCGCCTATAATCATTTTATCGCTGGCATTCCAAAAAGGCGCAGCAGACACGCTTGGATGACGGGTTGCCAACGATCCCCAAGTGCCCGTCGTCCCCTTCTGAGCACTGCGGTGGCCGGCGTTTTGTCTGTCGCCACCATTTCTAAAACGATTACCGTGCTTGTTGGCAATACCAGTTTGCGCTAACGTTGCGTCATGCCGCCGCTAGAACTCAAGCCAACACATAATGTTGAGCCACGCCCTGACATCAACTACGCACTCGTGGAGGAAACACGTCCGCCGATGTACAAGGCCATGAAGTACTGGGGCAAGAAGCCCCACAATATATGGAATAGGTATATCGAAAGGTACTGTCCGCCGGAAGGAGTTGTACTAGACCCTTTCGTTGGAAGCGGCATAGCCGCATTCGAGGCAGCCAGACTCAACCGTCGATGTGTCGCGTTCGATCTGAATCCATTGAGCAGTTTCTTCATTGACGTACTGTCCTCTCCATTCGATGAGTCTGCATTTGTGAAAGCATTCAACCGCATCATAAAAAACGTTGAAGGCGACCGAATTTATCGCCGCCATTATCTTCGCAAGTTAAAAAAACAATATGCGACCGTTTTCAACTATCGATGGTATGCAGGGAAACTTGTTCGTGTTGCGTTCAAAACAAAAGCGGGGAAGCAGCGACTGATCAGTCCCGAACCGCAAGACAGGGAAAAGGCCACCGAGATTGCCAGTATAAAAACCCCATTCTGGTGTCCAGATGACCGATTCCCGAAGACCCCATCGATAACGCACAAATTCATCAAAGATTTGGGAGGCGACCACTTCACTGATTTATGGACGCGTAGAAATCTTTATTTATTGTCTCGGATATTCCGTGAGATTTCCAAGGAGAAGAACAAGAGCGTCAGGCTTCAGCTTCTTTCTGCATTTATTCAGACTCTGCATCTGACTTGCCGGATGGTCTATCCACGGAGCACAAAATCTAACCGTGACTTCTCTGGAAGCTGGGGGCGTGCAGACTACATGATTCGACGGAAGTCAATGGAGCAGAATCCAGCCGTGGTCTTTCGCCGTTCGTGTGTCGGAAAACAGGGAATCATCGCCGCGATGAAGGACGTGAAGCACAGTTTCCCCGAAGGGATCAAGGTTGCTGATATTTCCAAGGCGCGAAAGCTGCGCAAAACTGCCCTCGTCAACTATGGCGCTGTCGATGTAGCCGATTTGGAAAGATATCTACCAAATAAGAGCGTGGACTTCATCATAACCGATCCCCCGTATGCAGGTCTCGTTCGCTATCTTGATCTGAGTCTTGTCTGGCTGGTCTGGCTGAAGAAAATCGACGCGCGCTACACTCCGGACATGCTGGCCGAAATCACTATCAAAGACGGGCAAATCGAGAGGGAAGAGTACAGGCGGCGACTGACAAATGCTTTCAAGCAAATGCATCGTGTTCTCAAAGACGATGGCAAACTTGTTGTGACGTTTCATCATCAAAAGATTCGCGAGTGGAATGAATTCGTCAATGCAGTTAGCCTTTCGGGCTTCAAGTTCGATAAGGTTACCCACCAGTACAACCGCAGGTCCGGCGAGTCGAATGTCGCCAACCCATATGGCACTTCCGGCTCTGACTTTTATATCCGATGCGTGAAGCAGCGCGACGTAGATTTCACGAACGACATTTCCGGTCTGGAGCATTTCATTGTACAGAAGGCAGTCGAAATCATCGCTCGCCGGAATGAACCAACACCCTACAATTTTATCTTCGATGGCCTTGTGCCGGAGTTACTTCAAGCTGGCTGGAGCGATCCCGCTGATTCACGAACCAACGTTCAAAACATCCTTAAGGCCAATGCCGGGCCGGGGAAAATTTTCACCTGTAAGCCGAACAAAAAGAACAAAGCCGGAGACATATGGTGGTTCAATGAACCGGCCAGCCATATTAGCCACCCCGACCTTCCTCTCAACGATAGAGTGGAAGAGACTATCGTTTCGCTCCTTCGACGCAAGGTGTCCGTCCGTTTGGATGATGTGATTGCGGAACTTTTTCGAGAGTACCCTAATGGACTTACTCCTGACATCCGTGCAGTTCGTTCTCTGCTTGAAAAGTATGCTTTCCGGTCCGCAGGCCGGTGGAAGATCAAGGATACAGCAGCAGACAAGAGCACGGAGCATACTGAAATCCTCAGAGCACTTCTTCGGATTGGCGAACGCGCGAAACAGAAAACGTACATTGACAAACGCGAGCAGCCCGAGAAGTGTAAAGATGGTGCAATCCTGCGGGACATCGCTTCTTGCCAAAGTCTGGCCTCACTCTCAGGTTACAGCCCAGAACAGATCGAACGCATCGAGATGATAGATTCACTCTGGCTGTCCGACGATATGAAGCGGGTCTTATGCGCATTTGAGGTTGAAAACATAACCAACTTCACTTCTGCCCTGCAACGTGCATCCAATCTTGAGGACTCGCTTCCGAAGATAATGGTCATTCCCGATAGCCGGGAGCGCGAACTCAAGTCGATAATCGATCCCTTGTTCACTTCGACCTTTGCGAAACAGAATTGGAGATATGTCTGCTACGCCGCAATTGAGAATCTTGCCGGGTTTTCCGCCCCAACGCTTGATGAATTGCTCAGAATTTCTAAAGGATTGTCATGATCAGACAGAAAACGGAGATCACTAAGAGAAAGAAGCCACGTAAACCTCTATCGGAGGAGGGCAAGCCGGGCCGCCTTGACCCGCGCAACAAGCTGAACGATTTGACAGGTAAAGATTGGCTTTTGCTGACTAGGAGCTACTGGGAAACCGAGCCATCTGTCGACGACAAGACGGCGTATTCCCATCCTGCTCCTTTCATGGTTCGCGACGTTCAGAAGCTAATAAGCTTATTCACAAAGAGAGGAATGACCATTTTAGACCCGTTTGTTGGGAGTGGAACAGCGATCTTGGCAGCTTTGAAACTCGGTCGTAATGCAATCGGGATTGACCTAAATCCAAGATTTCAGGAACTCACCCGCAAGCGTCTGGCAGAACATGGTTTAACGAATTACAAGTTTGTGGTAGGTGACGCTAAGGACAAAATTTGTACGGTTGGGCAAGTCGATTACATTGTCACATCTCCGCCGTACCACAATATTCTGAGGAACGACGGCAAAGGCCTACGTCATTGGAGCGGCAAAAAATACCGAATGGCAGCCCGGTCAGGAGTTGAAGTTTACAGCGACTTTCCAAACGATTTGGGCAATTTCGACGACTACGAAGATTTCATCCATTCTTTGAAGCAGATAATGCGCGGAGCACATCAAGTGCTCCGGCACGGTAAGTACTGTACAATAATCATAAGTGACTTCACCGTAAACAAGGTTGAGGTCTGCGTCCAGTCTGACATAGTGCGCCTGATGCAAGACATTGGCTTCGAATACGCCGGCACAACGGTGCTATTCCAACCCGTCAAACCGCTCTTTCCGTTCGGATACCCATACGCCTACAAAATCAACCACCATCATCAGAATATCATTACCTTTCGGAAAACCCCTTTATCAGATGCCGCGCGTTGAAGATTCCGAAGACAGAGACCCGACGAGCCAGAGCCGGTATGTATGTGGAGCAACGCCGTACCGCGTCTCAAAACTGGTAAACAACGCCCGGAACGATTCACCAGACTGCATCAAACCGGCATGAACAAAGAAGATGCTGAATCAAGGAAGATTCGCGGCCCTTTGCCGTTTATGAAGTCCATCGCGGATGCAAAGGCAGTATGCGTGCGCGAGCGCGATCCGTTCTATCTTTCCGCATTCATGATCGAGGCTTGGCTGGGCCAAGTCGTTTTGGAAGCGGCGGCGGAATATGCCGAGGAGAAAAATGCCAAAGACCGGGCGATGCAAACGGGGCAGGCTTGGCGTGGTTTCCTACAACTTTTCGGCCATGCCAAAGACGAGGATTTTCATCATGTATTGCAAAGCCTATATCGGTTCGCAGAATATGATGATGTTCAAGCGCATATCCTGCTGCGGTCAATCACTCCACTTTCTTATGAGCATGAATGTTTCAGTGACTACATCGGTCCGAAGACCATAGAGGTGTTGAAACGGCCGGCGGAAGCGGTGCGGTTGGCGCGGCGAAGTGTCGAGCGCTGGTGCGATTGGATTGACGCATTGATTCATTATCAAACTCATGCCGGCTGGCATTTGCAGCCCGTCAAATTCGATCCTGACCCCGAGAAACGGGAATTGGCGGCCTTGGGCATCAATCAGCGGAATTTTGCGTGTATGAACGATTTCAGCAAAACTTGGTGGCAATGGCATCATGGTGAAGCCGCCGAACGTTTCAAGGAATCGCCCAAATGGCCAACGCTGGGCAAGGCCATGGCTTCGGAGAACGAGCGGATTTGGAACTATCCTGATTTGGATACGGTGATCATCTCCATCTGGCCATTGCTCAAACGACAAAACTGGACTTATCGGGATTTGCTGGCGGTGGTGCGGATGATTTTGCCAGCGCCTCATCGCTATCCGTTGGAGAGCGAACAGGAATTATCCACTTATTGCCACAATGTCTTGGGCTTGCGCAAATCCGGTTCACCAGGTCGCAGCAGTCCCGATGGAAAACCACACGGTTGGGAAGTTGCGTTGAAGCTGTGTCCAAAGAGTCCGGAATCTTCTTAATAAAAAGTCGCTTCTGTTAAGAAGACGAAACGCGATGTCGCGCCTATTTTTTGGCATGACATTGATTCTCGTCAATTCCTCGGCCATCCGCGCGGTGGGCTACGACGGCCACACGTTGTTCGTGCTATTCCACACCAGCGATACCATTTATAGCCATCCCGGCGTGCCTTATTCCGTTTATGTTGAATTCATGCAAGCCTCGTCCATGGGCGCGTATTACAATCGCCACATTCGCGGCAAATATCGGTGAACGCTCCCAATTCCAATTTGGCCGAGACCAAATCACTGCTGCTGGGCATGGTGGCGGAAGCGGCTGATTTGAAACGCGCCGTGGGTGGTTCCATCACCGACGCCGTGGCCGGCTGGCTGGCTCCGCAATACCTGCTGGCGGCGCGGGAAAAATTGTCCGGGACGGATGGTGCCAGGCGCTGGGAAATATTGCGCGTATTCGTACAGGATTGGGCGACGTTGCGGCGTGGCGAACATTCGGCAGCACGGCTGCAACTGGACAGGGAACGGCTGGCTTTTGAGCGAAAATGTGTCGAGCGCGCCAAACTTTCCGAGTTCTGGAAGTGGACGAAACGTCCGGAAATCAATAGGAAACTGTGGCCGCCAAAGCGAAAAGGCATTACCAAAACAACGTGGAGAAAAATCGAGAGGGAATTGCACCTGTTATGAACGGTCATCAAAAGCATCCGCATTTGAATGTTCGCAATCTTGCCTATCGTCAGGCGTTTCAACGGTTGGATGAATCGTTGGAGCAAAATTCGGGCTTTTCCAATGCCGAAAAAATCCGGTTGATGCGCCTAGCCATGTTTGCCGACGTGGATGCGCTGCAGAAATCCGGAAGAATCAAATTTCCACAACAAGCATCATGACCCGCAACGGAAAAATTGCCCGGTTGGCGCACGAGATTCGGAGTGAATTGAACCGCCGGTTGCAAAACGGCGAACCGGGCGTTCGGCTGGTGGCCTGGCTTAACGATTTGCCGGACACCCAGCGGGTGTTGGCCACTGAGTTTGGCGGGCGCAACATCAGCGAACAAAATCTTTCCGAATGGAAAGCCGGCGGATACCGCGACTGGCTCGCGCGGCAGGAAACGCTGTCACAGGCGCGCGAACTGGTGGCAGATGCCAAGGAATTGACGGAAGCGACTGACGGTAGGTTGACAGATCATCTGGCCACTGTGCTGGCCGCCCGCTACGCCGCTGCGCTGGCGGGCTGGAATGGGGAAATTACGGAGGAATTTCGCCGCAAGCTGCGCGTGTTGCGCGGTCTGTGCCAGGACATTGTCGAATTGCGCCGGGGCGACCACAGCGGCGCCCGTCTGAACATGGAGCGGGAACGGCTGGAACGCGAACGGGAAAAAACGGAAGAAGAAGTGGTGGAACATTTCAAGCGCTGGGTGAAAAACCCGGAGGTGCGTGATTGGATTTGCCAAGATTGGTTGAGTCCAGAGGAGCGTGAACGCCGGATTCGTGAAATCTTCGGCCGCGAACCTAAAGCGCCGGATGAAGCGGCAACTGACGGGACTGAGTCGAATCCGGTCAAACCGGATCAAACTGAATCAAACCAAATCAAACCAGATCAAGCCGAATGAAAACGCATCCGCTGCTAAATATACTATGCTGCTTGTTCAGGATTCTGCCTGCCTGGCGCAATGGAACATTGTATCTATGCAACAGCCTAAATCGGTGGAGCGCGCCCGGGACGGCGCACTCTGTTTCACCAATCCGTCTCGCGGTAGTCCTTCAGGAATTTTCCCCAGACGTGTTCGCCGGTGTTGAAGCCCGCGATGATCGGGTCAACGATGCGCGCCGCGCCGTCCACGATGTCCAGCGGCGGATGAAACCGGTGTTCATTCACCTTGCGCGCCGCAATCGGCACCGGGTCCTCGTCCGTCGCCCAGCCCGTGTACACGCTGTTCATGTGAATGCCGTCCGCGTGATAATCCGTGGCCGACGTGCGGGTCATCATGTTCAACGCGGCCTTCGCCATGTTCGTATGCGGATGCCGCGTCGTCTTGAACTTCCGGTAAAATTGCCCCTCCACCGCCGACACGTTCACGATGTGCTTGTCGCGCTCCGGCGTGCGCAACATCAATGGCTTCAGCCGCGCATTCAAAATGAACGGCGCGATGGCGTTCACGAGTTGCACTTCAAGCAGTTCGACCGACGGCACCTCGGCCAGGAGCAACCGCCACGAATTGCGCTCGCGCAGGTCAACCTGTTGGAGATCCTGGTCGAGCCGGCCTTCGGGAAACAAATCCTTCTGCGCGGCGAGTTCGTCCGGCAACAACGGCACCTGCGACAACGCCGCCGCGTGCGTCAACCCCGCGACCTGCGAAATGCCCGCCATTAAATTGGTGGGGCGCCCGTCCTCCGCAGTAGCGCTGCTACGGAGGGTGGAAGCGTCCCCGCGAGCCGTCTCACCTTCCGGCAGCAGATGATAGCCGCGCAAACCCTCGTAAGCTCCCAGCAACCGACGAGCCTCCGGTGGCAGGTCATGCAATGACCCGTTTTCGCGCTCCATCATGTGCTGATAAAAATCCGGCGGACGCCGCACGGTCTGGCACGCGTTGTTGATGATGAAATCCAGCCGTGTCCGCGTCGCTAGCAAATGCCGGCAAAACGCCTCCACGCTCGGGGTGTGGCGCAAATCAAGTCCAAAAATTTCCAGCCGATGCCCCCACTCCGTGAAATCCGGCTCGGCCGCGTAACGGGTCGCCGCATCGCGCGGGAAGCGCGTGCTGACGATGAGCTGCGCCCCGGCGCGCAGCAGCTTGATGCCCGCCTGATAACCGATCTTCACGCGCCCGCCGGTCAGGAGCGCCACGCGCCCGCGCAAATCCGCCGACTCGGTGCGCTTGCGGAAATTCAACTCCCCGCACGACGGGCAAAGCTGGTCGTAGAAATGATGAATCGTCGTGTAGTCCTGCTTGCAGATGTAGCAATTCTGCGGCTCGACAACTTCACGGAACTCCGGGTCGCCTTCAATCTCCTGCTGCTGGAATCCGACCGGCGGAACCAGGTTCGGCGTGGTGAAGATTTTTTCCCGGCGCAGCTTCCGAATCCCGGTTTTATTGAGCCTGGACTGGTCCCGCTGAATTTTCTCCGCCTTGCGCTGGCGCACCGTGGCTTTCACGAATCGCCGCCGCGCGGTCACGTCCGGGCAGTAAATTTCACCCGCCGCCTTGAGCAAACGCATTCGTTCCTTCTCCGGAAGCCCGGCGAGCAACGCGCGGTTCGCCACCGCTTTTTCGAGAATCCCGGCGGCCGCCTTCAACTGCGCGGCTAGCGAATGGTTTTCTTTTGCTCCGCCGGTTTCTTTGTGGTGGTGAACAGACATTAATTTGGCGCGCAGCATAACACCCGCGCGGGCGACGTGCGAATGAAAAGCAAAGCGGGTAGTGGGTTAATTTGGTGGGGCGAGCGTCCCCGCGAGCCGGGATTAATGGGATTTGCTGTTAAAAATCGGCTCGCCAGTAGTCTCGCCCCACCAATTGCTCAAGCGACCCACTACCTTCCGATGCCTTTCCTTGACCCGCGCGCTCAAAGCCGTTAGACCTTGCGCGGCATTTTATGGCGACCAAAACCATCATCAAACCCGCGAAATCACCGGCCGCGATCGGCCCTTACAGCCACGCCGTCCGCGTCGGCGACCTGATGTTCTGCGCCGGTCAGATTCCCATTGACCCGAAGAATGGCAATCTGGTTGCCAGCGACATCAAAGTTCAAACCGAACGCGTCCTGCAAAACGTCAAAGCAATTCTGGACGACCAAAAATTGACGTTCGCCAACGTGGTCAAGAGCACGGTGTTCCTGACCGACCTTGCCGATTTCGCCGGGATGAACGAAGTCTATGCGAAATATTTCACGAACGATTTCCCGGCGCGCTCGACCGTTCAGGTTGCCGCATTGCCCAAGGGCGCGAACGTGGAAATTGAGGTCGTGGCTCATTTTTAATGGTAGGGCGCGATGTCCTCATCGCGCCGCGGCGCGCTCGGAGAGCGCACCCTACCTTCGAAACCGAGAAGCGATTATGAAAAAGTCCTGGCGCGAAAAACTGGCGGACAACAAAGGTCTGCCCAGGATTGGCAAAGTCACCGGCAAAATGACCAAACGCTGGGGCACGGGCACGTTCGTCATTCCCGCGCCACTCGAAGTGGATGCGCTGATGAAACAGGTGCCCAAGGGCCGCGTCGTCACGATCAATGAACTGCGCGCCGCGCTGGCGGCGAGGCACAAGGTGAATTTTGCCTGCCCGATTACGACCGGGATTTTTTCCTGGATTGCCGCGCACGCTGCCGCCGAAGCCGAAATGGAGGGCGCAAAGCGTATCACGCCGTTTTGGCGCACACTTAAGACCGGAGGCGAAGTGAATCCGAAATATCCCGGTGGCGTCGAAGGCATGGCCAGACGATTGGGCGCCGAAGGACATAAAGTTGCCCAAAAGGGCAAACGATTTTTCGTGCCTGATTATCAGCGGGCGTTGTTCAACAAACTGCGTTGCGCCTCATGAATCTGGTCTTACAATCCGGCTCGCGAGGATCGCCGCAGGGCGGGACAAGCTGCTCGCCCCACCCAGCGGCGGGCAAATCGTCAATCGTAAATCGCAAATCGTAGATGAATATGCCTGTTGGGATCCAACTTGCCATCGCGGCAGCGGTCGGCTTTATCGTCGGCTGGCTGATTGGGCGCGCGCGCGGCGGCGGCGGACCGGACGCCCGGCTGGAAAAAGAACTCCGCAACCAGCTTGAACAACGGGACTCACAGTTAACGGAGCTGCGCGGCCAGTTAACCGAGGCAACCAACACGCGCGCCGCCGCCGAGGCCAGCTGCGCCGCGGCGGGAAGACTGGTCGCCGAGCAGCGCGCGTTGCAGGAAAAGGCGCTGGCCGACTTGCGCGATACCTTCAAAGCTTTGAGCGCCGACGCGCTTAAACAGAGCGCGCCGGATTTTTTGCGACTGGCGGAACAGGCCTTTGGAAAACTTCAGGAAACAGCCAAAGGCGATTTGGCCCAACGGCAGGAGGCCATCAAAGGGTTGGTCGAGCCGCTCAAGCAACAATTGGAGTCGTACCAAAAGCGGTTGCAGCAAAGCGAAACGACACAGTCCGGCGCGCTGGGCGAAGTGAAGAAACAACTCGAAACACTGGCGCAGTCCAGCCAGTCGCTCGCGCAGGAGACGCAGCAGTTTCGAATGGTGCTCAAGTCCAATCAGGCGCGCGGACGTTGGGGTGAGGAAACACTGCGGCGCGTCGTTGAGGCCGCAGGCATGAGCGCGCATTGCGATTTCACCGAGCAGACGCAAGAGGGAGAGAATCGGCCAGACCTAGTTGTGCGACTGCCCGGCGACCGAGTCATCATCGTGGACTCGAAAGTGCCGGACTTGGATTTTCTGGGCGCAGCGGACGTGGCCGACCCGGCGAAGCGCGCGGATCTGTTGGCATCTCACGCAGCGAAACTGAGAACGACGATCAAAGGTCTGGCCGAGCGGGATTATCCAAAGCAATTTCCAAACGCGCTTGACCACGTGGTGCTGTTCCTGCCGGCGGAATCGTTGTTCAGCACAGCGCTCGAAGGTGATCCGGAACTGATCGTGTGGGCTGAAGGTAAACGGGTTTATCTTGCAACGCCCGCATCATTCATCGCCGTGCTACGAACGATCAATTTCATCTGGCAGCAACACGCGCAAACTGAGAATGCGCGAGAGATTGCGGAGGCGGCACAGGAGCTTTATTCGCGTGTAACCACGTTTACGGAGCATTTGAAAAAAATCCGGGATGGACTGGACACAGCCAACAAGGCTTTTAATCAAGCGGTCGGCAGTTACGAGTCGCGCGTTCAACCATCTGGTGAAAAACTGATCAAACTGGGCGGCGGCACGCCCGGAAAAGAACTGGCGGATGTCCAGCCGCTCGACACGACGTTGCGTCTGCCGCCAGGTTAAGTTTCAAAGGAAAACAAAAAACCCGGAGAAAATTCTCCGGGTTTTTATTGAAAAACTGGCGGCTACCTACTCTCGCAGAACCTATAGGACTACTACCATCGGCAAGACTGTGTTTGACGGCCGAGTTCGGAATGGGATCGGGTCGGGCCACAGCTTTATGGCCACCAAGAAGTGACGGGTGACGGGTGACGTGAAAAGCCACCAGCCAGCGCACCAAATGTAAAAGAACAAACTTCCGCGGCAACTTGTCACGTGTCACACGTCACTTGTCACCGCCTGATGTTCTCTGAAAACTGCACACAGGATTGCCGAGCAATTACTTTTCGTGAGTTTTAAATCGCTTTCCATTTTAAGGTGGAAAAAGCGATCAAGCCGCACGACCGATTAGTACCAGTCGGCTAAACGTCTTACAACGCTTACACCTCTGGCCTATCAAACGGGTGGTCTGCCCGTGGTCTTTAGGGGGCTTGCGCCCCGGGAGACATTATCTTGGGATGAGCTTGGCACTTAGATGCTTTCAGCGCTTATCTCTTCCGCACATGGCTACGCAACGATGCCGCTGACGCGACAATTGCCACACCAGAAGTGCGTCCAACCCGGTCCTCTCGTACTAAGGTTGGAACCCCTCAAGTCTCCTGCGCCCACAGTGGATAAGGACCGAACTGTCTCACGACGTTCTGAACCCAGCTCGCGTACCGCTTTAACCGG
>Ga0116116_1002034_pt1 | contig 13465 bp, 15 predicted proteins | sample June2015DPH_10_1_FD_89722 | JGI IMG/M metagenome (GOLD analysis project Ga0116116, IMG submission 89722) | Peatland microbial communities from SPRUCE experiment site at the Marcell Experimental Forest, Minnesota, USA - June2015DPH_10_150 | ecosystem: Environmental > Terrestrial > Soil > Wetlands... | reverse complement strand
ATTCGGGGACAGTCCTGCTCTATGAGCCGCGGCGGCTCACAACACACGATGAAAATGGATTCTGTCCGGCACGAGGAATCAACAACTTACGTTCCATTTTCGGAAGAGTCGCCAGCGTCCACGCGGCGCCGGGGTGCCCTCTGGGCCGCGCGCCTTGGGACGCGTGAGTCAGTCACCGGATTTGGCAGTAGTCCTGGAAATCGGCGGCCACCGCCTTTTCCATTTTTCGAGCGGCTTCCAGCAGCCAGCCACGCGGCCTCCTTTTCAAGTCGGCGCGCAAAACGCGCGGCTGGATGGTGCCCAAGTGGGCGTTGGCCGTCTCCCAGCCCATGGCGTGCAACAGGCAGAGCTCGTCGCGCTCTTTGGGCAGCGCGGAAAGCTCGATGCGGGAGCAGTCGGGCGCGAGGCGGCGGACGATCCAACGCCTCTGCACGCGCACGAAAGGATCGCGGCAGCGCACCGAGCGGTCCAGAATCTCCTGGTAGAGAATGGGCGCCGTGCCCTTGCCCTCTTCCGCCCAAACGCAGGCGGAGGGCGCCAGGGCCTTGGCCTCGCGGGCCACCGATCCGCCGCGCCACTCGGCGATGGCCACGTAGCGCTGGCGGCCCAGGCTGCCCAGCCCGGCCACCCGGTGCACCATTCGCCAGGTGAAACCGCGCTCCGGCATCATCCTGGTAATGGCCCTGATGGCTCCGGCCGGCGGCTTATCTTTCACGTCCTCGAGGGCGTGCAGCTTTTCCCAAAACGCCTCCGGCTGGTGCAGGCGCGCGGTAGCCATGGCGCGCAGCGCCGCGTGATGTTCGGCCAGCGCAAACGGACATCCGCCGGCTTCGACCGCCTCGGTATAGCCCTTGAGAATGGCCGCGATTCCCGCTTTAGGCTCGCAGGCCATCTTCGCCAGCAGCGCGCTGGCGGCCAGCCGGATGAGGTCGTTGGTGTAGGGCAGGCGCCAGGCTTCGTCGAAGTCGTTGATCCCCCAGATGAGCCGGCCTTCGATATCGCGCCAGGTCCCGAAGTTCTCGACGTGCAGATCTCCGACGGCGAGCGCGCGGGGGGCGCGCGCCGCGTCGCCCGACACCTCCGCCCACGTCTGCGCCCAGCGGTAGTAGGTGGCGCGCATGAATAGAAAAGGCGCCACGCGCATCTGCTCGTGCTTGAGCTGGAGATCGGCCTCGAGGAGGCGCAGATGCCGCGCCAGCCACGCTTCATATTTCGCGGTTGCTTTGCCGATTTTCATGCGGACCTCGAAACTATTCCCCCGCCACCGCCGGCGTGAGCATCCACTTCAGCACGCCCTTCGGCTGGGGTCCCAGGCGGTCGCAATCCACGCGCACCAGGGCCGCTTTCTTCATGTCCACTTGGAGCGCCGGGCTGCCCAGAAGAAACGCCGCCAGGGAGCTCATGAGAGGCTCGTGGCTCGCCAGCAGAACCGAGCGCTCCTCGTGGTGCGAGCGGATCTCCTCCCACGCGTCGAATGGCGACGCATCCGCCAGCAGCGCCTGCGTGCGCACTACCTTGCCCTGGTATCCGAGCGCCTCGACCGCCACATCGGCGGTCTCAATGGCGCGGCGATAGGGGCTGGAAAGGATCAGGTCCGGCGCCACGCCCGCGGCCCGCGCGCGCTTCAGCACGCGCCGCAGTTTCTCGCGCCCATCGCTCGAGAGCGCGCGCTCGGAATCCGCGTGTCCCGGCCGGGCATCCTCGGCGATGCCGTGCCGCAACAGGTAAATCTGCATCACGCTTGGGCCTTGTGCGCCAAACGCCTGCGCGGCCGCACCCGGAGCAACTGCAGCCGCCGGATCTGGCGCTGCAGCTCGCGGAAGATCCGGTCGATCGGTTGGGAGGCGTCGATCAAGGTGAAGTCGTAGCGCTCCACCATCGAGTCCAGGGCCTTGATCAAGCGGGTCTGGTAGCGCACGAAGCTCTCGTACATATCCGGCCCGAACCGAAGGTCCATGCCGCTTTCCCAGTAATCGAAGGCGCCGCGGCCCAGCACCACCCGCGACACCAGGTGCTCGACGTCGGTGCGCAAGTAGAAGACCGCGTGCGGCGCCAGCGCAAACCCCGCCACCTGCTCGATCCATCGCCGGTCTTCGCCGCGCGCAATGGCCCTGGCCATGATCGAGAAAATGTAGCGGTCGATCAGCACCACGAAACCGGCGCGCAGGGCGGGCATGATCTCGTTCTCCAGCCGGTCCGCAAAATCGGTGGTGTAGAACAGGGTCATGGTGATGGGGCCCAGGGTGTTGCCTTCCTTGGCCATCTTGATACCCTTGCCCGCCAGCGCCGAGCGCGCCATGCCGGTATCGAGCACGGCGTGGCCTTCCTGCTCGAGCCACTGGCGCAACTGCGCGATCTGCGTGCTGCGCCCCACCGCGTCCGGCCCCTCGATGACGATCAGCTTGCCCTGCAAGTCGGACGTGTCGACACCCGGCAGCGGCTCGCTATAGAACTGGAGCGGTTGTGGCTTGCGCACTGAAATCTCCTCCCGCGGCCTGATGCAGGATGCCGTTCTTCAAACTGTCGCCCAGCACGTTCATGACGATGTCGCGCATGCGCCGTTGCTGCTCTTCGATCGACAGGGTGGCGTCGATGATGTGAAACCCCACCTCTTGCGCCATGGCTTCGTATTCGTCGAGAATGCGGCCCTGGAAGATGCGGAAACTTTCTTCCACGTCGCGCGCGAGTCCCAGGTCCATGCCGGCTTCGTAGTATTTCAGCGCGTCGCGCCCGCCCAGGATGCGGCCCAGCGCGACGTCCAGCGGCACTCGGAAATAGAAGCTCAGGTTGGGGTGAATGGCGAAGCGGTACAGGTTGCGCACCCAGCGGCGGCCGACCCCGCGCGCCACGTCGCGCGCGAAGGCCGTGTAGGCGTACCGGTCGGCGCACACGATGGCGCCCGACTTCACCAGCGGCAGGATGTAGCTTTCCATGCGGTCCGCGAAATCCGTGGCATGGATCAAGCTGAAGGTGGTGGGTGTGAACATCTCCTTCTTCTTGCCGCGCCGCGTGGCCTGCCGCACCAGAGGCGAGGAGTTCCACTCGCTGAAGGCCACTGCATAGCCTTGTGAGCGCAACCAATGACTCAGAAGCGAGATTTGAGTGGATTTTCCGGAACCGTCGATCCCTTCCACCACGATCAGCTTGCCGCGGTACCGGTTGGGAACAAAAAGAGACATAAAAGAACGGCGTCAGACTCTATTCTACCGCTTCGGATGTGGCAGGCGCGCAGTTGCCGGGCAAGCTAAAGCACGCCCCACCAAGCTGGCTTGTGTTACGATCTCGCCATATGAAGAAAATCCTTTTCTCAGCCTTCCTGGCAGTTTTACTCTCATCGGTTCTGCCGGCCGCATCTAAGACCTTCGACATGTACCTGATCGATACCGAGGGCGGCAAGTCGCTGCTCCTGATTTCGCCGTTGGGCGAAAGTATGTTGATCGATACGGGCTTTCCCGGAAGCGACGACCGCGACGCGAAGCGTATTGCGGAGGCCGTCAAGGCGGCCAACCTGAAGCAGGTCGATCACTTGGTAACCTCGCACTACGATGGAGACCACGTGGCCAATGTGACGGCCACCGCGGCCAGGGTGCCGATCAAGATGTTCTACGACCACGGCGAGGCCGCGGTCAAAGATCCGGGGACCACTAAGTCCGTGCAGGCGTATCTGGCAATTGCGGAGAAGGCCAAGCGCGTGGTGGTGAAACCCGGCGACAAGATTCCCTTCAAGGGTATCGACGTGCTGGTGGTGACCGCCGCCGGCAAGCACATCACCACGCCGGTCAAGGGCGGGGGCGCGCCGAATCCGTACTGCAAAGACACCCAGCCGATGAAATGGACCCGCACCGACGAGGACAACTCCGAGAATGGCAACGCCGTCGGGCTGCTCTTCACTTACGGGAAATTCCGCATGCTCGACCTCGCCGACCTCACCTGGAACAGGGAAATGGAGTTGATGTGCCCCAACAATCCGATCGGGTCCGTGGACCTCTTCATGGTCAGCCATCACGGCAACGATATCTCCAACTCGCCCGCGCTGGTCGACGCGCTCCACTGGCGGGTGGCCCTCATGAACAATGGCGCCAGGAAGATCGGAGCCCCCTCCGTGCTGAAGCTCCTGCGCTCGGCGCCGGGGATGCAGGCTCTCTATCTGTCGCACTACTCGGTCAACGGCGCGGAAGCCAATCCTCCCGAGGAATTCATCGCCAACATCGTGCAGGATTGGAAATCCCCCGAAGACGGCAAGTGGCTCAAGGTGTCGGTGGACAAGGATGCCGACATCACCGTGACCAACGGCCGCACGAACGTTTCCAAGACCTACAAGAGATAAGGTGGGGCAGCCTATTCAGGCTGCGGACCCGCTTTCCAGCGGGTCCTGCCGGCTGAAAGCCGGCTGAGGCCAGGAATGGCCGCCCCACAAGTTCGCTAGAACTGCGCCAGCCGCGCGAACAGGCCGGCCAGAGCGCCGCCGAGCAACGGACCTGCCACGGGGATCGCCGCATAGGGCCAATCCGACCCGCCTTTGCCGGCCACCGGCAGGAGCGCGTGCGCGATGCGGGGGCCCAGGTCTCGCGCCGGATTGATGGCATAACCGGTGGTTCCACCCAGGCTGAGACCAATTCCCCATACCAGGCTCCCCACAAGGTAAGGTCCCAGGCCTGCCGCGGGACCCTTGGCCGCCACGGCTTTGGAGAAGATGGCGCTCACCACGAGCACCAGCACGAACGTGCCGATGATCTCGCAGAGCAGGTTGGCGGCCGGCCGCCGGATGGCCGGAGACGTGCAAAAGCAGGCCCGCTTCAGGTCTGCCTCGGGGGTCACGCTCCAGTGCGGCAGGAAGTACAGCCACACCAGCGTGGCGCCCGCAATCGCGCCCATGATCTGCGCCGCGGCATAGGGCGCCAGCTTGCTGAAATCCCCGGAGCTTACGGCAAACCCCATGGTGACCGCGGGGTTGAGATGAGCGCCCGGGCTGCCGCAGGCGATGGCCGTAAACACGCCCGTCATCACCGCCAACGCCCAGCCGGTGGCTACCACCATCCACCCGGCGTCCTGCGCATAGGACTTCTTGAGGTTGACATTGGCGACCACGCCGTTGCCCATCAGAATCAGCACCAGGGTCCCCATGAACTCGCCGAACATTTGTTTGTCCATCGGTTTCTCCCTATTCGGAATCCAACCAATCGAACGAGCGCGTCACCGCCTTCTTCCAGAAGCCGTACATTCGTTCGCGCCGCTGGGCATCCATATTCGGTTTCCAGGTCCGATCGACGGACCATCGCGCGCGCAAATCGTCGAGGTTCTGGAAGAAGCCTGTGGCCAGCCCGGCGGCGTACGTGGCTCCCAGCGCGGTGGTCTCCTTAACCGCGGGACACACCACCGTGCGGTCCAGAATATCGGCCTGGAACTGCATCAGGAGATTGTTGCCCACCATGCCGCCATCGGCGCGGAGAATGTCAACGCGGACACCCGCGTCCTGCTCCATGGCCTCAACCACCTCGCGTGTCTGGAAGGCGGTGGCTTCCAGCGCGGCGCGCGCCAGGTGTCCCTTGTTGGTGTAGCGGGTCAGGCCGGCGATGACGCCGCGCGCATTGTGCTTCCAGTACGGCGCGTACAATCCCGAAAACGCCGGGACGAAGTAGACTCCGCCGTTGTCCTCGACCGTCCGGGCCAGCGTCTCGATCTCCGGGCTGCTGCCGATGAGGCCGAAGTTATCCCGGATCCATTGAACCAGGGCGCCCGTAATCGCCACGCTTCCCTCGAGCGCGTAGCTGGCCGGCTGGCCCTTCATCTGGAAAGCCACGGTGGTCAGCAAGCCGCACTTGGACTGAACGATTTCGTGGCCCGTATTCATGAGCAGGAAACACCCGGTGCCGTAAGTGTTTTTGGCCTCGCCGGCGTGGAAACAGGCTTGCCCGGCCAGGGCGGCCTGCTGATCGCCCAGGATGCCGGCGATCGGAACACCCTTCACGGCCTCCAGCGTGGCCACGCCATACGGTTCGCTGCTGGACCGGATCTTGGGAAGGATCTGCCGCGGGACGTCGAACGCGGCCAGCAATTCCGGGTCCCAATCGAGCGTCCGCAGATTCATCAACTGAGTGCGGCTGGCGTTGGTACAGTCGGTGACATGTAGTCCGCCCTGGGGACCGCCGGTAAGATGCCAGAGCAGAAATGTATCGATGTTGCCGAACAGAACGTCGCCCGCTTCCGCCTGCTGGCGCGCGCCGGCCACATGGTCCAGCACCCAGCGAATCTTCAGGCCGCTGAAGTAGGTCGCCAGGGGGAGGCCGGTCTGGGCGCGAAAACGGTCGGGGCCTCCGGCGCGCGCGAGCTCGGGAATGTAGTCGGCCGCCCGGGTATCCTGCCACACCAGGGCATTGTAGAGAGGCCTGCCGGTGGTGCGATTCCAAAGAACCGTGGTTTCGCGCTGGTTGGTGATGCCGATGGCCGCCAGGTCGCGGGGTCCCAAAGAGCGCTGCTCCATGGCGGCGGCGACGACCTCTTCGGTGCGGCGCCAGATTTCGTCGGGATCGTGCTCCACCCACCCCGGCCGGGGGTAGATCTGCCGGTGCTCTTTCTGCGCGCTGGCGGCGATGGTTCCGGCGCGGTCGAATATCATGAACCGCGTGCTGGTGGTGCCTTGATCGATTGCTCCGATGTAGTCTGGCATGGATTGATTCCTTCGATGCCGCGGAGGGTCGGGCGTCTGAAGCGAGGCAAACGTCTCCCTTCGGCGGTTGCCGAGCCGCGGGCGAGGCGCCGATGTCAGCGCATCTTATCGGCGGCGCCCTTGATGTTCTGGGCGTTGAGCCAGCATTGGTGCTGATACACGCCTTCGATGGCAGCGCACTGGTCGCTGAATGCCGCGCCTTCCAGCACCTGCTTCTTATTGTTGGTCATGGTGCCGAGCTGGTAGTTCGAGACGCCCAGAAAGAACAGCGCCGGAGCCATTAAGGCCGGTTCGCCTTTGAGGTACGGAAGCGCCGCGCGAAGGCTCTTATTGGACAGCGCGTACAGGTTCTTTTCGCCGTTCAGGACACCGGCGATCCAGTAGCCGCGGCCCAACCATATTCTCTTCTTGGCCTCCCAATCGGCGGCCGATACCGCCTCGGGCTTTTGGCGCGAATTGGCCGCGGCCACCAGCCGGTTGGCGAAGGAAATGGCGCGGTCGGCCTGTCTCTTGACCTGCGCGGCGTTGGCCAGCACCAGCAAAAGGTCCGGGTTGTTGGGAAAGTTCACGATGGCTTTTTCCGCGATGGCTGGGACGGCATCGTCCTTCCCCACCTGGTGGAGCGCCGCCAGGTAGGCCTCGTAACCCTGGTCCAGGTACTTGCTCTTGGGACTTTGCTGCTCCAGTATTCCCAGCAGGTCTACCATAGTCGCAGGCTCCGCCTGGACGCCCGTGGCAAACAGCGCATACTCGGCGTACCCTTCGGCTTCCTTCGCGTACTTGACGCGATTGGGCCAGTCTTCCTTTTCGATTGCGCTCGTGGGCTCGGGAGCGGCAATCACCTTGCGCGCCAGATCGAACAACTGCACCGCCAGTTTCTTCACCTGGGGGGCATCCTTCTTCGCAACTGCGTCTTGGAGACCCTGGTAACTGTCGTCCAGTTCATCGGCGACCACGACGGGTCCGGTCATTAGAAAAATCGCAATTCCCAATGCTGAGAGTTTCATGGCACCTCCTACATAGCCTAGCGCAATTATACCCAAGCCGGATTCTAACACCTGCACAGCCGTCGTGGGGCAGGTCTCCGACCTGCCCTCAGTCGGCCGAGTCCGCTACAATCCGGATTGAAGCTGGTCTTCGAGGAGGCAATACTCGTAATGAGCTTGGCAAGATTTGTTTCGTTGGCACTGGCGGTTGTGTCGATTCCCTGGAGCGCAGGGCTTGTCCTGGCCCAAGGAGCTCCCGCGCGCGGCGAGGAACTGAAGTTTGTGGCGATTGTGACCCGGCATGGCGTTCGTCCCCCGACGGTGAGCAACGACCAGATCAATCCGTATTCGGCCGAGCCATGGCCCAAGTGGGACGTTCCTCCCGGGTATCTCACGGCGCACGGCAGGGCCTTGATGAAACTGTTCGGCGCCTATGACCGGGCGCAATTCGCGCGCGCCGGGCTGTTCAGTCCGTCGGGCTGCGCGGATGCGGAGCACGTCTATTTCTGGGCGGACACCGATGAGCGCACCATCGAAACCGGGCGCGCTTTGGCGGAGGGCATGCTGCCGGGTTGCACGGTCGAAGTGCACTCGGCGCCGGCGAGAACGCGCGACCCACTGTTCAATCCCGTGGCGGCCGGTGTGGGTCATGCGGACCTGGATCTGGTGGCAGCGGCCGTGTCCGGGCGGATCGGAGGTCACCCGGAGGCGTTGCTGACGGCGTATCGCCCGGCCCTGGAAACCATGCAGCAGGTACTCACCGCGGGGAAGGCCGTCAAGCAGTCTTTACTGGAACTGCCGTTCTCGCTTGGTCCGGGCGCGGCCGGCCTGCTGGAAATGCGCGGACCGCTTGCCACCGCCTCTTCGCTGGCTTCGGATTTTCTCCTCGAGTACACCAACGGAATGGAAGGCAACGACCTCGGTTGGGGCCGCCTCACCGAGTCCAACTTGCGCCAGATGATGACGCTCCATACGGCGTACGCCGATCTGATGTGGCGAAACCCGCTGATCGGGCGCGCGTTGGCTTCGAACCTGTTGAGCCACGTGGTGAAGGCCATGGAGCAGGCGGTTGCTGGCAAGGCTGTGCCCGGCGCCATTGGCAGGGCGGGGGACCGCATGCTCGTAATCGTCGGACACGACGCCAACCTTGCCAATATTCAAGGGACGCTGAGTCTTTCATGGCTGATTCCGGGCGATCTTCCCAATGACACGCCTCCCGGCGGCGCGCTGGTTTTCGAGCTGTGGCGCCAACCCGCGGGCGGGGAGTATTCGGTCCGTACCTACTACACGGCCCAGACCCTCGAGCAGATGCGCAAGGCGCTGCCGCTGACGCTGGATTCGCCTCCGGCCAAAGCGACGGTCTTCGTGCCGGCTTGCAGCACGGCCCAGGCGGGATCGCCCTGCGATTGGAAAGCGTTTCAACGGACGGTCGAGACCGCCATCGATCCGGCATTCATGAAAGAGTAGCGCCCCACTTGACAACTTCTATATTTCAATTATAATTGAAATAGTGAAGAATACACCCGAACAGATCATCCGCTACGCCGATATGTTTGCGGCCATGGGGGCCGAATCCCGGCTGCGCATCATGCAACTGCTGCTTTCGGCGCACCCGGAAGGCATGGTGGTGGGTGAGATTCAAGACGAGCTGGAAATCTCGGCTTCGAACCTGTCCCACCATCTCGAAAAGCTGAAGAACGAGGACCTGGTGCGGGTCAGCCGGGAAGGGACCTTCCTGCGATGCACGGCCAATACGGAGGCGTTGCAGGAACTGCTGACCTTCTTGTATGCCGAATGCTGCACCCGGAACAAGGCCGTCAAACCCGAAAAGATCTTCCAGATTTGCCGATAGGAGAAATTCATATGAGCACAGAGAACATCACCGATATCGTAAAAGAGAAATACGGGCAAGCCGCCCTGCGAGTGGTCGGCGGCGGCGGAAGCTCCTGTTGCGGCGCGGCTCCGTCCGACAGTTGTTGCGCCGATCCGATCTCGAGCAACCTCTACGGCGCGGATGAGACCGGCCAACTGCCCGCGACCGCCGTGCTGGCGAGTCTCGGATGCGGCAACCCCACGGCGCTCGCCAAGCTGAATCCGGGAGAAATCGTGCTCGACCTGGGATCGGGCGGCGGCATCGACGTGCTTCTGTCAGCCCGGCGCGTCGGCCCCACGGGCAAGGCCTATGGCCTGGATATGACCGACGAGATGCTCGCCCTCGCGGAAGCGAACAAGCGCAAGGTCGGGGTGGCGAACGTGGAGTTCCTGAAGGGGCAAATCGAGAACATCCCGCTGCCCGACAACTCCGTGGACGTCATCATCTCGAACTGCGTCATCAACCTTTCCGCCAACAAAGACCGGGTGCTGGAGGAGGCTTTCCGCGTGTTGAAGCCGGGCGGCCGCGTCGCCGTATCCGATGTGGTCACGAAAGGCGAAATGCCGCCCGAGATCCGCCAGAACGTTCTTCTGTGGGTGGGATGCGTGGCCGGAGCGCTCGAAGAGAACGAATACCGCGGCAAGCTGGCGGCGGCCGGCTTCGAGCAGATCGACGTGGAACCCACGCGCATCTACCGCATCGACGACGCCCGCGAGTTCCTTTCCGGCCAAGGAATCGATGTGGATGCCATCGCATCGGAAGTGGACGGCAAGTTCATGAGCGCGTTCATCCGCGCCGTCAAGCCCGCGTGAGGGTGCGAACATGGCGCAGCGCCTCGGCTTTTTCGAGCGATACCTGACCCTGTGGGTGGCGGCTTCGATGGTGGCGGGGGTGGCCCTCGGGAAGCTTGTGCCCTCTCTGGTCCACGCCCTTCGCGGTCTGGAATTCGGCCAGGGCAGCCAGATCAACGCGCCCATTGCGGTCCTGATCTGGCTCATGATCACCCCCATGATGATGAAGGTGGATTTCACCGCCATCCGCAACGTGGGCAGGAAGCCGGCGGGGCTGGTGGTCACTCTGATTGTGAACTGGCTGGTGAAGCCGTTCTCCATGGCGTTTCTGGCGTGGCTGTTCTTCCGGGTGGTGTTCTCCGCGTTCATCGGACGCGCCGAAGCGGACCAGTACATTGCCGGGTGCATCATCCTGGCCGCCGCTCCCTGCACCGCCATGGTGTTCGTCTGGAGCCACCTGACGAACGGCGATCCCGCCTACACGCTGGTCCAGGTTTCCGTCAACGATCTCATCATGCTGGTGGCGTTCGTGCCTCTGGTTCAGTTCCTCGTGACCGGAGCCTCATCCCTTACGGTGCCGTTCCGGGTGCTGCTGTATTCGGTGATCGTGTTCATTGTGATCCCGCTGGCCGCCGGCACGGTCCTGCGGCGATGGTGGATCGGGCGGCGCGGCAAGGACTGGTTTGAGCGAACGCTGTTGCCCCGCTTTGCCCCGGTCACCATCACGGCATTGCTCGCCACCCTGGTTTTCATCTTTGCCTTCCAGGCGGACAACATCACCAACCGGTTTTTCCACGTTGTCCTGATCGCGGTTCCCATCACGCTTCAGGTGTACTTCAATGCTTCGCTGGTTTATGGGCTGATGAAGCTCCTGAAGGTGGAGCACAGCGTGGCGGCTCCCGGCGCGCTGATCGGCGCCAGCAACTTCTTCGAGTTGGCCGTGGCCACCGCCATTGCGCTATTCGGGCCACAATCCGGGGCCGCATTGGCGACGGTTGTGGGGGTCTTGGTGGAAGTTCCCGTGATGCTTTCCGTTTGTGCCGCGTGCAACCGGACCCGTCATTGGTTTTTACCATGTCAAAACGAACAGTGCTGATACTCTGCACCGGGAATTCCGCTCGCAGCCAGATGGCGGAAGGCTTGCTGCGCGATGAAGCTGGAGACCGGTTCGAGGTATTCTCGGCCGGCACCAGGCCGACGCATGTTCGCCCGGAGGCCATTGAGGCGATGGCGGAAATCGGAATCGACATTTCGAAGCAGCGGTCGAAATCGGTAGATGAGTTTGTGGGCCAAGACCTCGATTACGTCATTACGGTCTGCGACGACGCCAAAGAAACCTGCCCGGTATTCCCCGGTGCCACCCAGCGCCTCCACTGGCCCTTCGACGACCCGGCGGCGGTGGAAGGCGCGGACGCGGTGCGACAAGCCGCTTTCCGCCGAATTCGGCACCAGATCCACGCCCGGATCATGGTTTTCCTGGGCGGCGACGAAAGTCTGTAGCGGTGTGGGGCAGGATGGCATCCTGCGCGGCGGTTGGTTACCGCCGCCGGCCGATTGCCAATCGGCCGCAGCTTGACAAGCTGCTCCACAAGCGGCATGGCCGTAACCAACCGTGGCGGAAGCCCTGTCCGCGCCGGACCGAAAGCGGCACAAGTCCGGGATGGCTACGCGGCCAAGTGTATCGTAGACTGGGGTCATGCAGCAGAAAGGCGAGAAGGCTGAACGCGTCGTGAAGCTTTACTCCTATGTTGTTGAGCATGATACTGGGCGAGCACCCAATCCTTATTTCGGCGTGTGTACGCTTTGCCGCTGCAAATACCGCAGTACACCTAAGAAGCCCCGAAACGTCGTTGAACTAGCGAAAGAGGGGGACTGGATCGTGGGTACGGGCGGGGCGGATACGCGAAAGAGCGCCGGCCACGGGAAGGTCGTTTATGCAATGCGCGTGGATGAAAAGGTAACGCGTGAGAAGTACTACACCGACCGTCGCTTCGCAAAGAAGCGTGTGGTCCCCACGGGGGACAACGAACGGCCCACCAACAGTTTTCAGAGGTGCAAGCAATACGCTCTCATCTCGTGGCACTTCTACTACTTTGGAGCGAAAGCCATCCCTATTCCGCGAAGATTCTCCGATCTCGAAAAGGAAGGCCCTGGGTTCAAGAAAAACTTCGACTCGGCATATATCAGCAGTTTTGTCGAATGGCTGGAGAAGAACCACAAGCCTGGGAAACACGGGGAACCGTGGATGAAGCCCACAGATAGATCGAAAGGAAGCAAGGGATGCAGGTCGTCTTGCTGAGAATCGGTATAGACACGGGTTCTGGGGGAATTCTCGGACCGCTTTTCAGCGACGGCTCGTTTGAGTACATCCCGATTCCGGATTACTTCGGGGGTACAGGGGTTGACAAGAGGACATACGGAAACACTCGCGGCAAAGGGCGGCGAAGATTGATCGATTACTTCCCTGAAGCTCGCCGCGAAAGGTTGTTCAACCAATCCATCCACTTCGATCCCGAGTTTGAAACGTTCACGTACGGTGATCCGACGCCTCCCAAAGCCTCACTGCGTCGGCTCAGCGAAGGCAGCCTCTTGGTGTTCTACGCGGGCCTCAAGGGTTGGGGTGTCGATTGCCCGGCAGCTCTGCATATCATCGGGTACTTTGAGGTGGCGAGGGCAGGCCTCGCTACTGCCTTTAGCCAAGCGGAATTGGCCGGGCTATTCAGGAACAACTTCCACGTCATGCACGGCGAAGTCTTCAAGGACCAGAAGGACCGTCTGGTCCTTGTAAAGGGCGACGTGAGGAGCCGGTTGCTGAAGAAGGCCGTAAGGATTAGCTCGGTGGGAACGGACAGGAATGGCCGTCCTCTTCACAGGCTGTCACCAGAGATGCAACGGGTGTTCGGGGACTTCAGCGGCAACACAAGCATCCAGCGAAGTCCTCCACGTTGGGTGACGCCAGAATTCTCCCGGCGCGCGGCACAGTTTGTCATGGCACTTCGGTGAACGGGATTTGCGTTCAACTGGCCGTATCACGCCCTTATCCGGCCAATCTGTGCTCGTTATCCTGCGGGGTTGAGTTTGCGGGTTTCGGAGAGGATCTTGGTCAGCCGATTGGAGAGCCGATCGAGGCAGCGTCGCGGGGGGCCGT
>Ga0116116_1002016_pt1 | contig 13562 bp, 11 predicted proteins | sample June2015DPH_10_1_FD_89722 | JGI IMG/M metagenome (GOLD analysis project Ga0116116, IMG submission 89722) | Peatland microbial communities from SPRUCE experiment site at the Marcell Experimental Forest, Minnesota, USA - June2015DPH_10_150 | ecosystem: Environmental > Terrestrial > Soil > Wetlands... | reverse complement strand
GGTTGGGGCAGCAGTTGGGGTATTCCAGACCTGCGTGAGAGCGGAGCGGCTGGCAATCTGTTGCTTCAAACAAACGTGAACTGTACCAACCCGAATGATGCGTACTGGTGGCCACGGGGCGTAAAAACCATGGAAGCTCTCGGCTACACGGAGACTTACGGGCTGAAGGGACAAAATGTCACGTTTGATTTTGTTGTGGGAAGCAACAATTTGGCCGGCGCCCTCGATGGGGCGGGTAAGCCTATTGTAACCGAGGCATTCATCAAAGTGTTGGATGGTTTCGGTACTTGGGCAACCACGCAGCAGATTTATGAGCCCCTGACGGTTGGTGCACATAGCATGACTCTGTTTAATGTTGATCCGGCTCTTGCTAACCCAGACGTTCAGATTGGTTTCAGGGTCATTAGTGGTAATGACGCAAGTGGTTCGGATACTGCTGGTCTTGGTGCGCTTATCATCCCCGAGCCGGCAACCATGGCTCTGTTGGGACTTGGCGGACTGCTTCTGCGTCGCCGTAAATAGCAGCAAGCAGCACATTAGTTTTGCTCTTTAAAAAGGCAAGCCAGTTGGCTTGCCTTTTTTTGTATCGACAAGGACACATCTTGTTTTACCTATGCCTTTGTGATAAGATGAAACCGCGATTTTCCAAAAAACCCGCTGAACAAATGAAGGGGTAAACGGATTCCATGACATCAAAGGGGAAAAAGACCCATCAGCAAAAACCGGTTCCCTTGAGCCTGCCGCCAATCAGCAAAAAACGGCTGTGGGCGTTTCGCTTCATTGCCATGGTCGGCCTGCCGCTGATCCTGCTGGCGTGCCTGGAGTTGGGTCTCCGCCTCGTGGGGTTTGGGTATTCAACCGATATCGCGACAAAACAGACCGTCGACGGTAAGAGTCGTTACTGTTACAACACGAAACTGGGCTGGCGGTTCTTTCCCATACGATTAGCCCGTGACCTTGCCGGTTTTGCGTTTGACATCAGGAAAGCCCCTCAGACCTACCGGATATTTGTGCTGGGCGAATCCGCCGCCCAGGGCGTTCCGGATGAAAATTACAATTTTGGCCGTTTTCTTGAAATCATGCTGGAACATGAATATCCCCAGACGAATTTCGAAGTCATCAATGCCGCCATGACGGCGATCAACTCGCATGCCGTTTATCAAATCGCCAAAAGCTGCGGGCGGTTCGAACCTGACCTGTTTGTTGTCTATATGGGCAACAACGAGGTCGTCGGTCCCTATGGAGCCGGGACGATTTTTGCCCCCCTGTCACCGAATCTGGCGATGATCCGGGCGAATGCCGCGATGACCTGCACCAAAACAGGGCAATTATTAGAAAGCCTGCTGTACGCTGTGGGTTCCAAGGGTAAGGTTCCGCAGTCATGGGGCGGAATGGAAATGTTTCTCGGTGAACAGGTTCGCCCCGAGGCCGACGCCCTAGGGGTGGTTTACAGCCACTTCGAGCAAAACTTAAAAGACATTTGCAATGTCGGCATAAAAGCAGGCGCAAATGTCATTGTTTCCAATGTCGGATGCAACTTAAAAGACAGCGCGCCCTTTGCCTCGCAGCATCGCAACGGCCTGACGGATTCCGAGAAACAGGCGTGGGAGGACCTTTATCAAAAGGGTGTCAAATTTGAAACCGCAGAAGACTATGAACAGGCGATTGAATACTATCTCGCCGCCGAGAAGATTGATGAAACCTTTGCAGACCTTCAGTTTCGACTGGGCCGCAACTATTGGCAGATGGGCGAGTACGAAACCGCCCGTCAGTACTATCTAAAAGCCCTTCAGTATGATACTCTGCGATTTCGGGCCGATACAAAAATAAATCAGGTCATTCAATCGGTTGCTGAAGGCCGAGAACCGGAAGGTGTTTATTTTGTCGACACCGTAAAGACCCTGGAAGCGAACAGCCCTCACGACACCCCCGGCAATGAACTATTTTATGAACATGTCCATTATCGATTTGAAGGCAATTACATACTTGCAAAAACGATGTTTGAGCAAGTCAAAAAAACGCTGCCTGAAAAGATAACGCAATATAAAAAAGACCTGCCAATATTGACATTGGCCGACTGCCAGGATCGCCTCGTTTACACGGCTTTTGAGAGGTCTCAGAGGGCTGAGTTTGTACTCGAAAACCTTATCAACAAACCGCCCTTTACCAACCAGTCCTATCATAATGATCTGGTCAAAGAACTGGAAAATGAGGCGAAACGCTTCAAGCAGGACATCCAGCCCACCCTGGAAAAAACCGAGGCCCTGTACAATCAACAAATAAGCCAGCACCCGCAGGACTGGAGGCTGCGATGGAAACGGGCTGTTTTTTCTGCCCAGGACCCCGCGAAACTTGGGTATGTCGCGATGGAGTTTAAAAAAGTCCTTCAATACCTGCCCTACGATAAGGCATGTCGTGGGTTGCTCCCTATTCTAATCATGCAAAATAAACTGGACTAGGCGGAATTCTATGGCAGAGAACTTCTCAAGATGAAACCGACTTCGGCAGAGGGCTATTTTTATCTTGGGGATATTTTTCGAAAAAAAGGAGACGGCCACAACGCCATCAAATCCTATTCAAAAGGCCTTGATCTTCAGCCTGACGGATCAATTCTCATCTACGAATATTTAGCTGAAGCTTTTGAGAAAAGTGGTAATCCCAAAAAAGCCATTCAAACACTCTATAATGCCATAGAGATATTCCCTGAAAAACAAACTTCACAGGCACATTCTTATCTGGGGTATTTGCTGTACACCCAGGGAAAATATAAAAAGGCACTCGAAGAACTAGAGACAGCATTGAAAATCAATCCCGATTGCGCTAATCAGGAAATATTTCAAAAATACTATAAACTCCTGAAAGCGAAATTGGATAATTAAAAACAGTGCTACGAATTCATCGGCAAATATTGTATATAGTTAATGCCTGCCCGAGCAAACCCGGGCAAATCTGTTATTAAAAGGAATGCGTGTGGAAAAACCCGTTCACATATTAGGTGTTTCGGGGCTATATCATGACAGTGCAGCCGCACTGCTGAGGGACGGGCGAATTATCGCAGCGGCTCAGGAGGAGCGATTTACACGAATCAAACATGATCATCGGCTGCCCGTGCATGCGATTGAGTACTGCCTGCGAGAAGGGGCTATTGGAGCGGAGGATCTGGATCACGTTGTTTTTTATGAAAAACCTTTTTTGAAGTTCGACCGTCTGCTGGAAACGTACTTCGCATACGCACCGAGGGGGTTCAGGCAATTCCTTATGGGAATACCGCAGTGGCTCAAGCGGAAACTGCATATCCCGCGAGAACTGGACAAGGCGTTGGGGGGACGTTTCCAGGGCAAGTTTGTGTTCACGGAACACCATGAGTCGCATGCAGCCAGCGCGTTCTTTCCATGCCCGTTTTCAGAGGCCGCCATCGTAACACTGGATGGTGTGGGTGAATGGACAACCGCCAGTGTCGGAATCGGACGGAACAATAAAATTGAGTTACTGTATGAACTTCATTTTCCCCATTCACTGGGTCTGCTGTATTCGGCTTTTACCTATTTTACCGGCTTCAAGGTAAACTCCGGTGAGTACAAGCTGATGGGACTGGCCCCCTACGGCAAGCCGGTCTATAAGGAATTAATCCTTGAGAAACTGCTGGATCTTAAGGCTGACGGCTCGTTCCGATTGAATATGGAATATTTTGCCTACTGCTATGCGGACGTGATGGTCGGCAAAAAGTTCGAAGAACTATTCGGCGGCCCGCGGCGCGCCCCGGAGTCTCCGCTGACTAAACGGGAGATGGATATTGCGGCATCCATCCAAAAAGTGACGGAAGAGATCATGCTGCGAATCGTCCGTTTTGCCCATGACAAGACCGGAATGAAGAATCTCGTTTTGGGCGGCGGGGTGGCGCTGAATTGCGTCGGCAACGGCCGCATCCTGCGGGAAAGCCCGTTTGAGGCCCTATGGATCCAGCCTGCCGCAGGCGATGCGGGTGGTGCTCTGGGAGCGGCCTTGTTCGTACACTACCAACTGCTGGAAAACGTCAGAAACGTTGACGAACAAAATGACCTTCAATCGGCTTCCTGTCTCGGGCCTGCCTATTCGAATGATCAGATTCGCCGCTTTCTGGATTCTGCCGGAGCACGGTATCATTACTTCGAAAAAGAGGATGCACTGCTGGAGCAACTCGTCAACGACATTATAAGCGGCAAAGTCATCGGGTGGTTTCAGGGACGAATGGAATTTGGACCCCGGGCACTGGGTAGCCGCAGTATCATCGGCGATGCCCGTAATGAACAAATGCAGTCGCGGATGAATCTGAAGATTAAATTTCGAGAGTCGTTTCGCCCGTTTGCACCGAGTGTCCTGCGAGAAGATGCCAGTGACTATTTCAAACTGTCCCCCGGCACCGAAAGCCCGTATATGCTTCTGGTGGCTGAGGTACAAGAAAGCAAACGGCTTCCTCTTAATGACACCGCGGGGGGACTTTCCGGGATTGAGCTCTTAAAAGTCAAACGCAGTGTGGTGCCGGCTATTACACATGTGGATTACTCCGCTCGCGTGCAAACAGTCGACGCCGATCGTCACGGGCGCTATTACCGTTTGATCAAGGCCTTAAAAGAGAAAACCGGGTGCCCGCTGGTAATCAATACCAGTTTCAATATTCGTGGTGAGCCGATTGTCTGCACGCCCGAAAATGCGTTTCATTGTTTCCAGTCGACCAATATGGATGTGCTGGTTCTGGAGGATATTGTTGTGTTTAAGGATGAGCAGCCCCAGATGAAACCGGTTGAGATTAACGACTATTTAGCTCAGTTTGAATTAGATTAGGGTGTGACGATGGCACTGGTGTCATTAAATTTAAGCCCTTCAGAAAAGCAGCTTAAGGATTTTGGGCTTATTACACTAATTATGTGTGCCGTAATTGGGCTGCTGCTGGCATGGCTGGGTAAAATTCCAGCAAAAGGGGTCCTGATTTTTTGTCTGATAGGTGTTTCCCTGTATGCCCTGAGTCGAATCTCCGCAGGATTGATTAAACCGATTTATCTGGGAATGATGCTCTTAACGTTTCCCATTGGATGGGTTGTCAGCCACCTGGTGATGGTCTTGTTTTATTACGGGATTATCACGCCCGTGGCGTTATTCTTTCGGCTTTTAAAGCGTGACCCTTTGTGCAGGAGGTATGAACCGGATGCCAATACGTACTGGCTCCGGTATAAGCAGAAGCGATTTGCCAAAGACTATTTTCGTCAATTTTAGGAACGATTTATGTCTAAAGAGAAAAGTTTTGAACAGCTTTCAAAAGAAAACCGATCTTCCCTGTTTGGCGAGTTCTGGGAGTTTCTCAAGCATAATAAAAAATGGTGGCTGCTGCCGATCATCCTGATTTTGCTGTGCCTTGGACTGTTGTTGCTGTTGAGCAGCTCCGCTATCGCTCCGTTTATTTATCCGTTGTTCTAGCGTAACTAAATTAAACAGGGTCCGTTACAATGGCTCTGCTGGTTTTGGGCGGTTTGCTGCTTCGCAAGAGAAAATAATATCCGCTTAAAACAGACGACATAGTAGTATGTTTTATAACGAGGCCTCTCTTGGTAAGAGGCCTTGTTTTTTATTCACAAAGATAAGTCATAGATGGTTTTAAGTATTAGATGCTTTCAAGCCAATATTGAACGAATGCCATAATATCGTTAATGTTGACATTGCCGTCACAAGTAAGATCTGCTCCTACGCACCATTTATTATAGATTTGGCAATCTTCATTGCGCCAATGCTCTGCTATTTTTGCAAAATCAGACAGGTTGACATTGGCATCATCATCAATGTCACCCGGCTGATCACTGATTTCTGTCATAAACATGAAGTCCTTAATAACTATTTCAGATTCCAATCCATTGCTCGGGGCAAGTCCGTTGATTAGCCATAAGTTCATTCTTGCATTCTCTCCCCCCGGAGGTGGATTATCAGCACCGGTGTAATACCAGTCCTTAATAACTTTTTCCGGAGATGGAGCCAGTTCAAAATCGCCGTAATAACTCTTAAAATATATCCCGTCAGGCCGCCAGGTCATAACGTGGGTTGTAGTATCGCCCTGGCCGGCATAGCTAAAATCAAATCGGTTTATATTGCCCGGCGTGTACCATGGCTGGACCACATATTGACCGATGTCGTTGGACGGATTCTGCCAGCGGCTGAATTCAAAATCAATTTCGCGATAATTATACTGCGGTGCGTATGTATCCCAGGTAAATAAACCAAGAACAATATTTCTATCCAACAAATCGACTCTGCTGTCGATGGTAAACACATACGTGCCATATCCAAAGGACTCATCCGAAATTACCTCACTACAGTACCAGAAACCGGCCTGATAAGTAATCTTAAGGTGGAGATATCCGTTGGCATCTACCCATACATTGTTCACACTGTCAGAAAAGTAGTTTGGCCCAGGCCCTTCATAACCGGTCTTTACGGCCCAGTTATGATTGGAAAACCGAATTGCCCGGGCAGCTTGCCTCCGCGGAATCTCCGCATAGACAAAGGCGTACAGCTCCGCCGGAAGTACTGACTGGCCCGCCATCTCCCATGAAGATTTATACGAACCATTAGGTATTAGAAAAGCGATTATCCTGGTTGCGAGAGTATCGCCGGGAATAGATGTAGTTATATTGCATGTCCAACTGCCGTTAGAATCAATCGGAGTCGCAGGGTTTGCCCAGGTAGGTTTGTTCCACCAGCCCCCGACATAGATATACACCAGCACTTCGTAATCATTAAAAACAACTCCGGTTACTTGCCCGCTGAGATTGCCCACCGTTCCATAAGGCGGCACATAGGTAAAGTAGATATCGGGTGCATCACAAAAGGCCGGAGCGCAAAACAGGATGCCCCAAAAAAACGCCGATACAAACGGAAACAGCCTGAAGAAAGCATTTCTATGCTTGTTCGAAAACATAGCATCCGCTCAATATTATGATTGATCACGGCCCAATGCTCTGGCCCCAGTTCGCAGCTAATACGGCAAAGTCCAAAAAGTTTACTACTCCGTCCCCGCCCATCGGCTCGATATCCGCTAATACTGGGCTGCTGAGCCACTCGCCTGCCATAATTCCAACATCAGAAAGATCAACCGTTCCGTCAACATTCAAGTCGCCGCGAATCCCCAGAGAAATTTCGAGGTCAACCGGACTGCCGGCCGGGGCAGATGTTCCCCCGCCTGGAGTCTGACTGATTACATTACCATCGGCAACCGTATTACTAAACGATTGGCTTATAACGCCGACAGTTAAACCTGCTGCGGTAATTGCAGATTGCGCACTGGCCTGGCTTAGGCCGTTAACATCAGGAACTGTTACCATATTCGCAGAAATATTGAAGTAATTGATATTAAAATCATTTGTGCCGGCCACAAATCTCATTATCTGTGTACCCGCAGACAGTGTAACTGTCGCAGAAACCGTCGTCCAGTTCTGCCATCCTCCGGTAACAGGCACACTGATATTGCCCGTCTTGTCCACGCCGTTAAACTCGATATGGAAAATTCCGCTTGAAGCAGCATTTGACGCAACGCGGGCTTCTATTGTATAGGTTCCTGCGATGCCTACGTTGACGGTGTATTCCATCCATTCACCTGTTCTTATCCATCCTACGTTGTACCCGCCCCCGGTATCGGTACATGCTTGTATATCGACGCCCTCAAGAGGACGATATTGACCGCCCTGATTAACGGTGTCTGTATCGTGGTAGGCAACGCCCTCACCGCCATAGTCGAAATCTTCGGCCTGGATTTTCCCCGGTATGGCAGATGGACTGCCGTGATAAGGTGACTGGCCGCAGCCGGTGCCAACGGTGATATTAATGGTATTTGTGGCTGAACCCCCAGCATTATCGATAGCTTTTGCCATTATCGTATGACACCCGTTAGGAACAGAGGTCCAGGTAAAACTGTAAGGAGATGTCGTGTCCTCGCCAAGTTTATTGGCGTCCCCATAAAACTCTACTTTGGAAACAGAACCATCGCCGTCTGAAGCGGTGGCCTGTATGATAATATCGCCCGCAGGCACAAAGGCCTCGTTGGTTGGATTCGTGATGAGAACAGTTGTATCGGATATGTCCTGATAGACCCTCACCCAGTCAACCTGAAGCTGTTGCGGCAGGCTCGCTGTAATACATGAAGGGCTTGTACATCCCGTATAATTGCCGCCAACCGCCACATTCATTATGATATAAAAATACTGGTCGAATGGTGCAGGAAATGCCCCGCCTGAACTCCACCAGCTTGTTTTCACGGAATAAAGAAGGCCGTCAACATACCAGCGCATCACGGTGGGTGTCCATTCCAACGTATAAACATGAAACGCCGCTGAATAATTCGCTCCGCGGAGGGTTCCGCCTGAATACACATTATTAGGCCAGCTTCCACCGTAATGAATTGTCCCGCCAATAAAATCGGTGGCATTGCAGGTTTCCATGATGTCTATTTCGCCGCTGGCCGCCCATCCACCGTAAACACTGTCCGTGGGCATCATCCAGAATGCAGGCCACATCCCGCCGCCGGTAGGGACCTTCATCCTTGCTTCGATTTTTCCATACAGGAAATCTTGTTTGTTTATGCTTTTGATCTTACCCGAAGTGAAACTGAAACCTCCGTAGGCCTCCTGTCTGGCTTCAATAATTAAATATCCGCCGGAAACGCTTACGTTCTGGGACCTGTAATACTCAAGCTCATTATTTCCCCAACCGCCGCTTCCGTTACCAATATCATAGCTCCAGTTCGACGTATTCAAAGTGGTCCCATCAAACTCATCCGACCAGACAAGCTGATAAGCGCCATATCCATCAGCACAAAATACCGTAATTGCGATGATCGTTAAAAGCAGCAGGTTCCTAATAGCGGCAGCCATGGTCTTCCTTTCAATTATCTGGCTTGGAATTTTCCATCCGATGCTTGCCCGCCTTCAGCGTGGCGGCCATTACTTCTGTGCATTCCACAAACCCTTATATTCCATCTTTGATTGCCTGGCGAGATTGAACCGCTTTACGCCCCAGCAAACCAAAAGCTAACTTTCTTATACCAAAAGTATCGCGAAAAAGCAACATTTTTTTGGTCTAAATACTAATATTTGGCAATAGCAACCGGTTTCTATGACACTTAGGTGTTTTGTGCCCGCCGTCCTGCTATTGTTGAGCTGTTTCAAAGCATTGATATTCTCAGCAGTATAATCCGGTGCCTTCAATAAAGCTTCCGGTTGGCAAAACGCTCAAATATGAACTGAAATCCCTTAAGGTGCAAAAATTCATCTGGGCTTAAATCCTTATACTTTAACGATTTAATGTTCCGATTTTCGTCGGCTATATTGAAGTAAGCTCTTATGGTGCAAAAGTTCATCAATCAGTGGTGTATCCTGATATGTGCTGCAATAGACATTCGGACGCTGAACCAATTTCTAATGAATTATGGATTACATGAGCCCTGAGTTGCACCAAAATTTGCACCAAAGAGTCTCGGTTGGCTCTCGGTTAGGTTTCGGTTGCTTCTCGGCCAGCTTCATAAGTCTTTTATTAACAGTTATTAATCGTTTATTGACAAACACTTACAAACACTGTGTTCGGATTGTGGTTCCGAGGGTCGCGGGTTCGAATCCCGTCTTTCACCCTTTTTTGTGGTTTCAGATACGGGCGGTCAGGCCGAATTAAAACCCTTCTATCCAGAACGCCGCAACCAACAACTATTCCTTTTCAATCCATTGGCACAAACTTACACACTCCGTTTCCTGCGAATCACACTCAAATCGCCGACAAACCAGCCAAAGGTAGCAAAACGATGCAAAATGCAATTAACTTCCTCATTCTCTTTCTCCTTTTTCTTATTTGTTGTTACATTGCCGCGCGACCATACGCGCACAGTTCAATCTTAACTACACTTGATTCTCTTACTTCTTTCTGCGAATCAAACTCAAAGCGCCAAGGCCGAGAATACAAATCGTTGCCGGCTCGGGAGCAGTTACCGGCTCAGGAACCTGAACCACATAGTCCTGACCATAAATTGTGCTGGTTGCGACCAAATTCCTTGCGAAATACGCCGTGTCACCATTCAACTGGCTAAGCCAGAGATTGGCTGTGGCCGCTTGTTCGATTGTAGCGTGGAAACCTGCACCACTGGTAACATTCCACGTGGAGTCGGTTTCGTAAATAATCTCCCATATAGCGGCGCCGAATGCTTCTGCCATTTGTCTATTTGCGCCGGTTGCCCAGGTGGGGTCAAAATCTCTGCCCCAAAGCTCACGAATGGCGTTGGCTTTGGTGGTTCCCGTAGGCGTGCCATACTGAGCCGGTAGAGGCGCTTCGTCCAGGGGGACAACATTCTGCCAGCCGTTATATGGTTCCTGGGGCAATTCTATACAGAAGCCCCAGTTGGGCACCTGTGTCCCCAAACCGGTAGTACCACTTGCGAGGGTGTTGGTCCACGAATAGACGCCAGTGTAGAAGCTCCAACCACTTTCACTACCAAGGCTGGTAGCCCAGAGTTGGCCTATGTCAGAAAGACCATTATTGTGATTCTGTATGTTTACAGTGCCAAGAATCGTCGCACTTGCTGTCGAGGTTAGTACAATACCAACCAAAACTGCCACTGCACAAATCGTAATTGACTTTTTCATCCTTCTTCTCCATTCTTTTACAAATTTTGTTTGTTCTAAATTCTTTTAATTAACTTCTTCACATTTATCCGCCTGCGGCGGGTAAACTTCACTGCTCGGGCCTGCATACATCCTTTCTACTTTTTTGTTGTTTAACGGGGAACACCACACTAAATCACCTCCTGCGTTGACCCACGAATAGACGCCCGTGTAACAGTTTGCACCGACAAGGCCACCACCCCAGCCTATGTCAGAAAGACTATTATTGTGATTCTGGATGTTTACAGTGCCAAGAATCGTCGCACTTGCTGTCGAGGTTGGTACAATACCAACCAAAACCACTATTGCCACTGCACAAATCGCAATTGACTTTTTCATCCTTCTTCACCCTTCTTCTCAACTCTTTCCCCTCTATTTTGTCCCAATCTTTACCTGGTTTATTGAATCCCCTTTATTGCCTCAGACAAGAAAACCAGATGTGTCAGATGTGCCACGAGACATTTTCGGCAAGATATGTGATTGGACATTTGCATCTTCTCTTCCTTCTTCGCTCATAATTCTCAAATTTCCCATCTTTTCTTCTCATCCTTCTTCGCTCGTACTTCTCGAACTTCTCTTCTTTGTCTGTCCTCCCCACACTTACAGGCACCAACGCCCATAGCAAGGACAGGCCCTATATGATTGCTTTAAGTTTACAAGCTTGGGGGAACTACTCTACTGTGGAAAACCGCAGGTTTTTACGATTTGCTGCACAGATGGTTTTGGGGGAAAAGGGGGACACCGCCGCAGTGATGGCATGTTGGTTAATTGTATGCCGTTTCTTGCGGACTATTTGGCAAGTGACATCTCGATAAGGACTTATGGAATATCTTTCCAGCCGAACACTTGATAGCCGTATTTTCAGATGAGCATTGCCATCGCTTTTTTCGTCAGTTCAACCACATTATCCACCCTGAATTTGTGGTAAATGTTGCTGCGGTGAAACTCAACCGTCCGGACGGCACAACCCATCTTCTGGGCGATGCCCTTATTGCCTCGTCCATCGAGAATAACTTTGAGAACCTTTTTCTCCGTCGTAGTGAGGTTGCACGGGACATTAGAATTTTCAAACTCATAACGCGAAATAATGGACTTGACTTTGTTTATAAGCACATTCGTATCAAACGGTTTCAGCAAAAAATCCACGGCCCCGAGCTTAATTGCCCGAACCACCGTTGGCACGTCCCCGTTTGCAGATATTACCATAACCGGTGTCCAGGGCACTATAGCCATGGTTCTGTTTAAAAGCATCATCCCGTCCGTTCCGGGCATCTCCATAGCAGTTATAAGCAAAGAGCAGGAGCTTCGCTCAAGCTCGGCCAGACACACATTGGTATTCGCAAAACAAGTAACATCAAAGCCAACTCCGCCCAGAACATCCGCCATAGTCGCTCTCGCCGCCGGCTCGTGGTCCACAAAAAATATCTTGTGCTTTTTTTCTTTCATATATTATATCGCCTAACAATTATTACCTTTCAATTCATCGGCACAAACTTAACACACCGTTTCCTGCGAAGCAGACCCAAAGCGCCAAGGCCGAGCAGGCAAATCGTCACCGGCTCGGGAATTACTTCGGGAGCTACCTCAATCGCGTTAAGTTTCAGGCCGCCGCCCTGCTGGTCGGTTCCCATATCTGTGATCCAAATGTATCGGGCGGACGTGAGGCCGCTCGAAGCTATATCCACAGATCTTGAAAACAATGAACCAGGAGGACCAGGTACTGTGTCTTCTTTGGGCAATGAAGTCACAAAGTGGAACGTGGAAACGTCCGCGCTGACCCACACCATAAAACCATCGACAACTCCACTATCTGTAGACCCGCCAAACCAAAATAAAATATCGGGCCCCGGAACATTGGCGAAACCTGCCGCGCCCATATCTACGATTACCGAACCAAAGTTTCCTATCGAACCTTGAACATTCTGCCAGTAGGACCCTATATCGGGCGCCCCCAGGATATTTGTGATTGGCGCACTTACATCATGGGAGCTTCCCGGTGCGAAGCTCACAATACTCTGTGCGTATGAGCCAAACGCTACCGTCGATGTTAATAAGACCAATAGGGCACCACTAAAGCTCGATATGTTGTTTCTTCCCAGAATCGCTCTCACATTGTTCCTCCGTCCAACTCCACAGGGGAATACCAAACTCCCACGTTTATTGGATACACTGCTATTTTTAAGCACAATCGCGCTAACTGTTATGCGAACAGTTCTACCTAGTCTGCCAATCGAAAAAACGGTCAGGCCAAATTAAAACCCTTCTATCCAGAACGCCGCAGCCAACGGTGAATTCATCAGGGTAGCGACTACCAAAAAGGCAATAAGCAGCAATATGGGAAATAGTAACGCGTCTTTGCAAAAGGTAAAAATTTTCGACATGCCTAATACTCCTTGAGGTCAGAAGTTACCTAGTAAACTTCCCGTTTACCTGCATCCTGACCATAATAACACTATCACAAACTGTTTGAATGATACCAATACTTCAACCCGGCTTTCCCGCCTTACGCAAACATACTGGGCCGAACAGGTTCTTCAACCTGCCCGGCCCAGCGACTTTCACACTGCTATTTTTAAGCACAATCGCACCATACGATTATGCGTGCAGCCATGCTGGGCTTGCCAAGTTTGTTTGACAAACAAGCCCAAACCCAGCGAAGAAATGGGAGAGAACTAATATCCCTCCTCCATTACCATTTATCGGTATCACAAACCATAAGGTTCGTGGTTTTCGGCTGCTGGATTTACGAAGAGAGTCGTCGTCGAAAACCCAGCGAAGAAGGGGAGAGAGAATGAGCTTTTATACTTTCGCGGGAAACCCGCGTTTGTATTTGTGCTGGGTTGCGAAGAGAGTCGAAACCCAGCGAAGAAGGGGAGAGAGAATGAGTTTATTACCCTT
>Ga0116116_1002004_pt1 | contig 13637 bp, 12 predicted proteins | sample June2015DPH_10_1_FD_89722 | JGI IMG/M metagenome (GOLD analysis project Ga0116116, IMG submission 89722) | Peatland microbial communities from SPRUCE experiment site at the Marcell Experimental Forest, Minnesota, USA - June2015DPH_10_150 | ecosystem: Environmental > Terrestrial > Soil > Wetlands... | reverse complement strand
GGAAGGCGGCTCGTCCCTCGCAGCTCCCGCAGGCGGCCTGAATCTGCTTCAGCGTCCAGCCAACCCTCCATCCTATCACGCCCGTCCCGCCGGAACAGGAGGACCCTGCTTTACCGCTTACCGCGTAGCGCCATCTCGATCTCGTAAACCTCCTCGGCGAGCTTGCGATGTTCCGTCCAGGCCACGACATCCTGAAACTTCAGCGTGTGCCGGATACCGTTCTTGGCAGCGCCCGCGAGTTTGGCGAGTTCCGTGGCGAATCCGGCAAAGACGGGCACGAGGTCCTCGTCCGTATCTGCGAAGAGCGTCACACGATGGAGCTTCAATGTGCCGCCAGCCTTGGCGTTACGAACGCTGGTGACGGATTCCGTGCGAAACATGCCCTCAATCGTACCTCGTCCGGCGGGTCTTCGAACACCTCAGCGTAGGCTTGGTCGAGTCCGGCGACAAGCACATCAAGGACGACGGTCTTTTCGTCGGCCAGAACGAGGAAACGCGTTTCGTAAATCATGGCGACTCAAGAATTGCGTTCCCTCTTTTCCGAACTTCCAAGCAGTTGCTCCGCGAACCACGCGTTGGCGGCGGCCCATTCAGTTGCGGCTTCGGCTTGCAGATAGCGTGCGGTTTCCCGGCGGCGGACAACTTCCGCGGCGATGTCGTTTTGAGTCGGTATGTCTGGCAGCGGGAGGCGTAGGGTGCTCAATGTTCCAGTGTTGATGCCGGCTTGATTGTTGAAGTTCGTCGAAAGCAGGCCGAATAAGCCGATTCCGCGAAAGGCATTGAACAACGCGGAAATGAATTGAGCATTGATCCCGGTTCGTAATGTGAGCCGTGTCATGTGATTGGAGCATGCGCACGGTCGCTGACCAGTGAACACGGCCGTCTTCCCAACCAATTCTGTTGAATTTGTGTTATTAAACAAGACTTCGTTGGGTTGGAGGAAATCGCTCGGCTCAACTACTCCAGCTGGGACATATTTTGTGCCTTCGAAACTAATTTGTCCGTGAGTGTTCAAGTTTAAGGGGCGCAAGTGCGGAATCCCGCTTGCCTCATCAAATGATTGATCTTGCGGTCCCGCCGCGAAACCAGTGGATATCTTCTCAGAAAGCGAACCGACTGTGACGACGTGATGAACCGACTTTTCAATTGCCGCACGCAAGTGGCGGAACTTAGGTGATTGAAAATCTACGTCCAAACGAGGGCGCACATCGCGCAAGCGGACGGCGAAGACGCGGCGCGGGTCGGCGGGCGGGGGCGTGAGCCACAGTTGCTCCAGCAGCCAGCCGTCCATACTCGCCAGCAACGCCTCCGCCTCCGCCAGCTTGCACTGGCGGGTGGCGCGAGCTCTCTCGACAGCTTGCATGAGTCTGCGTTGTTCCGTCAGGTTCGGCAGCGGAATCTGCAAATCGCGAAGCTCCTCGGCGTTCACGTTGGCCATGCCGACGATGTGGCGGCTGACGCGGTCAATCTGCGCGCGGCCAGCAGGCGCGTTCATGAACGTAGAAACAAACTCCGGGATGACTTCAGCGCTGAGGCGGACGCGAATGAGATAGGAAGCGAAAACCCAAGCGCCCGGTTCGCGGAAGACTTCGCACTTGCCGACGAGTTCCTTGGAGTTCGTGCGGTTGAACAGCAAATCGCCGGAGTGAAGTTGGTGTCGCTCCAAATCTTCGTTGCCGAGTTTGATGTATTTCAGGTCGGTCAAGTCCCAGCCGTCGGCTTGCAGGTTGTTCATCCGCAGCATCGGTACACCAACCTTCTCCTCGGTCGCACGCTCGGAGATACCGTATTGGATGAACGTCGCGAGTTGACCCAGAGGTTTCAACGGATATTTGGGCGCGGCATAAATCTTCGCCACAAGCACGGACGCCGCTGCATAGCTGGCGTCCGCACGTTCGTGAATTTCGCCCCGCCGGACCGCAAAGCACTGCGGCTGGCCCGGTCGGGCGGGGCTTAGACGAAAAAAGGTCGCGGATTGCGCTCGAACTCGCGGAATTGCCGCTCTACCTCCGGCAACTGGTTGTCGCACTTCCGGCCCGTGCCGTCGTAGCCAATCAACTCAGGCGCGGCCATGAAGATGGCTTCCTTGTCGTCGGGCGTTTCCTTCGGCGCGCGCTTGCGCAGGAAGACGAGGCTGGATTTCACGCCCGCGCCAAAATGGGAGAAAGCCGTCTGCGGCAGGCTCACAACGGCGAGAATCTGGTACTTTTCAAGCGTCCAGTCGCGCACCCCTTGCAGCGAGGCGTTGGTGAGGATGCCGTCAGGCAGCACGATGGCGGCGCGGCCCGTGCCGGGCGCGAGGAACTGCCAGACGCGCTCGACGAAGAGGATTTCCGTTTTGACGCTGGTGCGCTGCTTGAGGGCGCGCTTGCCGGCCTTGATGTCGGAGTCGGTGCGGTTGGAATCGTCCGGGTCAGTGCCGGTGGTAGGCTTGCTGACGTAGCGGCTCAACTCGAACGACGCGAGCAGGCCGGGCTTGTTTTCCTCCTTCACCATGCTGCCGAAGGGCGGATTGGTAAGCACCAGGTCGAAGGAATTCCTGCGGAAGCCGGAATTAATGTCTTCAAGCTCGGCAATGGGGTCGAGAGCGTCCGCGCCGATGACATTGGTGTGGCCGTCGTCGTGGATGATCATGTTCATCTTGGCGACCCGGGCGATTTCCTCGTTGATTTCGATGCCGAACAGCCGCGTGCGGGCGAACTCATGCCAGTGCTTGAAGTTGGCTGGCGTATCGTGCTGGTAGAATTCGTCGGCCTCACGGCGCACAAAGTCCAGCGCATGAAGTAGGAAGCCGCCCGAGCCGCAGCACGGGTCGAACACGCGGTCGTCATTCTTCGGTTTCAGCATGGAAACGGCGAAATCGATGATCTCTCGCGGAGTGAAGTACTGGCCAAAGTCGCCCTTGAAAAACCCGTCCATGAACTGCTCGAAGGCGACCCCCTTGGTGTCGAGGTCAGTTTCGTTAAGGTTGATGCTCTCCAGGTGGCTGACAACGTTGCGGAGGGTGAGATCGTCAATCTTGATCGTCTCCGTGAAAACTTCCGGATCTTTGGTCTTCTGTTTTTCGTAGAGGGCGCGGATACGGGCGCCGAGTTTCTGCGGCGGTTCGTGCGTCTTGATTTGGAAGTCGTAAGGCTCGCCTTTCTTGCGCGGCGCTTGCTCGTCGCTGATTTTCACGAAGATGAGTTTGCAGAGTTCACCGAACGCGGCAGGCGGCGAGAGGCGGCCACCGCCCCAAAGTGTCTGGTGGCACTTCTTGATGGCGGCGATGAGGTCCTCCTTGTCCACCTTGCGGATGTCGCGGTCTCTATCGCCCTTGAGGAAGCGCCATTCTTCGGGCGTGCCGTATTCGTGCGGGAGGTCCGCAATGATGTTCGTCTCGCGCTCCCCTGGCGGCGTATCGTCGGTGAATTCGAGCCAGCGGCGCGTGCGACCAGCCACGACGCCAGCGTATGGGGCGCCGAGGCTTGCGCGGTTGCCGCAGGCCTGCTCGATGGCTTGCGTGAATTCGGCGTCGGTCACGCCATCGCGTTTGCACTCGATCACTGCGAACGGGCGCTTCTGCTCACGGTCATGGAAGACCACGATGTCGGCACGGTCAGCCGGGGTACGACGCGGGACGGTGACTTCGACGCCGATGCATTCCGGTTCGTACCCGTAACGGTAGATAAGTTCAGCCCAGAACTCGGCGCGAACCTGCTCTTCCGGGTCGGTGAACCGCTCGCTGCGGTCGGCAGTGGCGTATCGAATCTTCTGCTGTTTTCCTTCGCCGGTTAATTCTGCGTGCCCGTCCGCAATCGCCCGGTCCAGGAAGGTTTCACTTTTTGGCATGGCGACGAGGATAACCACACGACCTGCGCTTGGCGAGTATTCTGCCGCCCTTTCAGGGCTCGAATTGGTTTGGACCGGAAGACCCAGGGCGGTGCCCTGGGCTTACCTCTGTCGGGCTTTCAGCCCTTGCCGTCCCCAGAAGGCATCCGTTACGGCAACTACGCTCCTGAACTACGCTCTGTCTGGCTTTCAGCCCTTGCCGTCAGGCCGCGCCCTTGAGCACCGTGACGACCGCAGCCTGCCGGCGGAGGTAGCGCCGGGCCGTGACGCGGATTTCCTCCGGCGTCACCGCCTCGAAGCGGACATCCTCGGCGCGGTAGTTCGCGTAGCCGAGGCCATAAAGTTCATCGAGCGCCGTGCTGAAGGCGAAACCGCCGAGGTCCTGCCGCGCGATTTTTTTCTGACCGATCACCTTCGCTTTCGCCCGCTGCAATTCCTCGGGCGTTAAACCCTCGGCACAGAGCAGGTCAGCCTCGGCGAGCAGCTCCTGTTCGACCTGGGCGGCGTGTTCCGGGGCGGTGCCGGCGTAGAAGGCGAAATAGCCCGGCACGAGCCCGACGAAATCCTGCGCCCCGACGTAGTAGGCCAGGCCCAGCCGTTCGCGAATCCGCAGGAACAGTCGCGAGCCCAAGTCGCTGCAGGCCTCCTGCAGCAACTCGAGCGCGAACCGGTCATCCGCGGCCACGGTGGTGCCAGGGAAACCGGCCACCACGACCGCCTGCTTCTTTTCGCGCGTTTCGTCGGCGCGGCCAGGGCGGTCGGCGACGTTCACCCCGGCCGCGGTTGGTGGCGCGGACGAGGCAGCCCCGGCGTTGGGCGGCCAGTTTCCGAATGCCTGTCCGACGGCGTCGCGCACCGCTTCCGTGGTCACGTCGCCGTAAATGGCCAGCACGCCCTGGTTGGGCGCAGCGAGACGGTGATGAAACGCTGCCAGATCCGGGCGCGCCAACCGGGCCACGCTGTCCTCGCTGCCCAAGGGGTCGAGACCGTAGCCCGCCTCGCCGAAGAGACCGCGTCGCAGGATGCGGAAGGCGCTGGCCAGGATCTGGTCCCGCTGTTCCTTCAGGCCGGCGAGTTGGATGGCGCGTTCGCGTTCGAGGGCTTCGGCGGGGAACCCGGGCTGCCGCAGGACGTCCGCCACCAGGTCGAGCCCGAGGGCAAAATCGTCGCGCAACACCTCCGCAGTGACGCCGAAGCTGTTGTTGCCGGCGAAGGTGTCAACGCTGCCGCCCACGCCCTCGATCTCGCGGGCGATTTGCTCCGCCATGCGGCTGGCAGTGCCCTGAAGCAGCATCCGCGACAGGAGCTGCGTAATCCCGTTGTTGGCGCTGGTTTCGGCGAGCACGCCGCCACGGAAGGCGGCGCGAAATTCCACAAATGGCAGGCGGTGGTCCTCCTTCACCAGGAGCCGCAGGCCGTTGGGCAGCTCGAATTTCGCGATCGGATGATCGGTGGTGGTTTCGATCATGGCGCTCGTCTTGGGCGACGTGCCGTTGGGCAGCAGCGCGAACAGCGTCCGGTTTGCGGTGGTCAGGTACTCGCGGGCCACGCGGGCGAGGTCGGCCAGTGTCACCCGCCGCACTGCATCCAGGTAGCGCTCGGAGAAGTTGAGGTCGCGGGCAGCGAGCCAGCCGCCGCCCAGATCGCTGGCCTGTCCCTGCATCGTTTTGCGCACGCTGAGATGGCCGGAGATGAACTGCTTGACCGCCTTGGTCAGTTCGGCGGGGGTGAGCGTGTCCTCCTTCAGGCGTCCGACCTCGATCAGGATTGCTTCGCGGGCCGCGTTGAATTTGTCGGCGTCCACCACGGCGCTGATGCCGAACAGGCCAGGCTGACCGGGATTGTACGTCCAGGCGTCGGCGCCGTGAACGAGACCCTGCCGCTCGCGCACCTCGCGGTAGAGGCGCGAACTGCGGCCCGTGCCGAGCAACATCGCCAGCACATCGAGCGCGGGCACGTCCGGATGACGCAAGTCGGGAATGTGCCAGCTCAGATGGAAGTGGCCCAGTTCGGTGACGCCCTCCTCGATCGCTTCGCGGGGCGCGAGCTGCCGTGGCTCAACTGGCAGGACTGCCGGCGCCAGCGGGCGGGCGGGAGCGTCAGCGAACGCCGCCTGCACCTGCGCGATGACCTCGTAGGTCTGGACGTCGCCGACCACGACGAAGAACAGGTTGTTGGGGACGTATTGCTCCTGGTAATAGGCGAAGATGTCGTCGCGGCGAAGCCGGTTGAAGATGTCGGGATAGCCGATGATGGTGTAGCGATATGGGCTTTGTGTGTACGCCGTCTCGAACAGCCGCCGGCTGGAACGCCGCCCGGGATCGTCGTCGCCCATGTCCATCTCGCGACGAATGACGTCCAGTTCCTTCGCGAGATCCTCCGCCGGGAGGGTCGCGTGTTGCACCACGTCGGCGAGGATGTCCACGGCGACGCGCCCGCCCGTGTTGGGAACGTTGATCCAGAAGACGGTCCGGTCGAACGAGGTGTAGGCGTTCAGGTAGCCGCCGGCTTCCTGGACCTCCTGGTCAATGCGGCTGCCGGGGCGGGTGGTGGTGCCCTTGAAAAGCATGTGTTCGAGCACGTGAGAGAGGCCAGCGCCGAGCCAGCGACCCTCGTGGATGCTGCCGGCAGCGCACCAGGCCTGGGCTGACACCACGGGCGCGCTGTGATCCTCGCGGACGATGATGGTGAGGCCGTTCGGCAGCGTCACCAGACGCACGCCGGCGGGCAGGGCGGGAATTTCCGTGGCCGTTTCGGCGAGGGCCGATGACGTGATGGACATAGATGGCAAATTCGGGCGCGGCGCGGGCGGCGCGGGGGAGCCTTCAGGCGGAGGTGGTCGAGGGCGACTTCGGAACCGCCGCCGGCGGGCGGGTCGGCAGGAACGGTTTCCGGAACGCCTCGATGAAATCGTAGCTGCCCTCGAAATCCGCCCGGGTGTCGCTTTCCGTCTTGCTGAACAGGCCGTGCTCAACCAGGTTGAACACGATCTCCCCGAAATCCTCGCAGCGTTGTACGCCCCATTCGTTCAGGAGCGTTAGCGCCATCGGGCCGTATTGTTCCAGCGCGTAAGCGCGGATGCCGGCGAGGAGTTCCTGGCCGCTGATGTGCCGCAGGTTGCCGTGGCTGGATTTGCTGATCGCGCGCTGGGTGTAATCCAGCGCCTCCCGCACAAACTCGTAGGCCTCGCGCGCATACCGGCGGTCTTTGGCCAGGACGGCGGCGAGGACGTCTTCGAAGCTCTGGTGCTGCATAATCAGCGCCGGTCCGCCGTGGTCGCCGGCGGCAGCGGCGTATGCGCGGTGCGCCAGGCACGCGCCGCCCATCCCGCGAGCAAGAGGCCGAGTACCGCGCAAAGGACGACCTGCTCTTGTTTGGTTAACCGAACCATGCTCGACCTTTTGTTTATTGTTGATTCTAATCAATTACCAAGGTTCAGCGCGTTGCAGCCTTTACCGCCCGGCACGAACCGGCACAACAAGCACGCTCAGGCGTCACGTCAAATGCTCCACGCTGGTGACCCAGCCGGCCGCAGCCCACAAGATGTTCTTGGGCGATCGGCGGAATCTGCGCAGCCGGGACTACTGGCCGGCGCCTTCGGCATCCGGTTTCGGCTCATGCCACCGATCCAGCCCTCGCAGCCAAGACCTTGTCCGTCTGCTCCTGCATGCACTGGAGATTAACAGCGACCTCTTGCCTGGCCTTGAACTGGACGAACACGGTTTCCGCCTGCTCGGCGTAGTCCAAGTTCTTTCTGGAAAGCTTCGCGCCATCAACATTTAGTTAAGCATACAGCACGCCACCCCTTTTGTCCACGCAAACGACACGCAAACGAACCAGCGTGTCTGCGCCTTTGCGGCTGGCTCCTCGGGCACCGACAACCGCCCCGGTTTGAGCATCAGCCTGGCCGGCTTTTGGCACATGACGTCCGTCCGTTCCGTTCTTCGAGCCTGAAATCGCACGCACCAGACGAACACATTGCCATGGGAATCAATAAGGCCAATCCGGGTCGTCTTCCCGCGGTTCCGATGGTTTGCTCAAAGATCGAACGAACACGCCGGTCCCGTCCGTCGTCGAACCATCGTTTATGCGCTCAAGCCTGGCTTCCTTCTTCCCTGCACTGGCGCTGGCGGTAACCGTGAGCGTCACCGCGGCGCCGTCCGCTTCCGTCAACGCGTACGGCCGATGGCCAAACGGGCCGGCGCACGGTGAAGGCTTTTTCCCCATTGCGGTCTGGTTGCAACCGCCCGCCCAGGCACGGCAATATCTCGACGCCGGGTTCAACACCTACGTCGGCCTCTGGAACGGGCCGACCGAGGAACAACTCACCGCGTTGAAGGAGGCCGGGATGCGGGTGATTTGCGAGCAGAACGCGGTTGCGCTGAAACATCTCAACGATCCAACGATCATCGGCTGGATGCATGGCGACGAGCCGGACAACGCGCAGGAACTCGGCGCCGGCAAGGGCTACGGGCCGCCGGTTCCGCCGGCCATCATCATCGCGGAATACCAGCGCATGCGTGCCGTGGATCCGACGCGGCCGGTCATGGTGAACCTGGGCCAGGGCGTGGCGTGGGACGATTACATCGGCCGCGGCATTCGCCGAAATCACGCCGAGGATTACGCCGACTACGTCCAAGGCGGCGACATTGCATCCTTCGACATCTACCCGGTGGCGCATGACAGCCCGGCGGTGGCGGGCAAGCTGTGGTTCGTCCCGCACGGGGTCGAACGGTTGATCACATGGGCTGGGCCGGATCGCCTCGTATGGAACTGCATCGAATGCACGCGCATTGGTAATCCGGTCCACAAAGCCACGCCGCACCAGGTTCGCTGCGAGGTCTGGATGTCGCTCATTCACGGCTCGCGCGGGCTGATCTATTTTGTTCACGAATGGAAACCGCGGTTCAACGAGTCGGCCCTGTTGAGCGATCCAGAAATGCTCGCCGCGGTCACGGCAATCAACCGGCAGATCGCTCACCTGGCGCCGGTGTTGAACCGGCCCACGGTCACGGACGCGGTGACGGTGGTGTCGGAGAACCCCGAGGTTTCCATTGCCGTGATGGCCAAACGGACCGGCGACGCGGTGTATTTTTTTGCTGTCGCGATGCGCGAGGGCAAAACCACGGCGTCGTTTACTCTGCGCGGGCGGGCGGGCGAACCGATGGTGGAAGTGCTCGGCGAGAACCGCACACTCAACCCGCAAAACGGCGTTTTTCGCGACGACTTCCAGCCCTGGGACGCGCATGTTTACCGGATCGCAACCGCGTCGGGCCGTTGACCAGGGTTGAATTCGGCGGCGCGGTGCGGCGGTGCGTGGATGCTGGGTTTGGTTGGAAACAGATCGGATACCGCGCTCTCCCTTGCCATTGATTCTGCGAATTCATGTTCAGGGCAGTCGTACGGCTTCGGTTGATGGGCTGGGGTGCAGGAAGCGCCGTTGTTTTTGACATTCCTGGCCCGTCGTCCATGAGAATGCCGCCGTCTCCGGCAAGAATTGCACCCGGCCGAACGCCAAAGCCCTGACGGCCATCCACACGTCACCACCATCCGCGAATCGTTTTTCGTTGCGGGCGGATGTGGCGGTGTTGTTGCGGGCGCGGGCACCGCTGAATAGGGTGGTGCAGCTCCAGTTTTATCCGTGGATGGACCTGCCGACCAGGCGTTAAAACCGGTGACCAACCCGGAGCAAACTGACTGGTTTACCATCGGATTGCTTCTCAGGATGCCCCTTCTGCTCAGGGAAAGCCGGGGTACTGGGTATTGGGCTCTCCATTGGCAGGCAGAGGCAAGGCGGCACAAAGTCAGTTCTTTGCACGGGCGCTCCCCGTTAATCCTTCACGAGCGTCCAACTGGCGTCCGGGTCATAGGTGGTGATGCCGTTGGCGATGGAAGAGGTCTTTGGACCCAGGTTTTTCTGATAGATCTTGCCCTGTTGGTTGACCATGAAAGTCATTACGCCCGAGTTGCCCCATTGCGCCGGCCAAGCTACCAGCGCGAAGCCGCCGATCAGGCGGTCATGGATGACGTAGTCGTATTTGCCCCCCGGCGCATGTTTACCCTGTTTGGTTAGAATCTTGAAATAGTAACCATGGTAGGGTGCCTTATCGTCGGCGAGGATTTTGGTCTTGTGCTGATAACCTTCCACGCGGGCTTGGGCAATCAACGGCCCCAACGGGCTTTGTTCATCGCCCGCTTCCGACGCCCAGTAGAGACCGTCGTGGGTGCCGGGGGTGCTGCGCAGCCGCTGGGCGTAGGCCAGCACTTCGTCCCCATTGCGGTCCACACTGGCGTACTCGCGCTGCGCCTGCACGTAGGCCTGGCAGACCTGGATGGCGCCCAGTTCGTTTGCGCCGATGCGTCGGTTAAGAATCTCCTCTTTGCCGGCCTCGGTATCGAACAACCATTGTCCGTCCTGTTTCCGCAGCGGGATCGGAAAGGCCCAGCCGTCGGCACCGAGATGCAACACTGCCTTGGAGTCGGAGTCGCGAACGAGCACGGTTTTCTCCGCGAGCCGGGACGCGAACAACTCCCGCTCGTTGGTAGCTTCGACGATGTCGGCCGCGACGAGCTCGTGGCCGGCCGGTCCGAAAATCGCGTGCAAGGCATTCGTGTCTTGGGCCACGACGGCGGTCTTCAGGGCATCCACCGCCGCTTCCGGTGAACTGAATTGCTGTTCGCCCGCGGCCGAAAGCCGATCGGGCAGAACCAGGATGGAGGTGGTGAGTGCGAGTCCAAGCAGAATGTTGCCGGACCGGGTTGGGAACGGAAAATGTGAGATTTTCATGGGTTGCTATTTCTCTGGCGATCAAATCAAGGCACTCAAGGCGTCACCGCTTTTGCTGGCCGCCGCCCGACCGGCTGGGTCCCGCTGAATGAACGGGCGCCGCTGAGCGGGCTGGTGCGGCCGGTCTTTGCACCGTCTGGCGGCTTTGCTGGCCACGGTTGCTGAATTGCTGGGTCGCCTGTGAGCTATGCACTCCGATCAGTGCGCCTTGCGCCGGCCGGGCCTTGACCGCTGCCCCGGAATTGTGGATCGCCGCCGGCGCGGAAGGCCGTTGCGCCGGCCGGCTGGGTTCGGAACGGATAACCGGTGCCGGGCGAACCGGCTGGGCCTCCCAGCCTCGATCGCCACCTCTCGCGATGGGGTTCGGGCGGTGGGGCTGCCAGATGGTCGCAGGGGGTAAGGCGACGCCGCCGCGCGCGCCGGGGCCACGACTCCACCAATTGCCTGGACGCGGATGATCGCGGCCCCATTCGATGAGGTGATGATTGTGCCAGTCACAGTCGAAGTTCAACCAGGCTCCCACGGCGAAGCCGGCCCCGAAGGAGATGAAAGGGTTTCCGGAGGACCACGGCTGATAATAGACCACCTCCGGCTGATAGACCGGCACGTAAATGATCTGCGGATTGGCCGGTAGTACCTCGATTTCTCCGTTGTCAGTGACAATGTTCTGTTGCGGGGTGGTTTGCAGGTTGCCGAGCGACTGGGCCTTGGCCCTTAGCCGCTGAATGGAGTCCATCACGTCCTGTTGTTGCGCGAGGAACGTCTGGCCCAAGGCCGTGGTCCAGGCCAGGTTGTCGTCCATCCATTTGAGCACGGCGGGGTAGCGGGCCAGCGCCTGGACGCTGGCGTCCCAAGGCTGCTGGTCGAGGAGGTTGGCATCGCCGCCGCCGCTCACGTAACGATCCGCCAAGACAACTTCTGACGGCAGCGTGGCCGCCGGCAGGATTGCCGCAATCAAGGGATCAGGGTAAAGCGCAATGGGCTGAAGCATTTGGTCAAGTTCGCCACTGGAACGCAATTGTCCCACGGGGGCGGGGGGCGGGACCGGCATCTGGGCCAGTGCGATGATGCCGACGCTGAGGAAAGCCGCCAGCATCGCCGTGAAGACGGATGTTCGTTTCATTCTTGTGCAGGTTAGGCTCATTCAACCCGTTCTCCATCCGATTCCGTTTCCGGGTTATGGCCAGTGAAACTGTGTTTCGTGTTCCAACAAGTACAATAGCCCCGGAAGGCTTCCGCCGCTATGGGGTGAAACCCTACCCCCACTGCGAGGCACAGCTTCCCCGTTGCGAGTGCGCTCTCAAGGCCTCCGCTTCGGAGCAAGGTCCAAAGTCTTCTCGGTGGCGCTGGCCCGGTCCTTCAGACGGCTGGTGCGGGTGCCTTGAACGCGAAGGCAAAGAACGCGGCCACGCCCAGAAAGGCGAACGCCATGAGATAATTCCACGCGAGCCTCTCCTTCAGAAACACGATCGCGAATCCGATGAAGACGACGATTGTCACGACTTCTTGAATGATCTTGAGCTGGAATCCTGAGAACTCGCCATAGCCGAGGCGATTGGCTGGCACCGCCAGGCAATATTCGATCAGCGCAATCGCCCACGAAACCAGGATCGCCTTCCAGAGGGGCCAGGCGTGACCGTATTTCAAGTGCCCGTACCAGGCGAAGGTCATGAAGACATTGGACAAAACCAGCAGAAGGATGGTGCTCATGGGGTGGGTGCTCCGCGGGCTGGATTCAGAAATCGTTGATCGCGTGTCTCCGGCATGAAGAAATGGAGGATGGCGAATGCGGCACGGCCGACGATCCCGAGCGAAACGGCACAGATGGCCGGACCCAAAACGCTTGAGGTGCCGCCAATCAAGACCTGGGCTGACATCACGGACCCAAAGGTTGGCACGAGCCCAATCAGCAACGCCCCCACCGCCAGCGCGACGATCCCCGCCGCAATCAACGAGCGCTTGGATCGGAGGTGGTCAACCAGCGCGCCGGCCGGGGTCTGGGTCAGGATTCCGGCGATTCCGCCAACAGTGAGAGCGATTCCCACGCGCTGCTCGTTCCACCCATATCCCGCGAGGTAGATCGCGAGGAAGGGTCCGACTCCGGCCTGGACGTCGGCGAGAAAGAAGTTCAACCAGTCCAGACCGCACAGCGTTCGACGCGAAGGCGACGCTTTAGTTTCAATGGAGACGTCAGGCTTGCGCGTGCTCTTCATTTAAGTGTCGTGGCAGGAGGATTTATGACGTTTCTAATCCCGAGCCAGCGCCTCGATGGGGTCGAGTTGGGCGGCTTTTCTGGCCGGAAGATAGCCAAAGACGATACCGGTCAGAAAAGCGCACGCGAAGGCAATGACGACCGGTGCCACCGTGAAGATCACGCGCCAACCGGCAATCGCGGAGGTGGCCAACCCGCCGCCCAGGCCGACGACGACACCCGCCAGGCCGCCGATAAAGCAGACCATCACGGCCTCGGTAAGAAATTGAAACATCACGTCGAAGCTGCGCGCGCCAATTGCCATGCGGATGCCGATTTCGCGGGTGCGTTCGGTGACCGAGACCAGCATGATGTTCATCACGCCAATGCCGCCGACCACGAGCGAGATCACGGCAATCGCCGCCAGCAGATAGGTGAGCGTGTTCTGCGTTTCGTTGGCCGTGGCGATGGTATCGGCCATGTTCCGAATGTTGAAGTCTTCCTTGCGATGGCGTTTCATCAGCACCGTATGGAGTCCGGCCTGCACCACGCTCATGTCCGCGTCCGGCTTCACTCTCACGACGAAATCATTGAAAAAGCGTTGTCCAAAGACGCGCGCGCCGGCCGTGGTGTAGGGCAGCCAGGCGGAGTTATCCATATCGTCTCCCCGCGGGGTCAAGCCTTTGCTGCTCAATACGCCGATGACCTAGCGCGGATTTCTCATTGAGGTAACCAGGAGGATTTGGAGGCGGATACGAGGGAGAAGGCCTTGCGGGCGTTTCGGGCAGCCATGAAATCGTAAAAGCCCTGAAGGGTCGCTTGGCGTTT
>Ga0116116_1001952_pt1 | contig 13919 bp, 11 predicted proteins | sample June2015DPH_10_1_FD_89722 | JGI IMG/M metagenome (GOLD analysis project Ga0116116, IMG submission 89722) | Peatland microbial communities from SPRUCE experiment site at the Marcell Experimental Forest, Minnesota, USA - June2015DPH_10_150 | ecosystem: Environmental > Terrestrial > Soil > Wetlands... | reverse complement strand
CGCCGCCCCAAGCCCTATCCCTTGCTCAATCAACCGCGCCGTAAGTTCGTGGAAATCTCCCACCGCAGCCGTTACTGGAAAGGCCGACCCCGCAATTATCGAGCCCGTAACTAAGGGCCATTCGGGTCGGTCCAACGTATTGACAACACGGCGGTACTTGGCCCGTTCAGGCGGTTTGCCATAGCTACAAACCGGTGAACGTTTCAGTCGCGTCACCGCACGATCTTGAAGACACAGCCTCTCAGAATCTCCGTTTCCGGACTTGCGCCGGGCGAGGGCGAGGTCGCGGCCCAGTTTGCGGAGCGCGTGGGCGACCGGCAACGGGAGGGAACGAAGGCTTGGCATGGCTTTAGTGTCCTATATTACCGACGTTAAATCAATTGGAATCTGCTTTATCTGACGCTACGCCGTCACATGGTTCGCCCCACCGCACCGCCTTCGCCGCCAAGATGCAGACTTGGACCCAAGTGGGAGAGCAATTCACGGCTCAGGACGAACTGCTCACACAAGCGTCCAATGTTGTCGAAACCGGCCGCTATTTCCGTATCCGACAAGTCCCCTGAGCCGAATGGGCTATTGGAGGCCACAGCACGCCTCCGGTTGATTGGCCGTCGCCGAGAACTAACGCTTGTTCAACTGCTCGGCCGTCAGGCTGCGGCTGAAGTCCCGCAGGGCCTTCGTCTCCACGTCGCTGGCCGTTCCGGCAATGACATGGCCGAGCAAGCTGCGGATGACGTGCGCCTCGTCCGCCTTGAGTTTGAGCGTGTCCGTGAGGCTGCGGGCGATGGCGGCGAAAGTGTTGCCGTTGAAATTGCAGAACGGAGCGAGCCGATGGGCAACCCGGCACAAGTCCGCCGCTTCATCGAGGAACATCCCCCGCCGATGGTTCTTCTCCCCAATTTCGCGAGTGCGGTCGTGGCCGTCGCTCGTGGGTTTATGAAGCGCGTGCTTGGGCTGGCACAGGGCGGCGTTCGTGGCGGTCACGACCTCCCAGTCGAACAGTTCAAGCCACGGTCGTTTCACGCCGCTGCTTGAGACCGCGTTTGATCTTCTGGAGGGTTCCCACCCCCTCGCTTTGGAGGTGCCCCTTGCCGGTGACGGCATACACTGGCGCCGGGGAGAAACGGTGCTGAATCTTCAGCCCGTCCCGCACCACGCTCTGGAGTAATTTGCGTTGCGCTTTCGTCACACAGCCAATTTATCATTCATGCCCGCGGCTCACAAGCCGCAATCAGGCGCAATCAGCAGCTAATCGGCAAACCGATCGGCAATTCGCGTTATTCCGCTGCTCCGGGTGGTGGCATGAACCCCTTGCAATTCCATGCTCTTCTTTGCCTGAACGACTGGCGGAAGGATCGGCAAAGGACGAGCCGAAAGCAGTTGTTTGACCGGGTGTCCGACTTGGAGCCCTTGCTACCCCGAATCTATTTCCGGCCGGCGCAGATCAGGCGGGTCTGGGCGCGAGGTGAGCGGTGGCCGGCGGGCTGGCGGCGGTTTCCTTGGCCGGAGCGTGGAACGGCTCCAACTCCTCGCCCTGGCGCACGAGCCGGGCGGAGTTGAAGACGACGATCAGCGAACCCGCGTTGTGCATGAGCGCGGCGACGATCGGGTTGATGTAGCCGAAGGCCGCGAGCGTCCAGCCGATGAGGATGAAGCAGACGCCAAAAAGGAAATTCTGGTTGATGACGTTGCGCGTCATGCGCGACAGCTTCACCAGGAACGGCAGGCGGCGAAGATCGTTGTTCATGAGCGCAATGGTGGCGCTGTGAATGGCGACCTCACTGCCGGCGGCGCCCATGGCGATGCCCATGTCGCCGGCCGCCAGCGCCGGGGCGTCGTTCACGCCGTCACCCACCACGGCGACGCGATAGCCCTTGGCTTTCGTCTGGCGGACGTATTCCACTTTGTTTTGCGGGAGGCACTCGGCAATGACTTCCTCGCAGCCAATCTCGCGCGCCACCCGCGCGGCCACCGGCTGCCGGTCGCCGGAGACCATTGCCACGCGCCGCACGCCGCAGGCCAGCAGGGCGGCCAACGATTCCTTTGCCTCCTTGCGCGTCTCGTCCTTGAGTCCAACCCAGCCAATGAAGCGGCCATCACGGGCCACGAAGATCAAGCTGAAACCCTCGGTTTCGTTGAGGTCCACCGCCTGCTCGAAGTCAGGGGCCAGGCCGCGGTCCTTGAGCCATTGGGCGCGGCCGACGAGGATGTCGGCGCCATCCACGCGGGCCTTGACGCCGCGGCCGGCGGTTTCGTTGAAGTCCTGCGGTTCTGACAGCGGCACGCCCACTTCGCCGGCGAGCTGGGCCAGGGCCTTGGCGGTGGGATGATTGCTGTATTTCTCCGCGGAGGCGGCGCAGCGGAGGAGTTCGGCGGGTTTGATGCCGGGGGCGGGCGCGAGGCGGCTGACGGCGAGTTTGCCGGTGGTGAGCGTGCCGGTCTTGTCGAAGATGAACGCGTTGATGCGCGCGGCCATCTCGATGTCAGCGACGTTCTTGATGAGGATGCCCAGGCGCGCGGCGGCGGAAAGGGCGGCGACCATCGCGGTGGGCGAGGCCAGGATGAAGGCGCAGGGGCAGGCGACGACGAGGACGGCGATGACGCGGTTCAGGTCGTGCGTGAAAGCCCAGACCAGCGCGCCGAGCACCAGCACGAACGGCGTATAATAGACCATGTATTGGTCCACGAGCCGCATGATGGGCAGCTTGGTTTTTTCGGCGGCGAGAATGAGGTCGCGCACGCGGCCGAGCGTGGTGTCTTCGCCGGCGCGGTTGACGCGGATTTCGAGGACACCGGTGAGGTTCTGCGTGCCGGCGAAGACCTGGTCGCCCGGGTTCTTGTCCACCGGCAGCGATTCGCCGGTGATGGTCGCCTGGTTGAAGGAGCCCTGGCCGGAAACGATGACGCCGTCCGCGGCAACATTGTCACCGGGGCGGACGCGGATGGTGTCGCCGACGTGGAGATCCTTGGCGGCGACTTCCTCTTCCTTGTTGCCGGGCAGGAGACGGCGCGCCTTGGTGGGCGTGAGCTTGATGAGGGACTCGATCGAGGCCCGGGCGCCGGCAGCGGTGCGGGTTTCGATCAGTTCGCCGACGAGCATGAAGAAGGCGACGATGGCGGCGGTCTGGTAATCCCCGGCGCCCATCGTTGGGCCGGATGCGCCCAAGGCGGCGGCCCCCTTGCCGAACGAGCCCAGCACCGCGATGGTGACCAGTTCGTTGATGCTGAGAATGCCGCGGCCGAGATCCTTGATCGAGGTCCAGACGATCGGGGCGGCGAGGATGACGGCCCCGAGCATGGCGCTGGCGCTGGCGACCAACTGGCCGCCGTCGAACAGCCAGGCCACCAGGTAGGAATTCAGCACGAAAATCAGGCCGAGGAGCATTTGCGGCAGATGTACCGGGATGTGCTCGTGATCGTGGCCATGATCGTGGTCATGGCCGTCGTGCCCGTGCTCGTGGCGCCGATGCGGGTCGGCCTCCTGGCGGCTAAGAAGGGATGTGACTTGCATGGCGGGACGGGGTTGCGGACGCGGTCACCTGGCTTCCTTGTTCTCCTTCTTGAGCGGTTCGCGGCTCAACTGGAGGCGGATTTCACCGATGCGGTCCGGCTGGTAAAACTTGTCCTGGGCGTTGGTCATGACGATCTGCAAGGTGGCGGTCAGGAGGCGCTGCGCGAACAGGTGCGGATCCTGCCGGTAGTAGGGCAGGAGATCGTTGAAATAGCGGGCGTCGGCCTCGACCCGGCTGACCAGGCTGTTGCTGCTGGCGATGGCCTGGTTGATGATGGTCTGGGCCTCGCCGGCGGCGCGGCGCACGATTTCGTCGCGGTCCCCCTCGGCGGTGCGGATGGCCTTGTCACGATCCTGCTCGGTGGCGTTCACCGCCTCAAAGGCCGACCGGACGTCCGCGGGGGCCTTGGTTTCGACCTCACTGGGTTCCAGGACCACCCCGAGGTTCAGCTCCTCGATCTTCTGGCGGACCCGCTCGACCACGGCGTCGCGGTAACCGGTCTTGTCCTTGTAAATCATGGCTTCGGCGGTGGTGTGGGACGCGGCCTGGATCAGCGCGTTGTTGACAATGTTGGTGAGGAGTTCGGTGGTGTTGGTAAAAGCGAAGCTGTAGCGCAGCGGGGCGGCGATGCGGTATTTGATCGTGGCACGGGCGTGGACAATATTGCCATCCGCCGTGAGCACGTAGCCGTCGGCCTCGGGACTGAGCGAGCCGCGGGCCTGCGGTTCCTCGTTGCGCGCCTCCATGTCCGGCGAGGTGGCGTGCCAGCCGGTGGTGGAAGTGACGGTATAGCTCTGCCCCACGGCAATGGTCTTGACTTCGTCAATCGGCCGCGGCCAGCCCCAATGCCAGCCGGGTTTGAGCATCTGCTCGCTGCCCACGCCCACCGGCTTGCCGAAGCGCAGCAGGACCGCCACCTGGTTGGGTTGGACGACGAAGACACCCGAGCCGAGAAAGACCAGGACGAGCACCACCATCAGCAGCTTGACGATCCGGAAGCTGCTTTGCAGCGCCACCGACAACGCTTGGGAACTGGCGTCGTCCAAACCAGTCGGCGGCGTGACCGCGGGCGGCGGCGGATGGCCGGCGCCGTGGTCGTGATCGGGTGGAGGAGGGAAAGACGCTTCGCTCATGGCAACAGGGATTTCACTTGGCGCCTGGCAGACCGGTCTGGCCCCGCAACAAATCGAAGGGCGGCGTCTGCGGATCCAGGATCAGGGTTGAGCGGTCACGCAGGGATTCCTCGAGCGCCTGGAGCTTGAGGAGAAACACCGCCAGTTCAGGGTTTTGCTCGAAGGTCTTGAGTGCCTCGGCCGCCTTGGCGTCGGCCTGGCCCTTGATTCCCGTCGCCTGTTTCTCCGCGGCGGTCAGCAGGCTCTGGCGCTCGCGTTCGGCGTTGGAACGGATCGTCCGGGCATCGCGTTCGCCCTCGCCTTTGAACTGCTTGACCAGCCCTTCGCGTTCGGCGCGCATTCGCTCGAAGACCTTGGCGGTGACGGATTCGGGCAGCCCGATTTGTTTGAAGCCCACCAGGCTGACTTCAATGCCGTAGGTGGTGGCGGCCTTGGGCTTGATCACGTCCAGGATTTCCCGCTCGATGGCGTCGAACTTCAATTCCTTCGGGTTGGTGGAGATGAAATCGCGCAGCTCGTGCTGGCCCACCACGCTGTTCTTGGCCTGACGCACCAGTTCGTCGAGGCGCTGTTGGGCGAGGTTGACGTCGCCGCTGAACCGTTCGAGGAACAGCTTCGGCTCGGCGATGCGCCAGCCGACAAAGACCTCGGTCATGAGCAGCCGTCCGTCACGCGTGGAAGTGGGCTCGTATTTCTTCTCGAAGTTGCGGATGCGGTTGTCGAAGCGGTGAACGCTCTCGACCGGCCAGGGCAGGCGGAAATGGATGCCGGGCGCACGCGGCGCGCCCGAGTAATTGCCAAAGACGGTGACGATGGCAATCTCGGTCTGGCGCACCTGAAAGGCGAACATCATCATGAGGAACACCACCACCAGGAGACTGGCGGTGACGTAGGTGATAAGACTGCGCTTCATACAAATCAGAATTCGGGGCGGAGTTTATTTCGTTTTGGTCGCCGGCAGGGACAGTTCATTCAACAAATCAGGGCGAATCCGGTCTTCAAGGTCCAGAATCACGACCTCGTGGGCGTTGGTCGGCACGACGATGTATTTCCGGGCGCCGGCAATGGATCGGCCCAAGGTGTCAAGGTAAGTGCGGACGCGATAGACATCCGGCGAGGCCCGATAGGCGGCGAGCTGGTTGGTAAAGCGGGCCGCCTCGGCGCTGGCCGCCGTAGTTTCGCGCAGGCCATAGACGGCGGCGAGATTCGTCTTCTCCGCCGCCTCGGCGTGGGCCAGCGGCAGGATCTCGGCGGCCTCGGCATGGGCGTACAAATTGGTGGCGTCGCGATCCTGCATGGCGCCGATGACCTCCTCGAAGGCCGGGGCGACCTTGACCGGCGGATGCACGCTATGGAGCCCGACAAAGAGGATGTTCACACCCAGCCGGTAGGCGTCGGCCCGCTGCTGGATGCGTTCGCGCAGCGCCTCGGCCGCGGCCTGCCGGCCGGTCGTCATGATGTCGTTGAGGTCCACGCTGACGAAGTAGCGGGTGACCTCGCCGTTGGCCAGACGCTCGAGCAGTTCGTCCGCGTTGGCATGATTGTAGGCGAAATCCCGCAGATTGTTGATTTGGTATTGGACCGGGATGTCCACGGCGAGGAGGTTGACCGGCACCGTCTGCTCGTCGTTGGTGGAGGTGCTGGCGACCAGCATGTTGAATTCCTCCTTCGCATGGGTGCGGGTCCAAACCAGCACGCGTTGCTGTTCCAGCAGCGGATCCTGCACCAGTCCCACCTTAAACGTGTGGATCTGGGCGGTTTGGTAACGGTAGGTCTTGTCAATCGGCCAGGGCCATTTCAAGTGCGGACCCGAACCGAGGACCTCCCGACCCGCCACCGGATGACCGAACCGTTCGAGCAACGCCTCCTCGCCCGGTCCCAGGAAAACCACCGTGGTCGAAAGCAGGAGCACGGCGAGTTGCAGCAGGACCAGCCAGGCCAGCGCCTTCTCCAGGAACCGGTAAAACCACGTCTCCGAGACTTTGAATCCGAACTGGTAATCGAGCGCCTGGGCGGCCGTCGTGATGAGCCCGCCGGGCTGGCTGAGCAGGCCGATCAGCCGGCTCTCGTAAAGCGGATGCTCCGCCTGGCCCTTCAAGCGCGGCCGGTAAATCTCGAACACCAGCGTGAGCAGGTTCTCGACCGCTACCAGGCCCAGCAAGGCCGCCAGCACGCGGGCCACGATCAGGTCCACCTGGGGATAACCAGCCCACCCGGCGACCTCGACCAGGGCGGTCACCAGGCCGAGCACGGCGCCGAGCAGGAGGAAGCTGGCGCCGGGTCGCAGCAGCCTTTGGCGCTCCAACCGCGCCAGTTCAGCCGAGTACTTGCCGAACTGGAAGAAGATCAGCGCCGACAGCCCGTTCAGGGCCATCGCCACGGTGGCCTGTTGGGCATTGGACGGCTGGTCGTCGCGCACGTATTTCCAAAGCAACCAGACCGCTGCCGCTTCCACCAGGAACAGGAACAGGGTGAAACCGGGCACGAAGTAACGCTCGAACTGCTCGCGCGCCCGGCGCGCCGGAAAGGTGTCCGCCGCCGAGCCGGCGAACAGCGTCGCGCTGCCGGCCGCGGATTTCTTGAGTTCGTCCAGCTCGAGTTTTTCGAGCCGCTCACGCTCCTCGAGCCGCATCTGAAAATAACTCAAGGCCGCCACGAGGACGCCGATGCCCAAATAGGCCGCGCTCACGATCCCGGTCGCGGAATTGGCGTAGCGCGCCACGAATGCCCCGCCGACGCCCAGCAGCAGCAGGAGCAGGGCGTTTACCAGGCCCTTTTTCTGCAGGTTTTGTTCCATGCTCGTCCTAGTTCAACTCGCGATCCTCAAACAACAGCAGCGCCACCGCCAGGGCCGCGCCCAGATAGCCCACCACATACACGAACGCCCGGCCCAAATAGCCCAGCGGAATGGACTTGTCGTTGTCGAGCGCATCCGCCATCCAGAATAATTGCCAGTTCGGCGTGATCCCGTAGAGCACCCGGGCCCACCAGGCGCCGCCCAGTCCGGCCTGGTTCATCCGTTCGAGGTCCGCCGGGCTGATTCGGTTCAATTCGGTCGTGCTCAGGCGGCCGTCGTGGTCGGTATCATAGCGGTCGGCCGCCTCCCTAAGCAACTGCCGTTGCTGATCGGAACGGTCCGCCCGCCCCATTTCGAGCGTCAGGTTTCCGGTCCAGACCGGTTCGGCCCGCGTGCCGAAAAGGTAATCCGACATCAACCCCAGGAGGAACACCGCGCTGCAGACGGCCAGGGTCGGAATCATCTCCAGGCGGGTCGAACAGGCCAGGGCCACGCCGGCCAGCGTCCACAGGGCGAACAGAATCAGGACCGCCGCCGGCACCATCCGCCAGTCCACCGCCGCCGGCTTCTGGTAGGCCAGCGGGCGCGAGGTAAACAGCCCAATGTAGAGAAACGCCAGCGTCACGAGAACCGTCAGGGCCAGCACGGCGTTGGGCACGAACGGCCGTTCGAGAAAGTAATTCTGGAATGCCGCCAGCGCATAGGCCAGCACCACCGCCACCACATAAATCGCCAGCGACTGGTTGTCCACGTCGTCGTAGGCATCGTAGGCCATGCGGCTGGCCAGCAGGGCCGACAGCGTGTTGAAATACGTGAGCAAGGTCAGCGCGGTGGCCACGCCGGCGTACTTGGCGAGGATGAACTGGGCGCGGCTGACCGGCTTGGCCAGCACCGCCAACGCCGTGCCGCCACGTACTTCCTGTGCCACCGACGCTGACGCGCTGAGCACCGCCCCGAGCAAACCGGCCAGGAGCGTGACGGCCAGAACGCTGTCCTTGACCATGTGCGGATCGTCGCCGAAACCGAAATACGGCACGACCGCGAGAAACACACCAAACGCGCCGGACACGGTGAGCAGCAGGAGAAATACCGGCTGTCGCACCAGCTCCATAAACGCGTTGGTCGCAATGGTCAAAAACTGCCGCATCTCATTGATCCGAACCCACAGCTTAGAATCTCCGCGCCGGCTTGCAAAGCGTTATCATCCGGGCGCCGAAACCACGAAGCCACCACCGTCGGGAACGAACGAACCCGGAAAATAAACCAGGCCGGCGTGGTTGAAAACTGTGCGTTTGCAGGCACAGAATCGCGACCGCAACGTCAGCTCGCGGCTTTCGCCCCCGTCGTCGGCACATAGAGCGCCCCACCCGCCCCGCGCCCGCCGGAACGGGTAATCCCGCGACCCGGGTTGGCCGCCAGGTGCTCGCAAATCTTGAAGACGGTTTCGGTTGCCTCCGGCACGCCGAGCGCCTGGGCGATCTGCATCGCCGTTTCCGGGGCCGGGTCCGACAGTGCCGCCCGCGCCGCCAGGTGCTTCTGCACGCGCGCCTGGAGTTCGAGCACGACATCGGCCGCCACCTTGCCCGCCTGGACCCCCGGTTGGTGGTAGGCGTTGATGTTGATCAACGTGGCGTAAAATCCCACCGCGCGCTCGAACAGCGCAATCAGCACGCCCACGGTAAAGGGCGACACCTCGGCCAACGTGAGCGTCACCGACGACCGGCCGCCTTCGTACAGCGCCTTGCGCGTGCCCAGCAGGAAACCCGACAGATAATCGCCGCTGGTCACGCCCGGGGCGACCTCCAGCGAGGCTTCCTGGCGGTCCCGCAGCACCTCGATAAACGTGACGAAGAAGTTGTTCAGCCCGTCCCGCAACTGCTGGATGTAGGCGTGCTGGTCGGTCGAACCCTTGTTGCCATAGACGGCCAGTCCCTGGTTGACGATGTTCCCGTCGAGATCCTTTTCCTTGCCCAGCGATTCCATGACGAGTTGCTGCAGGTAGCGTGAGAACAGCTCGATTCGGTCCTTGTAAGGAATCACCACCATGTCCTTGGCGCCGTGGCCGCTGCCCAGGAAATGCCACGTCAACGCCAGCAACAGCGCCGGATTCTTCGCCAGCGCGGGCTGTCGCGTGAGCTCGTCGCACGCCGCCGCGCCCGCGAGCAGCTTGTCAATGTTGATCCCCTGCAATGCCGCCGGCAGAAGTCCGACCGCCGACGTCTCGCTCGTGCGCCCGCCGACCCAGTCCCACATGGGAAACCGCGCCAGCCAGCAGTCGGCCACCGCCTTCTGGTCGAGCTTGCTGCCGGCCATGGTGATGGCCACCGCATGGTCCTCAAACCGCAGGCCGCGGGCCGTGTAGGCGGCGCGGGTTTCCAGCATGCCGTTGCGCGTCTCGGGTGTGCCACCCGATTTCGAGATAACGATGCAAAGCGTCTGGCCCAGCTTGCGCCCAAGCTCCGCCAGCACGAGGTCCATCCCGTCGGGATCGGTATTGTCGAAGAAGCGCACCTCCATCCGATCCCGCCGGCGCAGGTTGGCCCGGCCGAGGGCGCGGCTGACAAACTGGGGGCCGAGCGCGGAACCGCCGATGCCGATGACGAGCAGGTTCCGAAAACGCCCCGCCGCCCCTTTCAGATCGCCCCGGTGAATCTGCCGGGTGAAATCCTTGATGGCCGTGAGCGTGTCCAGGATTTCCTTGCGCGTTTCCTGGGTGGGCGCGAGCGCGGCGTTGCGCAGCCAGTAATGGCCGACCCTCCTGCCGCCCTGATCCTTGTCTTCGTCGGGATTGGCTTTCGCCCCCTTCTCCAGCGCGGCCATGACCGCCAGGGCGCGCTCCACCGGCGCGGTCATGGACTTGAAATAGTCGTCGGGGAAATCCACCCGGCTGAGATCGAGGGCGAGCTTGAGTTTGGGAAACTCCGTGTAGGCGCCTTGGAATCGCTCCCAGGACGCCGGCGTCAGATTGGACAATGCGCACATAACGTCATGACCCTACCGGGTTCGGGTTTTGGGGGAAACAGAGAAAGTTGGCGCGGTCGTCCTTCACCCTTCGCCCCTCGCCCCTCGCCCCTCGCATGGGTGCCTGCCCGACGTTGGGCGGGCAGTTGCAGAATTCGGTCGGTGGCGGGAATTGGGGGAGCGCGGGCGTCTCGCCTGCTGTTCGCCGCGTCCTCGCGGCGAACTTCTGGACCGCCGGATGAGGTCACAGGTTTCTTCACCGTGGGAGTGGTCGCCAGGGGGGATGTCGCTGGCGAGGACGCCGTCGGCGGCACCCGAGGCTGGCGGGTTTCCCTCCGGCTCGAACGGGGGGAAGCCGCCGGCCGGAATCGGTTCATGGGCGCAAGGCATGTCCAAAAAGAGAAGGAAGCTTTCCCTGATCTTACATCGTTTTTAACGTATCTAATTGATTACAAATAACTAACATATCAATTCAACCCTCCTTGATTTGGGTTCGTTTGGTAAATACCCGTTCATCAGCGGCGATTCCTGGTCGAGACTCCCGTCGTCCTCGGTTGGGATAACATCTTCGCCTCGCCGCGCCCTCTGTTCACGTTGCGCTTGGAAAGCAAGGTCGTCATGGCCCGCCGCTGGGTCCGGCTGGACAGGGCTGGATTCAGCCTGATTCGCTTTGATTTGGTTTGACTGGGTTTGACTGGGTCGGAGTCCGCCCGCGCCTTTTCAGCTTCCGCCGGCGGGTGGGTTTGCCGCCGAACCCGGCCGCCAGCACCGCCTGAACCTCGGCCAGATGGGTGCGCCAGGCCACGACCGGTTTGCCTCGACGGGACGTTTCCATAGGTCGGATTAAGTCGGATTAACCCGGATGACACCGGGCCAGGTTGAGCAGGAATCGGTCGGTTTGGATGGCTCATAACCGCGCTCGCAGAATCCGCAAGTCCACCGGCCGCCCACCCGCCTCGCTCACGGCCGCGCGGCTGGCAACGACGCAGGGCGCGGCGACGAACCGGGTCAGCGAGTCCTTCGGAGGCGTGGACGGGCACATCATGACCCTCACCGTGACCGCCGGTGGGAGGTGACAACGCCCGCGCGACCGCCGCCCGCCGGGCGGGGGCAGCAGTGGTCTGGCAACTCTGGTGAGCCATTTCACTACCGTGCATCAAATGCGTTTTTGCGATCCTTTACAACCCGTTTTTAACAAAAGCGGCCTGACGATCCAGCCAGCCGTATCAAACTCTTTTCTACGTCTTTGACGTGTCTTTCAAGCGTCCACCTCGGTCGGCAAGGCGGATAGGGACACGCGCCGCCTGTCTGCATCTTGAACTTGATGCGCCGCCCATCATCAGCCCGCGGCATGTGCGTGCCGCTGCGTCTCGTCCTTGGCGGCCACCAAGTTTGGGCCGTGACGCAGCGCGGCCCAACCAGCTTTCCTCATCCGGCGTTTTGGTCCAGCACGATCCAACCGCCTGGTGGGCAGGTAAATGCAGTACCGCCAGCAGCACGGCCTGCGGTTGGACTGTTGACCATGGTCAACACGGGGCTTTCCACCACTGCCGGCTCAACAACGATGCTGTGGCGCTACTTTATATCGCGCACGTTAACTCGCCCCCGGCATTCTTCACCAAGGTGTACCGAGAAACACACCAGGATCGGTTATGGGGCGTTTTGATGGGGTGGAGGTACTCTCAACAGGGTTCGAGGGCAGAAATTCAAGAAAGGCCACCGCAGAAGTTAAGGAATTAGGAGAATATGTAGTATCTCAGTGGGGCGCCGGTTTATTGACGCTGCGCGGGTGATACCGTTTTTGCAATCCCCAAACGGTTATGCCTCAAGGGCAAATCTTTCGTTATTTTACCGATAAGAATCGAATAACAAGTTAGTGCCTGTCGCCAATTCGAATTGGGCCACTGGCGGGACAGCGTTAGAACCCATTGGGTGGCTTCTTAAAGCTGACTCTCCCCTTATAAATTTTAATAATAACTGATGACCTGCTGAAATGCTTCCGGCCCAATGCGCACGCTTCCGGTAAACGGGAAGTTGAACGATATGATCGTGAGCAGTATAAGCGCTATTATTACGCTCAAAATGCAGGCCATCACCGCATGGACAATAAATTTATCGGAACCAAAAAAGAAAGTAAAACTTATGGTCGTTATCGCGCCTACTACCAGGACAAACCATAATATCGGATGCACGCCCGAATTTGCATCTATGATACGCAACCTTCTCATTTCGCGCAGTTGACCAAGCTTATCCACACATTCGGCAAGGAACACCTTTTCCTTCTCTGTTTTTGGTTCATAGCCTGTAAACGATGCCCATATATTTCTCAATACAGCCCGCGCCTTTAAACTCTCCTCACCCCGGCCAAGGGATGCCCATTCTTGATTGACAACAATATCCACGTATTGCTTTACAAGAGACCGGATATCACTTGCAAACTCTGGCGCAAAGGCGGCAGAAGACCTGTAAATGTCCACCACGCAATTGGCTTCCGCTATGGCGTGTGTTTGTGCCTTATCAAAATTCTGCCATGATATGACCACCACGAACGCCAGCAATACCGTATAGGCTGACGAAACTGTTCCGAATAGAGCACCGGTTAAATCATTATGTGTTTTCAACATCTGACGCGGGACAAATCGCCATACGATCAAAAGCCCTGTGATAGAGAACGCCACGGCAAGAAAAACCATGATCACGCCTAATGGTATTACAGGTACATATAACAATATTATTTGAACAAGCGGCATTGTCTCTCCTTTCAGTAATTAATTGAATTGATAAGAATGTGCTTTTTTACCGCGCCGTCGGTTTTTGACGCTGCGCGCGCGAAGGTTCGGCATCAAGCGTCCCTTTATTCCAAAACACACAACTGACCCCCCGGCTACTTCTTGGCACCGAGGATCGCGTCCTTGGCCGCCTTGGAAATGCGGAATTTAACCGCGCGCTTCGCGGCGATCGTAATCTGCTCACCGGTGGCGGGATTTCGACCCATGCGGGCTTTGCGGTTTACCAGGACGAGTTTCCCCAGCCCAGGGACGGTGAAGGAGTTCTTGGCGTTCTTGTACGCCAGCGCCACCAGCGCCTCGATGGTCTGAACGGCCTGCTTTTTCGTCAGACCAACTGTTTCTGCCACGGAGGCAGCGATTTGTGATTTCGTTAATGCTTTTGCCATAGCCCGAGAGCGTAGGGCGAAATGCCGGGCGATCCAAGTCAAAACGCCTGTAACGTGGCCGCGATCCGCAGCAGTGAGCGCCGTTACCAAGGAGCGGACAACAACTGGTGCGGAGAGATCATCGCGGCTGGGCAAATCCCGGTACACCTGCAACCCGTTCATTGGGCGTACGCCTGATTTCCTCGTGGTACTGAAAACGCTTGAAGTTTTTGCAGAATGTACCTATAATGTTAGGTACATCTATGAACACGATCACACCCACCGACCTTCTGGCCCAAATCGCCCGCATCCAATTCATGGAGCGGGGCAAGCTCTCGGCCTACCACTTCAAGAACCGTTCG
>Ga0116116_1001951_pt1 | contig 13919 bp, 16 predicted proteins | sample June2015DPH_10_1_FD_89722 | JGI IMG/M metagenome (GOLD analysis project Ga0116116, IMG submission 89722) | Peatland microbial communities from SPRUCE experiment site at the Marcell Experimental Forest, Minnesota, USA - June2015DPH_10_150 | ecosystem: Environmental > Terrestrial > Soil > Wetlands... | reverse complement strand
TTTGTGCCGCGCGCGATGACAAAAATCAACCATGAAAAGGGGTGAAAAGATGCCTATAGAAAAAAGTCAAGCGCGCGCGATATTCAAGTATTAGGTAGCGCGCGCGCTTAGAACAATAAATTTCCTTGTTAAAGAACAGTTTTGAAAGAATATAGCGCGCAAGAAAGCCATAGTCGGGTTGTTGGTTGGTTTGGTTTGGGTAAAGTCTTATCCCCAGCCAACTTTCGCGCCCGAGGGTGCGGAGGTTATATGCTACGTTTGAGGCGGTGCGTTTGGCGTATTGACTGTTTGCGTTACTGTGATGCCAATCTGATTTGTCTTTGTCCTTTGACTGCATCATAAATGGTTTTAACGGAGTAGCCGAAGGGACTGAGCATGTTGGCTGCTGATGTGTAGAGAAGAAGCAGGTACTTCTTTGTGTCCGAGTCCGTGTTCTTCTCTATTAGCTCTTCTGCTAATACTCTTCTTTCGTGGCGTTTGTTTCCGGCGCTCGTGAAGAGGAACCTGACGTTCTTTCCCGCCGCAACCTCAGCTCCTTCTTTGATCAGTTGTTCGGCTGCAATGACCTGACTGACCCTCTGCTTGTAGCTCTTCGGATCCTTCGACAAGTGTTTTGTTATTATCAGATCCCAGACTGAAACCTCGCCGTCCAGCAGCTTCTGCCTGTACTCCCTCAGCATCTTCAAAGCATCAGGAATCTTCTCGACAAATTCCTTCGAATTCTTGGCCTCTGCAAGCACCTCCAACATTCTGGTCTGAGCACTGCACACAAATTGGGGAGTGTCCCTCCTCCTAACCTCCAGACCTCTCACCTTGATTTTGCCACTTTCCATCACTCCGTAGTAACGGTTCAACACGCCCACATTCGGATGCATCTTAGACGGAAGAAAAACAATCCAGTTATACCGACCCTCGAAACTCAGCGGAATCCTCGTTTCCTCGCGTATCAGGCTGCATAATTCCTGATACTCCTCATCCGTTGCTCCTTTCTTCTTGAGCCAAAGCGAATCAACAATGCCGTGAACAATCCTGAACCCCTTTTCTTCGGCTATTCTTGACGCTCTCAGAAAGGCTTCTCTGCCGAAGGCGCAGACGCCTATGTGCCCGTCCACAGTGCCAAACCGTGCGTTTCTGTAGCCCAGGTAGCCGAAGCACGTGACGAGAATCCACTTCAGAGCCGTCTGCCGATTGTCGTAAACCTCCCTCAGCCCCTCGTCCTCAGCCTCCGACTTCAGCCTCTTGTAGAGCAGCCTCTTCGCGATCACGGGCTTCAAAGCCTTCGGAACGATTCCCACTTTTTTCTCGCAGATGTTGTAGCCCAATTCTGGAATGCGAAGCTTCGAGTCTGGACAGCACTTACACAGCACCGTTTCGGCAGAGATGTTGTTGTTAACCATCACCGTCGGATACATAGACGCAAAGTCAACCTCGCCAACATCGTCATGCACGCCCACCTCCGGCTCGTAAACGAAGCCTCCCCTGTCACCGACGAGCAGCTCAAACGCAGACTTGAACGCCTCAGGAATACTCTTGTTCCTCGGAATCAACACGCCATCCTTCATAGCCTGATAAAACTGAATCGAAGACATGCTCGAACCTATCGACGAACGCGCAGCCGTGTGCAGCGAAACCCTGCAAGTCCGCGCAATCTCAAACAACCCGTCCAGCCCACACTCTGCAAGAATAAACGTGTTCCTCTCGTCAACGTGAACCCTACCATACAGCCGCCTCATCGGAGCCCTGTAAAAAGTGCGACCATAAGAGAAGAAAGTCCTTCCACGAACCTTCCTAGCAACAAGCGGCGTGCCTTCCCGACCCAAAACAAGCTTATCCACAACCCCGTTAATCACCGCCCTCCGAACAAGATAGACGAAAAGATACGAATCTCCACCCTTCGTAACAATAATATCTGGATCAAGCTCTTTAATCACCTGCACAAATCGAAGCAACTTGTACTCCTCGTCGCCCGAATCAACGACTTCTCCGCCACCGCCTTGGCTCACCGTGATTCTGCTTACAGGATCGCTTGTCTTGGCAATCTTGCCCTGTTTGGCAACTTCCACGTCGATTCGCGAGATTCTCAAAGGCGGAACCATGTAATCCACGCTTTCAGCGGAATCAAGCAGGCTGTACTTCAACCGACCGTTCTCAGACCTGATGTCAACGAGCGCCAACGGAAAAACGTCACGATCATAAAAGTACAGCTGCTCATGCTTCAAATCACAGTTAAAAACCTCGTACCGCAAGTACCTTCCAGACTTCAACACTCGACGAGTGAACGAAGACAGTCTCCTGCAGTCTTCGAGAACCACTTCGAGAACGTTGGACTCTTCGACGTCAGTTGCCTTCGCACGCCTTCGAACAAAATCCCAAGAAACAACCGCCCCGTCGTACGGAAGCTGAGCGGCAAGCCTCTCCAAGCCTTCCTCTTTTCCTGAAACGTAGATTGTGGGCTTAAAACTGTCCGTGAATCGCAGACGTTCTCCGTTTTCAGCTATGATCCAAACCGCGAACTCCCCCAGCCGAGATGGATAAGCGTCGAGTATCCAGCCCCTCGTATGATCAGGGTTGCGCGGGCTTCTGCTTGACTGCAACGAGTTCCTTCTCCAGACGCATTAGAGTCTTCTGCTGTTCCAGCAGGATGGACATGACCATCGACTCGAACACCTCGGGCCGCGTAGCGTTGCTTCCAGCCGAAGCGTGATTCCTGCACGCGTCAGTCATCCGTTCAAACGCCTCCCTGTCATCACTGCGTAAAGCCTTGGCAAACCCATTCCAAGTCTGAATCTCCGTGTCCAAAGCAATCCGATACGATTCAACCGTTTTCCCCATCACATACCACCTCTCACAAAATCGTCCAAAGTCAAATTCTCACATGGAAAATCGACACGTCCAAGCTTGAACAACGGATGCTTCTCGAGAGCAAACTGCTTGCCAAACGGGTACGTCCGCTTGTTCGTCACCGATATCGTGACGTTCGATCTTGCGCAAGCAACGGCGTGCAAGAAAGCACGACGCCTAGAATAAGGATGCGGCAAGCAAGTGGCAAGCAGTATTGTGCCTTTCTTCTCGGCAAACTCGGAAACGTGAGCGCAGACCTGACTGAAAACCTCTCTGCTCTCGTCCGGCTTAATGTCCTTGTCGAGGTATAGCCCTTGAAAATCAGATATGATCACGAATTTCGCCTCATATTTGTCGATGGCTTCTTCGAGACCGTCGAGGATTAGCGAAGTCATCTGGTGCATCGTGAACGCTCTTGAGATAAAGATTCGCCTAAGAACATCCTTCGGCCTGAGATGGTGCAGCCTAGCCAGCCGCGAAACCCTGTACAGCCTGAACGTGTTTCCGCCGTCCACGAACACGACGCTTGATCCCGAGCCGCCCAACTGGCAGGGCAGACAAGCCCTAACAGCCAGAAGCGAAGACAATGTCAAGACGTGTGGCAGGCCGTACATCACGGCGAAGTCGCCCATCATGAACCCTGGGAACAGACTGTCTATGTTCTGCATGTTAAACGACAGCAAGGCTTGAGATGGAAGCGGCTTGATTAGGGTACTTTGCGCCAAAACCATTCACTTCCTCGGGTTAACAGGGATTAAAACACGGGCTTTCCTACACTTTTAACTGTTAGCCAGAAAAGTATGCCCATGAAAGGGGGGAGAGTAAAGTTAAAGTGAAAAAAGCATGGAAAGAGAGGAAAAGAAAAGGCTTCGGTGTGCATGTATGTGGTGGTTTTTTCAGGGGAGGATTCTAGCGTCCTCACTGCAAAGTGAAAACGCGATGAAGCGAAATCAACAACGCGCGCCCGCAAAAGTAATCTAAACGGATACTGTTAAGTTAAGTTACCCAAAAGACTTCTGCCATGAGCGCGCGCGCTCACGCGTCTAGACAGACTTAAATTACGATTGCCTTAAGAATATGTGAAGGACAGGCGATAAATGCAATTTTTGCACTATTACGAAGGAGAAAGTTGATAATGAAGTTTGGAAGCAAATTCCATCTGGCATTGGACATTTTCCTTTTCGCCATAGGCCTCGCGACCATAATCCTAGCTATCAACGAAGCCACTGTAGATGCTCTTGATCGCATGGGTTCGAACTATTGGCTTGCATACTCCGCAACCATCTCTGGAATTGCAACGCTTCTCCTGGCCTCACGCCAGTACCCTGCTCGGAAGACTGGCACGCGAAGTAGCTCAGAAACGCTTGCATGCTAAACAACTCCCAGACTTGTATAGAGGTGTGAAGCACTTTGTGGATAGGCATGAGATGGGGCTTTTTGAAATTAAAGAGACATTGGAAATAACAGCGCGCGCTTAAGTTACCAGATTCATCTAAACGGGAGCATCCCTATAAGAGAGCGAGGAACAAATGAGATGCCAGAAGTGTGGTACCGAACTCACCTCAAAAGGTTGATCATTATAATTGCTATTGTTGTATCCATTGCAGCGATATCTTCATCTGCTTTGCAACAGAAGTATGAGACAATAGAAGTTACTGTTCCTGTAATTATCGGCGCAATGGTAGCAATAGTGATTAACATGTTGTATTGGCGGCGAAAATCTCTTCTATCGAGTCGCGGGGGTGGATCGCTCAGATGAAGACAGAGATTTTTCCTTTCTCTCTCGGGTTCAACGACTGCTACATAATTCGAGAACAAAGCGTGATAATGATTGACGGTGGACCACCTAACAAGAAAATGGATTTCATCAAAGCAATGAAGAAAATCTCATTGAACCCTGAAAACATCAAGTTGATTGTCATAACTGATGGGCATCCAGACCACATTGGCTCTGCCAGAGACATCAAAGAACTCACAAAGGCGAAGATTGCAATGCACCGACTGGCAAAGGATTGTCTTGAAACTGGAGAATGGAAAAAGATGCATACGCCTGGAGGGTGGATAGGCAGAAAAATGCTCGGTCGAGTTGTCACATGGTTTTATGGCGAGATTCCATCCGCTGAAGTTGAACTAGTTATCGAAGATGATGGTCTGTCTTTGAAGGAATACGGAATTTCTGGAAGAATTATCTACACTCCTGGGCATACCATGGGTTCAGTCAGCGTGCTATTGGATTCTGGAGAGGCTTTTGTGGGAGACCTTGCAATGAACAAGCTTCCACTCAGGCTTGGCCCAGGACTACCCACCGTCGCTGAAGACAGCGGTAAAGTCAAAGAAAGCTGGAGGAAATTACTGGAACTTGGGGCAACAACAGTCTATCCCGCGCACGGAAAACCGTTCTCGGCCGAAGTAATCAAGAAAGCTCTGAAGTGATACATTAAAAGCATAAGCGCGCGCTGCGCTGTCTCGGTAAAATCAAAAACGCGCAAAGGAAGATTGCGTACGGGCGAGATTTTCAAAGCCTGCGAGGGGAGTCCCAGAAACTCTCCATTTTTCCGCCACATTCAGACGGATTATGCACGGTTATCATCTCTTCTTGATAATAGCCTGGAAGTTGTCGTTTGATGTGAGGCTGGGTGACGCGTTCGTCCAGCATCGCTATGCATCCTCTGTCTTCTGCCGACCTGTGAACGCGCCCGCAAGCCTGAACGAGTCGCAGTATAGCTGGAGCAAAATAGGCGTAGGTTCTCCCTTTCCCCGGAAACTGCTGTTCCAGATAATCGATGAGCGATTCTTCATAGGCATTCCATGTTGCCAACGGCAATCCCATAGTCACGACGCACTTGAGCACGTTGCTAGGGTAGTCCATTCCTTCACTCAGTTTGGCCCCCATGACTCCATAAAGAATATTGTTAGACGAGCTTCTCAGCTTCTCAATCACCTCGTTTCTTCTCGTGCCCTGCTCCTCCATAATCATCCTTCTATTTGTCTCAATCAACCTTGCAACTTCATGCATCAGCCCGTAGCTCGTGAAGAAAACCGCCAAATTGCCCGGTGTAGCCCGCGAAATGGCTTCAACGTAGCTCTTCCATTTTTCAAGCATCGCGTCCGTTCTCTTCTTAAACTCTGACGACACGTCCTCAGCTGCCAGTATGAGCCTGTTCTCCCGGGGAAAGGGAGAGTCAAACTCTTTCAGACAAACATTGTCCGAGCTGTAGAGCATCAGATCTCTGTAGACGGTTAGTGGAGACAGAAAACCGCTCATGAGAACCGCTCCTCTTGCTTCTCTCAGAACTGGATCGATGATTTCTCTTCCGTCGAGGCTTCTGACCTCCAACGCAACCCGACTATGCCGGTCTCTTTCAATCAGATGCACATATTTTGACCCAACATTGCTGAAAAAGCTCTCTATGAACGTGCCGATTCGATAGTTGTAGCTCGAAATCCTCTCGGAACCAGACTCCAGTCGCTTCTTTTTCACGTATTCCCCATATTCCTTAAGGAGACCCGCAACTTCAGGACCCGACGCACCATTGTTAGCTTGAAACAAATCGCCGAGTTCTTGAGGGTTAAGCAGCCTCAGATCTTCAGTCTTCAAAATGGATTGCGCACGTTGAAAAACCTCTTTCATGAGAACTCGCAAATGCTCCTTGACTGATCCAGACGATTCATGTTCGAAACTCTCAGTTTCTTTCAAGGCTCTTTCAACCGTGCCCTCCGTCAACTGGTCGGAAAGCAATTCTCTGGCGAAGGTTGGCAGGTTGTGAGCCTCATCAACGATTAAGAAGACCTTGGAAAGGCCGACTCCGAAACTCTTCAATATCGACTCCCTAATCGCCGGATCGAAGGCGTAGTGGTACGTTCCGAGAAAAACGTTCGCCTTGGGCAGAACCCTCTTCAAGGCTTCGTAGGCGCAGAACCCTCTTCTATACATGAACTCGACCGACTCTTCCGGCGCCAGGACTCTTCGCGCACAATCCAGAGCCAAATCTTCCGTCTCTCTCCTCCCTCTCAGAATGCTCATATAGAATTTACAATAGGGCTTAGCGGAAGATTCGCAGTTCTCCTTCAGTCTCTTGCACTCTTCGAAAAAGTCAAAATAGGGCAGATCGCCCCTTGTCTTCAACGGACACATATCTTGTTTGCTGAAGAAGGAAACGCAGTAAAGATCTCTCGAGAGCGCCCTCAGCTCCTTAAGGTATATGTGCAGTTGGCTTCGGGTTCGGAAACAGATCATCAGTCTGTTTTCCCCGAGCTCAGGCAAAATCGCAAGCAGTGTCGCAAGGGATTTGCCGATTCCACAAGGCGCGCTCCCAACAAAAATCTCTCTGCTCTTAACAGCTTTTGCGGCCTCTTTAACGAACTCCATCTGACCGTTTCGCATTTCATAGTTTTCAGGAAGCACGCCGCTCTTCGGAACCTTGGGCTTCACACTGTAACCACTTCTTCTGAGAAGCCCCGAAGCCTCACTCTTGGGCATCAAGAATGTTCCACAGTCGCTACAAAACCGATTGTTCTCGTACTGTTCCGAAGAGTATATCTTACCGCAGGTGCGGCAGGCATAAGTCTGAGGCAACTATTTCACGACAACACATGCTTCAAACTGTCAACTTATACTTTGTTGGCTCTCATATAGCTAAATACATGATGCATAACGTGTAGTGTAGCACGCCAAGCAAAGATGTCAACAACCCTCAAGTCCATTTGCCGATGATGATTATTGGCGCGCGCTTACATCCCACTTTTTCACATCTCGTATGCATTCATTAAGCATGCGCGTTGTCATGGAGCGCACCGAAAGTTATTTTAACGTTTACTTCAGAAGCGGTTGACATGAATTCGCTGGGTGCAAAGGCTGCAGGAACTGTTGTCCTCCTGTTCGGTTGGTTGGCAATTGCCGTGCTTTACCTCGCGTTTTTTGCTGGAGGCTTTGACTTTTGGCAGAAACTGGCCGTATTCATCGCTTCAGGAGCAATCGTGATCGCCATAGTTGCCGTAATGTGGATAAAATGGGCAGTCAAATGACCAGTTCTTGCCCCTACTCAGAACCTAGAGGATCAGAAGCTCAGTCGTGACTTCAACGCGCTCGCTGGACTTGTTTTCGACCTCTTGCCTTCGCCGTTCGCTGTCTTGGAGCCTCGTCCAAGTCGCCAAAAGAGATATTGAGCAAATACATTAGGGCTTATCTTGAGTGAGTGAAATTCTGCAACAAGTTTTATCTTTCGTGGTTGGTTTGTTTAATGGGGCGTTATAATGCCTTCATGGACTTGTCCGAACCCAAAATGCACGTATGACCAGAAGCTCGAGCCTGGACAGCATTGTCCTCTATGCGGCGAAGAAGCAAAAGGGTTCAATTTCACCGAGTTTGGCGACATATTGAAAGAGAAGTGGAGCCTCAAAAAGTCGATAATGAGGTCAAAAGAACAAGAGGAAATCTTGGCGAGAATGAAGTTCTGCCCAAAATGTGGTTCAACAAACATCAATTTTCTCGTCTTCTACCGCCCTTCCATCTGGAAATGCCTTGACTGTGGCTATCAAGGTGCCCTGATAGTAGAAGACGGCAAGGTTGCAGAAAAAATACGAAAACGCTACCAGAAGCAGCAAAGGAAAACGAAACTAGAATCCTAATTCCTGTATGCACGAGCGCGCGCCAACATGATTGATTGGGCAATCATTCCACGGAGCCGAAGCGTGGACGAACAAGAGGGCAAAATGGTGCGTTACACAAAAGTTTATAGACGCTTTCTGCTTCTGCTGAAGGGAATATGACCGTCCAGGTTACAGAATTCGCCAAGAAGCATTTGTCCGCCATTGTCAGTTTGTTGAATGATGAGTATAGAGATTCTGATGAGTTCATTCCATTCGACGAAGAGAGAGTTCAGTCCGAAATCCGGAATCGCCGTCTCAGGCTTCTCGTAGCAGAAGAGAACGGCAAGGTGCTAGGCCTCATCGGAACTCACTCTCACGAGAACACGGAAGAACACGTTACTTGGCTCGCCGCGAGCAAAGGACAAAATCAGAAAGCCATTGAAAACATGCTCGTAAACGCCGCCGAAAAGAATGGCAAAGCCAGCGCTGTTCTGATAATGATTGACGAAGGAAGCCCAAAAATAGCCGATTGGACCAAACGAGGTTACATGCTGCAACCAGGCTTTCAGCGAATGTCCGCAAAACTCGACGGCCTAAGACCAATCCCAAAGGTTGACGAAGACACCAAACTTCGAAGCTTGAGAGCCGATGAAGAAGAACAGTTCGTTGAGGCTGTGAACAGAGGATTCGGATGGAAAAGACTAGAACGCGGAGACATAGAAAACTGGAAAGCCGAAGACCCGCCATTCACCGAGGAGTGGGTGCAGATCGCCGAGGTCAAAGGGAGAATCGCGTCGACTGTCGTGGCAAAGCCAGACACGGACTCAATAGAGTACCTGCATCTCAACAGAGGCTATCTAGGTCCGGCAGCGACTCTCCCCGGATTTCGGAACAAACACCTCGCCTCAGCCCTCACGGCTCGAGCGATGAATTTCCTATACAAAAAAGGAATGGACTCTGTGATATTGGGAACGTCGGAACAAAACGTCTCCTCGATTGCTCTCCTGCGAACTCTAGGCTTTCAGGTAGAAAATGTCAGGAAAATTCTGCGCAAAGAACCGGAAAAAACACGCCCGCCTACCGCACGCAGTCCTTGATGCAAGAGCATAAGGAACAGTCTAGCTTCACTTTAACTCTAGTCTCTCCAACTTCTAAGAATGTCGTATTGTCAAACTCCTTTTAACCTTCAAAACTCGCGTTTTCATTTAGATGACGCCTTCGCCAACAAAACAAGGAAGTCACAAAACATGAGGGATAGGCCACTCATAAACTATATCGTGGAAAACGGCAAGTTCAAAGACGACATGTTTGTGAACGTTACAATATGCAACATTCCTGAAAACCTAGTCAGAGAGTTCTTGCGAACAGTCGTCAACCCCTCCTACCCTGGTGGAATTAGTCAAGCAATTCAAGACTTAATAAAAAAAGAAACCCAAAAACAAAAGAAACTAGACACAGTGCTAGAATAGATTTTTTGAAAGCGCGCCTTTAAAAACTCGAAGATTAGTGGGCTAATGCAATCACTTTTTTGATCACTAAACTTCCCTCCACCGTGCCTTGCTCTTCGCTATCATGAAGAGTGCGACTGCTACAGCCATTAGGACACCCCAATCGAGAACAATCGTCGCAAGCGGTAACGGCAGATACCCTCCCGCATTCTGAGCTAACTCTGCTGCATACGTAGTCGGAGAGAGATAGGCCAAATATCTGTACGGAAGCGGAATGTAAGTAATCGGGTAGTAAACAGGCGGTATCGTCGAGAAAAGCGTCGAAATAAGCCTTGAAAACGCAAAGCTCTGAACTATGTCGCTGGAAAACGTTGAAAGCGTGTAGCCAATCGCCATTGAAGCAAGAAACATTAAAAGAAGCACCCCTATCAACTCTAGAACTCCAACAACGCTCAGGACCATAAAGTAGCTCGCGAGCAGAACGAGTACAATCAACGCGGGGATAGAGTAAACAATCTCCGAAATCGCGATTCCAACCATGTAGGTCAGCCAAGTAGTCGGAGAACTGACCACCATATCTTGAAGCTTGAAATCATTCTTCAGGTGTGAGAGATCCGCCTGGAGCGACATGCCGCTCGAGAACATACTCATTATGAACGCGCCTTCAACGGCCTCTCCTATCAGGCTGCCGCGGCTTACGAACACTATTAGAACTAGGAAAGAGAGAGGGGAGAGAACCGTGTTGATGAGGACGATCGGATAGTTCCTCATTTCATACAAGGAATTGACGAGTATCGCAGCCAGAATCTGGCTGAATTTACTCCTCTTCTGCGTCGAGCTCTTCTTGAACGCCGACTGCTTTGCCTCCTTCTCGATTCACAAGATAGAAGAATATGTCGTCAAGCGATATCGGATTGATGGTAAACTTGAATCCGCCTTTGGAGAGTTCTCTTGAAATCCTGAACGCCTCTTCTTCTGCTGTGAGGATTCTGACGTAGCCATCCCTTCCCGTTACTATTTCGCCCTTCGAAAGCGCAAGAAAATCAGGCGCCGGTTTTGAGAGCAGCTTCATGCTGTAGTTGTAATTCACGCTTTGCCTCAAATCCTCGAGTGTTCCGATGCGGATCAGTTTGCCATGATCCAATATGCCAATCTCATCAGCCAGCTGTTCCGCCTCTTCGAGATAATGTGTCGTAAGAAATGTGAACCGGTCCTTCCCAATTTCTTTGAGAATTTCCCAGAATTCTCTTCTTGAGATCGGGTCAAGTCCCGTCGTCGGCTCGTCCAAGAAAATTATTTCGGCTTCTGAGGAGAGGACCGTGGCAACCAAAACCTTTCTTTTCATTCCCCCAGAGAGCATGCGATTCAGAGTATTGGAGTATTCGCCGAGTCCGAGCCTTTCAAGCGACTCGGAGGCCCTCTGTTTTGCCTCAGCGTAGTCGAGTCCTCGCCAAAGAAGATATGACAGTACTGTTTGCATCGGTGTCATCCAAGGTATTGGTCTCGCTTCCTGGGGGACTATGGCAATTTTTTCTCTGAGCCTACGCGGTTCCTTTACGACATCTATGCCGTTTATGGTGGCCCTTCCAGATGTTGGTTCAAGCTCGGTTGCAAGAATACGAACGAGAGTGGTCTTTCCAGAACCGTTCCGGCCTATCAGCACAAAAATACCACGACACGGAATAGAGAAGCTCAGGGAGTCAAGCGCCTTAGTCTTGCTCTTGCCGTAGACCTTGACCAGATGATCACACGTAATTAACTGAGAACTCTCTTCTGTTCTCCCATCCAACATGACTGTTGAATTTTTAGGCGCGCTGTTAACTCTTTCGGTTGACGAAACACAAGACATATGCTTCGTCTATCGACAAACGCGCTAAACACCGAATTCATGAACAGGCATAAGAGTTAAGCCATGTGGACTTCCCACGGTCTTTTGCGTGTCTGGGGAGTAATGATTATTCGTAGAATATCAGTTGCTGTTCCTCGAGTATCCTGTGAAGCTTGTGCACGGCGTCATAGACGTCCTGTTCTCTTTTGGCTCCGGTGCAAACAAGGTTCCCGCTCGCAAACACCAGTATGACCACTTTGGGCTCGTCCATCCTGTAAATCAAGCCGGGAAACTGCTCCGGCTCATACATCGTTTTTCCAAGCTTGCTCACTGCCAGTTCCAAGTCTATCTTTCCGCCTAAGCTTGCAGAAGCAACGATGTTCACAACCCTCAAGTCCGGCTTGCTGATGATGATTATTCCGCCCTTCTTCAGCTCCTTAACAACCGTCATAACAGCCCTGCGGGATTCCTTCTCCGATTTCGCTCCCGTGCAAACCATTTTACCAGAGCTAAAAATCAACGTAGCCGTCTTCGGCCTCTTAAGCCTAAACACCAAGCCCGGAAACTGCTCCGGCCGATACTCCACCCCCGGATAACCCTTCACGATAGCGTTCAAGTCAACTCTCTGATTCAAAGTAGCAGACGCAACCACATTCTGAATATTGACGATAGCCTTGCTCTTCGACATAAAACACAACTTCTTACAGTGAAGTGTGTAAACACCTATTATAAACCCTTAGATCCAAGAGGTGCAGACTCCTCCCGGGAAACCATAGTATAAAGTGCCCGCCATGTTGAAAAATATCAAGAAAACTACAAAAAAATTTGCATGAATCAATTTCGTGTTCTACTGAAATTCTAGGAAGATACCCGAAAGCCGAACTTCACCGTACGAGCGAAACCCACCAAGGAGTAGACCTCGCGTGGTCCACACTCTGTTTCGCAAGCCCTACTCTTTTGTAAGAGCTATTTCCAACGTTGAAACATTCCGCGCCCTGTTTTCTCCTTCTCTCGGTGGCATTTCCTCTGTTCCTATGGAGATTCTGCTTACTTTTAGGTCTTTTAGGAAGCGTCTTCTGGTTATTTCAGCTACGTCAACAGCTGTGGCAATTGCTCGGCCTCGCGCTTTCAAGATTACTTCCTTAGCATCGCCCGCGGACAGTCTTGTGATAACTGCCAGAACATAGTCCATCGGTGTTTTGCTTCCAACGAAAACGATTCCTGATTTTTCCGACATTTTTCATCACTCTTTTCATCATTTATTGTGTGTGTAACGTTGCCGTGTTTCTTCTCGTCCTTCAACAACAGAACGCTACTGTCCTATACTACGCATACTTCCTTATAAAGCGATCAAGTAACAGAACGCACTTCTTTCTTAGACTTCTCGAATGCTTCTTCTCTCCACTTCCTTTTCCAGCTTTTCCATCCTGTCTTCACGAGTTTTTCTCTCAGTTCAGGTCTTTCCCCAACCCATTCCAGAAGTGTCCAGAAGCGCCTCTCATCTTCCAGCGTTTCCGCTGGCACTCCTACTTCAACACACCATCTTATGTAGCCTCTTTCAACCATCTCTTGGAGTTCGCCTGTGATTTCCACTTCTTCGACCTTGAATCCCCGGTCTCGCAAGCGTCCACGTACGCTGGAAAGAACGTATCCAGAGCAGACCTTAAAGCGGGTTTCCAAATCAGGCCGCATAACCTCAACGATCTCATCAGCAATCTTCACTGCGTCATCCAGATACTTTTTATTCTCGAAGTTCGGCGGCTGGAAGGACGAGACAGGGATCCTGCGTTCCATGTACCGACGGTCTGGAGGCTTGAGGGCACCGATTACTACGCCCAAGATAAGGTCTCCCCATCCAGCATCATCTATCAAGATATCCTTTCTGGACATAAACCGATTCAACCCCATAACCCAACCACCGAAGATCCTTGACAAACCTACTCTTACAAGCTGTTTGATGCAAACTATAGTGCTTTTTACACTTCCCACATATCTAATTGCAAACTTTCTGATATAGAATTTATCTCACTTTGTCCAGCGTATGTCCGCAACTAGTGCGCAGTAACCGGAGTCAAGCAACACGCGCGAGCAGACAAAGATTTAATTCCCTATTCTGACTATTTGAGTGTGGTGATTGCGTTGGGCATGGGAAGCGCTAAGAAGAAGCCAATGACTAAAAAGGAAAGAGAGGAGAAAAGAAGAAAGCACAAGGA
>Ga0116116_1001950_pt1 | contig 13921 bp, 9 predicted proteins | sample June2015DPH_10_1_FD_89722 | JGI IMG/M metagenome (GOLD analysis project Ga0116116, IMG submission 89722) | Peatland microbial communities from SPRUCE experiment site at the Marcell Experimental Forest, Minnesota, USA - June2015DPH_10_150 | ecosystem: Environmental > Terrestrial > Soil > Wetlands... | reverse complement strand
TCACCGGCGTGTTGGGCGTCGCGCGCGCGCCGGACCACCCCGGGTCGCCCTCCACCGGCACACCGGTCGCGCCGCACACCTGGTCGGCGGCCAGATCGAGCGTGACGTCGTAGGTCCCGTACTCGCCGTAGAACTCGCCCTCGGGATAGAGCGCGTGCGCCTCCCACCCGTAGCGGTCGTAGGTCGCGACCTCGGGATACCACTCCGCGAAGTCGAAGCGCCGGCCCCGCCGCCCCTGCCGCCGCGGAATGACGCTGAGCCGCGCGGTCCAGTCGAGGTCCACCACGGTCGAATCGCCGGGGGCCAGCGGCCGGGAAAGAGCGAACACGACCACCGTCGAGTCGGGCGCACCGGGGTATTGCGCTTCCACTCCGACGCCACCGATCGCGACGCGGCTCAGCCGCTCGTAGGCGTAGTACGGATCGGGGAGGCTCGCCCAGCGGCTGAAGCCGTCCTCGGCCTCCTCGCGCGCCACCCACCTCGAACCGGGACGGAAGGCGTTGAGGTACAGGTGGAATGCGATCTGAGTGAGCGTGTCGGGGCTGTTGTTCTTGTAGATCAGCCGCCCGGTGCCGCTCAGCACTCCCGAGGGCTCGTCGAGCCGCGCCTGGGTCGTGAAGCGGATGTCCTGCTGAAAATACGGCCGGGGTCCCGTCGAGGGCGGGAGCTGGGACTGCTGGAAAAGGAGGGCGGCGACCGCGGCGAGCGCGTGCACCCGTAAAGCTTACTCCGCTGCTGCTGTCTCGCCTAGCGGGGCGTGCAGCATCCGGTGCTGGAGCAGCTTCAGCTTGCGCCGCAGGGATCCGTCGAACACGCGGTCGCCCACCCGGACCACGATCCCGCCCAGGAGCGCCGGATCGGCGCGGAAATGCGGCAGCACTTCCTTGGCGAACACCTCGGTGAGCCGCTTCCCGATCGCAGCCGCGAGCTTCTCGTCCACCGGCCGCGCGGTGGCGACGACCGCATGCACGCGGTTCAGGTGCAGGTCCACCAACAGCTCGTACTCCTCGGCGATGCCGGTGAGCAGGTACTGCCGCCCGCGCTGCACGACCACCTGGAGGAAGCGGACAAAGGAAACGGGCGCCACCTTGGACAGCGCCTGCTCGATCAGGCGCTGCTTCGTCTGCTTCGGCACGCGCGGCGACATGAAGACGCCGCGGAGAGCGGGGTCCGCCGCCAGCACGCCGGCCACCGTGTCGATCAGCTCGCCGTAGCGCTCCACCTGCCGCTCCTTCTCGGCCACGGCGAGCAGCGTCTCGGCGTAGTTGCGGCAGACGGCGGTGTCTCTCACGACTGCGTGCTCTTGAGGCTGTTCAGGTACTCCTGGATCATCCGGCGGTCGGCCTCCGTGTCGAGGTTCTTCTCGATCACCTTGCTGGCGGCGGCCAGCGTCAGCTCGACCGCCTCGCGCCTCAGGTCCGCCACGGCCTTCTCGCGCTCGGCCACGATCTCGCGCCGCGCACGGCCGATCAGCTCCTCGTGCTCGGCGCGCGCCCGGGCCATGATCTCCTCGCGCAGCTTCTCCCCCGCGGCGCGCCCGGCGGCGAGCAGCTCCTGCGCCTCGCCCTGGGCGGCGGCCAGCTTCTTCTGGTAGTCCGCCAGCACCTGCTGCGCGTCCCGGTTCGCCTTCTCGGCCGCCTCTATCTGCGCCTGGATCTTCTTCTCCCGCTCCTCGACCGCCTTGAGGATGGCCGGCCACGCCCACTTGCCGAGGGCGAAGAGGAGCAGCAGGAAGACGACCAGCGTCCAAAGCGAGACGCCGGGGTTGATGGTGAAGGGCCCTTTGGGGGTCTCTTCCGCAGCCTGCAGCAGAAGGCTGAAAACTGGCATCACAGCACCTTGAAGAGGAGCGCGAACACCACCGCCGCCAGCGCCACGCCTTCCACCAGCGCCGCCGTCAGGATCATCGCGCCCCGGATGTCGGCCGACGCCTCGGGCTGCCGCGCGATCGCCTCGACCGCCTGGCCGCCGATCCGGCCGATCCCCAGCCCGGCGCCGATCACCGCGAGCCCCAGCCCCAGCCCGGCGCCCAGCAGCGCGTTGTTGTTCTTCGCGACCGCGGCCGCGTCCGCTACGGCTTGCATGAACATCTCACTTCCTCCCGAAAGGTGATGCGTGATTAATGCTCGTGCTGCAGCAGTCCGATGAACGTGGACGTGAGCAGCGCGAAGACGTACGCCTGGATGAACGCCACCAGCAGCTCGATCGCCATCATGAACAGCGTGAACGCCACCGATCCGCCGGCGATGAGCCAGCGGAAGTAGGCGATGTTGCCGAACAGGAAGATCAGCGCCAGGAGCGAGAGCATCACGAAGTGGCCGGCGGCCATGTTGGCGAAGAGCCGCAGCATCAGCGCGAACGGCTTCACCATCTTCCCGATGATCTCGATGGGGGTCATGATCAGCGTCAGCAGCACCGCCGTGATGCCCGTCGTCCCGGGCGGCGTGAAGACGATCGTCTTGAGGTATCCCTTGGGGCCCAGCGTCAGGAACCCGGACACCTCGATCGTGACCAGCGCCGTCAGCGCCAGCGCGCCGGTCACCATGTAGCTCCCCGTCGGCTTCTCGCCGTAGGGGATCAGGCCGAGCAGGTTGCAGTAGAGGATGAACCAGAACAGGGTCAGGATGTACGGCGCGAATTTGGCCCCGTTCTTGTGCCCGATGCTGGCGATGGCGACGTCGTTCCGGATGAACAGGACGGCGGCCTCGATCATGTTGGCCAGGCCGCGCGGCGCGCCGCTCCCCTCCGTCCGCTGCCGGTTGAGGGCGCGGCCCGTGAAGTAGAGCGTGAGCCAGACCAGCACCGCAGCCACGATCATGAAGACCACGTTGCGGGTCGGCGACAGGTCGACCGCGGCCCGCCCGACGTGGATGACCCACCCCGTCGGCAGGTGGATCGGGCCGACGTGGAGCCACTCGCCGAACGGCACCTCGATCTCGTGCGCGTCCCCCGTGCGCTCGAGGATCATCCGGCCGATGTCGGGCGTCTGCATCATTCGAGGAACCGCGTCTCCGCGTAAAGGAGCGTCAACAGCACGGCGAGAAAGGAAAGCACCACCCAGAGCGGCGGCAGCACCGCCTTCGTCACGAACACCAGCACCACCACGATCAGCGCGCTCGCGCCGCGGATGGCGATCCCCGTGGCCCAGCGCCGCACGAACTCCGGGGTCTGGGCCTTCATCCCTGGCCTGAGCAGCGCGACCGCCGTGACCTGCGCCGCCGTCGCGATGCCGCCGCCCACCAGCGCGGCCACCAGCCCCATCGCGCCCGCGTCCAGCAGGGCGAGCGCCGCGACCACCAGCTCGGCCGCGCCGCCGATGAGCGCCATCCGGCCGACCCAGCTCACGACGCCTTCCCCGTCGGGCCGCCCTGCGTAGTCCGCTTCGGCGACTCCGCCAGCACGCGGAGGATGAAGACGTACATCCCTGCGCCGAGGCCCACCAGCACGCCGATCAGGGTGAAGATCGGCTTCGTGTGAAGCCACCGATCCACGAGGATGCCGGCGCCGAGGAAGAGCAGGACGGCGAAGGCCAGCTGGAACCCGGCTGCGACGATCGCGTAACCCGCGCCGAAACCGCGGCTTTCAGCGTTCTCGTCCGGGTCCTGGGCCATTCGGGCGGCGGAAATATACCCCTTGTGAAAAGAGTGGCAAAGCGGCTGTGAATGGCCGCCTAGCACCTTATCAGCGCGCGATGTGGCTGGCCAGGAAGCGCAGGCGCCGCCGTCCGCTGGCTCGGCCTCGAGGTCGCCTGTATGTTGAAGCCCTCTAGCCTCCCCGGAGTGCTTATGGGCGATCCCATCGCTCGGCTCTCCACCGCTTTGGCCGACCGCTACCTGATAGAGCGCGAGCTGGGCGCGGGCGGGATGGCCACAGTCTACCTCGCCCACGACATCCGTCACGACCGCGAGGTCGCTCTCAAGGTCCTGCGCCCCGAGTTGGCCTCGATCCTGGGGGCCGAGCGGTTCCTCGCCGAGATCAAGACCACCGCCCACCTGCAACACCCGCACATCCTGCCGCTGCACGACTCCGGCGAGGCCGACGGGCTGGTCTTCTACGTGATGCCCTACGTGGAAGGCGAATCGCTCCGCGACCGGCTCAACCGGGAAGGGCAGCTGCCGGTGGAGGAGGCGGTGCGGATCGCCACGGAGGTGGCGGGCGCGCTGGACTATGCGCACCGCCACGGCGTCGTCCATCGCGACATCAAGCCGGAGAACATCCTGCTGGAGGAGGGACAGGCGCTGGTGGCGGACTTCGGGATCGCGCTGGCGGTGCATACGGCGGGCGCCGGCACGCGGATCACGGAGACGGGGATGAGCCTCGGGACTCCGCACTACATGGCGCCCGAGCAGGCGATGGGGCAGAAGGAGATCACGCCCAAGGCGGATGTCTACGCCCTTGGGTGCGTGCTGTATGAGATGCTGACCGCGGAGCCGCCGTTCACGGGGCCGACGGCGCAGGCCATCGTGGCGCGGGTGATGACGGAGCAGCCCCGCGCGCTCACCCTGCAGCGTCACACCATCCCGCGGCACGTCGAGGCCGCGGTGCTGCGGGCGCTCGAGAAGCTGCCGGCGGACCGGTTCGCATCGGCCGCGGAGTTCGCGGCGGCGCTCGCCAATCCCTCGTTCACGTCCGCGGGCGCGACGACCAGCGCCGCTGGCGCGCTGGCCCCCCGTCGGCGCGACTGGCGCAGCCACCTCGCCGTGCCGATGACGGTCGTGGCTGCCGCCATGGCCGCGGCGGCCGCCTGGGCCTATCTCCGCCCCGCCCCCACGCCCCCGGTGCACCGCTACGCCATCACGCTCCCGGAGCAGCAGGCGCCGCGCCCGGACCGGCCATTCGCCCTCTCGCCCGACGGCTCGCATCTGGTCTACGTCGGACCGGGCGACAGCGGCACCCAGCTCTGGGTCAAGGCGCGCGAGCGCTTCGACGCGACGCCGCTCCCCGGCACCGCGGGTGTGTACAACTTCACCTTTTCGCCGGACGGGCAGTGGCTCGCCTACGTCCAGAACGGACAGCTCAAGAAGGTTCCCGTCATCGGCGGAGCGGCGATCACCGTGGCCGATTCCGTCTCCGACCTTCCCGGTTTGGCGTGGCTCGACGATGGGAGCCTCGTGTATGTCCAGCTGAGCGGACAAGAGCTGCGGCGCATCCGGGACGTCGGCGGGCCATCCACGGTGGTGTTTCGCTCGGACTCGGCGTACACGGCCCTTCCGACGCCGCTCCCGCGGGCCCGGGGCGTCTTGTTCACCCTGTGCCGGGGCGGATGCACGACCGATCTGGATGTCTGGGTACTCGACCTGCGCTCCGGCGCCGCGCGCCGTCTTCTGACGGGCGCGGTGATGGGCTGGTACGTCCCGACGGGGCACGTGATCTACGTGCGGCTCGACGGCAGGATGCTCGCGGTGCCATTCGATCGGCGGACCCTTCAGGTGCGTGGATCTCCCGTGCCGGTGCTCGACAATGTCTCCGTGATCTACCCGTTCGGGCCCCTGGCAGCCGTGTCGTCCGAAGGCACGCTCATCACGCGGCCGGGCGCGCTGACCTTGTCACTGCTCCGCTACGAGATGGTATGGGTGGATCGGCTGGGCCGACAAACGCCGGTGGACTCCTCTTGGCGGCTCCGCCACGCCCTGACTGGGAGCAACCCCGGATGGTCGCTCTCGCCGGACGGCAAGCGCCTGGCGATTGGGCTGTCGACCGACGCGGGCTCCGACATCTGGATCAAGCAACTGCCGCGGGGGCCCCTGTCGCGCGTCTCGTTCGACAGCGGTTCGGAATACCGGCCCCGGTGGTCGCCGGACGGCCGCTGGGTGGACTACGTTGGCATGCGCGGCGGCAGGTCGCGCATCTACCGCAAGCGCGCCGACGGCACCGGCTCGGAGGAGCTGGTACTCGCCCTGCCCGAGGATGTCTACGAAGTCGCGCGGACGCGCGATGGACAGTGGCTCGTGACCCGCGCAGGAGGGGAGGCCGGCCGCCGCGACATTCTCGTCCAACACCTGGGCGTGGACAGCGTGGCGAGGCCGCTGCTCGCCAGCCCGGCGTTCGACGAGGCCGCGGCCGCGCTCTCCCCGGACGGCCACTGGATTGCGTACGAAACGAACGAGACGGGCCGCAACGAGGTGTACGTGCGGCCGTTCCCCAACGTCGAGGCGGGGAAGTGGCAGGTGTCCGCGAACGGCGGCCACTCACCGCTCTGGTCCCGGAGCGGACGGGAGCTGTTCTTCGTGGATCTGGCTCGCAACCTCGTCGCCGTGCCGGTTGCCGCCGGGCCGGTGCCGCACTTGGGCGAGCGACGCACGCTGTTCCGGCTCGGCGACGACATCTACAGCACGGCGTACTACACGGCATCCGACATTGCTGCCGACGGCCGGTTCCTCATGACGCGCGTCGTGCGCGCGGGCGCACCACAGGTGGCCCCGCTGATCGTGGTCGAGAACTGGTTCGAGGAGCTGAAGCAGAAGCTGGGGAAGCGGTAGCGCATGACTGACCTAACGGCCCGCCTGCAGGCCGCGCTGAGTGGCGTGTATCGCGTGGACCGCGAGCTGGGCGGCGGCGGGATGAGCCGCGTCTTCCTGGCCGAAGAGACAGCCCTCGGCCGGAAGGTGGTGATCAAGGTCCTCCCGCCGGAGATGGGAGCCGGGGTCAACGCCGAGCGGTTCCGGCGCGAGATCCAGCTCGCCGCTTCCCTTCAGCACCCGCACATCGTTCCACTCCTCAACGCCGGCCAGAGCGACGACCTCGTCTGGTACACGATGCCGCTGATCGAGGGCGAGTCGCTGCGCACGCGGCTGGCGCGCGAGCGCGAGCTGCCGGTGGCGGATGCGGTGCGCCTGCTGCGCGACGTGGCAGACGCGCTGGTTTACGCCCACGAGCACGGCGTCGTGCACCGCGACATCAAGCCCGACAACGTGCTGATCTCCGGACACCACGCGATGGTGACAGACTTCGGCGTGGCCAAGGCGATCAGCGCCGCCACGGGTGATTCTCACCTCACCTCAATCGGCGTGGCCCTCGGCACGCCGGCCTACATGTCGCCGGAGCAGGCCGCGGCCGAGCCTCACGTGGATCACCGCGCCGACCTCTATGCCCTCGGCGCGATGGCGTACGAGATGCTCACCGGCGCCCCACCCTTCGCCGGCTCCGCCCAACTCGTCCTCGCGGCGCATGTGACGCAGGCGCCGGAGCCGGTGAGCGCCAAACGCGCTGCGGTGCCGCCGGCGCTGGCGACCATCGTGATGCGGTGTCTGGAGAAGAAGGCTGCGGACCGCTGGCAGACCGCGGACGAAGTACACCAGCAGCTCGAGGTGATGGCGACGCCGAGCGGAGGGATCACGCCGACGGCGGCGGTCCCGGCCACGCGGGCGGCCGCAAGGGCGCGCCGCAGGTGGTGGACTGCCGCGGTTGCCGCGGCCGTCGTTGTGGCCCTGGCCGCCGGCGGCTGGGCGCTGTGGCGCGCCCGCCGGAGCGCGGCCAGGGTGGCGGACGCGCGGGAGCCGGTCCTGGTGCTTCCCTTCGAGGCCCGCGTCACGTCGCCCGACCTCAAGGACGTGGGCGAGCTGGCAGCGGACCGCATCGAGTCGGGGATCGAGGAGGCCGGGCTCGGCGCCGTGAAGCCGCGGCGCGCCGTGTTGGGGACATCCCAGCCTGTCGCCGCGACCCCGGAGATGCTGAGCCGGATCGCGAAATCGAGCGGCGCGGCGACCCTCGTAACTGGGGTGATCTACCAACGGGGCCACACGCTCGAGGTGCAGTCGCAGCTGCTCCGGGCCCGCGATCTCAAGACGATCTTCAGCCTTCCCGCCGAGCGAGGTCCCGCGACGGACGCGGGCCGCGTCGTGGACGCCGCGAAGGAGCGGATCCTCGGAGCGGCGGCCTTCTATCTATCGCCCGCATTCAGGGACTACGACGCGGCGCTCTACACTCCGCCCAGCAGCCTCGAGCTGTTCAGGCTCTGGAACCGCGCTGATCAGTTGTTGTTCCGGGCCAAGTATGCGGAGGCCATCCCGGTCTACCAGGAGATTGTGCGGCGCGACTCGACGCAGCACGTCGCCGCCCTGTGGTTGGCTGCGGCGAACGCGAACCTGGGCCGCTCGCGCGTCACCGATTCGATCGTGCGCGCGATGGAGGCGCGGCGTGCCCACCTGACCCGGGGTGAAACGGTCTTTCTCGACTTCGTGCAGACGTGGGGCCAGTCGCCGGAGGACGAGTGGCGGGCGGCGGCGGCCGGGTTCCAGGTTGATTCGCAGTTCTGGGCGTGGCCTGCCCTCTGGACAGCGGTGCGGACCAACCACCTCTCAGAAGCCCCGAGATTCTACCGCCTCCGCGACACCGTCAGCACCTGGGGGCGCGACTGGCAGTACTGGTACAGCGTCGAGGCCGACGCCTTGCACGGGCTCGGCCGCTATGCGGAGGAGTTGGAGCTGGTGCGCGAAGCAAGGAGGCGGGACCCCGGCGACCTTTCCCACGTGATCGACGAGGCCCGCGCACTTGTCGCTCTGGGCAGGATGGCGGAGCTGGACCAGCTCCTGACCGCGAGCCGCGCGCTCCCCAACCCCCGGGCACCGGGTCAGCTGATGCATCAGGTCGCCGCCGAGCTCTTCGAGCACCGCACCAAGGATGAGTTTCGGCGCATGGAGGACCAGGCCTTGGCCTGGTACCAAGCGCTGCCCGCCCAGCGGCGTAAGGACGAGAGCGTTCGGTCGAGCATGGCGACGGAGAACTACTATTTGCGCCGCTACGCCGAGGCGGGCCGCCTGTTCGCGGACCTGGCCCGGGAGTTCCCGGACAACCCCTTCTATGTGAACTCCGGCGCGCGCATCGCGGCCGCTGCGGGGGACACGGCCACCGCCCTGCGGCGCATCGAGGAGCTGCGCGCCGACACGGCCCGGAACAACGGCCTGGACATCGCTCGCATCTTCGCCTTGCTCGGCCGCAAAGAGGAGGCGGTCGCCGCCCTGCGCGACTACCTGAACCACGGCGGCCGCTACAGCCTCGGATGGCACGGCACCGCCTTCGAGCTGGTCCCGTTGCGGGACTACCCACCCTTCAAAGCCCTGGTGGCACTCAAGGGGCCGACCGACCGACGAATTGACCCAACCGCGGCCCCCGGGGTATCCTGCGGTCCGATGAGCACATTGCCGCTTCCCGGCAAGGGCGACCGCGACGTCGAGCTGCTCGAGCGGCTCGCCGCCGCGCGCACACGCCTACTCGAGGAAGTGGGGCGCAGGATCGTGGGCCAGCGCGAGGTGCTGGACGGGATCCTCGCGGCGCTCCTCTCCGGCGGGCACGCGCTGCTGGTGGGGGTGCCGGGGCTGGCGAAGACGATGATGGTCTCGTCGGTGGCCGAGGCGCTGAGCCTCAAGTTCTCGCGGATCCAGTTCACGCCCGACCTGATGCCCTCGGACATCACGGGCACGGAGGTGATCGAGGAGGACGTGACGACGGGGCGGCGGAGCTTCCGGTTCGTGCAGGGGCCGTTGTTCGGGAACATCGTGCTGGCGGACGAGATCAACCGGACGCCGCCCAAGACGCAGGCGGCCCTGCTGCAGGCGATGCAGGAGCACGCCGTGACGGTGGCGAGCCAGACCTACAAGCTCGCGGAGCCGTTCTTCGTGCTGGCGACGCAGAACCCGATCGAGCAGGAGGGGACATATCCCCTGCCCGAGGCGCAGCTCGACCGGTTCATGTTCGAGCTGCACGTCGAGTATCCGTCGAAGGACGAGGAAGAGAAGATCGTCGAGTGGACGACGGGGGAGTCGGCGGCGGTGCTGGAGCCGGTGTTGTCGGGGCAAGAGCTGCTCGAGCTGATGGGGCTGGTGCGGCGGGTGCCGGCGCCGAAGGTGGTGGTGGAGGCTGCGGTGAAGCTGGCGCGGATGACGCGGCCCTCGGATCAACTGGCACCGCAGGCGGTGAAGGAGTACGTGGCCTGGGGCGCCGGGCCGCGGGCCTCGCAGTACTTGGTGCTGGGCGCGAAGGCGCGGGCGGCGATGGACGGCCGGCCGATGGCGGACCTCGAGGACGTGGCCGCTGTGGTGCTGCCGGTCCTCCGCCACCGGATCGTCGTGAACTTCCACGCCGAGGCGGCCGCGAAGAAGGCGGAAGACGTGGTGCGCGAGGTAGTCGAAGCCGCACACCAGTAATTCCCCGTTCGGATGTCCCGATAATCTCCTTGCGATGCCGCGGGTTTGGTGACATCTGGGTGATGCTCGGCACTTAGAAGTCGTGGCAGTCAGCCGGCAGCATCCATGACCCGATTCGAAGACGTCCGACGCCCGCAGTTCGAGTTCCGTTGCCTCGGCCCCGTGTCTCTCCACGGCGCCGACGGCCGGAAGCTGGGCTTCCGCACCAGGAAGCAGATGGCGCTGTTCACTTTCCTTATGCGACGCCAGGGCCAGCCGGAGCCCCGCGACCGGCTCATAGACCTGCTCTGGTCCGAGGACCCCGTCAGCCGCGCGCGGCATTCGCTCTCGCAGACCGCGTCCCTGATCAACAAGATGCTCGGCTGCGAAGCGATCGCTGTCCCCGCGAAGGACGAGCTGCTGCTCAAGGAAGGGGTGGTCTGGGCGGACGTCGCGGAGTTCGAGCGCTGCGCGGCGCAGCACCGCCAGCGCGACGCGCGCGCTCTCTGGCGCGGCAACCTGCTCGAGGGAATCTGGGTCCACAACGCGCCGGCCTTCGAGCGCTGGCTGGAGACGGAGCGCCGCCGCCTGCTGGAGACCATGCGGCGGGCCCTGCACGAGCTGATCGGGATCGCGCGCACGGAGGGGGACTGGGAGCAGATGCGCTCGGTCGCGGAGTCACTGCTCGAGCTGGACGCGCTGGACGAGACGGCGATGCTGGCGCAGCTCGTGGCCCTGACCCTGTTGGGTGACCGCACGCTCGCGCTGCGGCGGTACTCCTCGTTCGAGACGAGGCTCAACGCGGAGTTGGGCGCGGAGCCGGGGCCCGAGATGCGCGCCTGGGCGAAGCGCCAGCGGAGCGGCGCGCGGAGCGCCGGCCGCGCGGAGTCGTCCGGCCGGGTGGGCGAGGCGATCGTCATGCCGGCGGCCAAGCCGCTCTACGGGCGCACGGCCGAGTTCGCGCGGCTCTGGCAGGCCTGGGACACGGCGCGCGGCGGCCAGGGCGGATGCGTCGTGCTGCTCGGCCCTGCGGGCATCGGTAAGAGCGCCCTCGCCTCGAAGCTGGTGGACCAGGTGCGCGTGGCCGGCGGCGCGGCGTGCATCGCTCGCTGCTTCCCCACCGAACGGTGCGTTCCGTTCGCGCCGATCTCGACGCTGGTGCGCCAGATGGCGGAGCTGCCAGGATTCGTCGCACTCAGCCAGGTCTGGATCAGCGAGCTGAGCCGTCTCGCTCCGGAGCTGCGCGAGCGGTTCCCCAACGCGCCGCCGGCACTCGCCGCCGACGACTCGGTGCGCCACCGGGTCTGTGAAGCGACCTGCCGGGCCGGGGAGTCCATCTCCTACGAGGAGCCCCTCCTGCTGGTCGTCGACAACGTGCAGGACGCCGACGAGACGACGCTGGCGCTCCTCCACTACTTCGGCCGCCAGGTGGCGACGCAGCGCACCCTGCTCGTCTACGTCGTCCGGGCGGGCGAGCCGGGGGAGAAACTCGAGGAGTTTGCGGCGCAGGCGAAGGCTCAGGGCTACAGTCAGCTGCAGCGGGTCGGCCCGCTCGAGGAGGTCCACCTTCAGCGCATCATCGGCGACGTCCTGGCGCGGCGGGGCCTCGAAGCACCTGCCTCCGTGGTCGCGTCCATGGCCAGGATCGCCGGGGGGAATCCCCTGCACGCCACCGAACTGGCGCTGGCCATTCCCGCGGACGGGAGCCGGCCCGCATCGTGGCTGCTTCGCAGCGCGGACGAGCCGCACAGCGCGACGGAGCGGTTCGAGCAGTCGGCGTCGAGCCGCCTTGCCGCGCTGTCGGCCGGCGGCCGATCCGTCACGGCGGTGCTGGCGGTCGCGGCGCGTCCCCTGGCCGAGCACGAGCTCCAGGCGGTGACCCGGCTGGCGCCGGCGGAGCTGGCCTCGGCAGTGTACGAGCTGGACCGCGCGCAGCTCCTGCGGCGCGACGGCCCCAGGCTCGCGTTCGCCCACGACAGCTACGCGCCCCTCGCCGACGCCACGCTCGACGAGGCAGGCCGGTGCGGTATTCACTCGCGCCTGGCTCTCGCATTAGCCGAGTCAGCAGCGCGAAACCCGGTGGCGCAGATGGAGGTGGCGCTGCACTTGGAGCACGCGGGGAAGTTCGCGGACGCGCGGGCTCACGGACTGGCCGCCGCTGAGTTCGCCGGCTCGGTGGGTGCGGTAAAGGAGCGAGCGGAAGCTCTCGAGTTGGTCCGGCGTGTGTCGGAACCATATGACGGCCAAGTGGCGGCTGCACTAGCAGTATGTCGCCTTGGGCTCAGGCAGTTCGAGAACGTGGACGCGCTGTGCTTGGAGGCCCGCGCACAACCCGATCTCGCCGACGAGTTGAAGGCCGAATTCCGTTTTGTTCAGATCGCGGCCGATCATTACGACGGACGGGCGCCGCTCTCGCGCGTGTGCGCCGACCTCGAGGAGCTACTCGGACCGCGCGGCTTGGGGCCGTTCGCAAGCCGGGACGACGCGATGACGCTGCTGCTGCGCACCGCCGACAAGACCTGCGACATCGGTTTGGTGCGCGCCACGGCGCGGGCGCTGTGGCGGTCGGGGCGTGCGTCGACAGGAGCCGAGCCCTCGGCGCACTCGCTATTTGCGCGGGCGTACGTGTTCTCGAAGTACTACTGGCCGGAGCAGGCCTATCCGTTGCTCAAGGAGGCTCAGCGCAAGGCGGAGAAGGAACAGAACTGGGAACTGGACCACGCCTGTCGTGAAGGACTGGGCGTGGTTCTCAAGCAGGTTGGCCGCTTCGCGGAGTCCATCGAGCAGTTCCGGTACAGCTTGGCGCTTGGCAAACGCACGCTCAATCCACAGGCGCAGATCACCACCCTGATCAACTTGGCAGTGGTGGAGGAGGCGCGTGGCGAGTTCGAGGTGGCGTCGTCCTACCTGCAGGAAGCCGAACACCTCGACTCGCAGTATCCCCACTGGTATCACAGAGTCTACAGAGTGTCCAACCAAGCCGAACTTGCCCTCGAAACTGGCTACGCCGAGCAGGCGGCAGAGAAGTACGAGGAGGCGCTACAGCATGCACTGGAAATGGGCGAGCGACGAATCGCCATGGCAGCTTGCGCGGGCCTAGCGCTGTGTGCGAAGGAGCGCGGCTGCTCTGGGGACCTCTCCCGTTGGTGCGAGCAACTGAGGTCAATTGCGGCGGGCAGGGAGTGAGTTCTTCACGATCGGTGGTGCGTGGAGGCCGCGTATGCTTGGAACTCGTGCATAAACGAAGCGAACGAGTTGGCATCCGTTGCTCGGCTAGACTCGGCCCTACGTGATCTGCGCCGGAGGGACGTCGATCACTGGTTGAGGTTGGAACTTGAGGCAATACGCATAGAGGAGTTCTTATCTGGCTGCGTTTCAGACCAGAGAAGACAGCATCTTGTCGATGAGGGTGGGTTTTACTGCGCCCTCGGAATCGTCAGACAGGCCGCTTGCAGACTAACCGGCCACGGCACGGCTTGATCGCAAGGGGCGTTCCGCGCGCGCGAAGACCGCTAGGCCACCCGGCGGGACTTGGAGCGGTTCCCTCACAAGTCGTGCGGCAACCGTGGCCTTGATCGCGGTGCTGCGCACGACTAACTCAACAAGCGCAGGGTCGAACTGCTGTCCAGCACACTTCCGCAACTCCTCAATCACGCGCTCGAAGCTCAAAGCACGCCGGTACGGACGGTCGGTCGTCATGGCGTCCATCGTGTCCGCGATCATGATGATGCGGGCTCCGATGGGAATCGCTTCACCGGCCAAGCCCATGGGGTAGCCGGTTCCGTCGTAGCTCTCATGAT
>Ga0116116_1001935_pt1 | contig 13995 bp, 7 predicted proteins | sample June2015DPH_10_1_FD_89722 | JGI IMG/M metagenome (GOLD analysis project Ga0116116, IMG submission 89722) | Peatland microbial communities from SPRUCE experiment site at the Marcell Experimental Forest, Minnesota, USA - June2015DPH_10_150 | ecosystem: Environmental > Terrestrial > Soil > Wetlands... | reverse complement strand
GACTTTGTAAAAACGCCCCGGAGGGTGATTATTGGGCCGTACTGACCAGGGACCTTGATTGAAGATAGGCCCGGACGGAAAGAGCAGAGTCATTATTTCAGCTTTGAGATTCTCATTCATGCTGCTTTCACCTTGCCTTTCATTGAAGTGACTTTCTTCGGGAGCTTGAATCCCAATCCTGCTTTCTCTGCCCAGGTCCGGCGCTCCGCAATCCGGCCCTGCATCTTCACGTAGCGATCTGTGATGCTCTTGTCCGCGTGCCCGAGCCAGAATTGCGCAATGCCGCGCGGCACGTCCGACAAGTCCAGGTGCGTAGCCCGGTAACGGCGGAAGGCATGGAAACCCTCCGTGTGACCTAGCACACCAGGAATGGCGGGGAACAAGATGTGCTTCACTTTCTGAGTCCCCACCATCCGGTACGATTGGAACGCTTCGCGTCCTTTCTGTATCCGGTGGAGCGAGTCCCGAAGGATATTGCGCTGGAGAAGTGGGTTGCCCGAATCGGAGGAGAACAAGTAGCCGTACTTGCGAGTGCCGATGAAGTCCTTGAGGAACTTCGCCAGCGGCTCGCATAGATCAACCTCACGGATGGCGTCCTTCGTTTTCGGCGCTTGCTCGACTCCACCCCAAATAGACTTGCGGACGAAGATGGTCCGGCAATCCGGGGAGATTCGAGTTTGATCTTCCGTGCCGTTGATATGAATGGCCTGAGCTTCACCGATGCGGAGACCGGACCCGGCGAGGAGAGCGTAGAGTGCCGCTTCCCTCTTCCGTGCCCGAGCGACGAATTGCTCTACTTGGTCCGGCGTGTAAGCATTCTGCTTCTGTTTCCCGAGCGTGGGCAGGTCCATGAATTCGTGATTCCACGTCCGGGGATACAGAGGCGCGCCCTCATCATTCACGATAGACCCCACCACGATCTTGACGAAGCCGACGATCTCAATGATTGTCTTAGTCGCCAAGTCTCGGTCTTTCAGGAGTCCGATTAGTTCCCTCACCGTTTTGTTCGTCACCTGGGCCAGCGGCAGATCACCGATAGTCGGCATCAGATGGTTGGAGAGATAGGAACTGTAGGACTTCGCGGCTGCGGGTTTCAGCGGGCTGCGGTTGCGACGTTGCGCGGATTCGAGATACAACGGTCCCGCGTCACGGAAGAGAATCGTTGCTTTCACTTCCGGCGACATCTCGCCTTGAACGAGACCTGTCAGAGCACTAAAGACACGTCATAGTAGCAAACTGCTATCCCGCTACTGTCACATTGAAAGACTCTGGAAGAGTAGCTTCCAGGGCATTTTTTGTTGTCGATTCGTACTGAGTTTTCAGAAGCTTTATCCAAACTTACACAGGCGTAGCCCAAAACGTAGCCCAAATAAAAAGGGGTTCTGCACAGTCAAATCACGCCGATTCAACACTAAGTATTTGAAGTAGCGGGATATAAGTGGTCGGGGCGAGTGGATTTGAACCACCGACCTCCTGGTCCCGAACCAGGCGCTCTAGCCAGGCTGAGCCACGCCCCGACACATAACCCGGACTGACATGACCATTCCGGGCTGAACTTGTAGGTTAGCACAGCTTGTGCGCGAGGTGCCAGGAAAGGGCAGTCGCCACGTACCCCGCGCCACCGGAATCGTGGGAGACGTTTCAGGACGACTGGATTCATGAGTCAAGGAATGCTCGGGCAGGTTCATAGCCACATGGAGCTACACCCTCGAAAGCGAATGAAAAAACCGCCGGGAAGCTCGCGCCTCCCGGCGGCAAAGGTGAACTTGTGGAAATGTGGTTAGAATTCGTAGCGCAATGCGAACTGCATCACGCGCGGGTTAGTGAGCAAGTGTGTGTAGTTGCCGAAAGAGGAGCCATAAGAGTCGATCACGTTGAGAGAAGTCTGGGCGTCGAAGCGCGATGAATTGGTGACGTTGAAAACTTCCCAGCGCAACTGCACACTGTGAGATTCCTTCCAGGGCATCTTCCAGCGTTTGGAAAGACCCATGTCCACACCGAAATATCCGTCACCACGTAGTATATTGCGTTGCCCTGATTCTCCCGGAAACGGCTCCCGGAAAAACGCGGCAGCATTCTCCCCTCCTACGGCAAAGAAGTTCACCGTGCCATCCGGGTTTTTATAGGCGCCCGTCTTCGGCGCGGCCCCTACTTGCACGGCCATGCCGGCCTGTTCCCAGTTCGTTGGAAAGTTGAAGCCGTTAAAGATGCTGATCGGGAAACCGCTCGTCATCCGGAAGAGGCCGGTAAGCTGCCAGCCGCCAATGACGGCGTCGAGCACCTTATTCGTGTCGCGGCCGAAGGTTCGCCCACGTCCAAATGGCAGATCAACGAGCCAGTTCGCATTGAACTGATGCGTCGTATCAAAGTCCGAAACCCCACGAAGCTGCTTCGGCGACCATGGATTGATGACCCAACTGCCGCCTATTCCACCATAGGTCCCCACGCGTTCCGCATCGGAGGAAAGGTCAATCGACTTGGAATAAGTGTAGTTGAAGTCAAATTGCACGCCATGGCTCATTCTGTGCCGCAAAGTGGCCTGCAGCGCGTGGTAGCTCGCCGTCCCCATCGACCGCCATGCGAACAGGGAAGCGTATTGCGGAGTAAAAAACGTATATGGGCCCGTTGTTGGATTGTAATAGGTACAAGACGGGTCGCCGGGGTCATTGAAGCAGGTTGTTGTGGCGTTGCTGATATCCTGAAATCCATTGGTATCCAAGAACTGCAGGGGGGTTGTCTCATTGAACTTGCCACCACAGAACCCATCGAAGGCGGCCAAGACTGGATTCGTAGTAGATATTGGAGGGGTCGGGTCGCTGGTGTTAACGCATCCTCCCATTAAGGCAATGCTCGTCCCGTCGGGATACGCTGCAGCGCCAATCGCGTAAGCCCCGCCCGGTTTCAAGGGTGAGATCATGTCCTGCCAGTATTGAACCACGTTGGCTGGCAGCATGGAGTTGGAGAAGGTCTCATCCTTCACACCAGACCGATAAAGTTTCCCGAGTGCATCGACCGCGGTGAAGTAATCCACACCGGACTTCTTATCCTTGAAGTTTAACGGCATGGCCAGATCTTCCGAGGTCAGCAATCGGTGCGACAGCCGGCCCACGTAGCCAACTTCAAGGGACAACCCGCCCCGCAATTCGCGCCCGACGGAGAGATCAATCGTGTAGGCGTAGGGAGTCTTGATGGAACTGTCCAAACCCGCCCCGACAGTGAAGTTGCCCGGCGGAAAAGGCACAGGGAAGTTAGCTGTCGGAGCGGGCAGAAACATTTGATTGCCGTTCTTGTCGACAGTCGGGATCGTGTGCATGTCTTGCAAGCGCGGTACAATAGCTACGGTCTCTTGGGCAGCCTTATTGGTAAGTGTCGTGGCGAGTCCGAAGGACCCCTGTCTGTCGTAGTAATCCACTAGACCCTGTCCAAAACGGTCATACACGATGCCAAAACCTCCGCGAATCGAGGTTTTTCCAGCGCCGAATAGGCTGCCCAGCAGCCCGCTCGTCCGGTTGGGCGCCCAGGCAAACGCCACGCGGGGCCCCAAATCCTTGTAGTCCCAACCATAGAAACCTTCCTTGCCGCCATTCGCAGGCCCGGACCAGTTGAAAGCCACCGGCTGGTCCTGACTGGACGGAATGCCGTTTGCGCCCTCAAACGCGCGGTGTTGAAACCACTGCCCCATATTCATGGTCGGAGAAACCTCCAGGCCCTTGGTCTCCCAGGGTGGAGAGAAGAGGGAATAGCGCAAACCGAGTGTGACTGTAAACGTTGGTTTGATTTTCCAGGTATCCTGCGCGTAGATTTCGTAACTATTAATTGCAAAATGCCGGGTTAAGGGTGCTCCCTGCGGCAGCGCGTTCCCATCCCGCCCGAAATTGTATTGCGCGTTAACCTCGGAAACCATTCCCATGAGCGCAGTAAGCGGGAAGTCATAGGAATTATAGAAAGTCGAATCGACGCCCGGATAAGGATTGCCGGTTGCAGAATTCGTGTTATTTGCTGGATTCAGGGGCGACCCTGACTTTCCGGCAAACCCGGTCGTATCGAACCACCCCGCGTTCGTGGTCGCATCACTAAAGGAAGAGTTCAGGCTGGAACGAGGTTCCCGAATATAAGACATCTGGCCTCCGAACTGCCACGTGTGACGTCCGTGAGACCAGGACAAGTCGTCCGCGAAAGCGTGCGTCGGGCGCTGGAAACTGTTGCTTCTTGTAATCGCTCCAGTTTGGTCGTTTAGTCCGCGAAATTCCACCCATGTTTCAGTGGAGTTCCCAATGATACCGAGGCTCTCGCGGACGAAGCCGTACCGGAAGCTGTTCACCAACGATTGCTTGATAACTCCAGAGTAGTTGACGATGATCCCTTTGCTGTAATTGACTGTGGAGTAGGATGGAGGTTCGCCAGGATAGAACGGCGCCCCGGCATTATTATCATTCCGCAGTGCTCCCGATACTGAAATGCGGTGCTTGGCGTCTCGTGTAATGTTGTAGTCCATTTTGGCAATGTACACATTCTGTGTATCGGAGATCGGCGCCCGGAAATTGAATCCCTGGTAGTTGTAGCCATCTCCATAACCAGGTACATTCGCCGGCGGCAACGAATTCATATAAGCGAGCGCAGCATTGTTTGTACCTAGGCCCTGCGGGTCGAAACTCGCAAGCTGCGTTTGCCCGAGCGCGACATACCCCGGACCTGGAGTATAGGTCTTGCCGCTGATTCCTTGCGCAGCAAATTTCGGCCCGCCGGGGCAATCCGTAGCCAAGTTCGGATCGGTCGTATCACACTGATAGAAGATCACCCCATCCCGTAGGGAAGCGCTTGGCACCTGGTTCGTTTCGCTGGTTGCTTCCGCCCGGCGCGTGCCCTCATAGTTCAAGAAGAAAAACAAGCGATCTTTCTTGATAGGACCACCGAGCGACCCGCCGAAAATATTGCGGATGAGTTTGGGGGGTACGTTGCAGTCCTGAATGTTGGGAAGCGTGCAATTCTGAAGTTCCGCGCTCTTAACGAAATAATCGTTTGCGCTGGTGTAAGTATTTCGATGATATTCGTAAGCCGAACCATGGAGGTTATTCGTCCCGCTCTTGGTCACCAACGCGACCTGAGCTCCGCTCGAGCCACCTTGGTCGGCGGTGGCATTGGTGGTCGTCACCCGGAATTCCTCGACCGAGTCCAGTGTGACCGGCAAAACGGAAGTGAACGCGTGACCGGCTTCATCATTTACCGGTACGCCGTCCAGCGTCACATTGCTCTGGTCGCTTCGAGAGCCATTCACTGCCCCACTTCGAGTGTCAGCAGTGGCTCCGGTGTCTCTATTGACATCCGCTCGATTGCCCAGATACGAGACCCCGGGCTGCAAGCTGAGCAGGTCAGGTACATTGCGGCCTTCCATAGGAAGTTGTTTCACCTGGTTTTCACTGAAAGCAACGCCAAGGGAGGCGTCCGTCGTGTTCAACGCGACGGCCTGAGCCGACACTTCCACCATCTGAGTCGTCGAGCCCACGTGCAGCGAGACGTCCTGCGTCGCCGGCGAGTTCACCAGCAATTGCAGATTCGTCTGCACATACTTTCGGAAGCCTTCCTTATCCACTGTCAAGGTGTATACGCTCGGCGGCAACGCCAGGAACTCGTACTGCCCGGTGCTCCCGCTCGTCGTCGAGCGCTCAAAGCTGGTCTGCGAATTGCTGATCTTTACGTTCGCGCCCACAATCACGGCGCCTGTCTCGTCAGTCACCGTTCCGCGCAGAGACGTCGTGCCGGTTTGCGCGAATCCAGGAGTGAGACAGAACAAGAGAAAGAAACTAAGGCAAAACAACGAACTAACGCGCTTCATAACACATCACCCTTTCTCCCGACCGCCTTGGCGGTCAGTTGTTTCATCGAGAGATACGTCGTTCAATTACTCCGACTTGACCCCTCGCACTCCTGTCCCTGGGCCACCGCGCCGCAAGAGCAAAATATAAATACAATCGCGATTCCAAGAATGTTGATCAGGCGCTTCACTTCGCTGCCCCCGGAAGACCAGACCAACCCTTACCCCATGATCTGTCGCCACTACACGCCCACACTACTAGCCACTGGCCGAAAACACGAACTGGCGCCGACAGCAGAAACACTTCTCCTGCCGGCACCTGCCGCATGCACCGTTTTAGTCCGCGATGTAAGTTCGAAGAGGCGGGATTCCCCGCAGACTCATCCCTCGACACTCACCCGGCCAGAAGAGAACTACAAACGAACCTGATCTGCCCGGGCGACCTCGTTTCACCACGGACATTCTCGGGATTTGCCAAATTCTTTGCCAAATTGTGTCTGGTGTCAAGAAGAGTTCCGTGAATGCTCAGGAACGGATTTGCAGATAGTTGGACCGCAGGGGGGTGCTCCGCCCCGTTGCAAAGGATTTGCCGCGGCTGCTCTGCACGAGCGGTGATTCCTGACCGCCCTGCAAGCCGTTCAGGCCTTGCCGAAGTGCAAAAGCCGCGCCTGTGTGATGGCGGAAAGCGCCCGGATCGGCTCCAGAATTGCTGCGGATACCTCGCCATCCAGCCGCACCAGGGAGACGGCTTCGGCCCCCCGGGTGGCTTCGCGCCGTCCAAGCGCAAAGGTGGCAATGTTTACGCCAAGCTTCCCCAGCGTCGTACCGATATAGCCGATCACGCCGGGTTCGTCGTGGTTCCGCAGGTACAATACCGTGCCTTCCAATTGGGCTTCCAGCGCGATCCCATCAATGTTGATTACGCGCGGCGAACCGTCATGGAGCACCGTGCCTTCCGCGCTGAACCCCGCCGCGCCTTCCTTCTCTGGCACAGCCGCCACCTCCAGGGTATGCGGAAAGCCATGTTCCCGCCGTCGTGTTTCTTCTTCGACGATAAGTCCGCGGGCTCCCGCAACCGCGGGAGCATTTATCACATTCACTTTCTCATCGAGAACGGCGTTCAACAGCCCTGCGAGGACTGCGCTGCGCAAGAGGTGCGTCCCAATTTCCGCAAGTTCGCCGGCATAGCGAATTCGTATCCGGGCTGGCCGCGTAGCCGCCGCCTGCGAAACCAGCGAGCCTAGCCGTTCGGCTAGCGCGAGGTACGGCCGTATGCGCCGATATTGCTCCGGTGAAAGTGCCGGCAGATTTACGGCGTTGCGGATCACGCCTTCCGCCAGGTAGTCCCGCACCTGCACGGCTACCTGTATCCCCAGCTCCTCCTGGGCTTCCGCGGTCGAGCCTGCCACATGCGGTGTGCAAATCACGTTTGGCAAACCAATCAGCGGGGAATTCTTGGGCGGCTCTTCGACGAATACATCCAGCGCGGCGCCCGTCACATGCCCGCTCTTCAGCGCGGCCGCCAGGTCCGCTTCGTTGATCAGTTCACCGCGCGCTGCGTTCACAATCCGCACGCCTTTCTTCATCTGCGCGATCGTGGCGGCATTGATCATGTTCTGCGTCTGCGGGCTGACCGCAGTGTGCAGGGAAATGAAATCGCTCTCCGCCAGCAGCTTCTCCAGGGGCATTAGCGCCACCGACAGTTCCCGGGCCGCAGCCTCGCTGATGTACGGATCGTAGGCCACAATCCGCATGTCAAACGCGGCCGCGCGCCTGGCCACTTCGCTGCCGATGCGCCCCAAGCCGATCAAACCCAGAGTTTTGCCGCGCACTTCGGCGCCCGATGAGGATTTCTCCCATCTTCCTTCACGCAGCGCCGCGTCGAACTTTGGCACCTGGCGCACTAGAGCCAGCAGCAACGCGAACGTGTGCTCGGCAACGCTGACGGAACTTCCCCCGGGCGTGCTCATCACCAGCACACCGCGCTTGGTGGCTTCGTCCAGGTCAATGTTGTCCACACCGACTCCCGCGCGCCCCACTACGCGAAGATGCGGCGCCTTCTGCAGCAGGTCTGGTGTCACCTTCGTGGCGCTACGCACGATCAGAGCATCGGCATCTCCCAGTTCGCCCAGAAGCGTGTCCTTTGTCGTCAGAACGATGTTCCAGCCGGTCTGCTTTAGGAGTTCCACTCCGCGTTCGCTGATCTTGTCCGCCACGATGACTTTCATGAGTCCTCATTTCGGGTAGGAGCCGCGGCGCACTCCCCAGCGGTCTCCTCCCAGGGTAGAAAACTAATCAAAGTACTGTGTGACTCGCCGCGTGTCAATCGCGGCATCGAGGAGAATTGTAAATGTCGGGTATAGGTGTCTGTTATAGTTCGGATGGGGGGAGCTGCCATGAGCCTTTCCGAAACGATCCAGAAAGACATCGTCACCGCTATGAAGGCCAAGGACGAGTTGCGGCTGAGTGTCCTGCGCATGGTGAAATCCGCGCTGCACCTCAAAGAAGTGGAGAAGCTGCGCGCGCTGGACGACGCGGAATCCATTCAGTTGCTCCAGACGCTCGTCAAGCAGCGCAAAGAGTCCATCGAACAGTTCGCCAAGGGCGGCCGCCAGGACCTTGTTGACAGGGAAACGCGCCAGCTTGCCGTCGTCGAAAGTTATCTTCCCGCCGGCGCCTCCGAAGCCGAAATGGATGCCGCCGTCGCCCAGGCCATTGCCGATACGAAAGCCGCTTCCGTCAAGCAAATGGGTGCCGTGGTCAAAGCCGCGAAAGAAATTCTGACCGGAAAGACGGTTGACAGCAAAGCGTTGAGTGATCGTGTTCGCGAGCGTCTCTCCAAACTAGGTTGACGCCGTCTTGCGTTTGTGGCGGCCGCTCGCCGCGGCGAGCGGGCGCCATTGTCTGAAAGGGGCTCCGATCTTCGCGCCGTCATCGATAATTCCATGCCCTTGCCGCAACAAATTCCCGTTCGTTACACCGAAGAAGACGCAGGCTACGTCAGCGTCCGCCCGGTCGTGAAGCAGGTGTTCCGCCTGCACGAGCTGGCGGACATGATCGTCAGCATTGCGGGCAAGGATCCCGCACGTGTGCAGCAGATTTTCCGGAGCGGCACCGCCGTCTACCACGGCTACCGCTACTGGTGGGATGGCATTGTTGCTGAAGCTTCGGAAATCGCGGCGCTCCTCGTTCCCTTTCCCGATGACGATCCTTCCCGCCCGTTCGAGCCCTCCAAAGCAACAGCGGCGCTCCTGGAGATAGGTGGCGGGTCGCAATGCCATGTAGTCGAAATTCTTCGTGCGGAGGCTTCGGAAAAGAAATTTCTGGGAAGTCGTTCGCCGTGGCAGGTGCTTCTCCAGAACGCCGCCAGTCATACCGGTCGCTACGAGAGATATTCCCATGCGCGGCGTGCCGACCTCTTCCGCATCTCGCTGCCCTACGACCAAGCCCAGCAACTCCTCGCGGCCCTTCTCGAGGCCGCCCCGCGCAGCCTCCGCCACCGCTGGAGCACTCTCCACCCGCCCGCGACCATCACGTTTGTCTGCCCGCGAGGTTAGGTCCATCCCCTTTGCACCGTGACTTGTGAAGCGTGACCCGCGATCTGCAAGACGTGACTGGAAAAACGTGTGCACCCCACCCCGGGTGTTTTTGTGAAGCATGTGAAAAGAAAGGGGATACGGGCGCGAGAGTGCGCAAGAATATGAAAACAGGGGACTTAGAAACTCTTTGTTTTGATATGGATGCGCACTGTTGGTGCAGAGGGTCAATGTGCTGGGGAGTTGCGGAGTGCTGGCGGGCTTGTGCCAAGTATTCATGAGGAATGGTACCACATTATTTACTAACTGTCAATCTGTATTGATGAGGTACTAGTTTCGAAACTGGTACGAGGAGGAATGAGTGGAAGAAAGAGCACCCCAAGAGCCCGCACGTAAAGCCGACGTATGGGGCGCCTAACTTCGTGTTAACGCATCGGCCAGGGCCACCATCGGAGAACCTCAGGACCCATCCTGCGATTGCGAGGACCGGGCAGCCCGCTGCTTCTCGGTTACTTCCAGGTTCGAAAGATGGATTTGGAGCCACCTTTGGTATGAAAGCCTACCCAACACCACATGTCCCAGACTCAAAAGATCAATCAGACCTTGTTCCATAAAAAAAGTCTCAAGCATGACAAGTCGAGGAGCGCGCCAAGAAGAATAGTGACAATTCTCCCAATATAGGCGGCTAATATGTCTTTCAAGGCGAAGGGAATAATACAAGATGAGTCCGAGAGGGCAATATCTCGAAAGGACTATGAAATCTCCGGCGGGGGTCGTCATGGGAAACACGTAACGATTCCGCGAATTAATTTTAACTACAGCATAAACCACCGAGATAACAGGCAGAAGGAGCAGATACAGTGCGAGAGCACGGATTCTTGAGAAGTCATATTCTCGGCGTGACGACATTTCCATGGCCGCCCGGACGAAGCCTATTGCGACCAAAGTCTTGGCAATTTCTCCTGGAACCTCATTAAGGTGACTGCGCCACTCTTCGTTGTAACGCTCCCGTTGATCTGGACGTAGTCTCCGGACGGCAGCTTGCATTGCTCGTTCTTGAATCCAGGGCAGCCAAGCCCTGAATTCGTCCGCGAAGAGCTTGCCTAGGAATGAACCTAGGAAACCTCCCATGCTAGCCTCCCAATTGCAGACTGCAGTTCGGTGAATTGCTTCCGTGCGTTCCGGGCTCCTAGGGCTGTGACTTGATAGAATCGTCGCCGGGGTCTGCCAAGTTTGTGCGGGTCTCCGTTTTCCCAATGACTCTCAATCCATTTGGCGCTTTCGAGTCTCGACAGGATGGGGTACAGCGTGCCGGATGAAAGTCGGGTTGAGCGGGCGATGTCCGCGCCGGACAGTTCATCTTTGCTGGACATTAATGCGCCCAGAACCTTAAGGGATTGGCTTGTAATTCGCGGTTGGTTTGTACCCATACTCGCAAGTCTACATAGGGTCTCTTGCTATGTCAAGTGATTTCGCAGTGGGGCGCGGGCGATAGGTGGATCTTGAGCGGCGCACCCTTTGCGTTTGGTTCATAAAGAGTGCGGTTTTTTGATTTTTCCTTTTCCTCAGGGGCGCTTCGCGCCCTGGGCTGAAGCCCAGGGTCTACACAGCCCGGACTGCAGCAGCTTCAGATGTCCGAGCCCTTCGACAGTCAGGATAAACTGAAGCTCCGACCCCCTAAGGAGGGGAGAAACCCAAGAACCGACCTGAAGGTCGGCCACTACATGGTGGCCCAAGAACCCAGGTGGAAAGCCCCTTCGAGGCTCAGGGCAATACCGGCCCGTGGGAACCCGACTTCGGAAATCACCGTGGGTGGAAGAGCCGATGAGCGAGCAGAGATAGGAGGAGAATCACTAGAAAGATCGCCATCAAGACCTGTAGGGCAATTCTCTTTATGCGTTTGGTGTGCACGGGTAAATGGCATAGGAAGCGGCGTTCTGTGTCAAGAAGATAATCGGCGTTTTATGGACGGCGGCGGTGGTGGTCGGACTGTGATTTCAGGGGCTTGCGCCAGAAATCGACGGACCCGCCTGAGGCGGGCGAAAGCCCGATTGATTCCAAACCGTATACGTGCGAGCTGAAGCTCCCACCTCCTAAAGAAAGGAGGAACCCAAGAACCGACCTCCCCGGTGAAGAACCGGGACGCACACCCCGCGGAAGGTCGGCCGGTACAAAGGCGAGGAATCTTCGGAGCAAGAAGCGACGCCGCAAAGCGGGGCCGGCAAGTACATGAGGAGAGCAAGAACCGACCTGAAGGTCGGCCACTACATGGGGAGGGTGGGAATTTGTAGTGGCCAGCCTTTAGGCTGGTGCTGCGCCTTTCCAAGGCGCGGTCCAATCGGGGTGTAGGGCAGAATGTTTTATCCAATCAATGGTCTGTGAGCCGGTGAAAGGAAAATCCTGAGGAAGTGAGCAGAGGTGCTTGCGAACAGGATTCCACCAGATGTAGCAGGCAACGGCTTCGAGGGAATCCGAGGGGCGGAGGACGTAGTCGTAGTAACTTTTCTCCCAGAGCCGCATGGGAAAAGATTTCCTGAATTCGAAGGCGGTGTGCTGCTTGAAGAGGCGGATGAATTCACGGAGGTTCGACAGCGGCTGCGTGCCCTCTGCCAGAAGGTGCAGATGGTCTGGCATGATGCAAAAGGCGTGGAGAAGGAAAAAGTAGTTTGAAGCGCCTTCCCGAAGGAGGTTGGAGACCCGCTGGGCAAATCCGGGTGAGTCGAGATGAGGTCTCCGCCGATCACAGCAGATGGTGACAAAATAGGTTTGGGGACCGAGATAGTGGTTGGGGGGAAGGCGAGTGTTGCGACGATGGTACGGCATACCTGTGAGTAATATATAGCAGAAATAATACTGGAAGGAAAAGAACCAGCCTGAAGGCTGGCCACTACAAGGACGGGAGGAACCCAAGAACCGACCTGAAGGTCGGCCACTACAAAGGCGGGCGAGCAGGAGGCTAGCGGGCGCGGGCGATGACCATCGTCAAGTCATCGGATTGTTCGCCAAAACTGAATGTTTGGACGGCGTTCTGGATGGCGGCGACGAGATCCCCTGGCGCCAAAGAGAGGCAAGCGCGGGCTACTCTCTGGACCCGATTCCTCAGGGGCTTCCGCCAGAAATCGGCGGACGCAGAAGGCGCGAAAGCCGGGACCACAGCAATCCCAAATGTCGGAGCTGAAGCTCCGACCCCCTAACGGAAACACCCCATGAGCACACCACAACTCTCAGTCCAAACCCGCTGCCAGTCTCTGGGCCCTCGTGCAATAAATCTTCTCCACTCCGATCCTGTCTCTAGTGCCGGACGTTGGAACCCGGAGACTCCGTTCCCGTGGAGTTGGAGATCCCGGCCTTTGCCGGGGCGGCACAAGGAAAAATCTTGGACTGTAAACTCTCGACTGCTGACTGTGAACTGCCTTTCTCTCCTCGATGTGTCACGTGATTACTACTGTTGTACTTACTCAAAGAATGTCGGTGCGCCGACATTTTGGAGTGCGGCGGCTCGCCGCCGCTTTTGCGGTTGACACAGTGGCGCCATATGGATTGTTTGAGAGAAACGGATGGCATCGCAAAAGCGGGAGCAAGCTCCCGCACTCCAAAGCACCCCAAGATGGCCACCTGAAGGTGTCCGCTACAAAGACGAGAGAAAGCCCAAGCAGCCGTGAGGCGAAAAAAAATCGCTGCGGATTTATTGGCTGGAGTTATGAGAGAATCCGCCCAGTGGCTGAGCCTTGAGCCGCACCTGTTCGCCCTCCTCGCACCGAGAGACCGCTGCTTCCTTTCGTTGCCCCAAGTATCGTATGGTGGAAGAAACTGCAGGGCAGAAAAGCCTGCCCGGCACCACCCGGTGGAGAAAAGACGAGTTGTATCGCGAATCCCCGCAGATGAAGAGACACTTCGCAAGAGGAATCTGCTTGGTGGTGTGGCTCCTGCTCATTGTGGGCGGGGTCACGCGCGCTGAGAATATCAAGCAGATTCGCCCGACCGGCTACGTGACCGACCTTGCCGGCATCATCCATCCACAAACGAAATCACAGCTCGAAGCCCTGTGCACGGAACTCGAACAGAAAACCGGAGCGCAGATGGCCATCGTTACGGTGAAGTCGCTCGATGGCAATGACATCCAGACCTACGCGAACGATTTGTACAAACAGCTTGGCATTGGCCAAAAAAAGCAAGACAACGGTGTGATGCTGCTCGTAGCGCCGAACGATCGGAAGTACTGGACAGAGGTTGGCTACGGCCTGGAACCCGTGATCAACGATGCGCGCGCGGGGGATGCCGGACGTCTGCTGGTTCCCTATTTCCGGCAAGGCGACTACAACAGTGGCATAGCCGCGACCGCATGGCAGTTGGCAAAATACATTGCCGATGATAAAGGAGTGACGCTGACCGGAATGCCGCAACTCCGGCAAGTGCGCCACGAAGAGGATAACTCCAGTGGCATCTGGGTCTGGCTCATCCTGGGCGTCATCGTCTTTTTCGTGCTTGCAAGCCGCGGAGGCTCCCGTTCAGGACGGCGCGGCGGAGGAATGGGTACCGGCTTATTGATCGGCGCCATCCTTGGCAGCATGGGTGGCCGAGGCCGCGGCGGCTGGGGCGGTTCCGGCGGCGGTTGGGGTGGTGGCGGTGGTTGGGGTGGTGGCGGTG
>Ga0116116_1001930_pt1 | contig 14013 bp, 15 predicted proteins | sample June2015DPH_10_1_FD_89722 | JGI IMG/M metagenome (GOLD analysis project Ga0116116, IMG submission 89722) | Peatland microbial communities from SPRUCE experiment site at the Marcell Experimental Forest, Minnesota, USA - June2015DPH_10_150 | ecosystem: Environmental > Terrestrial > Soil > Wetlands... | reverse complement strand
GGCTCCGCTGCAGCGCCCCCCGCAGCAAGCCCTTCGAATGCCAAAGAGGGGACACTTCTATCGAGCTAAGAAAGGGGGCATTTCTAAAGAGGTATGATATACCCACTCAATAATAGTAGACAACTGATAAATAATGTGCTATCATGTCTAGGTTATGCTGCGGGGACGCTGCTCTTGTGCCATTTCGGAATGCCCCACACCCTCGTTCTTCGCCCTGTCTTCGCTCTATTGCCCACTAACTCCTTTGTTTCCCCTACATCCACGAAATGCGCCCGTAACCCCTTTGTTTCCCCTACTTACGCAAAAACAGGGGGGTGGGGGTGGGTATCCGAATGGTAACGTATCTAAAATATGTCGGCGCGCCGACATTTTCGGTTTGGATGCGCGAGCGGGGGGTCCGAAGAGCGGACCGCCTCAGAAGGCGGCCCCTACACGAACTTTCAACCTTCAACTCTCAACTTTGAACTGCCCCTCGCAGGCTCGGGAAACATTTTGAGACGGGGATGCGTATTATTGGACAGAGGCGCGCAGGGGTGTCTGCCGCGCCGAGGTTGAAGTGAAAGGGGTGCACCGTGCTGACCCTGCTTTTCCTGGTTGTTCTGTATTTCCTGCCGTCAATCATTGGGCGAGATAAGCGCGACGCCGCGGGAATCATCCTGCTCAACGTGTTCCTGGGCTGGACGGTGATCGGCTGGGTGATTGCTCTGGTCTGGGCCTGCACGGCGGAGCCGTATAGTCCGGTGAGGCTGGTCGCGGTGCCGGCAGGTGGACGGTTCTGCTGCCAGTGCGGCACGTTTGCCTGTCCGGGCGCGCACTTCTGCACTGCGTGTGGCCGGACGGTTTGATACTCTGAGGTCATCGCAATGCAGGCGGAAACCCAATCCAGCGCGCCGTTAGCAGGGTCCTGAAAAAGTGGTTTGACCGTGCTTCAGGGGCTAAAGCCCGACTCATTTTGAAGCGTTTACGTGGGGGCTGAAGCCCCCACCTCCTGAAGAAAGAGAGCATTTCAGCAACCTGTTAGGACGATGCCCAACACACAGAATCTGCGGCAGGAGTTCAATCGCTGGGCGGAGGCGGGGCGCGGCGACGGGATGGAAGAAGACCACCTGCCGATCACCCTGCCGGTGCTCGAGAAGATGCGCCTGGAGCCGGCGGACAACGTGCTCGACGTGGGCTGCGGCGCAGGCTGGCTCTCGCGGCGGATTGCGCGGATGGTGCCGGAAGGGCGCGTTGTGGGAATGGATGTTTCCGATGAAATGATCCGCGTGGCGCGGCGCGGCAGCGTGGAACACGACCACGTGCTCTACGTAACCGGCGAAGTGGGCGAGATTCCCTGGCAGCCGAACTTTTTCACGCACGCAATTTCGGTGGAGTCCGCGTATTACTGGCCCGAGCCCGCCAAGGGCGTGAAGGAGATGTTTCGCGTGCTGCGGCCGGGCGGCAGGGCGTGGATTCTGATCAACTACTACCGCGACAACCCGCATTGCCACCAGTGGGGCCCCTTGCTGGCGGTGGCGACGAAGCTGCTTTCGGCGGAGGAATGGAGCGGGCTGTTTGGCGAGGCGGGTTTTGCGGAGATTGCGCACGAGCGCGTGGCCGATCCTTCTCCGTCACCCGAAACGTATACCGGCCGTTGGTTCCGCGACGCGGCGCAGCTTAAGGCGTTCAAGGCTGAGGGGGCGCTGCTGGTTTATGGAAGGAAAACGTGAGGCCATAGCGGTTTGCTGAATGGTGCAAGCAGAACCTTCTTCAGGGGCTTCCGCCAAAAATGGGCGGACGCAAAAGGCGCGAAAGCCCAGTGGTAGCAAGAGCATTACGCCGGGGCTGAAGCCCCGGCCTCCTAAAGAGGAGCACTTCATGTCGGAGCTAAAGCTCCGACCCCCTAAAGAGAAGTGCAATGAACGTGTGGGGCGCAACGCTGGTTTTCCCCCGAACAAATCGGGTTTGATATTGCTTCTTAGGCGCAAAACGCGCGCGCCATCCCTCGCCGGTTGAAAACTCCCTGCTAAATTGTAAGTAAGCGCCCTCCAGAGCAATTGGGTGAACTTGCGCGCGGACGGAGCTTCGCGCGGCGAAAAATGCATGAGCGCCTCTGCCTCAAAATACGAAGTGCTGGTGGTTGACGATTCGCCGGTGTACCGGAAACTCGTCGAGCAGGTGCTGTATGCGGAGCCGTATTCGCTGCTGTTCGCGAGCAACGGCGAAGAAGCGCTGCGCATGTTCGAGGAGCATGCGCCGTGCATCGTGATTACGGACTGGATGATGCCCGATATTTCCGGTCTGGAATTGTGCCAGCGCATACGCGCGGACAACACGCAGCCGTACACCTACGTGATCCTGATGACCAGCAGCACGGAAAAGGGCAACGTGGTGAAAGGGCTGCAAGCGGGCGCGGACGATTACCTGACGAAGCCGTTCGATCCCGGGGAAATGCTGGCGCGAATCGGCGTGGGAAGACGGATCGTGGACCTGAACCGCGAACTCGCGGCGAAGAACGAGAAGCTCGAACAGGCGGCGCGCACGGATCCCTTGACTGGTTTGCCAAACCGGCGGGCGATCGAGGACTGGGCGTCAAAGCAATTGCGCGGGGCGGCGCGGCACGGCTACTCGCTGTGGGTGGTGATAGGCGACATTGACTGCTTCAAGAACATCAACGACACATTCGGGCACGACGCGGGCGACGCGGTGCTGAAGACGTTCGCGGAAGGATTGAAGAAGAACACGCGGGCTTCGGACATTTCCGGGCGGCTGGGCGGCGACGAGTTTCTGCTGGTGGTCACGCACGTGGATCCAGAAGATGTGCAAGCGACGGTGAACCGCTTCCGGGAACAGTTTGCGGCGCTGTCGTTTCCGCTGGCGGGGCAGAGCGTGGGCGTGACGGCGAGTTTTGGCGTGGCGGGATTTCAGGGCAAGAATGTGCAGGATTTTTCGGCGCTAGTGCGCCAGGCGGACCAGATGCTGTACGAAGCAAAACGCGCCGGGCGGAATCAGGTGCGCGTGGCGCTTCCGATTGACGTAGCGGTTGGCTGAAAAGTCCTTCCCCCTTGGACTTTTCCGCGAAGTTCCAGGAAGAGTGGAACCTGCGCCTAAAAGAGAGTGGGAAAACTCCATTTGATCTGCTGGTACAAAGCGAATTTAGCGCCGGCAATCATCGTGTAGTTGTCAACTTGCCGCAGATTCAGAACTTCAAGGTGTAGATCACGGCCATCAGATCCATCGGCCAGTGTGCCAGAATCAACGGCGACAGCCGGCGAATCCGCAGATAAATCAAGGGGATTATCAGGGCGCCGGGCAGGAAGAACAGGAAACGCCAGACGACATATTTCCAGTCCAGAATAAACGGAATAAAGCAGTGCTGGAGTGCCCACCAAAAGCCTACCAGCGGCACGGCGACCCATGTGCGTCGCGTCAACGCCTGAATCCGGGGCAGCGCATACCCGTTGTAAGTTATCTCTTCGGTCGGCGACCAGACCAGCCAGAAGAGGCTCAAGCTGTAGATCACGGCCCAGAAGGGCAATCTCCTCGCCGCCAATAAACCGGGATACATTGCGGGATGTGCCGAGCCAAATACGAGCTTGCTCGCCAAAAGGCCAGGGAACGAGAAAATCTGCACAAAAACGACAAAAAAGGCGATCCCCAGAAGAATGTCGTACCCCCAGCGAAGCCGAACTCGGCCTATCAGGTCGCGAAGGCGGATACCCTCGGGCCGGGTGAATTTCACCATCAAGGCCAGGCAGCCTACGTCCACCAGCGTTGCGTATACCGTCCACCACGGCGCGGCGGCGTTCCAGGCAGACGGATGGCCGCACAGCCAGTAGATGGCCGCGACAAGCGCTTGGGCTACGATCATGTAGAAACTGCGGCCCGTCATTACGATCAATGGTCCCGCCCAGGTGATCTGGCGCTGTCGAACGCGACGTTCGATCTCCACCCGTGAGTTTGCACTTGCGGGCTCCCCGTCTCCGGGCACTTTTTCAACGTTTGTCATTCGCTTCCAAATTCTATCAAAACACAAACAAATGGACATGCAATGTTGCTCACATTGGAGCAGGCAGCGAGTGCGGGTGCTTGGGGCCGCAGTACGCGTGTGATGCGGGCGCTGGCTGGACGTGCGCGAAGTGTGGTAAGAGAGCGCGGTGGGGCTTCTCCTTCGACGAAAGACTCCTGTGGAAGATTTACGGTAAATCCAAAGATACGGGTGCGCTGATGTCATTCTTGAGTGAAAGCGTGGCGGTGATCACGGGCGCGGGGTCGGGGATGGGGCGCTGCCTGGCGCAACAACTGGCGGCCATGGGAGCGTCGCTGGCGCTGTCGGATGTGAACGAGAAAGGGCTGGCGGAGACGGTTGCGCTGCTTGGCGGCGCGCGCGGAAAGGTGACGCAGCACCGCGTGGACGTGGGAGACGCGGCGAGCGTGAAGGCGTTCGCGGAAGAAGTGGCGGCACAGCACGGGCGGGCGTCGGTGGTGTTCAACAATGCAGGCGTGGCGCTGCTGGGAAATTTCGAGGAGCTTTCGCTGGAAGATTTCCGCTGGCTGATGGACGTGAATTTCTGGGGCGTGATTCATGGCGTGCATTTTTTTCTGCCGCTGCTGAAGGCGGAGAAACGGGCGCACATTGTGAACACCTCCAGCCTGCTGGGATTTGTGGGCGCGATCGGGCAGAGCGCGTACTGCGCGAGCAAATTTGCGGTGCGAGGATTCACCGAATCGCTGCAGCACGAACTGGCCGGCACAAACGTTTTTGTGACGACCGTGCATCCGGGCTTTGTGCGGACTTCGATTGCGAATCAGGCGCGGCTGGGACAGAACGCGGGCGAGGGGCTGCGTCAACAGAGCCTGAACCGCTTCCATCGCATCACGCGTACGGATCCGGAGGTGGCAGCAGCCAAGATCTTGCGCGCCGTGGAACGGCGCCGCCCGCGGGTGCTCATCGGCCCGGACGCGTATTTCGTGGAGATTTTGCAACGGCTGCGTCCCACAGGGTACTGGCCAACCCTTGCCAGGCAATTTGAAGACCCATCCGCCAAGAAAACTTAGCCTAGCAAAAGTCCGCGAGTCGAGGGGCCGCTGCGGCGCAGAAGGGAACCTGCTAGCGAAAGGAAGAAGGGCGGGCGGAGGCGGGGCGCTTCTTGGGTATGCCTTTGGGATGGCAGTCGAGGCATTTGACGAAGTGAATGTTGTGAGGGCTTTTGGTAGAGGCGAACGTGGTGTCCATCTTTTCGACATCGAGGCCGCAATTGGAGAGGCGCGGATGGCAGGTAGAGCAGGACGCGCGAGTATGCTGGCCGTGTTTCTGGTGACACGCTAGACAACTGAGACCTTCATGGACGCCGACGGGCGTGCGGTCGTCGCCGGAATGCACTTCCATGCTGGCGAGGGGCGCGTGGCACTGGTAGCAGAGCGACTGGCGGGGATCGGGGCTGATCTTCACAGGCCTGCCGGAATCGAACATCACAGGCAGAGGAAGAAGAGCGACGGAGAAATTGGCGCGTTCGCGGCGATCGAAGAAGCCGAGGGAAGGGCGATAGAGTTCTTCGCGGCCAGCCGATTTGGTCTTGGAATCGTCATCCTCTTTCTGGAGCGGATCGCCGCTGCGGTGGAAAGCGTGGCAAGTGAGGCAAGGGATGACGGGCTGGTGAACGACGGAAGCCGGCAAGAGCCTCCAGGGACCTGCGGTATTTAACGGCGCGACGAGTTCGCGGATGCCGCCTTCAAAGAACATGCCATGGCAGCGAAGACAATCGTCCATCAAGAGGCGGCTGCGGTTGTGCTTGGGATCGAGGAAAACGGTTTCGTAGGTGATGCCGTGCGAGCCGTTCTGCCATTGCGCGGCTTCCTGCTGATGGCATTTCTGGCAGCGGCCGACCATGGCGTTGACGTCCAGATTGCGGAGGCGGATGGGATCGCGGTAAGCGCCGCGAATGTGCTGGATGAGGCGGCGAGCGTTTCCCAAGTGGAAGCCGGGATCGAAAGTAAGTATCTCGCCGTGGCATGCGCCGCAAGCGACAGCGCGGTGACTCGAGGTTTGCCAGGAAGAGTGTTCCGAACGGATTTCGTGGCACCGGGCGCAGGATTCTCCGGCGGAGTATTCGTAGTAGAGGCTGGCCGCGGGAAGGCCGAGAACGATCAGAATGCCGATGGCGAAAACCAGGAGAGCAACGCGGGAGTGGAGAAAAGCCATGGCTAGACTTTTCCTTTCCAGGATTGCACGAGGTGAGCGGAAGCGCGGTAGGCATTGGCGAGAATGGTGAGGACGGGATTGAAGCCGCCATTGGTGACGTGGACGCTGCCGTCAATCACGTAGAGATTTTCGGTATCGTGGACGCGGCACCAGGAATCGACGACGGACGTTTTGGGATCATTGCCCATGCGGCAGGTGCCGGCCTGATGCTGGCCGCCGCTGATGCCGTTGCCGGGGAGATTGCGCCAAGTCTGGATGGCGCCGGCTTCCTTGAGCCAGAGTTCCGCTTTTTTGGCCATGACGCCGGCAATTTCCAAGGTATGCGGGTGCCGATAACCGGAGAGCTGCGCCACGGGCATGCCCCAAAAATCCCTGAGCGAGGGATCGAGTTGCACGCGGGAATCGAAGACGGGCATTTCCTGGGTGGGCCCCATGACTTTGATGGTGCGGCGGTAGGCTTTGCGCATGAAGTCCTTGTGGGCTTTGCCCCAACGGACGCCATTCGGCGGCATGTAGACGGCCTGATAGGGAAGACGAATGAATTCGTTGGCGAGCATGGCGCCACCGCGCAGGCCGGGATTGCCGTGGTTGTAATCGCAGATGGCGATGTTCGCGCCGGGACCGATATCGTCGTAGGTGTCGAAATCGAATAGACCAGTAGCGCCGGAATAGGCGTGGCCCTGAAGGTTGCGGCCGACCCAGTCGAAACGGTTGCCGAGGCCATTCGGAAAGAGTTTGCTTTTGGAATTGAGCAGAAGGCGCGCGGACTCGATGGCGGCAGCGGAGACGATGACTATATCCGCGGGTTGCTCCTGAAGACGGTCGTGCGCGTCGAAATAGGAAACGCCGGTGATTTTGCCCTGCTCGGTGGTGAGGATTTCCTTGACCATGCAGGCGAGACGCAAATCGCAAAGGCCGGTGGCAAGGGCGCGAGGAATGACGGTGTTCTGCGTGCCACACTTGGCGTCCACTTCACAGACGAAACCCACGCACCAGCGGCAACGCATGCAGGGAGGGCGGCCGTTGTAAGGAACGCTGTTGCGGAGCATGGGCAGGTCGAAAGGATGGAGACCCAGGCGCTGCGCTGCGGGCTTAAGGATTTCATACTCGCGCGTGGGAGAAAGAGGCGGCATAGGAAGCGGCTTGGCGCGCGGACCTTTGAAGGGATCGTTGCTGACATCGCCGGAAACGCCGATTTCGTATTCGGCTTTTTCATAGAACGGCGCGAGATCTTCGTAGCTGATGGGCCAATCGTCCAGAGTGCTGCCTTCTGGCGTACCGTAAGTGGAGCGCATGCGGAAGTCTTTCGGCTGGAAGCGCCAGGCCATGGCGCCGTAAGTAAGCGTGCCGCCGCCAACACAAGCGGCGTTGTTGCTGTAGCCGCCCTCGCTGGGGAGAACGATGTAGCGCTTGGCGTCGCGGTCCACAAAGACGCGAGGGTTGCGCTCGTCGTCGGGCCCGGAATTGTTGCCGAGGACGGAAGTGCGCTGGTTGCGGAGATCATCCTTGCGGCAATCGTTGGCGGTGTACCAGCGGCCGCGCTCGAGAAGAGCGACTCGAAGTCCCGCTTCAGAGAGTTCCTTGGCGACAACGCCGCCCCCGGCTCCGGCTCCGATCACGACGGCGTTCACGCGCGGCAGGGACATTGGATGGCGTCAACCTTTCCTGGGAAATTCGTAGAGGTCGCGGCCGCGGACGGGAATTATGGGAATGCCGAGCATGCGCCAACTGACGGCATCGCGATTGCCGTCGTGGCGGGCATCACCGTAGAAGCCTTGCATGGTGTGGGTGATGACCATATCGAAGAAGGGCTGCAGGGAATTGGGGAGACGATTGAGGAAGGCCGTTTGTTGGTCAAAAGGAAGCTCGGAGAATGGTTGGCCATGAGCGGCGCGGTATGCAACGTCGAATGCCGCGATGCCACTGCGGTAGGCGGGTTGGAGCTTGCGGAAGTGGCCTGCGAGTTGGGAATCAATGTAGTAGATCGTGCCAGCCCACGCGGCTCCGGGATCCTGATCGGCGGGAATGATTTGTTCGCAGAGAGCTTCGATGGTGCGCGCCTCTCCGGGAGTAAAGAAGCGCCACGGGCCGGCGTGGCGGTCGCAGGAGATGAGCGCGGAAGAAGCAGCGGCGGTAGCTGCGACCTGCAGGAAGCGGCGACGCGTGAGGGCACTGCGTTTGGGCACGGCCTGAACCTCAGGTGAAGCGCGCCGAGGCGGGGCACGCCTCAAAGAACGGCGCCCGAAGGTGATGGAACGGACCCAGAAGCCGGCGAGTGTGAGAAAAGAATGAAAAGAGAGGCCAACCGACGCCTGAGATCTTGCGGGAATGGTAGTGAAGAGGGGGCGGAGAAGATGTGACAGGAATCACGCAAATGGGGCAGCTTTGCAGGCAAGAGAGACCGGAAACGGGGCGTCAAAGACGCAAAAGGGCGCCCTGGCAGCAGGGGGAGCGTAATCGATTGCGACAACACTAAAGAGTGTTAGGCTTAAGCGGTAAGGGGTCGTCTGGAATCCGGTTTCCACTGCCGGAAGGACAACCACGAAGTGAACAGCCTGCAAGTTTGGGCTGCGCTTGCAGGACGCAAATGGAGGTGCCCATGACCTCAGCGGTACGATTCACTGTCAGCCTTTTTCTCGCCACGTTTTTTCTACTGCTCCGCGCTTCGGCGGCGGGACAAGATCCGAAACCAAAACCTGAAAACACGATCAGCGTGCACCTGGGTGAGCCGGTGCCGGCACAGAAGTTTGCGAACCCGCCGAAGTTCTGGATCAGCGATGTGATCGACCGTTCCGGAAATCCACAGCCGATGCTGGTGCTCAAGGAGCGAGGCGGCATTTTTCTGGACCGGCAGCCCACGGTGATCGTCCGCGAAGCGTTGGAAGAGTCGCTACGGGCAGCGAACCTGCTGGCCATGGATGCGAATTCAGCGGATCTGGTGCTGAAGATTTACTTGTTCCAATTCGGGTTGGCGCAAGGATCGCAGCTCGATTTTTTTGGCAAGGTGGAATTCACGGCGATGGTAAAGAATCTCAAGAGTGGAGAGTCCCTCGAAGTAAAGGCGGCAGGTACTTCGATCGCCAAGGTGGCGGTACGGAAGAAAAACATCCAGAAGAACGTGCAAGACGACGTGGAAGAGTCATTGAGGGATGCGGTGCGGAATTTCCTGCGCGGGCAGCAGTTGAAAGATGCGGTGGGGGCGCTGCGGAAGAGTACGGACGCCGCGCCGGCGCCTACTCCCAATCCGTAAAAGGTCGCGCGAGGCGAAAAAGCTTCATTCATGGACCACTGAAGAGTTGGCGTGGATAAGGAGGGTTACCCAATGCGAATCGGGATCCGTATGATGATGGTTATGCTGCTGCTGGCTTGTTTGGGCGTGGCCGCGAAGGAGAAAAATGCAACGCCGCAGTTCAAGACGGCGGAGGCAAAGCATTTTACGCAGGCGGAGGGTGTTGAACTGTCACCGGCATTTGGCGATTACTTTTACGCGGAACTACGCGAAGAACTGAAGAAAGCGAAGTTGGCGAGCGAAGTGATCGGAGAGGGCGAAGCCGTCGAAGACGCCGACGCACCGCAGTCGATCGTTGTCAATGGAACGATCACGGAATACAAAAAGGGGAGCGTGGTGAAGAGCGCGTTGATCGGGTTCGGAGCGGGATTACGCAGCCTGAAGATGGACGCAGATGTGCTGAGGCGGAGCGACAATCAGCACCTGGATGTGGTGCACGTCCACGTTAAGATCGATCCCAGGTGGGACGAAAAGACCATGGCGAAATTCGCCGCGCATCAGTTGGTCAAAGAGATGAAAGCAGCGCTGAACACGCAGGCGAAGTAAAGCGGAGCACGCCATGGAAGAGGATATGGCACAACGGACCAGACAAAGAGATGCGACAGGACTGAGGTTGGTGGCGCTGTTCGTGCTGGCAGCGCTGGCGATCCTGTGGCCGGACGCGCTGATGGCGGGATCGAAGGTGAAGCTGCGTGGGTACGTCACGGGCAGAGCAGTTGACGGTGCGTTGTTGATACTCGATGACCGGCTGGAGATAACGCCGGCGAGCCGCGTACTGGGACAGGACGCCAGTGGCGAGCACCCCATGAAAGCGGAAGAGATCATCGTCGGCATGCTGATCGACGCCGAGGGGCAATGGCTGGACAAGCACAAATTCTTTGCTGAAAAGATGACCATTGATCTGCGGGAAAGCGAAAAGAAAATACGCGGCAAGGCCTATTTGCAGGAAGAGCCAGCGGACGCCAGCAAAATCGCCGCGGGAGAGGCAGGCGAACTCAAGCTGGATGGTTACTGGCTAGAAGTGAGCCCCTCCGCGAAGCGAGAGTGGGACCCAGAGAAGGCGGCAGGAACGAAAACGGCGGCAGCAAACGCAAAACTCGCGGCATGCCACGTCAACTACATTGGTATTCAAAGGAAAGACGGAAAGCTGGAAGCAGAGCAACTGGAGCTGGGGCCGCCCGCCGCGGCAGATGCGTACAAGATGCCGCATGACCTGGAAGTGGTGCGGGCGAAAGATCCGCAGACGGGGATTGACATACTGGAGTTCCGGCAGGGCAAAAAGGAACACGGGCGATTGAAGCTGCTGGCCGAAAGGAGCGTGCAGGAGTATGTCTCGCACCTAGGGGATTCGTTGTTGCCGGCAGGCGCGGAAGGCACGAGCCGTCCGATCGAGTTTCGATTTTTCGTGATTGAAGATCCCTCCATCAACGCAGCTTCCCTGCCGGACGGCACACTGCTGATCAATACGGGCCTTTTGGGGGTGATGGAGAACGAGGCGCAACTTGCGTTTGTGCTGAGCCACGAAATGGCGCACGTGCTGCAGGCTCACTATAAACGGGAGGTGGACGAGACACGCGGTTCGCGCGTGGGGCTGACGATTGCGGGAATCGCTGCTGGAGCATTCATAGGCAACCTGGGCCTCTTTATGGCGGAAGTGGGAATCGCTTCAGCGGTGAATGGCCACCAGCGGGAACTGGAAAACCAGGCCGACCGGCTGGGGCTGCAGAATATGATTGAGCACGGGTACGATCCACGCGAGGCGGCGAATTTTTCGCGGACCATCATTGAGCGGTACGGAGACCGGAGCACCAGCAAGTTGTGGTCGAATCATGATTCGAGCCTGATCCGCGGCAGCTTCCTGACGATTCAGTTAATGCGGGAATATCCGGACCGTTCGTGGGGGGACACGAGGAAGACCACGGCAGCGTTTCAGACAATGAAGGAAGATCTGGGGCCTGTGAAGATCATGTAAGGGAACATAGCGTGCGGTCGTGCGGATCGGTATTTTAGCAGTGTCCTTTTAACTCGCCCGCCAGCCTTTGAAATTCAACGGATCGGCGGCATTTCCTCGATTGTTGCGCGAATGCCCTGCAAACCAAGCGACGCAGAGGCGCGGAACGCGCCCATACCTGCAAGGCTTTCCGAGCCGCCAAGTCTTGCCAATTTATTCCCGGAACGCGGCCCTAGAGTTTGCGGAGGGCAGGCGGAAGAATGCCAGCCAGAGAGTAGGAGCCCCCGCCGGTGAGGAAAAGGCCAAGGGCGAGCAGGAATTGCGTGAGAGCGTACTCCATACCATTGTTCGCAAGGTTGAAGCCGTGGGGAAGATGGACCAGGAAGATCGCACCGGCCATCACGATCATGATGCAGAGAGCGCCGACGCGGACAAGGGCGCCCGTGAGCAAAGCGAGTCCACCCGCAAATTGCGCAAGACCTACCAGGAAGCCGACGATTACGGGGGAGTGCATAAAGCCCGCAAAACCATGTATGCCGGGGCCCCCAAAGGTGCCAAAGAGAATGGAGCTGCCGTGATAGAGAAAGACGAGTGCGCCGGCGATGCGGAAAACGAGCAGGGCGAGATCGAGTTTGCCGGAAGAGGCCGAAGACGACCACGTTAGCGGTGACATGGAACCATCCTTTTCAATCCGCGGATTTGCGGGGAATGTAACAAAGGAGTAAGGGAATAGCAATCCAGATTGAGAGGTGACGAAAAAGGGGCGCGCGCGAGAGTTTTTGACGGGGTAAGAAGCGGGGAGATATACTCCGCGGTGAGGGGTTGAGAACGGAGAGGCCCGTGGGTGTCATAGACCAAAGGTTTGAGAAGAACGTCCTGATCACGTCGGTGGACTACGTCTTCAATTGGGCGAGGAAGAGTTCGCTGTGGCCGCTGACGTTTGGGCTGGCGTGCTGCGCCATTGAGATGATTGTGTCCACGACGTCGCGGTTTGACATGGCGCGGTTCGGGGCGGAGGTGTTCCGGCCATCGCCGCGGCAGGCGGACTTGATGATCGTGTCCGGAACAGTGACGCTGAAGATGGCGCAGGTGATCCAGCGGGTGTGGCAACAGATGCCGGACCCGAAGTGGTGCATCTCGATGGGCGCGTGCTCGAGCGTGGGCGGGCCGTTCAACGCGTATTCGGTGTTGCAGGGAGTGGACCGGATTGTGCCGGTGGATGTGTACGTGGTGGGATGCCCCCCGCGGCCGGAAGCACTGTTTTACGCGCTGTTGAAGCTGCAAGACAAAATCGATGATATGACTCTGGCGAAGCGGCCGACGGAAGTGCGGTTGCGGCCGGAGATGGTGGAAGATTTCAAGAAGAGCATGATGGTTGGGGAAGGCAGAGGTTAGAGGTCGGAAATTGGAAGTTGGAGGGACGGGGCAGAAATGGGATTCGTGAGGACGGCAAAGGTGGCGGAGTTACCGGCGGGGACTGTCCGGGAGTTCCACGTTGAAGGGAAGGCGATTGCGCTGGCGAATGTCGGCGGGACGATCTATGCAATCAATAATACTTGCCTGCACCGCGGCGGGCCGCTGGGGCAAGGTGTGCTGGAGGGCAAGGTGCTGACTTGCCCGTGGCATGGATGGCAGTTTGATGTGACCAACGGAAAAGCGGCGCAGAATCCGGCGATTGGAGTGGACTGCTACCGGACCGAAGTGCGTGGGGAAGACATCTTCGTCGAGGTGTAGCGGGGAAAGAGGTATGAAGTGGAATCAAAGGACCTTCGGGGCCTCCTGCCAAGTGTCTAACTAAAAGAAAACAAAAGTGTTAAGTCAGAGTTGGGGGCTGGAATCCCGGCCTAGTGACGGTTTGGGTGTGGAAAATCCCTCTATCCCTCATATTTTGTTTGGTTTTCACCATGCAGACGTGTATATTTCAGCCGAATCTGGTGCCGATGGTAACTGTAACTTCGCAGACCCGACATTATTGGATCTTCAGCGCAGACCCGCATCACTATCACTGGGACACGTTATTCGTTAAAGGGAAAGAGATGTGGCATGGGGCGGAATCAAAGCCCGATGCGATACGTGCCTTGAAACAAGTGAGGAAAGGAGACCGCGTGCTGTGCTATCACTCCACGCCGGAGCGCTCCCTGTATTCGATCGCAGAGGTTGCGCGCGACCCCTATCCCGATCCGCACGACCCCAAGGGGAAAAACCTGGTGGCGGACTTGCGCGCATATGAGAAACTGCCGCGGCCCGTGACGCTGGCGGAAATGAGAGCGAACCCCGCGGTGAGGAAGATGAAACTGTTGAAGAACGTGCGGCTGCTCATTTCGGCGATCAGTGACGACGAGTACCAGGAGTTGTTGCGGATGGCGGGAATTGTGGCCATGCCGGGGGTGCCGCTACTGTAAAGCGCCGCGGTGGCGAAACCCAACGAAAAGTGACCTGTTCCACAAAAACAGCAAAACATTCAGAGCCCTAGCGCGAATTTCTCATAATAAATAGAAAAAGGCTGTCGCTTCATGGCATAACTCTTTTGTCTAGAAAGAAATCTTGCCAAGAAGGAGAACAGCCTTATGACCACAGAGTGTAACCAGTTTG
>Ga0116116_1001911_pt1 | contig 14132 bp, 11 predicted proteins | sample June2015DPH_10_1_FD_89722 | JGI IMG/M metagenome (GOLD analysis project Ga0116116, IMG submission 89722) | Peatland microbial communities from SPRUCE experiment site at the Marcell Experimental Forest, Minnesota, USA - June2015DPH_10_150 | ecosystem: Environmental > Terrestrial > Soil > Wetlands... | reverse complement strand
TGACCTACACGGCCGGCGCGCACGGCTCAATCACGGGAACGACGCCGCAGACGGTGAATTACGGCGGCTCCGGCAATTCAGTGACGGCGGTCCCCGCCACGGGTTATCACTTCGTGAATTGGGGTGACGGCTCGACGGCCAACCCCCGCACCGATGCAAACGTGACGGCCACGATTTCGGTCACGGCCAATTTCGCCATCAACACCTACACCCTGACCTACACGGCCGGCGCGCACGGCTCAATCACGGGAACGACGCCGCAGACAGTGAATTACGGCGGCTCCGGCAGTCCAGTGACGGCGGTCCCCGCCACGGGTTATCACTTCGTGAATTGGGGTGATGGCTCGACGGCCAACCCCCGCGCCGATGCAAACGTGAGGGCCACGATTTCGGTCACGGCCAATTTCGCCATTAACACCTGCACGGTTACGGCCTCGGCAGGGTCGAATGGCAGCATCACTCCTTCGGGAGCCATCACGGTGAATTACGGCGCCAGCCAGACCTTTACCATTACAGCGAACACCGGCTACCATGTGGCCGACGTATCGGTGGACGGGTTATCGGTAGGGGCCGTGACGAGCTACACGTTCAGCAATGTCACTGCCAAACACACCATCGCAGCTTCCTTTGCCATCAATCTCTGTGCCTTGGGCGACTTCGTCTGGAGCGACGTGAAGGGCAACGGGATCCAAGATGCGGGCGAACCGGGGATTCAGGGCGTAACGGTGAAACTGTTCAAGTGCGGTGACAAGCAAGCTACAGCAACCCCGGCAGCTATTGCCACAACAGACGCCAGCGGCAAATACAGCTTCCTAAACCTCATGCCGGGGAGCTATTTTATTGTATTCGTCAACCCCGACGGCAACAAATACAGCGGGTTCACAACGCGGAGTGCTCCGGGGAGCACGCCCGCCAACGATAGCAACGCCTATGCCGATGGTCATACCGACTGCGTGACGCTCGCACCCGGCGCAACCGACAGCACGATCGATGCCGGATTGATCCCGAAGCGGGGCATAACGATCGTAAAGACGGCCAGCAAGACGCAAGTCGCTCCCGGGGAAGCGGTTACTTACACGTATGTTGTCGCCAACACCGGCGGTGTGACGCTGACTGGTCTGACGATAGTCGACGATAACGGAACGCCGACTGTTACGAGGGATGATATCACCGTGGGTAGTGTCGCCTCGCTGGATCCGGGCAAATCGGTGAGCCTGACCAGGACGCTGGTTCCGGCGGTCACAATCTGTGACAACAATGGCGGCGGTTGCGGGTTGCTGATTACGGAGCACCTGAGCAACGGAACGACACGGTTCACCTTCCTGCAATCGAGGAATGGGCGCGACAATTACCAAACCTTCTCCGGCTGGCTGGGGACGCGGTCCTACGCCCACTGTGCGAAGATCCGCGTTTATGACAAGAGCGGCCTCACTTACCAGGATCTGGACGGCACGCCGGGGCCGGGCGACGTGTCCGGGTACTTCAATTCCTTCAGTGTCGTGACCAGCACAGCATCGGTGGTAATGAAGGATGGTACTTCGGTGAATATGCCCAACATTTGTTACAAGAAGGGGTGGAACAACGATTGGCACAATGACTGGGACAGGGCAGGCAACAGGGCCCATTTTTGGGATGACGATTACGTGGGCCACATCCTGGACTGGGATTTTAACGCACACCCCAGCACTTGTTCGGGCAAAGTGACGAACATTGCGAAAGTGACAGCCAGTGGGGGTAGCGTAACGGTAACTGCGACTGACGATGCGACGGTGAAAATCGTCAAGTGACGGACGACGGCCGGAATTCACCCGCGCAGCGTCAAAGACCGGCGGCGCGGTAAAAAGCAATTCCTGCTATCAGTCCCTTGTTTCCGACGTGCCAGCATGGCACTCCCGGATCGGCCGAATCAGCCTTGCACTTGCCAGCGCGGCGCGCGGGCCTAAACTCCGCCGCCTGATGTTGGACCTGAGTTCGCTCAACCCGCAACAGCGCGCCGCCGTCGAGACCCTCCGCGGCCCGGTGCTCATCCTCGCCGGGGCCGGCACGGGCAAGACGCGGGTCATCACCACCCGGATCGCCCACCTGATCGCGCGCGGTGTACCACCGGGCCAGGTCCTGGGGGTCACGTTCACCAACAAGGCCGCCCGTGAAATGCAGGAGCGGGTGAATCAACTGATCCCCCGGCCGCCGGCCGCCAACGACCAGAAGCCGGAGCGGCCCACCATTTGCACCTTCCATTCGCTCTGCGTGCGCATCCTGCGCCAGCACATCGAGCGGCTCGGCTACAAACGTAATTTCGTCATTTACGACGAGTCCGAGCAACTCACCGCCGTCAAGAAGATCCTCCATCACATTTCCAGCCGCGCCGAGAAGCCGGACCCGGCCGCGGTGCTCGCCATGCTCAGCCGGTTCCGGAACGGCGGCGAGCGGGCCGCCGCGTTCGCCGACCCGAAGATTCGCGCCCTCGCCGAACACGTCCGTGGCGGGTACGAATCCGCGCTGAAGGCCTGCAACGCGGTGGATTTCGATGACCTGATCCTGCTGACCCTCCGGCTGTTTCGCGGATTCCCGGACGCGCTCGCGGCGTGCCGCGCACGCTACCGCCACGTGATGGTGGACGAATATCAGGACACCAACGCCGCCCAGTTCGAGCTGGTCCATGCCCTCACCCGGGAGCACCGCAACCTCTGCGTCGTGGGCGATGACGACCAGTCCATCTACGGCTGGCGCGGCGCCGAGATCGCCAACCTGCTCGACATGGAGAAGTTCTTCCCCGAGGTCAAGGTCATCAAACTCGAGCAGAACTACCGCTCCACCACGACGATCCTCAAGGCCGCCAACGCGGTCATCCAGCACAACGCCCGGCGCCGCGGCAAGTCCCTGTGGTCGCAACACGGCATCGGCGAAAAAATCACGCTGTTCGCCTTCGCGGATGACGACGAGGAGGCGCGGACGGTGGTCGAGGAAATCGAGTTCGACCGCGGGACGCGGCGCATCCGGTGGTCCGACCAGGCCATCCTCTTTCGCACGAACCAGCAGTCGCGCCCGCTCGAAACCGCGCTCCGGCAGGGCGGTGTGCGCTATCACGTGGTCGGCGGGCAGAGCTTCTTCGATCGCCGCGAGGTCCGCGACCTGCTCGCCTACCTCAAGGTGGGCCTGAATCCGCACGACGACATCAGCCTGCTGCGCATCGCCAACGTGCCGGCGCGCGGCCTGAGCGACGCCACGATGCAGCGGTTGCTCGGGGCCAGCCAGGAACGGCACAGCTCGGTCTTCGCTGCCATGAAGGATCCGCAGGTCCAGACGGCGTTCGTCGCTAAAACCCGCGTCAGCCTCGCGTCCTTCGTGGAAACGGTCGAGCAGGCCCGCGCCCGGCTGCAGCAGCCGGGAACCGTGAACGATCCCCAGGCCCTGCGCACCTGGGCCGACGGTTTGCTGACGGGGGTTGGCTATTTCGACGAGTTGCGACGCAGCGAAAAGGACCCGGAGGCGGCGGAAAACCGGGTGCGCAATTTGAAGGAGCTGATCGCGTCGCTCGACGGCGCCGGTGCGCCCGGCGCCACGCCGGTTGCGCGGCTGGAGCGGTTTCTCGAGGACATCACCCTCGACACGCAGCGTGAGGAGGAGGAGGAAAACCACGGGGACGTCGTCACGCTCATCACGATGCACAGTTGCAAGGGACTGGAGTTCCCGCATGTGTTCATCGTCGGCCTGGAGGAGGGGTTGCTGCCGCACGCACGCTCGAAAGTGGAGGGCACACTGGACGAGGAGCGGCGGCTGTTCTACGTGGCCATCACGCGGGCGATGCGCACGCTCAAGATCAGTCACTGTGCCGCGCGGCGAAAATACGGGCAGTTGACCCCATGCCATCCCTCGCGGTTCCTGCAGGAACTGCCCAAGGAGCTGGTCGAGTTGGCCGAGGAGCGCGAAGACCTGCCGATGACGCCGGAGCAGCGCAAGGAGTGGTTCGCGGCAATGCGCGCCACGTTCGAGTGAGGCTTCAGCCCTTGGCGGGCGGATCGGCCGGGCGGTCCACGCCGCCCAGACGCAGTTCCACCCGCAGGCCGCCGGGCTGGCGGTTGACCGCGCGCACGGTGCCCTGGCAGGCTTCAATGCAGGTCTTCACGATCGCCAGCCCCAACCCGACGCCGCCGGTTTCGCGGCTGCGCGAGGCCTCGACGCGGTAAAACGGATCAAAAAGCTTTTCGAGCGACGCTTCGGGCACTCCCGATCCCGAATCCACCACCGCCACGGTCACCCCCGCGGCGTCGGCGGTCGCCTCCACCGCGATCGGTCCGGCGGCGCCGGCGTGGTGCAAGGCGTTGCGCACCACGTTGCCCAACGCGCGCGCCAGCAGCTCCGGCTCCGCCAGCGCTTCCAGGTCCGGAGCAATGCTGATCTCGATCGGCCGCCCATCGCGGTTCTCCCGCGCGACCACGCGCCGGGCGAGCTCCGCCAGGTTGACCGGCCGCAGCGGAATCTGCCCCCGCCTCAGGCCGGCCTTCGAGAAGGAAAGCAGTTCGTTGACGAGCGTGGACATCTGCTGGACCTCCTCGCGCAGGTCGTCGAGATAAGGCTGTTCGGCGGCGGCCCGCTGTTCGAGGATGCCCAGCGCCATCTGCGTGCGGGCGATCGGCGAACACAGTTCGTGCGCCACGTCGCCGAGAAAACGCTTCTGGCCGGTGACGAACCCCGCCAGCCGGGCCGCCATGCGGTTGATGGCCTGCCCCAGCCGACCGAGCTCATCGGGCCGGCGATCCGCCACCTGGACGTCGAACTGACCCTCGGTGATTTGCTCCGCCGCCCGCGTCATTTGGGCGATCGAACGCGTCAGCCCCCGCACGAGCGGAATCCAAAGCAACATCGAAAACAACACCGCGACGAAGGCGAACACCAGCCAGGGCTGCGCATCGAAAAAGAGTCCACCGCCGCTCAGGGAGGTGGACACCGCCAACAGCACCACCGGCTCGAACCGACGCTCGTCCCGGCCAGGCCGGTCCTCCCGCGGGCCATCCGGCGGCGGCATGGCCGGCTCCATCGCCCGTTGCTCCCGAACTGGAAGCGCCAGGCGAACCCCCACCCAGAAGCGACTCGGACCCGTCGTGTGGAGCATGAATTTCGGATGCGGGCCGGGCGCTCCCGCCGCCGGCATGAACTGCCCCGGCGGCCCCCCCGGCCCCGGCATGGGCGGCCGCCGCTCCGCCCGCGGCGGCTGGTCCGGCGGACCACGGCGGACGACGAGCTTCTCGCGCACCGGCCCGGGGAGTTCGACCGCCGGACCGGCGATCTGCGTGCCATCCATGCGGAAGATCTGGAAGGCAACGTGGTAGGCCGCCGTAAACCGCCCCAGGATGCCGTCCCACTCGGTCCGCGGCGCCGGCCCCAGCTCGGCCGCCAGCAGGTCCGTGACCGCCTCGATCCGGTCGCCTGCCCGGCCCATGAGCAAGGAATCGAGCCCCAACCGGAACTGGACGGTGAAAAAGACGTAAAACACCAGACCCAGCAACAGCAAGTTCAGGAAGAACCAGGACAGGATCTGGGCATAGAGGGGAAAACGCAGGCGCATGGTTCAAGGCGTTTCAAGACGCGGGTCAATCAGCATGTAGCCGGCGGAACGCAACGTGCGGATGAACCGGGGTGACTTCGGATCGTCCCCGAGCTTCCGGCGCAAGCCGGAGATGTGCACGTCAATCGAGCGGTCGAAGACGTCGAAGTCGCGCGCGCGAATTTCCTCGACCAGGTGCTCGCGGGTTTTCACGCGCCCGCGCGCCCGCGCCAGGCTGGCCAGCAGGTCGAACTCGACCGGCGTGAGCGCCAGGGGCTGGTCGCCGAGCACGGCCGTGCGGGAGTCCAGTTGAACGCGCAAGGGGCCGACCACCAGTTCGCGCGCCGGTGCCGCGGTCGCTTCCGTCGCCCGCGTGCTGCGCCGCATCACCGCCCGCAACCGCGCCAACAGTTCCCGCGTCGAGAAGGTCTTGGGCAGATAATCGTCCGCGCCGATTTCCAGCCCGACGATGCGGTCCGCCTCTTCGCCGCGCGCCGTGAGCATGAGCACCGGCACGTCGGACTGCCGGCGGATTTGCTTCAACACCTCGAAGCCTTCCATCCCCGGCAGCATCAAATCGAGGATCAGCGCCTGCCACGGTTCCGCCAGCGCCCGCGCCACGCCATCGGGTCCGGTATGCACCGCAGCCACGTCGTAGCCCATCGGCCCCAGATAGTCCTGGATCAGCCGGCAAAGCTTGCGGTCGTCGTCAATCACCAGCAGGCGCGGCCGGGCGGTGGCGTCGGAAACGGCGGGCATGGACGGCGATGACGACATGATCGGCTTAGCGTTGCCGGGCGGGGCGCCACGGACGGCATCGGACCGGCTCCGGCCGTGAAAATCCCGCGCCAACAGTGCGAATCTTAGCGCGCCCACCGGCAAAAACGCGAACTTTTACACGCGCTTAACAATTTTCCCCCGTCGCGTACATACCCTCTTTACACAGGGGGAGTCTATTACTCATGAAGACAGATGAAAGCGATCATCCACAACCCGTCGGGCCGGAGGCAATCAAGCCAGCGGCTGCTCCTGAAGAAATCCGCATTCTTGCTGCCACTGGTGCTCGCCCTGTCGGCGTGGGTGCTCCAGGCCCAGGACGCCGGTGGTCCGCCGCCGGGAGAGGATGGACCACCGTCCGCCGGCGAAGGTCCGCAAGGCGGTCCCGGCGTGGGCGGCCCTGGCATGAATCCGCCGGGCGGCGAAGACGAGGCGGCCGGCGGGCCGGGCGGGGATCAACCCGCAGCGGCCGACGACACAGCCACGCAAACAAGTCGCGAAACTGCCAGTCTGGCACGCGGCCGTGCCCTCGCGGTCCGGCCCGTGTCCAATCCGACCGCCGTCGGGACGCTGACCCCGGAAGCCCGCCCGCTGACCGCCACCGCCACCGCCGCCCGCCCCTCCGCGCTATCTCGGCTCCTGGCCGTCCTCGATGCCAACCACGACGGCGTGATTGATGCCGAGGAAATCAAGAACGCGGTGGCCGCCCTGAAGAAGCTGGACCGCAATGGCGACGGCAAACTCACCCGCGAAGAGTATCTCGGCGCACCCTCGGCCGAAGGCGGAAACACTACCGGCGGACCGGATCGTTACGCAACGACCACTTCAGTGCCGCCGCTGGTGGCGGTGCTGGACGCCAACCACGACGGCGTGATTGATGCCGGGGAAATCAAGAACGCGGCGGCCGCCCTGAAGAAGCTGGACCGCAATGGCGACGGCAAACTGACCCGGGACGAATACGAGGCGGCCGTCGCCCCGACCGCTGGGTCACGCAATCCGACCGCGGCTGGAACCAGCAACCGCCAGCCAAGACCGACGGCCGTTACCAACTCATTCGCGGCTCACGCCGCCATCGCCCAATGAAAACGCGATGCCTGAATCTTCAACCTGCCGCCGGCGCGGCCCAACCTTGAACCCTACCATGCCAGTGCTATCCAAATTCTACGGCGTTGTGGTCGGCATGCTCTTCGTGCCCGTCCTCGGCGCGCATTTTCACGCCTTCTACGGCGACCATGAACTGATGGTTTCCATTCCCTCGCTCGCCATCATCCAGGGCGACGTGCCGGAACCGATCCGTCGCATGATCCTCGCCTGGGCGCGCCACCATCAAGCCGCCCTGCTCCGCGCCTGGGACCGGTGCGCCGACCATCTCAGCCCCGAGACGATCCCGCCGCTGGGCTGACACGACGCCGTTGAACCCATGCCACTCCGCCCAGCCATGAAGACGCCGATCCTCCTTCACCAAGCCACGGGTTTCGCCGGGGTGGCTGCGGCAAGCCGACCGCCCACCAGGAATATCCTCCGCTTTCCTCTGCTCCTTCGATCTTGCCACCGGCTGGTGGCGGGAGCGGATGAATCTATCGAAGAATCAAACCAAGAAAGGAAACATCCCATGAACAAAAACACCATTATCCTCGCCCTGGCGCTGGGTTTCGCTGGCAGCAGCGTCACCGCGCAGGAGTCGAGCACCAGAACTCCAACGGGCAACCGGCCGGCGCGCCAGGCAGCGCCGCGGCTCGAACAAGCGGCCCCCGGTGGACAGGGGCAGGAAGCCGAGGCCGATGAAGACCTCGGGCCGGCAACCCCACGCCGGGAGGCTTCGGCCAGTGATCGGCCGGAGCGGGAGCGGGCGCAGGCACGACCGGCAAACCGCCGGCCCCAGCCTGAGTCGGAGGCGGACATGCCCGGTCCCGCCCGCCGCTTTCAGGAGCGGCCGGATTTCGCCGCGGGCGACCGGGAGAACGGTTTCCGGCCGCCGGGTCGTGCAGAGCGCCGCGCCTCGCGGGGGCAAGCGGAGTTCGGACCGCCCTCTCATCATGCGGGATTCGCCGCCCGGTCGGAGTTCGGGCCGGATCAGCCTGACCTGCCGCCCAGCCCGCCGCCGGCTCGCCGGCACCACGCCACTGCCGAAGGTGTCTGCCCATTTTGCGGTCGTCCGTTGACCGGCCCGGCGATGGCCGGACTGGAACGCGATCCACTGCCGCGTGCTTTCGCGGGTCGTGAGGGTCCCCTGGAAATGGGCCGTCCGGAGTTCCGCCCGGGGGAAGGCGAATGGAATCCCGGTCCCATGGCGCGCAATGACCGCCGCCACCAGCCGGCGCCGCGGCATGACCACTTCGGTCCTGAACGCGGGAGGCCGCACGACCCAATGGCACGGCCGGAAGGCGGCGAGCGTAAAGGCCGTTGGGACATGCCTGCGCCAACGCACCGGCAGCAGGAAGAAGAAGGCGAAGAATAAACAACCGCCACCGGGACGCTCCACGTCCACGGCGGACGCGGAGCAACCGGTGGCTGGACCTCGACTCCCGCACCGTCTCTTCACGGGGACGGTGCGGTTCTGCTTTCAAGCGAGTTGCAGTCGCGGATCGCTCTGCAGCAGGGCCACCAGGTTCGGCCATTCGACCCCGCCGGTGGTCTTGAGTGTGTTCAGGTACAAGATCACGACCTCGCGCGGGTGCTGCGCCAGCGATTGCTCGATGGCCGCGGCCAGTTTGGCGTCCTCGACGGTGGCGGGAAACTCCTCGACCACACCCTGCTCGTGCGGGATGCCCAGGGCATCGAGAAACCCGGCGACCAGGCCGACCTGCGCCTTGAGCAGCCAGCCGCGCAGCAGACTGGCGGCGGCGTCCTCCATCCGCGGGCGGCTCAGCGCAGCGAGCATGTCCGTGTGCCGTTGGGCGCGCGGTTTCTTCTCGAAAAACGCGGGGCGAACGTGGTTGGCCTGGGCGACCGCGGCCAGGATGGCGCGGTAGAGCGGCTTGTCCGACGCGTAGGCCGATTCCAGGATCTCCTGTGCCAGCGCGGGCGACACGAAGCCAAACAATTCGTGGCATTTCAACATAATGGGTGCGTCCGGTCGGCGCCGACGCCGGCCGTTCCCCGCGCAGACCGCTCCATCAGCGTTCGCCCGGGAAATGGCCGGAGCCGGCTCCCGCCATCAACAACGTGACCGCCGCGATAACGTGTGCCCACGAGATTAGCAAGGCTTTTCTCTGCGCTGGCGCGCTTTAGGCGCGGCGCAACCGGGACCGGAGCGTCACCGGGTCTGCCGGACGCGGATCGTGTATTTTCGCGCCTGGTTGTTCATCGAAGTGAAGCTCACCGTTTCCTGGCCGTGCTCGGTCAGGATCAGCGTCTGCCAGGGGACGGTGTCGGTCGTGAAGCCTTGTTCGTCCTTGAACTCGCAGTTCACCTGGACCTCGATCCGGCGGTTTTCCCGATTGCGCACATTGGCGGCAATGCGAATGCGGCCATCGGGCAGCGTGGCCATCTGGAGTCCGGAGCACGTGACCGAGTGTTGCGCCCCGGGGTCCATCAGCACGAAGTTGGCCTGGTTCTCCAGATCGTGGCCGGTCGTGTTGACGGGCGCATAGGCGGCCTCATGGGCACAACCGGCGGCGAACAGGACGGCGAACAACAGAAGCGAGAGCGGCGTTTTCATTGGGTTTGCGGGGTGGTGGATTGGTCACTGACGTAGATAACCTTGTCCTTGCCATCCGCGCCGACCGTGAACGTGATCGTTTTGGTCAGGCCCGGTATCGGCATGCGGTTGGTGTCGAGGAATTCGACCGTGGCCGTGTGCTGGCCAGGCGGCAGTTGCAGGGAGGCGAAACTCAAGTAAAGCGGCAGGTTGTCCCAGCAGCGGACGTCCGCCGCGGGCGTGGTGGCCGCGGAAACGATCTTCGCGATCAGGCCGGCGGCGGCAATCCCCAGCCCGACCTCCTGGGTGGTGCGATCCTCGCTGACCGCCGCGGTGGCCAGGCCGCCGACCAGCGCCGCGTTGCCCGCCGTGTCGGTGGCGGACTTGAACACCGCCTTGTTTCCGAGGATGTGGTCCATCACGCGGCCACCGCGTGTGCTGGCCTGGAAATTCAAATCATCATAAGGGCCGACGTGCGCCGTCTGCTGCCCGACCCGGACCATCGCCTCGCGGGCGGGGGACATCCCCATGCGGAATCGCAATTCCTCCTGATACCGGCCGGTGGCAAATTTGGTCGGGCCGGCGCCGAACTCGATGAAAAACAGCACGTTGTCCTTCGGGTTCGCCTCCGGCGGCAGCGCGAGCTTCGCGTCGGCCCGGGCGCGTTTGAAGGCATCGCTGCCGTCGCTGCCCAGCTTGGCCGTGGCCAGTCCATCGAGGTAATCCAAGAGCACGTAATCGCTGGCATAAGTGTGATCCTCCGCGTCGCCGTCCTCGAAGGCGGCACTGCGGAAGCAGGCGCGGGCGATGTCAGGCTCGCCGTCCCTCCAGTAGAGGATGCCGCGATAATAATAGGCCATCACGCGCTCGTAAGGCTCGCCGAGGAACGTCTTCTTCGAATAGCTGCGCGCCTGGCGGGATTCCTTGTCGGCGCTGAAGATGCCGCCCAGACGGGCCAACGCCTCGTCGAGAGTTGCCCGGGCTTCCGCAAACCGCCCGTGGCGCATGGCAGCGGCGGCCAGCCGGTACTGCCATAACACCCGGTCACGCGGCGGTCCGTTCTGGATCGCGTTGGGCGCATCTACCAGCGGATCGCCGGTGAGGTAGAGCGGCACCGGCGACGTGGCGCAACCACTCGCAATCAACAGCGCGCCCGTCAGAGCCCACAAACGTTTCATAAGCATGCTCGCTACTCCCCATCGCTCAGCGGTACACGACATCTTCCAAGCCCTGGCGTTTGATTTCGTGGTCGCCCGCCCAGACCACCTCGCTGGTCCGCGCATCAATCAACTGGAGCCACAAAGCCCGCTCGCGGCACGCCCCAACCAACACTGGACACTGCCAAACACCGTCCGGTTGGACGTCCCGTGTCCCCCCGAATTCAACGAGAATAGCACCGCCCCTGGCAGTGGCAACCCGGAACGCAGCCTCGCTCGTCGATCCGCAGAGTTCTCATCGCGTTGCAGCAGGAAGACGGCCGGAGCCTCCAGCGCGACGGCCCGGCCGCGAGTTTCCTTCAAGCAGTTATAAACGTGTCAGCCTGTGGATTTGTTCCACGCCACCTAAACGCACGGCGAAAGCCCAAACTCTCTGCTTCGGCAACCGTTTCGACGTAACACTCGTCTTTGTACTCGATAAGCGTGCGGTCGTATTGCTGGTCAAATGGTAAGTGGTAAATCTTCGTGCCGTCACGCAAGGACACATTGCATTTAATGGTTGGATACTTCGCCAACGGAAATGTATCAATTAGTGTTACACCCAAAACATAGGCAAATTCTTTGGCAGTTGGTGACGCAGCGCACGAAATGTAAAGCCACGGCTTCACGCTGGCGATTCCGAAAAGATCACCAGCTTTCTCAAGCATCTTATTGTAAGCAGTCGCCGTTCCATATATCTGACAAACATGTTTTTCGTGCATGGTTTTTTGGGCGCTCCAATGTTTGCACTGAACGATGCGAACCTCATTGCTTTTACGACAAATTAAATCTCGCCCCAGATCTTCATAACCCAATTCGATGCCGTGATATTCAACTTTGAAGCCATCGCGCTCATGGATGTAGCCGATGTATCGTTCGTAATCTCGCCCAAGCTGCCATGGGCTTTTTTTCGACTGCCAATATCGGTCTAATGCCCGTTGGGATTTTTCTGCCCGTGAGAGTTTCGGGGAATTGTATTCAGCATCAGAAAGCCATTCAGCGACCGGGTCTTCGTTCTCTTCTGACTTTGGCCGATTGACTTGGCGAATTAGTTCATCCAAATCTTCGCCCTTGAAATCAATGAGCCACGGGAAAAGGTTTTCGTAGTAACGGTGTAGCTCGCGCAGGATTCTATTTTCTCGCCGAAGATCGGCCTTATCAGAAGACATCGCCCTGATTTCTTCGGCTGCGCGCTTTGCTGGGTGCTTTTTATTCTCAAGTTCGTTGGCGAGTTTTAACTCAAATAATTTCAGATAGTCACTGTATGCAGTTGCCAGCCATGGAAAGCCAAGAGCTTTTTCTTTGCTGATTGTCTCCAAGGCAATTTTCGATTCGATTTTTAGTTCTTCAAATCTTGCCTGTTCACTGGCGAGAATTGTTTCCCGTCTTTGTGTTTCCTTTTCCAGTCGTTCAATTCGTTCCTTCTCCTTGATGTCTAGCGGGATGTTTTTAATTCGGTCAATCGCCCAAATAATTGCGCAAAGTGTGTAAAAGCCGCCGATGAGATACAAAAGCCACATGAAAAATGTTCATTTATCCCGCTTTAACAGAAATTCCGCCAATGCCTCCAGCGCGACCGCCCGGCCGCGGAACGGGCGCAGTGCCGCGAACGCCCGGTCCGTGAGTTTCGTCGCAATCCGTCGCGAGGCCTCCAGACCCACGATCGCCGGGTACGTCGCCTTGTGCGCCGCCGTGTCTTTGCCGGCGGTCTTGCCAAGCTGGGCGCTGCTTTGCGTCACGTCCAGAATGTCGTCAATCACCTGGAAGGCGAGGCCGACCTGGTAACCGAAATCGCCGAGGGCCCGAAGCTGGACCGGGGTCGCGTTCGCGCTCATGCCGCCCAACCGGACGGCGCACCGCAGCAACGCGGAAGTTTTCCGCTCGTGGATGTAGCGCAATTGGGCCACGGACACCGTCTTGCCCTCGGCCTCAAGGTCCGCCACCTGGCCGCCGACAAGCTGGAGCGAACCCGCGGCTTCGGCAAGTTCGCGGACCACCTGGGCCGGCGTGTAGCGCGCCCCGGTGCGGCCCGGTGCGGCGATTTCAAACGCCTGCGTCAGCAGGGCGTCCCCAGCCAGAATGGCAATCCCCTCGCCAAAGACCTTGTGGTTCGTCGGCTTGCCGCGACGGAAATCGTCGTTGTCCATGGCCGGCAGATCGTCATGGATGAGCGAGTAGGTGTGGATGCACTCGACGGCGCCGGCCAGCGGCAGGGCCGCCGCCCAACCGCCTCCGCACGCCTCCGCGGCGGCCAGGCAGAGCGCCGGTCGCATCCGCTTGCCCCCGGCGAACAGCGAGTAACGCATCGCCTTGTGCAACGTCGCCGGTCGGTCGGTCGCTTTGGGCAGCAGGCGGTCCAGCGCCCGGTTCACGGCCTCGGTCGTGCGGGCGAGATAGGCGGTCAGGTCGAAGCGGGCGGCGTGGTCCGCGGCCCGCGGGGCAACAGCGACGGACATGGCGCCATGATGAAAAGAGAACCGCCTCCGGTGCAAGCTTGGAGAATCGCGGGTCGTGTCCTGATTAGCTTTGTCCCGGAGCGCGGCGGTGCGCGAAGCGTCAGCCGCAGCGGGCAGAAAACGCTGCGGCTGGTCTCCGACACAGCCGCGCTCCGTCCCAATCAGAACACTATCGAATCGTCGGGAGTTCCCGCATTCTCGTTCCCGGTGCGGCGCGATCAGTGTTCATTTCGGTTGGAGTTCCGCCTTTAGACGGCCATGACCGGCTGAAGCCGGAACGCCAAACTCCGTTCGATGGTGGAAATCAGGACATTGCCGAATCATGACGCGGCGCGTGCCGGGGCGTACGCCTGATTTCCTCGTGGTACTGAAAACGCTTGAAGTTTTTGCAGAACGTACCTATAATGTTAGGTACATCTATGAACACGATCACACCCACCGACCTTCTGGCCCAAATCGCCCGCATCCAATTCATGGAGCGGGGCAAGCTCTCGGCCTACCACTTCAAGAACCGTTCG
>Ga0116116_1001901_pt1 | contig 14184 bp, 10 predicted proteins | sample June2015DPH_10_1_FD_89722 | JGI IMG/M metagenome (GOLD analysis project Ga0116116, IMG submission 89722) | Peatland microbial communities from SPRUCE experiment site at the Marcell Experimental Forest, Minnesota, USA - June2015DPH_10_150 | ecosystem: Environmental > Terrestrial > Soil > Wetlands... | reverse complement strand
ATCTGTGCGTCTGCAAGACAAACAAAAAGGTGAAACTCTATTGATTCAAGAGACAAGAGCTTCCTAAAATACTCAAGATCGAAGAAATAATTTTTGGAAGCATCGACACGCCCCATGGTTTCGATGTATATTTCCGCAAATTTCTCAATACTATTCCTTGTTTCGTCCCTCATGCAAACGAAACCTGCACGTCGGAGCTTCTTGAGGTCGTACCTATGGCCCTTCCTGTATTGCGCCTCCTGATCCCCGCTTTGTAAAGACAAATCAATCGAAACTGTCGGACCAATTGGCATGATTGTCCCAATTCCCTCAAGAAGTGAGGACTGAGATATGAGTGGATGTAGGCGCGAAAATACACTGCAAACCCCCAGTCCCACCAAATACTCTTGAAGTGCCTTGTGGAAGCCATTGACCACACGCGATGGAACATTCGCACATGACGCAATGGGCCCAACGTAGCCATAGACCGATGTCACATCCATCGCATCAAAGTCCGCTAGCCCGCTTTCCTTTGCCACAGGGTTAACGAGAACAGGAAGTGCAATCAGTTTATCGCCTTCTTCATACACAATAAGAGAAGCAGAGCCTTCTCCCTGTTCTTCAGCAAGCCTGTGATATGAAGATAAGTGATAGAAGTCGTAGTCGCAGCATCCAGTCACGACCGTGTCCCATCGTTCCCCGGCCGACACAGGAATGGCATAGATAGACATCAGAATCTCTTTCTTTTGAGCAAAGTCAGCTTAATTCGCGTCATCCCAAGGGCGGTGACGAAACCGAAATCTACCACCAGAGCTTCGGCTGAACCCGCTAATGAAAGAGTGAAAGCTCCCCAGGCTAAAGCCCAGGGCTTCATCATTGTGGCATAATTCGCCTTTGGCTTTCCCTTTTGCTGCCTGATGCCCTTCTTCACGACCTGCTCATCCGCCTTCCCTACCGTCTCGGCAGGATCCTTTTAATAACCAAATAGACAACCGAAATCGTCGAGTTTTTTCTCTGTCGCGCTCAGCAAAACCATGGACGTTATGGCATGCTTTCCATGACTATTGCGGAAACCCGTTCCATTTCGTTCTTGTTGTACCTGCCATCGCAATGAAGGGACAAGATTCGCCTGCTAGGAGAAACGCTATCTGATGGAATCGCAATTCTGGACGCCTCAAGTAGCCATAGGACGACGGGAAAGACATCTCGTTCTATAGGCCTTTATCGCAGCTGATCTCGCAGAACACTGTCATAGCAGATCATGACTACCGAGAATGGGAATGAACCCCATTACGAGGATGCAATAGGCTTTGGCCTCACGCACCTCCTAGCTTCCTCGCAAGCAGCTAGAAGTTCGAGCGTCTCCGCGCGTGCTGATGAGGCGCAAACGGCCGACGGAACGCCCAATCGCGCAGTGCCAGGTTGTCGATTCGACTCACTGTTTACCTCGTAGCCGACCCATCGGCGCAGCAAAGCGGCTTTGTCATGTACAGCGCCTCCTCAACCGACTCGGCACTAGATTGCTCCGGCAATGGCTGCATCGACGTAACGAGAACCCACTTGCGCGTCCCCGGGAGAGCTCTTACGGAAGCACATGCCACCGGCATTGCGGATGGACCCCTCGGATCGAGAATGTTGCAGACGACTCCATCAATCAAGCCAAGGCGCACCGGGTCGCCGCGGAAATAAGCATCCACACTGGAGAAGCCTCGTGCTGCCTCTGCTGCGAGTGCCTCGCGGAGGTCGCCCTCGGCCATCACCAGAGCTCCCGCCGTTTTGTCGCCGAGGGTCGCGGCAGAGAACCGAAGGTGGTAGCGGGTGCCTTTCACCGCGTAACCGTGTCGCGCGTACCATGCGCGCGCGACCGCGTTACTCGCGAACACGTCGAGTCCCACGCTTGCGCACCCAATCGAACCCGCCGTGGCTTCGAAGTGATCTATCAAGGCGCGCCCAGCACCTCGCGATCGTTTCCGGGGGTCGGTCGCGACATAGCTCAGAAACAGCTCGCCGCCGCGCCGAACGGCGGAGTAAAAGCCGGCCAGGGCGGCCCCACACCGCATCACGAAGAATCTCGGCGCACCCGCTCTGATTCCATCCGTGATTTGATCCCTTACATACCCTACGGTCTTGGAGGACTGATAAATCGTGAACTTGAGGTAAGAATCCACGAAGGCAGAGACGATCAGCCTGTAGATTTCACCCTCATCTCCAGGCACGGCGGGAACGACATTTCGGGCTGTAAAGCCCGACTGTGCCCCTCCTACGATCATGGCGTCGGCTCCCCTGGCAACCCGGCCGTGACGACGCCGTTCCTCATCGAAGTCGAGCATTGTCGCGCCGGGGTCAACCCGCACCCCACCCTGCCGCAAAACCCTCAACAGGGTTAGCAGGAGAATCCGGAGATCTAGCAAAAGCGAGTATCTTTGTACATACTCAACATCCTTTGCGATGCGCAAGTCCCACGAGAGGTCATTGCGCCCCTGAACCTGGGAAAGACCCGTGACCCCAGGCCGAACGAGGAAGCGGGCTCGCTCTTCGCCAATGAAATAAGGGTAGTAGCGTTCCAGCAGAGGGCGCGGACCGACGAGACTCATATTGCCCTTGAGAACATTGATGAGCTCGGGGAGTTCGTCTAGGCTCGTCTTTCGGAGAAACCTGCCTAACGGCGTCAATCTTTGGCTGTCAGGGAGAAGTTCACCTCTGGGGCCGCAAGCGTCATTCATAGTACGGAATCGGTAAAGAGTGAATGGAACCCCCCGAAGTCCAGGGCGCTTCTGGCGGAATATCACAGGCCTTCCAATAGCCAATCGCACCAAACCTCCAAGGCTTAGAAGTAGTGGGAAGAAAACAACCAGGCATAATGTAGATAGAACTAGATCAAGCGGTCGCTTCAGATAACGTGCGTAGATTATTCCGGACTCCGTTTCAGATATGTGTTTTCGCAACTGAACGGAACAACGCCTCAAAGTGGCTCACCCCAATGGATAAGGCTAGATTCTCTTTGTAAAATTGCTTTCCTCGCTGTCCCATTTTTTCCCGTTCCTCGACGGACTTATGCGCCAAAGATAGGACGACTTCCGCCAGTTTTTCTGGCACACACGGATCGCAGCCCAAACCGGCGTTGGCGCGTTGAACCAATTCCGCCCCATCTCCCCGGAGTGCGGCAATGATGGGTCGCCCGGCGGCCAAGTACGCCTGTATTTTCGATGGCACGGTGATCTCAAAGAGTGGGTCGTCTTTTATATGCACAAGGAGAGCGTCCGCTAGGGCCAATATGCTAGAAATCTCAGAAAAAGACCGTCTGGGAAGAAATTTGACGTTTTGGAGTCTCCGCTCCCGAGCGCTCTTCGAAAGCCGGGCCACCTCAATACCGCCCCCTACGAACACGAATTGCACATCGGGGTTTCGGTCACTTAAAAGCATCGCGGCGTCCAGGACCACGTCGAGCGCTTGAACCGCACCCATTGTCCCAGCAAAGACCACATTGAAGCAATCGTCCATACCGAGCTGCTTCGCAAGCGCCTTGTCGCGCGGCACCTCGCGGATATTCTGCTCGTCGCACCAGTTATAAATGACTTCGATTTTGCTTTCGGGCACTCGGCGCTCTTTAAGGCGTCGTTTAAAGCCCGGCGATAACACGATTATCTTCGCAGCCAAGGCATAGGTTATCCGGCACATCAATCCAGTCAACCAAAGGATGGGCCGGGACCGAACCATCCCCGTTGCCGCTAGTGTGTCAGGCCAGAGGTCCTGGATATCGTAAACGATGGGCATCCCACGCAAGATTTTGAGCACTGCGGCAGGTAAGGCCACGGTAGCTGGGGAGTAGTAGACATAAACTACATCCGCCCGTTTTGCAAGAAGAGGCCCAAAGAGGGAGGCCGAAATAGCGAAAGAGATGTAGTTCAGAATCCTGCGGACCACGGAATTATCATGGCTAGGGTAAAGCATCACACGAATAACAGAAATCCCGTCTAAATCTTCGCGCTGGAACGGTCGCATTTTGTACCCGGGATAGAGTCTTCCCTCCGGATAATTGGGGAAACCCGTGAGTACTTCGACCTCATGGCCCCTAGCAGCAAGAGCCTTTGCAAAGATCATACCCTTGAAGGTCGGCTCTGGGTCGAACCATTGGCTGAGTATTAGTATGCGCATCCTCTTGCCTAATCAAACCAATTAAGGTCGGTGCCATACGACACGCTTTATGAAGTCAGTATAGCTTATCAGGATTCGCACTATCTTTTCGGACACGTTGGGAATCTCATAGTCGCTCAACATCCGAAGTAGCCGATTTTCCCCACGGGGCTGGGTTCCTAGGATTTTAAGTCCTTGCTGTACTCTCTCCCAGCTCAAACCCGTCATCATCACGGCCCCTTCTTCCATCCCCTCGGGCCTTTCGTGGGCTTCCCTGATATTGAGAGCGGGGAAATTAAGAATTGAAGATTCCTCGGTAATGGTTCCGCTGTCGGATAAAACCCCTCGAGCATTCAGCTCCAATTTGACATAATCCGTCAGGCAGAAAGGCTTATGCAATTTCACGCGGGCGTTAAGCTTGGCCCCCATTTCTTCAAGACGCTTACGGGTCCGCGGATGCGTCGTTACGATCACACGTAGCTTATATTCTCTAATAATCCTAGAGAGGACGTTGACAAGCTGGCCAAGGTTGACTTTCGAATCAACATTCTCTTCTCGGTGGCAACTGACAAGAAAATATTCTTCCGATTTTAACCCGAGCCGCTCCAGAACCTGAGAGACGTCAATTTTCGGCTTGTAGTAATGCAACACCTCGTACATCGGGCTTCCGGTCTTGATGATCCGGTCGGGCGCAATCCCCTCGCGTAGGAGATACTCTCGCGAAATAGAGCTGTAAGGCATGTTGATATCAGAAATATGGTCAACGATGCGCCGGTTGATCTCCTCGGGCACCCGCTCATCAAAGCAGCGGTTTCCCGCCTCCATATGGAAAACGGGAATTTTCTTTCTCTTGGCCGGAAAGGCCGCCAGGCAGCTGTTTGTGTCGCCCAGGACTAGGAGGGCATCGGGCCTGGCCTCTTCGAGCACCTCGTCCATCCGGGCGATGATCCGTCCAATCGTCTCGCACGCCGACTTCCCGGCCGCATCCAGGAAATGGTCCGGCTTGCGGATCTCCAGGTCCTCGAAAAAAACCTGGTTCAGCTCGTAGTCATGGTTCTGGCCGGTGTGAACCAGAATCTGGTCGCAATTCCGGTCTAGCGCGGCGATGACCCGCGAAAGGCGGATTATCTCCGGCCGCGTCCCAACAACAGTCATTACTTTAAGCTTTTTCATTCAGCACCTTTGCGGCATAAGTATCAGGCCGGACGGAGTCGAAGACCTCGCTCGACCAGAAGAGAACGATCATCTCCGCGGAACCTACGTTCTCGATCGAATGGGTCCAACCCGGCGGGATATCCACGACCCGCATCTCGCGCCCCACGACCGGATACTCGACCGTCTCACCCGTAGCCATGTGGCGGAACCGGATGACCGCCTCCCCTTCCAGAACGACGAACTTCTCGACCTTAAAGTCGTGGTAATGGTTCCCCCGGGTTACCCCTGGATAGGTCCGAGAGACGAAGATCTGGCCGTGGCCGTCGAGCTTCAGGAATTCGGCCAGGATGCCTCGGGCATCTTCCTTCTGCGGTAATTCGTAGTCAAATTCGTCCTCTGGCAAGTAAGAGATGTACGTGCCGAGGAGTCGGCGGTCGAAGCGAGTGGACAGGTTCGGCTGGGCCAGGGTCTCACGGCTCGTCCGGAACTGCAAGAGCTTGTCGGCGAGGGCACCCAGGGTCACTTGATAAACAGGCTCGACGAGCGCGAAGGCCGCCCCCTGAAAGCCGCCCTCTTCGTTCAGCAAAGCTATGAAAGCGGACACGACGTCGTCCACATGGATGATCTCGATCTCCCGAGCCCGATCCGAGATCTGGACGGGCAGGTTGTGGGCGACGTTGTAGCAGAACGTGGCCACGACGGAGTTATAGTTCGGCCGACACCACTTCCCAAAGACCCCCGGGAGACGGAACATTCGGACCGGCGCCCCTGTCCGTTTCGCATATTCCAGGAGCGTATCCTCGGCCCGCTTCTTCGAGCGACCATAGGGATTGTCGAGGAGGGTCTGCGTAGACGAAGAGAGGACAATCAACGGCCGTCGGCCCCGTCGTTCGAGGCCCTCGAGGACCGGGGCCAGCGAACCGACGTTGCCTTCTTCGAACTCGGTCTCCTTCTCGGGACGATTGACCCCGGCCAGATGGAAGACGACCTCGCAGACATCGAGCGCCCGGTCGAGTGTCGCTTTCGGCGAATCGACGTCCACGCCTATTACTTCGATCCCGGGCCTTCGGCTCAAGGCCAGGACGAGATTTTTACCGATAAATCCCGCCGCGCCCGTCACCAACACGCGCTTCATCGTGTTCACCCTTCGAGCTCTCTCCTAACGAGGTCGAGCTTCAGGAGAAGTTCGGCCATCTCGTCAACGTCGAGCCGACGCGTGTTATGGGAGTTATAGTCGTGCTCCTTCGACACACGCTCCTCGCCTTCGGTGAAGTAAATATTATAGTTCAAATCCCGGGTGTCCGCCGGGATGCGGTAGTATCCTCCCAAGTCTTCGGCGCGGGCAAATTCCTCCCGAGTCAGGAGTGTCTCGTAGAGCTTTTCGCCGTGCCGTGTCCCGATGACCCGGATGGGATTGTCGGCCTTGAAGATCTTCTTCAGCGCCTCGGCCAGCGTTCCGATGGTGGCCGCCGGCGCCTTCTGGACGAAAATATCCCCCGGCCGGGCATTCTCAAAGGCATACAGGACAAGGTCCACGGCGTCGTCGATCGTCATCATGAACCGAGTCATTTCGCGGTCAGTAACGGTCATCGGCTTCCCTTGTTTGATCTGTTCGATGAATAACGGGATGACGGATCCCCGAGACGCCATGACATTGCCATACCGGGTGCCGCACAGAATGGTTCCCCGGTTCCCAAGGACCCGGGCTTTGGCCACCATCAACTTTTCCATCATCGCTTTGGAAATCCCCATGGCATTGATCGGATAGACGGCTTTGTCAGTGGAAAGAACGATGACGTTTTTGACTCCGGAGGCCGCTGCGGCGTTCATTACATTCTCAGCGCCAATCGCATTTGTTCGCAAGGCTTCGAGTGGATAGAACTCGCAGGACGGGACCTGCTTGAGGGCCGCCGCGTGGAATACCAAATCGATACCCTCCATCGCGGGAGCCACGCTGTCATATGACCTCACATCGCCGATGTAAAACTTTATTCTGGGATCATTATATTGCAGCCTCATGTCTTCTTGTTTTTTTTCGTCTCTGGAAAAAATTCTAATTTCCGCGACCTGCTCTGAAATGAATCTTTGGAGCACCGCATTTCCGAAAGTTCCCGTTCCACCTGTAATGAGTAATGTCTTGTCGTTTAACATTTTGATCCTATTTTTGGCTTCATCTGATGAGCCTCACCCCAAAACTAGTCCAGCCAAAAGTGTAGTTTTTTGGCTTTTAAACTGTTCGGCGAACTGCCGTGGCGTCAACTCTCCAAGTGAGCTATGAGGCCGAAACATATTATACTCCTCTCGCCACTTCTCGATCTTTTCCCGAGCGTCCTCAAGGGACAAGAACCAATTGACGTTAAGGCATTCATCCCGAAACGATCCGTTGAACGACTCGATCATGGCATTATCCATCGGTTTTCCCGTCCTGGAAAAGTCCATGACGAGCTAAAATCGGCGATAATACTCAGAAATTATTCAATGGCACGAATTTCGAAAATAGACTTGAAAATCCTATAAAAATAAATTCCTGCTTTGCTCCATAGAATCTTTATCGTTAACGATTCTTTCAGCATATTCAAATGCGCTGCGAGACAATTCATCGTATTCTTCCTGCCCCATTTGAACGCACTTACTAATAATTGCTATAAATTGCCCTTTATCCGCAAGTGAAATATCCCATCCTGCTTTTTTTTCTTCTAAGCCAAGCCAGGGCGTTGTGTCGCTTATGATGACAGGGCAACCGACAGATAAACTTTCAAAAATTACATGTCCATAGTTTTCGTGCAAAGTCGGCAATATCATAAAATGGTACTGTTTGAATATAGAGTTTATTTGCTGCGGATTTACTATTCCCTGATAAGAGAATTTTATGTTTTCAGGAAGTTCTCTGGCTTTTTCAAGGCAATATTTCCAATATTGAGCATCTTCGATAGGACCATAAACATGAAGTATAATACTCCCACTTATATTTAACAAATAATCTAAAACGGCAGATAAGTTCTTCTTTTTAGAGATGCGCGATAAAAAAACAAGCGATAAAGAATTGGGTTCTTTTTTTCTCTCAGCGTATGAAATGACCTCTTTTTTAGGCAGGTTGGTGGCAACAGTAATTTTAGCTGAAGCGCCAAAAAACTTTTTTATTTCCTTTCTCTCAAGATCACTTGTCGCGTGCCAACCAATTTTGCTAAACAGTCCGACAATTCTTGATAGATAAATAAATAAATATTTTTTCACAGGTCTTATGGAAAGCGCGCCTTCGCCAAGCACTCCTCTTGTCGCCAAAACAACCTGCTGTAATCTTCTATATAATTTCAATACAATGAGAGGAAATATTGTAAAATAAAGAGAAAATAAACTATTCAGATACACAACATCGTATTCTTCTGTAAGTAAAATTCTTTTAATGTTTTTAAACGAAAGAAATGTGTCGGAAAAATAAAAAACCCTTGCTCCTGATGGATGTATAATCCATTCGTTACTGATAATTTTATCATAGGGTACTGAATCTCCAATATCTTTATTCCTCGTGACGACTAAAAACTCGAAATCATCTTTCAAATGTTCTATCAGGTTCGCACAGGACTGAATGGGCCCTCCTGCACGATAGCCGGGCAAAAACCAGTCAATAAAAACAAGTATTTTCTTTTTCTTCACTTTCGTTTTATTTATTAACGATTGCTTGCCCATTTGAAAAAGTTTTTCATCAGGCATAGAAATAATTTTAAGGTTGGAGGCATCAATGCCGAGGCGCAAGAAACGGCTATTTTCTATTATGGTGTGCAAGTACACAAATTGCTTCAGATCCAACAATAGAGGATATATTCCGCATTATCCTCTCAAGCCAGTAATTTCCCAATGCAAAGATCCTATCGCCAAAGGGAAATCCAAAGCAATATCTCCTAATATCCTTAACCATCAAACCGGATTCGACACAGGATCTTTGCAAATCAGAAATCGTGTAATACGAAATACTGTAACCATACCGCTTCAGATATCTCCTACTTGTGAAGAGCCGAACGATCTCGACTCCTAAGTGGTCCGCTGCTGTAATCTGCAATAGAATGATTCCATTGGATGACAGCATGCTCTTGAGATGGCAAAGTAATGAACTTAGGTTCCCGCTATGGGCCACGAGACCCAAACACAAGATGACATCGAAACGCCGATTGCTGTCTGGCTGAAACTTGAATATGTCGGTTTGGTTGAATTCAATCGAGCAGCCTAGAGAGGCCGCATTCAGCAAGCCTTCAGAATACTTAAGCATTTCACCAGAAATATCAACAAGAGTCGCATTCGTAAATTTACCGGTCTTCAAGACGTTAAGAGTTATCTCCCCGGTTCCGCACGCGCAGTCGAGCAGACTGCCGCAAGCATTCTTAGCTAACGCCTTCGCCAGCTCTGCTCTCTTAAGGAACTGATAGTTCCTGCCTGATTTACAAGTTGAGAAGTTTTGCCTGTACCTCGCGGATACGTTATCAAAAAATGTTTGTACCGGGTTTTTCAAGGGATAATAATTTCCTTTTGCGCTTTGCTGGCTGGATGAGCGTTCGTGCACCGCTTTTCCCCTCCAACCATCGCGAGTGAATATAGATCGCGGCGCAAGGGGATGTCAAGTTGATTCTGGTCTCTGGAGCTTGAGGCCAATATCCCAAAGAACTGTGCGGCCGGCATTGGTTCTCTCCGCCAGTTTTCTATCACCACCAGGGCCTTCAACTCTCCCAGGTTTTTTCTCATTATGCCTGGACCGATTTGCGTGGCAGGGCACGTGAGTCCCTACCTGACACATCGATTCCTGTGGAGCAGCCGTAGAAGGTATAACTTGTATCTCTTGTCGGCATCTAACTGGATATCGATTCGGTAAAGGAGCGGGGCGCTGACCTTGGGGTGGCTGGTTCTATTCGGGCTTATTGCGTGGGCTTGTTAATCTTTATGAACTCAATTTTATATTTTCGAATTTTTTGTGCACCACCGTAGAGGATGTTAGAACTTCTTATGAGAATCTTCCCAAGGAAGAAATTTCTTCATTATCATTCTAGCTCTTAATGGTTTTAAAACTGACCTAAACCCGCGGTCCAGTTTTTGGGAGGCAGCTCATTTCGGAATGGGATAATCTATCGACAGCGTGAATTCTACCTTAGCAAAAGACACTCATATGCGTTCAATGCCTGTTCGAAAGCATACTTTCGTTCAACCACATCATGGAGTTCTTGCGGAGAATACGTGGGTAAACGGTTTTGCAAAAAAGCAACGAGTAGATCAGCAATCCCAGCGGGCGTGGCATCTCTGGCAATCCACTCTGATTTAAATTTCTGCATTACCTCTGGCAACGCCCCTACGGGTGTCACCAGCGTCGTCCGTCCACACGCCATTGCTTCTAAAACAATAAGGCCAAAGCACTCTAGTTGCGCCGTCGGAACAATCGACGCATCACATGAGCCGTATGCTAGGGGAAGCTGAACGGCTGGGACAAAGCCCATGAAAGTCACATTGTCTTGTAGCATTAATGCATCACGCAACTTTGTTAGATTTGCTCTCAACGAACCGTCGCCACCTATAACCGTGTGCGGATTGAATCCTAGCTTTTTAACTATACCCAAAGCATGCAGTAAATTATCCAAACCCATGCGTGGCTCTAGCCGCCTAAGCACAAAGAACACCGGAACATCGGTGGGCCATCCCAACCGCCGCTTCACTGCCTCAACTTGATTCTGAGGAAATGGATGGAATCTTTCAGGGTCCACCCAACCGGGAATCACGTTAATTTTTTGAGCAATGGCATCTCCATAGTGGCGCGCGATGAGACCAACAGTATAGCTTGATTCTGCCGCAAGCCCTGACGATTGTTGCAAGAGCGATCGCTCGAGTTGCCGAATGATGGGCAGTCCAAACAAAGATTTAAATTTGCCTATAAATCCTTGCGCGCCCCAAGTAATACGCAACTCATCTATCGCAGGCGAATGAATCGTATAACAACAGCGGGACTGATTTTTAAACAGATCAAGAACAGCAATATACTGCAAGAGGCTATGACCGTGGACAACCTCTGGCGGATCCGCCAAATACTTAGTCACCAAGTTTTTGACCGCACGAATATGGTCCTTATGCCGCCGTAGACCTAGCCGATCCAATCTCGGCAACTGGTAGCGCAGAATAGTTATCCCATCTTCCACTTCACGTTCGAGGCCACGACCAAACAAATCCTCGCAAACAACGGTCACCTGATGCCCACGGCGCGCCATCCCGGTTGCCAGATCGTACGCCAAACGCCCAATGCCGCCACCACGCTCGGCATCGAAGCCCATTGTGGCTACCAGAATTCTAAGCATCTAATATAGTCCCTATGGTTTTGAAAAACGTGCGCGACAAAGATGGTTGCGGTCTAGATTCCCCTACTTATGGGGTGAGTAACCAACGCCACGCGAAACCTTGATGAGTCAACTCATCCAGGAATAACCTTTGTTTTTTGAAATGTATCTACCGACATAGCTGTCTGACCTCTTCCCTATTCTTTAAACAGTCTAGGGTTCTTTTTGTACTCCTATCGCTTGCCGTAACTTCCGTCTATCATACCATGTTATAAAAAGCATCATTGCAAGGTAGAAGTTCGTCGGTTGCTTGTATCGTGGATCATTGGCATTAAGAACTACGGCAAGGAAAAGACCGAGGAACATGAACAAGGTAGCTAAAAAAAGCCCGTCCTTCAGCAATTTCCGGTTCATCGCGATTCCACGTATCACGTAGCATATGGCGAAGAACCAAGCTATCGACCCGACGCTCCGTATCATCGTGGTAACAAAGGGCTCGACTGCCAACATTTTCCAAGGAAGGGGCGGCACGGGAGAAATCGAGTAATAGAGCACCGGGCCGACCAACGGGATTTTGTAAACGGACAATGCGAGTCCCGATTGTACTGATTCTGCTTCCAGGGTGCCATGTAAAAAAGTCGCGACCGCAACATTCCTGATTTCATAGTGAAGAAGAAATCTCGCCGATAAAGCAAGGATGACAATGCCCAGCACAACTCTCAGAGTTGGGCCGATGCGGATTCTTTCTAATGCCCTCCAATACAAAACAGCTAGTATCAAAGGAACGTAGGCCACGCGTGTGGTCGCTATTCCAACTGCGCTGAACACAAAAACAATCCCCCACAGCACTCGCTTACGATCGGGCAACTTCCAACAGACAACAAACGCCAACATCAAACACAACTGCAGCAGAGACTCTTTTAAACACATGCCGGCATAGACAATAGGATCTCCAATCAAGAGTATAAAACACAATAGGACCATTCGTGGGGATCGCCTTGAACGTTGATGTAGAATGTAGTAAACGAGTGCCATAACTAGCGTGAGGAACATCGCGTTTAGGCTTAACGCAATAGCATGAAGTAGTTCTAATGGTGCCGTAGACGTAACAAATGAACTCACCAATCCAAGAAGAAATGGCCATCCGGAAGCTGTCCATGCACCGCTCCCAATCGACACAAACTCAATCCAGGTTTCATGCAGATTCCACCCAGACTGATGCAAAGAGTCCACAACGTTTGCAGCTTGGTTCAAATAGTTTATATCGTCGCTTCCATTCCATACCGCCCCATAAGTTGCAATCGATTCGCGCACGACTATTGCAGAAACACAAAAAGAAAGCAAAAACACCACGGTGGCGAAAAGCACGCCTTTTTTCCCAAGCCATGGACAGAGGGAAAAAAAGACAACAACAACCAGCGTCCACTCCACGAAAAACAATGGCAAAAGGCTCTCGGCGTGCTCATAATGACAGGTCGCATAACAGACAAACAAAACAGGCAAGAGAAGGACGAGATAGTAAAAAAAATATTGTTCAATAAGGGCACGAGGCGTCCTTTGCACTGGCGGCTTCATTTTTTTCCAAAGTACCTTGCGTTGCGGATGGCTTTACAGGCTACCACGGATCACCTCCAGGCAAACAGATGACGTCTCTCACTGGATAATGCCCTACGTATAGGCAGCGGAAAGAAAGACTTCAGCAAACCAGAGTAGTTGGTTGTGTATAGGGGCCAGTTTATGATGCCTAAAACATGAAAATATGCGCCCAGTATAGGCCGCCCCATGTAACAGTATAACATCCCACCGGCAGCATAGTACTTGGATCTGGCCCTGCGATCAACCATTACGCCCAAGCTCTTCCTCAATGTCGAGTGCTTCCGAAGAATGCGCTCCTGGGCATCGAGTAGATTGCCGTAGTGCTTGGAAACGCCCAGTCTGGTGTGCCGCCCCGCAATTACAAGATCCTCATCCACAAAAGCAATCTTGCAGATTTCCGCCAAGCGAATTGACAAGTCCCAATCCTCCCTGCCTGACAGAGACGTATCAAAGCAACCGATGCTAAGAAGGAGGTCCCGTCTGACCATATAAGTGGGAGCGCCGCACGTGTGGTCCTCCACAAGTTGCTCGGGCAAAATCCATCCGTAGGCATAATGGGTACGGGTACGTGGGTATACGGTGCCAGTGTCCAGATCACGCCACTTGCAGGGGCAATAAACGGCTCCAACCTCTGGATCCCGGAGGAACTCACGAACCTGTTTCTGCAGTTTCTCAGGTAGCCACTGATCGTCATCATCCAGGAAGGCAACAAGTTCGCCATGTGAAAGACAAATGCCGATATTCCGAGCCCCGCTCGGTCCCAACGGAAACTCGTTCCTCACGTATCTAACCCTCGGGTCCAGCAACGCTTCAACATCGGCATATGCATGGCAATCCTCGGAGGCATCGTCAATGATGATGACCTCTATGGGCGGATAGCTCTGTGATAGCACGCTATCAAGAGCTTGGCGAAGCCAGGTTGGGCGATTACGGGTAGGTATGACAACGCTCACAGTAAGGTTCGGGCACTTCTCATGTTCCTCTAGACGGTTGATGTCCAAGGGGGTCTGCTTAT
>Ga0116116_1001882_pt1 | contig 14283 bp, 12 predicted proteins | sample June2015DPH_10_1_FD_89722 | JGI IMG/M metagenome (GOLD analysis project Ga0116116, IMG submission 89722) | Peatland microbial communities from SPRUCE experiment site at the Marcell Experimental Forest, Minnesota, USA - June2015DPH_10_150 | ecosystem: Environmental > Terrestrial > Soil > Wetlands... | reverse complement strand
TCGGGCTGCCGGGGGACACTATTGAATCGAGGTCAAACGTGCTTTTCATCAACGGCCATCCTCTCAGTTATACCCAAAACAACGCCAGGTGCGCTGAAGGGCTTGCGTCTGGATTGAAAAAACGTGCCGTGTTTGCAACAGAAGACCTCGACGGATACGAACATACGGTTATGAGCATTCCCTCTTTACCGGCGATGCGTAACTTCGGGCCTGTTACGGTGCCGCAGGGCGACTACTTCGTGATGGGCGACAACCGGGACAACAGCAGGGATTCGCGATATTTCGGTTTTATGGAAGGAAGGGCAATCGTTGGAAAAGCGAAGGCAGTGATTGTTTCATTTGATAAGACCGACAAGTATCAACCCCGGCTGGAAAGGTTCTTTGCCCCCTTGAAATAGTTGGTCCTGAAGAGTATTGGACTATTGCCTTTTATTATATTCTTCTAAAAACAGTTTTTCGAGCTTGAGCAGGTCTTTCTTTCTGTCCTTTATTTTTTTAGCGGGCAAACCTGCGTATATGCTCCAGGGTTCGGTGCTCTTTTTAACGAAACTTTTCGCTCCTATGACCGAACCTTCTCCCAGGATTACTCCCGGCAATATGGAACTGCCTACGCCTACTATAACATGTTTTTTCAGGATTACCTCGGCCTCGAAGACATTTTTATATTTATCCGGGATAGTAGGATTTGTCAGGGTAGCCCCGCTAAAGTCGTCGGTTTTCGCGAATATCACCGCTTTTTCGGAGATATTGACGAAATCCTCAAGCACAATCGCTTTATCTCCTCCGCACAGAGAAGCATAAGCTGATATATGCACGTGATTTCCTATTTTAATCCTGCCGCTGAGGAGGCAAAAGTCGTCAATCCTTACGTTTGAGCCGATTTCAATATCCTTCATCCTGTAGATACGCGCATACCGGCTAATTAAAACATCTTTGCCTATGGCTTTAAAAGGTAACTTTTTTAATTCTGCAGGAGTATAAAAACTATCTTTCATTTTTCCCCCTTAAAGGATTCGTAGTTGTTTCGGGTGGGTGGGGTTGTCTCTTGGAATGCTCATAAATTGGATGTTGCTCGTCATCCATATATATGTATACGAACAGAATCGGCATAATATTGCAAGGATTTTTTAGTAAATTTTGCCTCTGGCCCCATTAGTTTACAGGTGCTTCGGGTTTTTTGTGGTAAAAAGCGAGTTTTGGGTTAATATCTTTGAGATAGTCAAAATCCAGGAATTGCCGGTAATAAGGGCAGGTCCAGTAATAAGGGTAGGTGTAGTAATTGAATCAGGAAGCATATAGAAAAATGATTAGCGGTAAGAATTCAGGGCTGTTTGCCTCGGTCGCGAGATTGTTTTTGAATATTATCGCGGCATTTTACGGGATGGGTGTTTGTCTGCGAAATTGGCTTTTTGACGGGGGTCAGGCCAAATCTTACGCTATAACCACTGCGGGACTTGTAACATCGGACAGGGCACAGGTTGCGGTCCCGGTTATAAGCGTTGGGAATATCACTGTCGGCGGGACGGGCAAGACGCCTTTTGTGATATGGTTGTGCAATTTGCTTCGCGAGGAGAACATCAATTGTGCCATACTGACCCGCGGATACAAGGCGGCGACAGGCGAGAACGATGAGCCGGGAATGTTGGCTAAAAATTGTCCGGGCACGGTGGTAGTGGTAAATCCTGACCGGCTTGCTGGGGCGATTGAGGCGGTAAGGAAACACCGGGCACAGGTCCTGATTATGGACGACGGGTTTCAGCATCGTCGGCTTCACAGGGATATCGATATTGTGACTATCGACGCGATGCTGCCGTTTGGCTATGGCAAAATGTTGCCTGCCGGCTTGCTGCGGGAGCCCGTTTCGGCGTTGAAAAGGGCGCAGGCGGCGATAATTACCAGGTGTGACCTTGTTTCGAGGAATAATCTGACGGAGTTGACGGTGACCATCAGCCGGATAAATCCCGGCATGATTGTCGCTCAAACGATTCACAGCCCGGTTTGCGCAACGTCTGGCAAGAGGCAGATTTCGCTTGAAGAATTGAAAAACAAGAAGGCATTCATTTTTTGCGGCATAGCGAATCCGGAGGCGTTTCTTGCGACGGTCGGTTTGGTTGGCGCGAATATAACGGGGTCGAAGATTTACGACGACCATTACAGTTATACAGCCAGCGACGTAGAGGGGATTTACCGGGACGCGGCACAGTCAGGGGCTGAAATGATACTTACGACGGAAAAGGACTATAACAAAATTGGTTTACCGGACAGCTCCTCTGTTTTGGAATTGGCATATCTGGCGGTCAGGTTGCAGTTTGTCGATGGGGCCGACCGCATAAGGCAGTTGATTGAACGGTCGCTTGCGGGTAGAATCCCCAAGAAAAGAACCGTTTAATCGCAGAAAACCGCTATGTATGAAAATCTTCTCAAAGCCGTAACAAAACTCGGCACGCCAAAAGTGCTGCTGGTGGGCGATTTTATGCTCGACGCGTATATTTATGGCGACGCCGAGCGGATAAGCCCTGAGGCGCCTGTGCCGGTGCTGAAAGTTACCAGGACCGATTATGGCTGCGGCGGGGCGGGACTTGTGGCGGCTAACTTGTGTGCGCTGGGGGCGATTCCTTTGTGCGTGGGTGTCATAGGCGATGACGCGAACGGGAAAAAACTAAAAGATTTGTTGAAGGAAAAAGGGGCGGATATATCGGGGCTGATGACCGTTCCGGACAGGCCAACGACGACCAAGCAGCGATTGATAGGTCTGGCACAGCACCGGCACCAGCAGCAATTATTCAGGATGGATAACGAATCGACAGAGCCGTTGACTGAACGGCAATATGGCCGGCTGGCGAGGATTTTTGAGGGGAAGTTGCGCCAGGCAAATAATGTGTGTTTGCAGGATTATAACAAGGGCGTCCTCGCGGATTTATTCTGTAAAAAGGTAATACGGCTTGCGGCGAAGGCGCACAAAAGGGTTTTGGTTGACCCGTCGCCGATAAGTGATTACTCGAAATACGCGGGCGCATCGCTTATTACGCCTAACAGATATGAAACCGGTAAGGGCGTTGGCTTTGAGGTCAAGACCATCGGCGATGCCGCCAGGGCGGCCCGGCAGTTGGTGCAAAAGCTCAAACTTGAGGCTATCATCATTACGCTGGATAAGGAAGGTGCGTATCTCAAATCGCCCGGCTTCGATGAGCATATACCGACCAAGCCCCGTAATGTATATGACGTAACGGGGGCGGGGGACACGGTGCTGGCGACTTTGGCTTTGACGCTTGCGGCGGGTTGTGATTTCAAGACGGCCGTGCAGTTGTCGAATATCGCGGGCGGGATAGAGGTGGAAAAATTCGGCTCAGCGACGGTCAGCATCGATGAGCTGGTTACTGAAATCGCCTATCTTAACCGTGGCGGCGAAGGCAAAATCCGGTCGATTGATTCGCTTTTGGCGGAGTTGGCCTGGCGCCGCAAGCGAAACCAGAAAATCGTTTTTACCAACGGCTGTTTCGACGTCATACACAGGGGACACATCGAATACCTGAAATTCTGCAAAGAGCATAGCGACGTGGTGGTCGTCGGATTAAACAGCGACGATTCCGTCAGGGCCATCAAAGGCCCCGACCGGCCGATTCATAATCAGCTTGACAGGGCGGCGGTTTTGGCCGCACTTGAGACGGTGGATTACATAACGATATTCAATGAGCCGACCCCGCTGAACCTTATTAAGAAAGTCAGGCCCGATGTTCTGGTTAAGGGGCGGGACTGGGGGAAAAAAGGCGTTGTCGGCGCAGAGTTTGTCAAATCGTACGGCGGCAGGTTAATCCTGGCTCCTCTTGTGAAGGGTAAAAGCTCGACGCTTGTCATCAAAAGAATGAAGTCGCAGGGCGCAAAAAACAAATCAGTTAGGCAAAGGCCGGCTAAATGAGTAAAAATCCAAAAAAGCAGGTATTCGAAATCATTCGGGCGCACAGGAAAATGGTTACCGAGCTGGAAGAGTCGGGGCTGAAGGCGATTTCCAGTATTGCCGGGGCGATAGTAAAAGCGGCAAAGAAAGGCGCGACAGTGTATATCTGCGGCAACGGCGGTTCCGCGGCCGACGCACAGCATATCGCGGCTGAGCTGGTAAACAGGTTCGAGTCCAATCGCAGGGCGTTACCAGCGGTTGCCCTGACGACCGACAGTTCGGTAATAACTTCGATTGCCAATGACGGTTGTTATGAGAATGTATTTGCCAGGCAGGCGGAGGCGCTTGTGAGAAAAGGCGACATTTTCTGGGCGATATCGACGAGCGGCTCGTCGCCGAACGTTCTGGCCGGCGTAAAGGTCGCCAGGCGCAAGGGGGCTTTGGTCGTCGCCTTCACAGGCCGAAAAAACAGCAAGATTGAACGACTGGCGGATATATGCTTTTGTGCGGCCAGCGAATCGGCGGCGAGAAGCCAGGAAGTTCATCAGCTTGCTTATCACATAATCTGTAAACTCGTTGAGCAAAGTTTTGCATAGGCGAAGAGGATTATGTCCAATAAAGCGATATTCTTAGACCGTGACAATACGATTATAGAAGACCCTGGGTATATAAATAATCCCGACCAGGTGAAACTTATTGAGGGCGTTACCGAACCTCTGTCCGAGCTTAAAGCGATGGGCTATAAGCTTGTTGTAGTGTCGAACCAGTCGGCGGTGGCCAGGGGAATTGTGACGGAAGAGGCGCTTGGGCAGATTCACAAGCGGCTTGAACAGTTGCTGGCGGAAAAGGGCGTGTCACTGGACCGCATATATTATTGCCCGTATTATATCGACGGGGTCATTCCAAAATATCGCAGGGAGAGCGATTGGCGAAAGCCCAACCCGGGGATGCTGCTTGCGGCGGGTAAAGATATGGATATCAACCTGCCGGAATCCTGGATGGTCGGCGACAGTCCCAGTGACATAGAGGCGGGAGCCAGGGCCGGCTGCAGGACGATAATGCTTGCCGGCCGGACGCATGAGCAGAAGATTCGGCCGGGCGAGCCGGGCCCGGATTACAGGGCGGTAAATCTCAAAGAGGTCGTGAACATTATCAAGATGCGAGTCCGTTCCGGCCAGGAATCGGCCAACACATTGCCTCTTGAACAGCCGGTTCAGCAGCGAGAGGAAGGGCCGCAACAGGAAGCCGAACCGGAGCAGGCCGGCCCGCGGCAAGCGGATGGACAGCAAACCAGAGAGCAGCTGCTGCGCAGTATCCTCGACCAGCTTAAACTGATGCAGCGAACCAATATGTTCGGGGAGTTTTCCATGACCCGTTTTATCGCGGGTATCGCACAGGGGCTGGTATTTTTGTGTTTGCTTGTTAGCGTCTGGTTTTTGATGGACCCCGCGAAACAGTCGAACCCGCTGCTGATTTCCATAGGGTTCGCCATACTTTTGCAGTTGATGGCGCTGACTTTTTATATGATGCGCGGGCCGAGATAGCGGGGCTGCGCCGAAATCACTCCCTTTGATTGTTTATTAGAATCTAAAAAATGTCGGATGCTAAGGATAACATTCTGGTCTGGCTTCCCTCCCCGATGGGGGACGCTATTTTATGCACGCCTGCTTTGAGGGCCATCCGCAGGCGGTTTAGTTCCGCGAAGATAACTTTTTTCGGCAGTTCTGTTGTGCATCAGGTTTTTTCGCCTTGCGGTTTCACGGACGCGTGGCTCGAACAAAACAAGAGCGGTGTATTCACCACTGCCCGGATGCTGAAGAAGCATAATTTTACGCACGCGATTATGTTCAAAAATTCATTTGGTTCGGCGTTGACGTGTTGGCTGGTGGGGATACCCGTTCGCATCGGCTATGCCAGGGAAGGGCGTGGGATATTGTTGACCGAGAAGTTGTATCCGCCCAGGTTGCCGTTGGGGGATTTTGAGCCGATATCGATTGTTGATTATTATCTGGCTGTAGCGGCGAAAGTTGGGGCTGATGTGCGGGACAGGCGCATCGAGTTATCGGTTGAGCCGCGAGATACGGAGAAATTGAAAGCGAAATTGCCGGCGGTTTTCAATGCGAAGGGGCCTGTAGTGATTCTTGTTCCCGGCGCCGCGGCGGGCCCAAGCAAACGCTGGCCTGCGGAAAGGTTTGCCCATGCCGCCGACTGGCTGGCCGAGAAATATGACGCGACGGTTGTGTTGTCGGTTGCGCCTAATTCTGAAGAAAAGGGTATAGCACGGCAAATCGTTGATACTTCGAAACATAAGCCAGTCAATCTGGGTGATACGCCTGTCGGACTCGGGGAACTGAAGGTGCTTATTGCTGTCGCGGATTTGGTCGTCTGTAATGACACGGGGCCGAGACATATAGCTATCGGGTTAAAGCGAAAAGTCATCACGCTGGTAGGCCCGAATGACCCGGCGTGGACGGACCCTGGTTATGCCGATGAGGTCTTTATTAAAGGCGATGCTCCCTGCGCACCGTGCGATAAGCCCGTTTGCAGAGAATCGTCACATTTTTGCATGGAGGCGATAACCGTCGAAATGGTCTGCAAGGCGTCGGCAAAAGCTTTGGATGCGGGTGGTTTCGGGAAGCGGGGCGGGATATGACGGAGTTTTTCATCGACCCGGCATACAAAACCGGCTTTGAACGACTTGGCCTTGCGTCAATTGAAGCGGTGTTCGCGTTTGGGGCGGGTAAAAATCTTACAAAGGAAAATCTGGCTTCGTATCGAAGCAGAATCGAATTTCAGATTTATCTGCCGGGGCGGATTGAGTCGCCTGCCGCTACAGTTTTTCTTAAAAGATACGACAATCCGCCGATAATGACCCAGTTGAAAAACTGGTTGTCGGCGAAAAAACGCGTCAGTTGCGCTTTAGCGGAGGTCGAAGCGGCGCAAAAACTGGCTGCGATGGGCATAAATACGCCGCAGATGACGGCGTGGGGACAACTGTGGGGTAGTTTTTTCGAAAAACGCAGTTTCGCGGCTATCGAGGAAATACGGGAAGGACAATCGTTAGAGCGGAGTTTGCCCGGGTTTTTCAATGAGTCAACAACAAAGGAAAATCTGGTTTTGCGCCGGCAGTTCATTCGGCAGTTGGCGTCATTTATAAGGAAATTTCACGATACCGGCTATCGCCACCGCGACCTTTACCTGTGTCACATCTTCAGGGTTCCCGACGGTCGATTTTACCTGATAGATTTGGCGAGGGCGTTCAAACCGATGCTGCTGGGCGGGCAATACCGCGTCAAGGACATTGCCCAGCTCCATTATTCGGCTCCCGCTAAATACTTTTCAAAAACGGACCGGCTGCGATTTCTTCGGGCGTATCTTGGCCGGGAGAAACTGAGTGCCGGCGACAAGAGCTTCGCCAGGCGAATCACCAGTAAGGCAAAGCGTATGGCCAGACACGACACAAAGCACGGCAGGGTTGTTCCTTTCGCAACTTAGGCGGGTATAATACCGGCAAGATGAAAACGAAGGTCGCGATCATAATTGAGCGGGTGGATGTTGCCTTGGGCGGAGCTGAACGCTCGGTCAGTGAATTGGCCGAGGCCATCGGGGCAATCGGCTATGATACTCATATTGTTGCCGCCAAAGGGGCGGTAACGGCCCAAAACGTGCATATCCTGTGCGCAGACGCCGGCGGTAAGAGGACCACTTATCAGGTTTTTGCTCGGGCGCTGAAAAAACATACAGAACAAACCCGTTACGATATTCTTCACAGCGTTCTGCCATTTGATTTTGCCGATATCTATCAGCCGAGAAGCGGCACTTTTGCCGAGTCGATAATCCGAAAGGCCGCGACGTATCGCTGCCCTGTTCTCAATACTTTGAAAAGGAGTACCGCCTTTCTGAATTTTCGCAGGACCGCCTGGTTCGGCGCTGAGCGGCGACTTTCCGAAGGACAAACCGGCCCATTGGTTATCGCGATTTCAAATTACGTGGCGGAGCAGTTCAGGACCCACTACCATATCCCTGAAAATAGGATGGTGGTCATACCAAACGGCATCAAGCCGGCTGGACAGATAGAGAAGTCCCGCGTCAATTCAGTACGGAATAATTTACTCGCTCAACTTGGCCGGAAGGAAGCGGACGGTGCGGTCCTGTTTCTTTTTGTCGGTCATGATTTTAAGCGCAAAGGGCTTGATTGTTTAGTGGAGGCGATTGGCAAGCTTCAAAAAACAGATAATCATACGTCAGCGAGGTTGGTTGTTGCCGGTCGCGCAAATCCGGGGACATATCGCCGGTTGGCTGTAAAACTGGGCGTCGAAGAAAAACTTGTTTTTCTCGGGGCCGTCAATAATGTGCAGGAATTGATTGCGGCGACTGATGTCGCTGTTTTGCCCACGTTCGATGACCCCTGCTCTCGGTTCATTCTTGAGGCCCTTGCCGCGGGCAAACCCGTCATAACCACGAAATTTAACGGGGCAATCGACTTGTTTATGGATAACAGGCACGGTAAGGCAATTGATGACCCGCGAGATATTACCGCGCTAAGTGGGGCAATCGGATACTTCACTAATCGTGATAATCTTCACCGGGCTGAAGATGCTATCATCAGCGACAACCTTCGCCAGAATATCTCTGTCGCCAGGGTTGCGCAGCAACTGAAAACAGTTTACGACGATATACTGGCGAAACGGGGGCGGCGATGAGATTGGCCGAATTTTTAGTTGGTGCGTATCTGCTTGGCTCGGTTCCCTTCGGGATACTAATAGCCGCTGCTCACGGGATTGACCTGCGCAAAGTCGGCTCCGGAAATATCGGCGCGACAAACCTTTCCCGCGCATTGGGTAGGCGCTGGGCATACGTATGCTTTATGCTGGACCTTGCCAAGGGACTTTTACCCACATTGGCGACGGGAATATGGCTCGATGGCATTGCGGGAACAAATGGGTTGCTGGCCCAGCTTGCTGTGGGTTGTGCGGCCATAACGGGTCACGTATTTCCCGTTTATTTGAGGTTCAAGGGCGGCAAAGGCGTCGCGACGAGTTTCGGTGTTGCGCTTGGTTTGTGGCCGTATTACACGATTTGCGCGGGCGTTACCCTCGTGGTATGGGTTGTCTTTGTTCTTATTTGGCGATATGTATCACTTGCCTCGCTTGCCGCGGCGTTTGCTTTTCCCGTGATTCTGGTCGCGGCGATAGCGCTAATACCAGGCTGGCGTTTTTCGGAGTTGTGGCCCTTGCTTATAGTTGCTATGGTTATTCCTGTTCTTGTTATTGTTCGCCACAGGGACAACGTTGTGCGTCTGCTGGCGGGTACCGAGAGCAAGGTGTTTCAGAAAAACAAGGAACAGGCCTGCGATTCAAACAAGACAGGTTAAACGTAACAGTGCCATTCACAGGTTTTTATTGCGCATAAAAAAGCCGCCGTGTTAGATTCACAGGCGGCTAACTTAAAATGCCATCCTCGGCGAGACAACAACCAATCGGCCCTGACCGGCTTCCCAACAACAGCCAAGCCCTGTCCTTACCCCCCAGGCAGGCCATCGGGGCTTTTAACTGATGGTGTTATCGGTCGGACGGCTACCCAAGCCAGGCAGGCAATTCCCGAAAAGCGACTTCGCAAATCCTAAATATCCGGTAGGAATATAGGCCAAAGCGGTGTCAGGAAATAGCACTGTGCAGCGATAAAGCTGAAGGGCGGTGGATTCTCAGCGTTTATTGTTCGGCCTATGATTCCAGGGGCGTCAATCCCTCGCGGACGGCATATTTAGTAAGCTCCGCCACGCTGTTGATACCGAGTTTGTCCATAATGTTTCGCCGGTTCGATTCGATGGTCTTGGCACTGACGTGGAGCTGCGTGGCGATTTGCTTGGTGCTCTTGCCTTCGGATAAAAACTGAAGAACCTCTCGTTCTCGCTCAGTCAGGACAGGTCCTTCGGGCTGGTATTGCGTCGAGAGGCGTTTGACATAGTCATCGATAACAACTCCTGTTATCTTCGGGCTTAGATAAGTCCCCCCGTTTAATACGGTCTTTATGGCCTCAACCAATTCATCAAACAAGCACTCTTTCAATATGTAGCCCGAGGCGCCTGCCTTGAGCATTTCCGCCACGAAATGCTGGCTGGAGTGTATGGATAGTGCGATAACCTTTACGTCGCCCATTTCCCCGATTATCTTGCGCGTGGCGTCAATGCCGTTGAGGTTCGGCATACTGATATCCATAATCACAAGGTCCGGCGCCAGTTCACGGGCAATATCCACTGCCTTTCGTCCGTTCTCGACGCTTCCAACTACCTCGATATCCGACTGTTTCTCCAGCAGCGAGCACAATCCCTGGCGAATCATCGCGTGGTCGTCAACCAACAAAACTCTCGTGGGCATGGTTACACCTCCTTTTTATGACTTTGGTCTTTAAGCGGCGCTGTCATTATGGCTTTGCAGCCGGCGCCTGGTTTTGACACAATTTCAAAATGTCCGCCCAAATTCTCCAAGCTCTCGCGGATACTGAACAGCCCGAATTTCGATTTTTTGCCTGCCGTTAACCTGACTTCTGCCGGGTCAAAGCCGACGCCGTTGTCCTCAACGACAACTTCTATCGAGTCGTCGATTCTGCGAATGTTGACCCTGACTTTGCCGGCGTTGGCGTGTTTAATGCAATTGGTACGCAGCTCGCGGACATTCCTGAAAAGCATCATCTTAACATCGTCGTCTAAGGGTTTGGCTTTGCCGTCGTCCTGAAACTCGGTAGCGATGCCGTGTCTTTTCTGCACCTGTTCGCTGAGCCATTCCGCGACCGCGGCCTCGAGACCCAGCACATAAAGTAGGGGGTTGCCAAGCTCGAAAGTTAATGTTCTTGTTTTCTGAATCACGTTCTCTACAGAAGAGCTTATTTCCTTAATCTCGGCAGCCGACGCTTCGGATGGCGGCGAATTTCGCAGGGTATCGAGTTTGATTTTTACCATGGCAAGTGTCTGGCTTATCTCATCGTGAATTTCGCTTGCTATGTGTCTGCGTTCCCGCTCCTCGGTCAGCGTTAATCGTGTCGCCAGTTGCTTGAGATGGTTCTGATGCTCAAGGAGCTTGTACTCCGCCTGCTTGCGTTCGGTGATGTCCCGATGAATTCCTACAAGCCCTGTGATATTGCCGGCGCTATCCCGCAAGGGAACTTTGGTTATCAGAAGGAAATTGGTATTGCCTGTTTTGTCTGTGCATTGCGATTCCTGGTTAATAATCGGTTGGCCGGTTTGTATTACTTTCTGCTCTTCGTCAAAATAATGTTGTGCCATGGCCGGCTCGAAAAGGTCAAAATCCGTCTTGCCTATAATATCATCCTTGCCTCTTACCTCCCAGAATTCAGCCAGCGGTTTATTGCATGCAAGAAATCGGCCGTTCTTATCTTTGACGTAAATTCCGCCGGGTATGTGGTCAATAAGCGTCCGCAGGAGATTTCGCTCCTGCTGCAGGCGGTTTTCGGCCAACCTTCGCTCCGTGATGTCCCGATTGATTCCGACCATACCCACGATATTACCGCTGTGGTCCCGCAGAGGTACCTTTGTCACCAGCATACTGCTAACGCTGCCATCTGAGGCCTGGATTTCACAGTCAATAATCGGTCGACCAGTTCGCATCAATTCCTGCTCTTTGTCAAAAAACTGTTGCGCCAAGGCCTGTTCATATAAATCAAAATCTGTTTTGCCGATAAGTTCTTCCTCTCTCTTTACGCCCTCAGATGCAATGACCGATTTGTTGCAGATAATGAATCGACTGTTCTTGTCTTTTACATACACCTTGTCAGGTATGTGGTCAATAAGCGTTCGCAGGAGATTGCGTTCTTCCTGCAGGTGTTCCTGTGCCAGTTGGCGCTTAGTCACGTCGTCATAAACCGCAACTATTTCGCCGTTTGGCAGTTTATATACATAATTCTCTCGCCATCCCGAGATACGGCCGTCTTTGTAAAGGGTCATTGGGTGCCGCTCGGCCTTTCCGGTTTGCCATACTCGCCGGAAGACATCGAACAGGCCTATTGTCTTAACACCGGGGAACACTTGTGTAACTCGTTTGCCCACAACGTCTTCTCTTCTGGTCTTATCTATTCTTTGCCCGGCTGCGTTGAAATCCCTGAAAACAAAATCCGAGCCGTCGTCAACTGCCTCGTAAACCGCCACCCCGCTGCTCATATTGTTAAACAGCTCTCTGAATCGTGTTTCGCTCTCCTTTAGCGATTCCTCTGCTTTCTTTCGTTCGGTGATGTCCACGCCGTAGAAATTTACATAATCGCTGCTGGTAACAGGCACCGCCTGCAACAAGAAAACACGCCCATCGTCCTTTACTTCCTCCCTCGCCACACAACCCGAGACAAGAATCTCTTTGACTAGCCGACGCCATTCCTGGGGCGCCGGCTTGCCAACGGCGCTATCTTTGGCCTTCAAAAGCCCTTCGCTTGCCTTGTTGGCGTAAAGCACAGTCCCGTCTTTGTGAATCCGTAACACCGGATAAGGATTCTCCGAGATAAACTTCGCCAAATCGTTGTAAAGCTTGTCGGGATGCTCTGCCTGCGGACGAAGCGGCTCTATTTTGGTTAGCTTTTTTCTGCCCCGTGGGACTTGTTCTGTGCGCTCGTTGTTTTTTCCTGACCTGGGCATAGTATTATCTCCGTCTATAATTTGCGCACAAATAAAATCAAATCACGGGTTTGTCTGGTTTTGCGGAAAATTAATTCCCCCTTGGTTCCTCCCCCATTTGCCACACGCCGGACGAGCGCGCCGAAATTACACGCACTACCCGCCATATTTTCTCCCGGTATCAGGTAGAATTATAGTCCGAAGGCGGGTAATGTCCAGCAAAATACGGATAAATCTAAAAAAACTCCTGCTTTATACGAGTAATTTGCTGTCTGGTGGTAAATAGCGAATCTTCGATTGTAAATACTTAATTATACTGCTTTCTCAGGCAAGTTTCTTATCGAGGATTTCTGCCGCAATTTTGGGATTGGCCCGGCCTTTGGTTTTTTGCATCACCTGTCCGAGCAGGAAGCCCCTTGCCTTGCCGCTTTTTTTGCCGCCTTCCTTGAAATCGGCGACCGCCTGTGGGTTGCTCTTGAGCACCTCGTCAACGATGGCCTCAAGTTCACCCGCGTCGCTTTTTTGAATCAGGTTCAATTGTTCCGCAAGTTCTTGCGGAGCTTTGCCTGTTTTTACCATTTCCTCCAAAATGGTATTTGCGGCTGTTGCGCCGATTTCACCTGTTTGTGCCATTTTGGCAAGCTGGGCAATATCGTCTGGCTTAGGGCCAAGTTCCGTGATTGCGCATCCGCGCGCATTTGCCAACTTTAATCCTACCTGCGTCAGAAGATTGCAAACCCTTTTCGGTTCGCCGCCTGCCTTGGCCGCCGCTTCGAAGAAATCGGCGACTGGGCGGTCATTGGTCAGGACGCCCGCGTCGTAGTCGCTCAGGCCGTATTCCTTTATGTATCGCAGCCGCTTTTTCGAAGGCAGTTCGCACAGCCGGGATTTGATTTCGTTGAGCCATTGCTCGTTTACCTGCACAGGCACTAAATCCGGGTCGGGGAAGTAACGATAATCGTGTGCCTCTTCTTTTTCTCTTTGCAGGACGGTAACTTCCTTTGTGTCGTCCCAGCCGCGTGTGCTCTTGTTGCCCATCTCCATCGTTTCGCCGGTTTCGAGGAACCGGTCGAGTTGTCTGCCGATTTCATAGTCGATGCTGTTTTCCAGCGCCCTGAAGCTGTTGAGGTTTTTCACTTCGACGATTGGCGTTTTGAATTGCTGGCCTGCACGAGTGATTACGAGGTTCACGTTCGGCTCGAAACGCATATGTCCTTTTTGCATATCCGCTTCTGAGACGCCTAAGTATCTGACTATCCGCTGCAATTCTTCTGCCAGCGCACGCACTTCGGCAGCGCTATTCATATCCGGCTCGGTAACAATCTCCAGCAGGGGGGTGCCGGCCCGGTTCAAATCCACCTGTGAGAAGTTTCCGGCCGTATGCAGATTTTTGCCCGCGTCTTCTTCTAAATGCACACGCCTTATTCTGATTTTTTTGAATTCGCCGGTTTGCGTTGGTATCTCGATATACCCGTTAACGGCCAACGGCAAATCATACTGGCTTATCTGGTAATTCTTGGGCAAATCCGGATAGTAGTATCCTTTGCGGTCCCATTTGGTGAAGGACGGAATCTGACAATTAAGTGCAAGCCCCGCCAGCATTGAAAATTCCACCGCCTGCTTATTCATAACCGGCAGTGACCCGGGCATACCGAGACACACGGGGCAAACCCTGCTGTTCGGTTCCGCTCCGAAGGCGAGTTCGCAGCCGCAGAACATCTTCGTCCGCGTGTAAAGCTGCACGTGAATCTCAAGCCCAACCAAAACCTTG
>Ga0116116_1001879_pt1 | contig 14299 bp, 13 predicted proteins | sample June2015DPH_10_1_FD_89722 | JGI IMG/M metagenome (GOLD analysis project Ga0116116, IMG submission 89722) | Peatland microbial communities from SPRUCE experiment site at the Marcell Experimental Forest, Minnesota, USA - June2015DPH_10_150 | ecosystem: Environmental > Terrestrial > Soil > Wetlands... | reverse complement strand
GGACCACATCCTCCAGGTGCTCCGGAAAACCGCTTGGCGGATCGAGGGGCAAAACGGGGCAGCGGTGCTCCTTGGTCTAAACCCCAGCACCCTTCGCGCCCGGATGCGGAAATACGGCCTCCACCGGCAATAGTGACTACCAGGTGTTCAGACTGAAGGCTGAATAGTTGTTAGTCTCTTGCGATTTGAGTCGTTACAATATGTGAGCAAAAAGTTCTGCAAAACCTGCCTCACGCGGAGTCGCGGAGAACGCGGAGTAAACCAGGACTAAAAGCTTAAATTAAATGCTTTAAGGTTAAACCATAAGTCTTTTGTTTTTGACTTTCTCCGCGTTCTCCGCGTCTCCGCGTGAAACATTCTTTTGGTTCCGGCTTGTCCGGGTTAGGAATAAATCATGCGCAACGATTAGTATCCTCATCCTTCTGCCTTCAGTCTTCATCCTTCATCCCTGAGATGATCCATCATATATGGCAGTTATGTTGGATATGACGGATTATGTTGGCGGATTCCCCTTCAACCGGCACTCTCTCTTTCCATTTTCCCTCGTAAAATCAAAGTGTTGCACTCTCAGTATGCGCAGCTCTTCTCTGGCACGTTAGTTGCGATGTACCTTCTCAGTAGAAGATGAGCAGTGTCGTGCTTTCTATGAAATTTGCGTAGTTATTGTGAAAAGGAGTAACGCAATGAATAGCTTGCGGAATGAAGTGCAATTCAATCAGGAACGGAAGAACTCATTATGCGGTCGCAGAGCGAGTAACAAACCATCTCAAAAAGTGAGAACATCAATGAATCTCAGATTTCGATCAGTCGTATTTTCCACTATAATGCTCCTCGGAGCAATCATCTGCCTGACCGGCTGCGCAACTACCGGCATGGATCGGCACACAAAAACCACCAACTCGATGCAGACGGTGGAAAGGGATTACAAACAAGCCTCTGTGCAGATCGATGTCATCAGACCAATGGCCCAGTGGGCTGCAATGGATGGCGACAACCTGAAAGAACCGGTCAAGCACGTGCTTACCGCCCTTGACCTGGTCAAACCCGAGATGGCCCAGGATGGAATGAACAGTGGATGCGCGACCAGCTGCGACCTGAAGTGACGACCAAGAGAGGAACCGGACAATGAAACTGAAACTGCCGGGAATTACGGAGTTAATGCAGCTAATGTACCACGAGTCATAACGAAATCCTAAAGGAGGATTCCATGAAATCGAGCATCAGAGATAAGACGGAAGGAAAGTTTCACGAACTGAAGGGTAAGGTCAGGGAAATGGCCGGGAAAATCACCGATAATCCCAAGTTGCGGGCCAAAGGAAAAGCCGAAAAGATAGCCGGAAATGTTCAGGAAAAGATCGGTCAGATCAAGAAGGTTTTGGGGAAGTAAAAAGAGCGGAGTATCATGCACCGGCGTATCCATGAACCCACGGCTGCGGTTGCATGGTACACTTCAATCAGGACTCCGAAAGGCATGAGGCCTCAGGAGTAAAAGAGTTCATAAACCAACAGCAACAACAAAAAAGGAGATTGTGCAATGAAAGCAATAAATTCCATATCCATAAAGATGGCAGCGGTGGCTCTGCTGGCGCTCAGCGTGCCTGCCTACGCTTCGGTAATGGACAGCCGCATCGAATCATCCGCCAAAGAGTCTTATGTGTTCAAGACCTACCTTCAGGGGGATGATATTAAAATACAGTCCAAAGAGAGCGCCGTCACCATGACGGGGACCGTCTCCGAGGAATCCCACAAGGCATTGGCCCGGGATACCGTAGCAGGTCTCCCCGGTGTAAAGAGCGTAGACAACAGGCTGGAAGTAAAAGGTGAGAACAGCGTCAAGAATTCGAATGCGTGGCTCACCACGAAAGTAAAAACCGCGCTCCTGTTTCATCGCAGCGTTAGCGCCGGCACCAAGGTTGACGTCAAAGACGGCGTCGTAACCCTGCGCGGCGATGCTTCAAGTCATGCACAAAGGGAATTGACGACTGAATACGCCAAGGATGTCGAAGGGGTCAAGGACGTAAATAATGAGATGACCGTGACTAAGCGCTCGGAAAGGACGGAAACGGCAGGCGAAAAGATCGATGACGCTTCCATCACCGCCCAAGTCAAGATGACGCTCCTCTATCACCACTCGACCAGTGCCATCAATACCAAGGTCGAGACGAAGGATGGTGTGGTTACATTGCATGGTAAGGCCGGCAACGCAGCCGAAATTAAGCCGGCCACCAAACTCGCCAAAGACGTAAACGGTGTGCGGGAAGTAAAAAACAGGATGGCGATTTAGCACTCCGCTTCCGGGACCAAAAGGCTGAAGAGTTAGGCATTCTGATAACAATGGTTGTTATCCCCTATCAGTCTTCAGCCTGCCTCCTCCGCCAGCAAACTCCGCCAGCAAACTCCGCCAAAGTGGCCTTGGCTACGTCGGCCGGAAAGCAGCCCGCCTCCTCCGCCAAAGCAGCACAGGCTGCGGCGGCCGGGAGGCTGCGACGGTCGGGTCAGTCTAATTTGTCATTGTCTCAATCCACGAGAAAGTCCGAATCAAGACACACTTTTACAACGTGCGGATCAAAGTGCGTTCCTGCCAGTGAGCGGAGGTGTTCGCGCACCTTTTCCACGGACCAGGAGGTGCGGTAGTGACGGTCGGACCTCAGCGCATCCCAGACGTCAGCCACCGCAAAGATGCGCGCCACGAGAGGGATCTGTTCCCCTTTCAAGCCAAGCGGGTAGCCGGTGCCGTCCCACTTTTCATGATGGGCGTAAGGGATATCGAGTGCCGAGCGCAGGTAACTGATGGGAGAGAGCATTTCGTAGGCAAATACTGGGTGTTTTTTCATCTCGACCCATTCTGCCTCGGTCAGCGCGTCGTGCTTGAGGAAAATCCCATCCGGAATACCCATTTTGCCGATGTCATGCAGCAGCGAGCCCCAGCGGACCTGCACCAGCGCCGCATCGCTCAGCCCGAATAAGCGCGCCAGTTTGACGGTCAAATCAGTTGCCCGCTGCGTGTGCCCTTCTGTCTCGTTGTCACGCAGTTCCAGTGCCCGCGACCAACCTTCGATGGTTGCGTCATAAGCCTGGGAAAGTTCGGTGTTGGTACGTTGCAGGTTATCGAACAGGGTGACATTTTCGATAGCGATAGCGGCTTGGGCTGCCAGGGCCTTGAGGAAGTCGAGCCATTCTTCATCGTGTACGAGCCGGGTGCGATGAAAGACCTCCAGCACCCCCATGACCTCTCCTTTAGCTATCAACGGCACCCCGTAGTAGCTGACGAACTCCTCACCAGCCAAAAGCATCTTGGCTAGATAGCTGTCATCCTCCTTTGCCAGATCAGGGATATGAACGATGCTGCGCTCCTGAGCGGCCCTCCCGGCGAAGCCCTCGCCCAATGGCTGGAGCGCGTGTTCGATGGCTTTGCCGTGAAAACCACGCCCGGCGACGTATTCCAGCGTCCCGGACGCAGGCTTGAACAACAGAATGTCGGCTGCGTCAACCCCCAATTGAACAATGACATGGGTGAGGAGCGTTGTCAGGCTGAGATTCAGATCAAAACTGAAATTAATTGCGCGGTCAATTTCGACCAGGGCGGTCAGATGCTCAAGATGCCGTCGAATCCTTTCCTCCGCACCCTTGATATCACTGATATCCGTAAACATCACCACAACCTGACGCAAACGCTCATCACTTCCAAACTCGGGATAGGCGTTCACCACTCCCCATTTGTATTCTCCGTCACGGCCCAGGGCAATCCCCATGACGAAATTCTTCAATTTATGTCCCGTGGCGATCACCTGATTAACGGGAAACTCATCAATGGGCATCCGGCTGCCGTCCTCGCGTACTAAGTGCCAGTCCGGGTCGCGGTCGGCCTTGCCCAGCATCTGATCCGATGACATCCCCAGTAATTGCAAGGCTTCGGGGTTACAGAGTACAATCCGGGCATCGGGAGCATAGACAATAACACCGACAGGCAGATTTTTGATCATCAACCCGTGATCCTCCTCTTTAGCCAGCAAGGCCGCCTCGGCTCGCTTGCGGGCGCTGATGTCACGGATATTGCACTGGATGACCTTTTCATCACCAACCAGATAAACGTTACTGACGAATTCCACTGGAACCAGGTGACCGCCTTTGGTCTTGAGCGGTAGGTTTTCGTAGCGGATAAACTTATCCTTCTGCAACGCCAGGAAGGAATGCCTGCTGGCCTCGATATCCTTGAACGCGCCGACTTCCCAGAGTTTCTTTTCCACAAACTCTTCCCTCGAGTAGCCCAACATATCGATCAGATACGGGTTGACGTCGCTTATCGATCCCGTCTTCGCATCCAGAATCAGAATGCCGTCCTGGGCCGATTCGAAGAGGCGGCGGTAACGAAGCTCAGAGTTTATGAGTGATTGCTCCGCCCTTTTCTGGTCGGAGATGGGTAACCCGGTAGTTGTAGCAGTGTGATTCATGCGTATCTCCCTGTGCCTCTTCGCTTGGTCGTGAATGAAAATGCTTTTGCCATGGCAATGCTCCTTCTCGGCCTTTTTTGCCGGAACGGGCTGGGTTTTGGTGTCATGGGCTTTGATGTCGACCTTCCGCGGCTATTACAATTTTTAATTATAACATGTTTTTCGCAATAACACATCCGCACGTGCAAGTTCGCATGTGACAAGTGTCAGGAAATTACCGCTTCTCAATTGATGCGCTCCGAAAAGTTCCTCGTTATGGTGAAGGAGAAAAAAGAACCAGCCGGGTGATTCCCCCGATACAATGCAGATCGCCCCCGAGGAGTACGCCAGATAACTGGAGGCGGTCAACGCCAATGAGATATTCCCCAAGCCGCGGAACATCCTCGAGCTGATCAAGGCGCTCTCCGATGCGGAGATGAAGAACCTGATTCTGGCGAACACCGTCGTGGGCGAGCAGCAGCTGCGGAGCCTGGCCGAAGCCAGGGCTGCTGGGGTCAGGGAGTTTCTCATCAAGCAGAGGAAAATGGATTCAGCGCGGGTCTCCCTGAAGAGCGGGGACATTTACAGAACGTCGGAGAAAGGAGGGGAAACAGGGAGCCGGGTCGAGTCCGAGGTTGAGGTAGAGTGACCTTATGGTGTTAATATACCTGATTGACAGTGAGGCCTCGTGAGATAAACTGGAATAGCCTATAAATATCATTGAATGGAAGAAGGAATGTCCATGAACAAAAACGTGAACAACAGTGAATATATCGAAATTGATGATAAAATTTTTCTCCACATTCGCGATTGGGGTCAGGGCAAGACAATCGTCTTTATCCCTGGATGGCCCTTTGGTCATGAAATGTTTGAGTACCAGTTTACTAAGCTACCTCATCATGGCTACCGCTGTATAGGAATCAGCATGCGCGGTTTCGGTAAATCTTCAAAACCCTGGGGAGATTATACCTATGATGTTTTTGCTGATGACCTTCAATCTGTTCTTCACTCTCTGGCTCTACGTAATGTCACTCTTGTAGGCTTTTCCATGGGGGGCGCTATAGCCCTTCGCTATATGGCACGTCACAAAGGAGACAGAATAGCCAATCTAGTGCTCTGTGGTGCAGCAGCGCCATACTTTACTAAAAGATCCGGTTTTCCTTTCGGTATTGAACCGGGAGCCGTGGAAAGCCTTATTGAATTGTGCTATTCAGATAGAGCCAAACTTAATGCTGATTTCGGTAATAATATTTTCATGAACAGCAATGCTGTCAGCCCTCAGCTTTTGGATTGGTTCCAATCTCTGGGTATGGAAGCGTCACCTCATGCTACGGCTGCTTGTCTTGCAACTCTCCGGGATTCAGATCTGCATGAAGACATCAAATCCGTAAATGTCCCTACCGTACTTTTTCATGGTTTGCATGACCAGTTTTGCCCGTTTGAACTTGCTGAAACAATGACAGCGCCGACTGAAGCGATGCCTAATGGTGCTGAATCAATGGCGGCTGGGGAAGAAGCCGCTGGCGGGATAAGAGGTGCAAAGTTAATTTGCTTTGAGAATAGTGGGCATGCCCTGTTTTATGAGGAGAGAGACAAGTTTAATGCAGAATTGATAAAGTTTATTAAAAGGAAATCTTCCAGAGAAAAGTATTTTTTCCCGTTATGAGCTTTGACCATATCAAGACTATATAATTCAAGTTATGAAACGAGGATGATATCATCATGAGCGAAACAAAGATCAAGGCCATGGGGGCGACCCCTCACGCGGAGGGAGTCGCATTCCGCGTGTGGGCGCCCCATGCAGAGCGGGTATCCGTCATCGGATCGTTCAACGGATGGGACAGCGACAAACATCCCATGCAAGCCGAGGAGAACGGCAACTGGTACGCTGATGTGGCTGAGGCTCATGTCGGCGATCAGTACAAGTTCCTGCTGACCACCGCGACAGGCGCGCTCAAACGCATCGACCCGTATGCCCGCGAGGTGACCAACTCGGTCGGCAACGCCATCGTCCACGACACGAGCTTCGACTGGGGGGGGGACGACTTCCATCTCGCGCCGTGGAACGAGCTCGTAATCTATGAACTGCATGTCGGCACGTTCAACGACGACGAGGGCGACAACACGTCAGGCCAATTCGCCTCGGTGACGGCCCGTCTGGGACATTTGAAGAAGCTCGGCGTCAATGCGATCCAGATCATGCCGGTGGGCGAGTTTGCGGGAGACCGGTCATGGGGGTACAACCCCGCCCATATCTTTTCCGTTGAGCTCACCTATGGAGGCCCTCTGGCATTTAAACGGTTCGTCAAGCGCGCCCACCAGCAGGGCATAGCGGTGATCCTCGACGTCGTCTATAACCACCTGGGCCCCGGCGACCTCGATCTCTGGCAGTTCGACGGCTGGTCCGAGAACAATCGCGGCGGGATCTACTTCTTCAACGACGACCGGGCCATCACGCCGTGGGGGGAAACCCGGCCCGATTACGGACGCGGCGAAGTCCGTCAATACCTCCTCGATAACGTCTTCATGTGGCTAGAGGAGTACCACATTGACGGCATCCGCTTCGACTGCACCCAGTTCATTCGCACCGTCGACGGAACCAGAGACCAGGACCTGCCCGAAGGGTGGAGCCTGCTCCAGTGGATCAACAGCCAGGTCTCTCAGAAATACCCCGGCCGTATCACCATCGCCGAGGACCTGCAGAACAACAGATGGCTCACCAAGGATGCCGGGGCCGGGGGAGCCGGGTTCGGCTCCCAGTGGGACGCCATGTTCGTCCACCCCATCCGCCAGGCGGTAATCACTCAAGAGGATGAACAGCGCTCGCTCGCCGCCATCCGCGACGCGCTCTGTTACCGCTACAGCGACGACGCCTTCGACCGGGTCATCTACAGCGAATCGCACGACGAGGTGGCGAACGGCAGGGCGCGCGTGCCGCAAGAGATCAGCCCGAATGACCCCAAGGGGTGGTACGCACGGAAACGTTCGACGCTGGCCGCCGCGATGGTCTTCACTGCACCGGGTATCCCCATGCTTTTCCAGGGTCAGGAATTCCTCGAAGGTGGATGGTTCCGCGACACGGTCCCCGTCGATTGGGACCAAAAGGATGAGTTTCACGGCATCGTTCGGCTATACCGCGACCTCATCCGGCTGCGACTCAACCACGCCGGTTTCACGCGCGGCCTCTGCGGGCAGTTCACCCAGGTCTTTCACTTGAACGAAGAAAGCAATGTCATCGCCTTCCACCGCTGGGACAAGGGGGGACCGGCGGACGACGTCGTGATCGTCGCCAATTTCCTCAACGACCCGCAGGATGGCTATGTCATCGGCTTCCCGGCCGCGGGGAACTGGAAGCTCCGTTTCAACAGCAATTGGCAAGGCTATAACGACGACTTTGGAGGTCATCCGAGCACCGACGTCGACGCCGAACCGGGTGAGTGCGACGGCTTTCCCTTCCACGCCGCGCTTTCCATGGGCCCCTACAGCGTGCTGATATTTTCGCAATGATCGGCAGAAGGTTGAATTGGAGGAAATCAAATGCGTAAACGTATAATCACTCAGGGCACTATGGATGTCATCCCCCCCGAGCAAAACTGGCTGGACCTGGAAAACCTGTCTGAGGCAGAAGTCACGTCCGAGGACGCGTTACACCCGATCGAGTCGGCGTTGAAACCCGGTGAGGGACCTGGTTGGCGGGCATCAGAATCCGGTCAGCAGACAGTCCGCCTGCTTTTTGACAAACCGTTACAGGTCAGGCATATTCGCCTGGTGTTTAAAGAAGACGAGCAGGATCGTACGCATGAGTTTGTGTTGCGCTGGTCCTCGGACAACGGCCGATCATACCGGGAGATCGTCCGTCAGCAGTATAACTTTAGCTCTCCGCATAATACCCTGGAAATAGAAGAGTATGCTGTCGATCTTGACGGGTTGACAGCGCTGGAACTAAGTATTGTCCCAGATATAAGCGGGGGACTCGCCCGTGCATCGGTTGCGCGGTTATGCCTGGCATGACCACCAGAGGTGCCACCGGAGAGGCCTAATGTGACGAAGAAGAATTACAAAAGGAGGTTGTTATGAAGTACATCATTATCATGCTGAGCATCATATTCATAACCGATGTCGGAACATGTTTGGGTGTTGATAAATCGATTTGCAATCCCGGTTCTAATATTACCTATTATCCTAACGGCCAATTGAAAACATGTACACTCAAAGCTAATTTTTCTATCAACGGCGTTAACTGTAACCAGTATTCGCCTATCGATCTATACGAAACCGGAATGATCAAAAGCTGCAAAACAAGTGACTTTTTCAATTATGGCGACATCATTTGCAATCAGTATAGCCAAATCATCTTCTACGCATCAGGTAAACTAAATATCTGCATACTTTCCAAGTCTATACAGATTGACGGCAAAACATGTGCGCAATACGGATCGATTTCTCTCTTTGAAAATGGCAAACTGATATCCTGCAGCACGCCACAGTAAATCATGTGCATCCCTGTTAAGTTGGATTACAGTGTGTTTAAAGCCGTTCTCTTAACCTGTGTCTGTGGTGAAGTTTGTTGGTCCCGGCTTGTCCGGGTCAGAGCCTGTCAGGTCCGAAAGGGTTATTGAGCAGAAAAACGTTGGCAAAGGAAATCTATGAAGGTCTGGGCACTTTTGGCGACAGTTCTGTTGACGGCAACAACCGCCTTCAGCGCTGGTCCGAGCGACATTCTCGGTTCGTGGAAAACCGATGGGGGTGATTCGCGGTTGGAATTATTCAGGTGTGGAGAAAAAATCTGCGGGAAAATCGTCTGGCTGAAGCAACCGAACTATATTGACAGCAAGGATGGACCTGTCGGTAAAACAAAGGTCGACAGGAAAAATCCCGATCCGGGGCTCAAGAACCGCCCGATTCTCGGTCTGCAGGTAATGAAAGGACTCACCGCCAAAGGTGGCAACCGGTGGGGGAAAGGTGCCTGCTACGATCCTGAAACCGGCAAGAGCTACAAGTGTAAAATGCGCCTGGCATCGCCTGGTCGGCTGGAACTGCGCGGCTATATCGGGATCTCTCTTATCGGTCGCACCTTCGTCCTGACCCGTTAGGAAATGCGTGCCTCCATTGAAATATAGTTGGTGGGAGGAAACCGGATCAATCCTTGGTGCGGGTACGGGTCACCCCGGTCAAGATCGCCGGAAATGAACATATGATCGAATCTGAGTATAGGGTGGGAGCTTGGCCAGGTCTTTTCAGGGTAATGATACGAAGATGGTTCGGCATTGGTCTTACCTTTTGCAGAATGTCTCGCCACTATCCGGGGAGTTCAGGATTCGGTTCGCCGCGAAACGTCCAGTAGAGGAGCAGAAGCGATGGCGCGAGAATGATTATGCCGATTGCTAGCACCGAGAAAAATGCACGAAGCGTGGCTGGAGGCGCCGCCGCCGCGGCCAGGGAAAGCTGACCGATAAGGAGGTCCGGGTAGATGGCTGCCGCAAAACCGGTAATCGTCAGGGTGACGGTCCCCGCCGCTGCAATCTGCGCCAACAGAAACCGGCATCGCAAAAGCAGGATCTCGGTCGTGATGCCAAAGATCACGGCCGGTACAACAAAAAGCATCGCCCGCGAGGCAAGGAGACGGCCGGCAAAGAGAGGGGCATCGACCATGGCAACGGGAATCGCCACTGTGGTCAGGATTCCGAGCACCAGGCCGGCGATTATTCCCCGTACTCTGTAATCTCTCCGCAACTCCCCGTCGGTGCGCACCGTCATGTAGATCGGCGCCAGGTAGGCGCAGATGGCCATCCCCACCAGACCCCCCACCATGGTGAACGGGCCGATCCAGAACCATGGCTCGGCCTTTACCAGACCATTTACAAAGACGATTTTTCCTGTGGCGGTTGCGGTCATCGCCATCCCGAGAGCAAAGGGGGTCAACATGCTTGATACTGCGAATGTGCCGGCCATGAAGGGGATCTGCTCCCCCGTCTGACTGCCGAAGTGGCGGAAGGCGAAGGCTGCCCCGCGGAAGTTGATGCCGATCAGGGCGATCACCAGGGGGGCCGGCAGGACGGTACAGAGGGCTGCAAACCCCTTCGGAAAGGCGGTGAAGAGGGTTACCACCACGAAGATGAGCCAGACGTGATTAGTCTCCCAGACCGGTCCGATGGCATGGAAAAGGCCGTCCCGCTGTTCCCGTGCCCGTGGGCCGGAGGCAAGGGCGGTCCAGATGCCGCCGCCGAAGTCCGCACCGCCGAAAACCGCATACATGACAAGCCCGAGAAGAACAGCCCCGGCTGCCAGGTTCTCAAGGGTCCACATGCCGGCCCTCCTGTTTCGTTTGGCTGACTTTTCCTGCTGATGTCGGCCAGACCAGCAGTCTCAGCAGACCTGCGGTGAGCGCAAGGTAGACGACGAGGAAGGTGAAGAACATCAGTCCGATGCCGGTCTGCGTCGTAACCCCTTCCGCCACGCGCATGTGACCCTGGGCAATCCATGGCTGGCGGCCGAATTCGGTGACGAGCCAGCCGCTTTCCAGGGCGATCATCCCAAACGGTGAGGCAAAGAGGAGCGCCCGTAGCGGCCATTTGTCCATTGGTACTTCCCGCCGGCGCCAGCGAAGCCACCAGAACCAGAGGGCGGCCGCAAGCATGACGGAGAAAGATGCCACCATCATTTCGAAGAAAGGGTGGACAAGTCGCGGGTCAGGAGTGGCACCGAGGGGGAAGGCGTCGAGTCCCTCGACGATGGCATCGGGATCACGGTGAGCAAGCAAGCTCAGGAGCTTGGGTACTTTGATCCCGTACAGGACCTTACCGGAAGCAGGGTCCGGCCAGCCGCCGAGGACGAGCGGCGCACCCCGGGTAGTGGTGAACAGTGCTTCCATTGCAGCCAGCTTGGGCTTTTCCTGAACGGCGAGAGTCATGGCCGCCCAGTCCCCCGAAATCAGCATTAGAGGAAGCGATACTGAGGCTACTGCCAGGGCCAGCGTCAGGGCGCGCTTATTGTAGTCACTGCGGCGTCCGCGCAACAGGGCTGCCGCGTACACGCCGGCCATCGCAAAGCCGGTGGCGACGTACGCAGCAAGGGTCCCGTGCACTGCCTCATGGGCCCATGCCGGGTTGGCAATGACCTGTAAAGGATGAACGTCGGCAAGGGTGCCGTTTACGAGGCGGAAACCTGCAGGCGTATTCATCCAGGCATTGGCGCTGATGACGAATACCGCCGACGCGGCGGAGGCAATAGATAGAATAATGGTGCAGAAAAAGAGCATCCTGCGGGAGAGCCGTTGTTCGCCGTAGATGTAAAGGGCGAGGAAGATCGCCTCGGTAAAGAAAGCAAACCCCTCCATCGAGAAGGGAAGCCCGATGAGGGGGCCGCTGAACGCCATGAAGCGGGGCCACAGAAGCCCCAGCTCAAAGGAGAGGATGGTGCCGGAGACCGCGCCGATGGCGAACAGCACCCCCGCCGGACGTATCCAACTGCGTGCAAGCTGGTGATAGAGCTCTTCTCCGCTGCGAAGCGACAACCATTCGGCAATCATCAGCATGAACGGCAGCCCGATCCCGATGGTCGCATAGATGATGTGGAAACCGAGCGAAATACCCATCAGGGCGCGTGCCGCGAGAACTTCATCCATCAACTCTCCTCCATTGACTAAACTCATTCCAATGTTATCATATTAGCAGACAGTTATCGGCTGTCAAACCAGCACGCGACTTGACAAACAGTCCGCACCGGACAAACTATTAATATGAACTCTTTTGCTGTTTCCGGAAAAACTGTCAGCTATCGAAAAATCGACGGCTCCGCCAACTCGCTTTCTGCAGGAAAATTCAGCCGGGGAGCTTGATACTTGAATCGTTTGATAGCATCGTTCAACCTGCTGGAATGGGACAGTACCCTCATTTCGATCTCTTTGCTCATAGCCACGCTGGTTGCGGGCATTGCGTTCTATTTGGTCATCTCGTTCATTCTCTCCCGCATGAGCAGGCGTGTCAAATTTCCGTGGATCACCATCCTCTTCGGCAGGCTGCGCGGCCCTGTCCGCATAATGGTTCCCCTGTTCGCGCTCATGCTAGTTACCCCCACCCTGACGTTTTCCGCCCGCACCCACGACTTCATCCAGCACCTGTTCAGTATCTGTTTTATAGCAGACATCGCCTGGCTGGGGTGTGAAGGTATTCTGGCCGGACGCGACATCATCCTCGAACGTTTCGATGTGGGAGTCCGGGACAACCTCAAGGCGCGGGTCATCCATACCCAGCTCACGGTCCTGGTCAGGATCGCCATGGTCATCGGCATTGTCCTCGCCGGTGGCGGCATACTGATGACATTCGATAAAATCCGCCATATCGGTATGAGCATCCTTGCTTCGGCGGGGATTCTCGGAATTATCATCGGCTTCGCGGCCCAGCGCAGCCTGGGCACCCTGATAGCGGGTCTCCAGATCGCCCTGACCCAGCCGATTCGTCTCGATGATCTAGTCGTAGTCGAGGGAGAAACTGGGGTGATCGAAGAGCTCACCCTGACCTACGTGGTAGTCAAGATCTGGGACCTGCGAAGGCTGGTCGTGCCGGTCACCTATTTCCTGGAGAAGCCCTTCCAGAACTTGACCAGGTTGTCGGCCAACCTGCTGGGGACGGTATTTCTCTACGTGGATTACATGCTCCCGGTAGACGAGCTCCGACGGGCGCTGCACGACATCCTGAGCACCTCCGACAATTGGGATAAACAGGTGTGGGGGCTCCAGGTGACCAACACCGGTGAGCGTACCATCGAGCTGCGCGCCCTGATGAGCGCCGCCGATGCCTCCACGGCATGGAACCTGCGCTGCGAGGTGCGGGAGAAACTGCTGGCGTTCATACGGGAAAACCATCCCGAATGCCTCCCCCGGGTACGGGCCGAACTTGAGCGGGTCGTGAAGGTTGAGAAGGAGGTGTGTGTTGGGCCTCTTTAACCTCGACATCGGTGCAAGCCCAGTAGAAGACGGAGTCCGCTTCAGGGTCTGGGCCCCGGCAGCCACTTCCGTCGAGGTAGAACTGGTGGATGCCGGTGCGAAGAAGATACCTCTTACGCGGGACGGTCAATACTTCCAGGGATTGGCGCCGGCGGCAGCGCCCGGTGACCGTTACTGGTACTGGCTGGGCAAAGCCGTGCGGCGCCCCGATCCGGCCTCCCGCAGCCAGCCTGATGGCGTGCACGGCCCTTCCCAGGTGATCGATCCGGCATTTGTCTGGAGCGACAGAGAGTGGCAAGGGATCGCTCTCGAAGATTGCATCTTTTATGAGCTGCATGTGGGAACATTCACCCCTCAGGGTACCTTTGCCGGAGTGATCTCCCGTCTCGACTACCTGGCTGATCTTGGCATAACCGCCGTGGAACTGATGCCGGTGGCGCAGTTTCCCGGGAATCGCAACTGGGGCTATGACGGCGTCTACCCTTTTGCTCCCCAGAACAGCTATGGTGGACCGGACGGACTGAAGCGGCTGGTTGATGCCTGCCACTTAAGGGGGCTGGCCGTGGTCCTGGATGTGGTCTACAATCACCTGGGGCCGGAAGGGAACTACCTGCATGAATTCGGTCCCTACTTTACCGACCGCTACCGCACTCCCTGGGGAGACGCGGTCAATTTCGACGGCCCCGACAGTGATCCGGTCCGCCACTACTTCATCTCCAACGCACTCTACTGGATAACCGAATACCATATCGATGCCCTGCGACTGGACGCCATCCACGGCATCTACGATTTCAGCGCCCTGCATATTCTTCGGGAACTGGCCGAGGCCGTCCACCTGCAGGGTGCGGCGCTCGGACGCCGGGTCCACGTTATTGCCGAAAGCGATCTGAACGACGTGCGGGTGATCGATCCCCCGGAATCCGGC
>Ga0116116_1001874_pt1 | contig 14313 bp, 15 predicted proteins | sample June2015DPH_10_1_FD_89722 | JGI IMG/M metagenome (GOLD analysis project Ga0116116, IMG submission 89722) | Peatland microbial communities from SPRUCE experiment site at the Marcell Experimental Forest, Minnesota, USA - June2015DPH_10_150 | ecosystem: Environmental > Terrestrial > Soil > Wetlands... | reverse complement strand
TTGCCAATATTCAGCAGCGAAAAGAGATAATCCTGCAGGCCGGCAGAGAATTCCTGCGCAGGGAACTGAGCGACCTTGAAAGGTATGTTCTGCTTCAGGTTTATGACAGCGCCTGGAAAGACCATCTTTACAATATGGACCATCTCAAGGACAGTATCTGGATGCGTTCCTGGGCCGAGAAGGACCCCAAGACGGAATATAAACGAGAGGGACATCGGATGTTCAGCGAGATGCTGTCCAATATCGAGGAGCGGGTTACGGACATCATCTTCAAGGTTCATCTCGAAGCCGGCGCCAGGGCCAGAAGCGTCTGGCAGGTCAGTCAGACCGCGCACGACGAGGTTGGCCAATTCGCGATGGCTGAACGTCAGCGTGCGGCCGCCCAGGCGCCACAGGGAGAGATAAAGGTCAAACAGATTAAACTCGAAGGGCCAAAGGTTGGTCGCAACGACCCCTGTCCCTGCGGCAGCGGCAAAAAATACAAAAAATGCCACGGGCGAAGCTTATAGGAAATCGCTCGCGGCGCAAAAAAAAGAGCCGCACCGGTGTTTATCCTGTGCGACTCATACAGTTTAAAATCGAACCGCGTTCCTATTTGTTCTTAGACGGTGCCGGCTGCTCCTTGTGTTTTGGTGTCGGTTCTTCGCTGTACTTTTCGACGGTCAGCCACTTAACCCCGTTTTTGACCTCCAGTGTTCCGACGATTTTGACCCTCTTTCCATCCATAGATTTTCCCAGTTCTTTGCCCTTGGCATCGAGTGTAATCTGGTACGTTTCCCTGGGGCTCTTGACCGTAACCTCAGTGACGACGCCATTCTGGTCTTTGACCTCTTTTACTATTCCTATGAACGGTTTGTCCTTGGGGGTTTGCTTTGGCTGGTTCGCGTCTGCTGCCATCACATTGCTAACTATCGCGAGCAGCATACAAACTGCGACCATTCCAGCCAGTGCCATTAACTGCTTCTTCATTTTTGGTTTCTCCTTAAATCCAAAAAACACATACCACTTTTCTTTCTCTTATTCGTTGTTCTGATATCATTATATCGGCGACATTACCCACAATGTATTCGTTGCCCCATTGGTTTTCAAGTAATTTGTGAATTTTAATCGTTTTAAGTATAGTTGTCGTCTCTATAAAAAAAGAAAACATCGAGTAACGCCTCGCTACCCGATGTTTTCCGGAGGGGAGAAAAACTCTGTTCTGCTGCTCTGCTTATCGGCAAATACATAATTGCTGCTTTAATCCAAAAATCACCCCATTTCGCTAACTCTATAGGATATACGTTTTTGGCGGTTCTATGTTCGATTTCGGTGATGAAACAGCGTGGGGGCTGTGCTAACAGAGCGTCATCGGCTCATCGGGCCTGCTTTTCCGGCGATATATCGTAATTCCTTTGCAGCCAAGGCGATACGCGAGCCGATAAGCATTGTCCACGCTGGCTACTTTGGCTTTTTCGGTGAAGTTTATTGTCTTGCTGACGGCCGCGTCGCAGTGCTTTTGAAACCCGGCCTGCATACGGATATGCCATTCCGGGCTGATATCGTAGGCGCATTTGAAGATTTTTCGGATTTCAGCGGGAATCGAGGATATCGTTTGAATGCTGCCGGTTTTAAGCGCCTGCCGGGCAATATCTTCGCTGCAAATACCCCTGTTTGTGGCAATTCCGCTGAAAACCTGGTTTGTCTGGAGCAATTTCTGGCCTGACAGAACTTGTCGCACAAAAACGAGCGAATAAAGCGGCTCGATGCCCGAGGAACAGTCGGCGATGATGCTTATTGTGCCAGTGGGGGCGACGCAGGTAATCGCCGCGTTACGCACCTTCAAATTTCTCTTTTTGTTCCAGATGCTGCCGGCCCAGTTGGGAAAGCATCCTCGCTTTTCGGCTAATTCACCGCTGGCCTGTCTTGCTTTTTCGTTTATGAATTTCATAATTGATTCCGCGATATTGATGCCTTCGTTGCTGTCGTATGGTATGCCGAGCATAAAAAGACAATCCGCGAAACCCATAACGCCCAGTCCGATTTTGCGGTTTGCCCGGGCGATTTCGGCGGTCTGGGTAACGGGGTAATGGCAGGCGTCGATGATGTTATCGAGGAATCGCACGCACAGTTTCGCCGTTTCGCCAAGGCCGGGCCAATCTATTTCTGATTTGTCGTTGATGAATTTTGCGAGGTTGATGCTGCCTAACGTGCAGGCCTCGTAAGGCAGCAATGGCTGCTCGCCGCAGGGGTTGGTCGCCTCAATTTCACCCAGTTGTGGCGTCGGGTTGTCCTGATTAATCCTGTCGATGAACGCCACGCCCGGGTCGCCTGTTTTGTGGGCGCAGGTGATAATCATATTCCACAAATCGCCGACTGTATAAAACTTTTTTGTACTTTCAAGTTTTGACGAGTCGTTACCAGTCAAGGGGAACAGGTTCCGTATCGAGTAATTGTTGATGTCGATGTTTTTCGGCAGCAGATATTTTTGGCCTGTGCGCGGGTTTTCGACGATGTGCAGCGTGTTCGGCTTTGTTTCGAGGATATTCATCCAGTCGTCGGTTATTTTTACGGAGATGTTGAAATTTGTGAAGGCCTTGAGGTCCTGTTTGGCGTGCAGGAACCTGATAATATCCGGATGCGTTACGCTCATCATACCCATATTTGCGCCTCTGCGGAATGCGCCCTGCTGAATCGCGTCGGTTGTCTGGGAGAATACGCGCCAAAACGAAATCGGGCCTGACGTTGTGCCGCCGCTTGACGCGACCCGGTCGCCGGTTGGGCGAAGGTGGTCAAGTGAAAAGCCGGTTCCGCCGCCTGCCTTCTGGATAAGAGCGGTATCTTTTACCGTCTCGAATATCCCCTCGATGCTGTCCTCAATCGGCAGGACAAAGCAGGCGCTTAACATTCCCGATGGTCTGCCCGCGTTCATAAGCGTTGGCGAATTGGGCAAAAACTTCAGCGAGGCCATAAGGTCATAATATTTTTCGTGCCACTGGGCAACTTCGGCTTCGTTTCCGCCGTAATTTGCCTCGATTGAAGCGACAAGACGTGCAACCCTGTGGAAAAGCTGGCCCGGCGTCTCGATGACTTTGCCCTGTTCATCCCTGATTAAATAGCGTTTCTCCAGCACGGTCATCGCGTTTTCGCTGAGTATGGGCTCGCCGCCTTTCGGCGGAGTTATGTTCTCTGTTTCTCGCATATTATTTATACGGTGTGGTTTCATAAAGGTCTCACGTTTTTTTAAGCCATTTGAATCGAAAGACGTCACGGATACGCGAGGTAAATCTTATGCCGAGTCGCTGTGTGCTGGTTGCGAATTCCGCGCGTTTCAAATCTTCCATCGAGGGCTTTGTGGTTTTGGTTCCGAAGACAGTTGCCAATATGCCCGCCAAGAAACCCAGGACAGTGTTTGTTTTTCGATGAAGGACCATTTTTCAAAACGTGATTATCTTTGCACTGCTATTTTTGTCGAGGCCAGAAGTTCTTCGCCGGTGCGGCTTTCGACGGATGACCGGCCCCACAACTGGTGTCTTTCCAGGATTTCGGGCTTTGCGTCGTAGTACCTCGTTACCGCGCTTATGCCCCCCTCGACAGTGCCCGATGTTTTATACTCGTGTTCAAGCAGCCAGCCGCTTATTTCATCATCATATTCGGCGGGGTAAATAAGGGCCACCGCAAATCTGTCATCACTGTATTTGGCAAGATGAACTATCGCTTTGCAGGGAAGGTTTGTCTCGATGCCGAGCTTGACTAATCGCTTGTAATCATCGCGGGCGGTCTCTGAATCGGCGGAGAAAAAGAACATACCCCCTTCGAGTTGGAATATGTCCCGCCGCACGCCTTTCAATTCGAGTTTGCCGTCAGGGTAGGCCTTGTGTATCTTATAAGCCTTGCAGTGGCCAAACCGTTCGCTTTCAAAAAGCTCAGCGACCTCCTGCGCGGTGAATCCAACTCCCGTATTGTCGCCGAAATCGACAATATACAGGCCGACGTAACTATCCGGTTTTTGAAGTTTTGGCAGTTTCATAATGCCCTATTTTAACCGCTGATTTCACAGATTGCACAGTATTTTCTCAAGAGCTTCTTTAGATTATACTGGATTCATATCGCGTGGGTACCGACAATGTTGGCGCTCTAATTTTTAGGAGACCAAAATGAGCACGTTGCTTTACATAAAGTTAAGTGCGGTAATGGCGCTGGAATTCGCGGTATGGGGGGCGTGGATGCCGGTGCTTGCGGCGAGGTTGCTGGGGCCGCTGAAGTTTAGCGGCAAGCAGACGGGGTGGATATACGCCACTTTGCCTCTCGCGTGCATCGTATCGCCTTTGATATCCGGTCAGCTTGCCGACAGGTGGCTCAATGCCGAGTGGATTCTCGCCGGGGCGCATTTGATTGGGGCGGCGTTGTTGCTGGTGGCGGCGGTGCAGACGAGGTTTGCCGCGTTGTTCGTCGTAATGTTTTTATATTCGGTTTTTTACGCGGCGACGCTTCCATTGGTCAACGCTGCTCTTTTCGCCAATGTCACCGATGCCGCCTGGCAGGGCAGGGTCTTTATGTGGGCGCCTATTGCGTGGGCGATTGCGGGGTATTTTCTGACGGGCTGGCGGTGGACGTTCAAGACCGCCGAAAAAGGGCGTGATTGCCTTTTTCTGGCCGCCGCACTTTCAGTGATTATGGCGGCATGTTGTCTGGGGTTGCCCGCGACGCCGCCTGCGGGTGTGGGTGAGGCGCCGATTTTCAAGGCGATGACTATGCTGCGGGACACCAACTTCCTGGTCTTTATGATTGTCTCGCTTGTGGCAGGTGGGCTGATGCAATTTTACTTTTTAGGCAGCGCGCGTTTTATGATGGACACAGGCATTCCCGGCAAGAACGTGCCGGCCGCGATGGCTATTGCGCAGGTTGTGCAGGCCGTAGCCACGTATTACCTGCTTAACAAATTTATCAGCTCGTTCGGATTCAAATGGACGCTGACGATAGGCGCGGCCTCCTGGTTTTTGCTGTATCTTGTTTATGTAATCTCAAAGCCGCATGCGCTGATAGTTTTATCGCAATCACTTCACGGCCTTGCTTATGTCCTGTTTATCATCGCCGGCCAGATATTCGCCAACGTCGCGTCTCCGCCTGAAATCAGAAGTTCGGTGCAGGCGCTTGTTTTTGCCGCGACGACGGGAGTGGGATTGTTTTTAGGGACGCAGTTCGCGGGCATTGTGATGGATGTTTTCAAACGGGAAGACAAATTTAACTGGCGGGCGGTTTTTACAGTACCAGCGGTGATTATGCTCGCGTCAATCGTTGCGTTGGTTGTGTTGTTCAAAGGATAAAAACAGGGACTTGAATCGTTGAGGAGAGTTAAAGTGACGCGGGTAGGAATAGTCGGATTTGGCTTTATGGGCAGGCAGCATCTGAACTGCTATCGTGCGTTGCGGAGCGTTCGTGTGGCCGCGATTTGCGACGGCGACAAGGCGCGACTGACGGGTGTCAGGGAAATCGCGGGCAATATCGAAGGGACACAAGCGTCTTTGGGGCTCGATGATATTGCGCTTTATACTGATTTTGAGAAGATGCTGGCCGAACAACGGCTGGATGCTGTCTCGATTACGCTGCCGACGTTTATGCACAGGGACTTTACCGTGAAGACATTGGAGGCAGGTCTTCACGTTTTGTGCGAGAAGCCAATGGCGATGAGCGTTGAGCAGTGCGAGGATATGATTGCAGCCGCAAAGACGAATAAAAGGATACTGCAAATAGGGCACTGTATTCGTTTCTGGCCTGAGTATGTAAAGGCCAAAGAAATTGTGGATTCCGGCAGATATGGCGACGTGCGGATGGCGTCTTTTCGGCGAGTCAGTCCGGTGCCGGGGTGGAGCTGGAAACACTGGCTAATCCATCAGGACAAAAGCGGCGGGGCGATTATGGACCTGCACATACACGACACTGATTATGTTCAGTATCTGTTTGGATTGCCCGAAGCGGTAAGGTCCGAAGCGGTTGTCGGGCCAAGCGGCGGATTCGATTATGTAACGACGCAATATGTTTATGAGAACAGCAAGGTCGTTTCGGCGGAGGGCGGCTTTGTTATATCGCCCGATTTTAAATTTGAAATGAGTTTTGTTATCTCGCTCGAAAAGGCGACTATTGTTTATGATTGCAGGCACACACCCGCACTTCAGGTATGCCCGGCAAAAGGCGGCTGCATTACGCCGAAGATTGAATCAGGCGATGGCTGGTCGCGTGAAATCTCGCACTTCGTAAAAAAAGTCAAAGGCACAAAAGTGCCGGATGTTATCAATCCTCACGATTCATTAAACGCGGTGAGAATAATTCTGGCCGAAAAGCAGTCCGCCGAGACAAAAAGGGAGATCAGGATTCAATGACACAATGTTTCGATTGGCCCATAGGCGTTTGCAGTTGGTCACTTGGCAATTATTTTGAGAAAATCGCCGAAGCAGGGGTCGATTGCGTTCATTTGGCGGTTGCGCCTGCGCTGGGGAACGCTGGCGATAAGTATCTTGCCAAAGCAGCTCAAAGCAAACTGAAGATTACTGCTACGATGATTAATTTCCCGCAGGAGGATTACTCGACGCTCGAATCGATAAAAGCTACAGGCGGTATAGTGCCTGATGATTGCTGGTGGGATAATCGCGAGTTGGCATTAAGAGCCATTGAGTTGACCGCCGAACTGAAGGTGCGGTTTCTGTCGATGCACTTTGGTTTCATCGAGACACAAAACTCCGCAAAGGCCAAGGCGCTGATTGAGCGGACAAGGATGCTCGCGGACAAAGCGGGCGAGCATAATCTAACGCTATTGATGGAAACAGGGCAGGAATCGGCTGATGAACTTCGTGGTTTCATCGGAAAATTACATCACCCCGCTTTGGGCGTGAACTTTGACCCCGCGAATATGATTCTTTATGGCAAGGGCAATCCCGTCGAGGCGGTTGGTATTCTCGGTCCCTGGATTAAGCACGTTCATATAAAAGATGCCTTGCGAACAAGGATGCCGGGCGAATGGGGGACTGAAGTTGTCTGGGGGACGGGCGAGGTCAACGCTGCGAAATTTTTGAAGGCGTTGAAGCTGGTTGATTTTGCGGGAGCGTTGGCCGTGGAACGTGAGGGAGGTGATGACCGGCCTGGCGATATCAAATCAGCGGTAAATATGCTCAAGAACTTCAAGAGTTGATTAGTGCTCCTCGATTCTGATTCTGACATTCTTTCGGTATTCGTCTGACTCGTTGTTGGTTCCTTTGTCTATCTGTCGTTGTGCCATGAATATTTTTATAGCGGTTATGCAGGTGCCGATGCCCGTGATGAAGAAAACTATTGCCGCGAGAGTTGCGAAAAATTTAGGATACAGGTAGATCAGCAGGCCGAAACCAATCAGCATAAGTCCCGTTGCAAATATCCCACCCGCTATTCGGCGGGACGCCTGCGAGATTACATTACTGTAAAATTGAAACGACATTTGAAAACCCTTTCAGGAAACGAAAAGGGCGGGTCTTTCGGACCCGCCCTTAATAAGCTTTCTGTTAGTACATTCCGCCGCCTGGAGGCATAGCGGGTGCTTCTTTCTTTTCGGGAATTTCACTTACTATCGCGTCTGTTGTCAGCAGCAGTGAGGCGATTGATGCGCCGTTTTGCAGCGCGATGCGTTCGACCTTTGTGGGGACAATGACGCCGAACTCAATCATATTGCCGTATTCTTTCCGCAGTGCGTCATAGCCGAAGTTTTTGTCGGAGTTTTCCATAACCTTCTGCGCGACGATTGAGCCGTCGAGACCTGCGTTGAGGGCGATCTGTTTGATTGGTGCGACGATTGCCCGGCGAACGATATCGATGCCGACCTTCTCATCGCCCTGTGCCTTGATTTTTTCCAAAGCTGGAAGCGTTCGCAGCATCGCGACGCCGCCGCCGGGGAGGATGCCTTCCTCAACCGCGGCCCTGCAGGCGTGCAGCGCGTCCTCGACGCGTGCCTTCTTCTCCTTCATTTCCGCTTCAGTCGCTGCGCCAACTTTTATCATCGCAACGCCGCCGGAAAGTTTCGCTAAGCGTTCCTGAAGTTTTTCGATGTCGTAATCGCTGGTTGATTTTTCGATTTCGGCTTTTATCTGCTCGATTCTGCCTTTGATTTCTTCCGTTTTGCCCGCGCCTTCGATAATCGTTGTGTTGTCCTTGTCGATGGTGATTTGTTTTGCCCTGCCGAGCATATTCAGTTCGAGGTTTTCGATATCGATGCCGAGGTCCTCGAATATGGCCTGGCCGCCTGTCAGCACGGCGATATCGCTCAACAATGCCTTTCGCCTGTCGCCGAATCCCGGCGCCTTGACTGCCGCGCACTGCAAAACGCCGCGAAGTTTGTTGACGACTAACGTCGCGAGCGCCTCGCCTTCAACTTCTTCAGCAATAATCAGCAGGGGCTTACCCTGTCTGGCTACTTTCTCAAGCAGCGGCACAAGCGATTTAATAGAGCTGATTTTCTTTTCGTGGATGAGGATATACGGCTTGTCCAATACGACCGTCATATTTTCCAGCTTGTTTATGAAATGCGGGCTAAGATACCCTTTGTCGAACTGCATACCTTCGACGAGTTCGACGACGGTCTCAAGCGACTGGCCTTCCTCGACTGTTATTACGCCATCTTTGCCGACCTTGTCCATCGCCTCGGCTAATTTCTTGCCGATTTCCGCGTCCTGGTTTGCCGAGCACGTCGCGACCTGCTCAATCTGTTTGCTGGAAGCGACTGCCGTGCTCATTTTCTGCAGCTCTTTGACGATAGTATCAACAGCCGTATCAATGCCGCGTTTTACCTGCAGGGGATTTGCGCCAGCGGTGATATTTTTGAGTCCTTCCTCGAAAATGCTTTCCGCCAGAATCGTCGCGGTTGTTGTGCCGTCGCCGGCTACGGTTGACGTTTTTGACGCGACTTCCTTGACCATTTGTGCGCCCATATTCTCATAAGGGTCTTCAAGCTCGATTTCCTTTGCGACTGATACGCCGTCTTTTGTGACGGTCGGCGAGCCGAATGATTTTTCAAGGACGACGACCCTGCCGCAGGGGCCTAATGTTATTTTAACGGCGGCGGCGAGTTTTTTGACGCCTTCCCGAATTGCCGCTCGCGCTTCTGTTCCAAATGCTATTTTTTTTGCTCCCATATTTTTACTTCTCCTTTTAGGTTTTCATCTCAATTATCAATTCCGGCTTAATCTTCGATGACCGCCATAATATCCGACTCAGTCATAATCAAATACTCTTTGCCGTCCATTTTTATCTCGCTGCCGGCGTAGCTGGTGAACAACACAGTGTCGCCTTTTTTGACCTGTGGTTTCTGGCGTGAGCCGTCGTCGAGAATTTTGCCGTCGCCTACCGCGACGACCTTGCCTTTTTGTGGTTTTTCTTTTGCACTGTCGGGCAGGACGATACCGCCCGCTGTTTTGGTTTCCGCTTCCACTCGTTGAACGAGGACCTTATCGGCCAATGGTCTTACCTTCATTTCCTGTTACTCCTTTCAAAAAATTCGACCGTTATTTTGCTTTATGTTTTTATGCCGAAAAAATATGGCTGCCGTACCTTCTCACAAACAGCCGGTTCAACTGGTCTTTCAAAATATTCATATCTACCGGCTTGGTCATAACGCTGAAGGCATCCAACTGCAGCGCCTTTTCGAGCATTGCCCCGGTTACCCTGCTTGCCAGTAATATACAGGGCATAAGCGGCTGTTCCATCCTGATAATTTTTAATGTCCACAGGTCTGCCTGCTCGCAGTCGGTATCGACGATAGTCATGCTGATTTGCCGATGCCGCAGGACGTTAACTATATCATTAGTATTCTCCGCCACCAACAGATTTACGCCTCTCGGCCTGAATATATCGCGCAATGCCCCGGGCCAGTCCCAGTTCGCCTGGCTTGCCAATACATTTATGTCAGCAAATTGTCGCAAGTCCGCTACCATAGCGACTGAAGATGTGCAAAGCTTGTGCCAGTAAGCATTTAGCAGAAACGCAAGTTGTAAGTGTTTGTCTTTATAGGGGTTACGAGTGGCTCTTCGCCGTGATTGTGACTGCCAAAATCCGGCTTTTGCGAATCTTATCTGCCAGCATGGCAGTTTTACGGTATTTGTTAGAAGTGAAAAAGGGGCTTCGAAAGAAACCCCTTAAAATCGTTTAACGTCAATCAGTACAAGCGGACTTCGACGCCGTCTATCGTCTGCGAATCAATCGATTTGCCAAGGTTTTTTAGCGACTTAGTGGTGCCATCCGTCTTTTTGATGGTCAGTTTCTTAATATTATCAGCAGATAGGCCGAACGGCACACCGCCGTTGTCGCTCTGCGGATAAACAATCGATGCGTTTAGAATATTTACCGCCGCGATATTGCTGTTGACAAAGAATGGTGCAGATTCGCCTTTGATACCTTTAATCGCTATGCTCTTGATTGTCGCCATTTCAGGAAAACTGGCTGCCTCAGCGACGGGTAAACCGTTAATATCTTCCGCTACACCGGCAAAGCAGTTCGAATCCGTCATTGCCCCTGCGGTAACTGTCCCGATGTTACCGTTTGACAGTATTTTACAGGAATCTATCCAGCCCTTCACGGTTAGCGTGCCTATTGACGGGGCATTTATTGCGCCGCCGAGCCATTCTGTTGCTGTGATAGATTTGATTGGCATTTGGCTGTCTAAAGTGAGATCAGCAACCTGGTCAAAGACAATCGTTACGGCTGCCTTTGGATTCGGGGATGAGCCGATTGTTATCGTGTGAGCATCAGCAACATCGCCAAGAGCTAACGTCCCGAGTGAACCATTAACTATAATATTACCTCGCAGGTTTGTCGTCTTGGCTATGATTGCTTTAAGTGAGCCGCCGACAACGATGTCACCGACACTCGTATAGGTTTTACCTTTTGTCGAAATGGTAAAGACTGATTTTTCCGTAGTATTGAGCAGGGTAATCTGGCTGAAGTTATTAATGTCGCCTGCGATTTCATACAAACCATCACCGGTAAGGTTAAATGTGACAGGTACGCCGTTGCTGTCATTAACCACTGTCTTTCTGGTTCTGATCTGTTGCATGTGAAAATAAACATAATTGCTGCCGGAATAAGGGCATTCTGTAAGCCCGTTGGCATATTGAGGCGGCAATATAGGCAACTGCTGAATCTGGTCAACTATATCCATACCTGATATGACCTGGCCGAATACGCAATAGCCGAAGCCGTCGCTGTTTGGGTCGTGGTAGTCAAGAAAAGGATTTGTCGTGACGTTTATATAAAACTGAGAAGTGGCGGAATTAGGGTCTGTTGTTCTCGCCATTGCGACTGTCGCGCGCAGGTTTTTCAGTCCGTTGTAGCTTTCGTTTATTATAGGAGGGCGAAGACCTTCTGATTTATAGACACCTCCCGGCTTATAGCCGCCGCCCTGGACTATTTTGAATGTTGTGTCTTTTGTGATGCGATGAATGATAAGTTCGTCATAAAAACCGCTGTTGACATATTGCAGGAAATTGTTGCAGGTTATGGGCGCCTTATTCGGGAAAAGTTCTATGATTATATCGCCTACTATCGTTTCGATAGCGACCTTGGGGGTAGTTTGGCTTGAAGTGTAAGGAGGTTCACCGAGAGCGACAGCCGAAAAGACGAACCCCGCCATAAGAGATAAAAACGCAAAGTACTTCACCCTCTGTCCCTTAGCATCAATTGTCCGGTATTTCCCATATAACCTTGTATATTTCTGCTCAACTACCACGACACAGCTTTTTCTTCCTCTCCGATTCGCCCGAACAAATTCACCACTGGCGAATAAAAAGTGTAACCAATAACGCCATTCTCCATCAGTCTTTGTCCCTGCTGATAATAACAGTTTATGAAAATATCCCAAATTGTCAAGATGATTGCGGAAGGTTTTGGGGCAGGATTTGCCGGTGAAATGCCTTCTAATCGGGGGAAAATTGTTTTTTCGACGTTTAAAAGATAATAGCGGCGTAGCCGACGGACTCCCGGCTGGTTTCGCCCATTTTGCGGAGCATTATCTCGTTGCTGTTGGTGTGGGCGAGCAGGACGCCTTTTTTCTTGCCGAGGGATTTAGCCGCGGCCACCGCGGCGGCAGCGGCACCGGCTCCGCAGGCGCTGTAATTTTCATTCGCGCTTTCTAACATCTTGTCGGGCTGCATCTTCAGTGAATAGTCGATGAACTGCTTGTCATTGATGTCCATTGCCCATTTCAAGGCATCTTTGCCAGTGCCCATAGGCGTAAAGCCATAGCGCGGGCCATAATGGGTCAGGTCGGTTGAGCCAAGACATACGATTTTTCGTTCGTCGTCGCTGCTGATTATGCTGCCGACGATTTCGCCGAGTTGAATTGCCTGCTCGGTGGGGGGGGTAAGAATCGGCAGAATCCTCGCCTTGGGGAAAAGATATTGAATAAACGGTACCTGGACTTCCATACTGTGTTCGCTGTCGTGTGCGTTGCGGTCGCTTATCGCGGTCTTGCTTTCAATCACTGCACCGGCGAGTTCTTCATCAATTGCGATTTCACCAAGCGGCGTAACCCAAACACCTTTATCGTAAACGGCGGGGGGCTGGCCAAGGTAGCTGTGCGCTGCGCCGAAGATGACAAAAGTATCGACTACGGGGTGCTTCTTTTTGATTGCGGTAAAGACAATTGCCGCGGTTGCGCCGCTGAATGTCCAGCCGGCGTGTGGAACAATGCCTGCGACGATTGTGTCGGGCAGCTTCGACAAGCCGGGAGTTACGCCTGCTTCATCGAGGCACTGCTTTATTTCGTCAACGCACTCGTCTTGCTGGCCGGGGTAAAATTGGCCGGCCACTATGGGTCTTCTCTTTTGCATATCGCTTATCCGTCCGTTGCTTTTACGGCTTCGAGCAGGTATGATTATACCATTATCCAGGACGTCAATATATTGTAAACACGAATGGCGGGAAAGACAAATGGCATCTAAAAATGGCGGCAGGCAAACGGTAGCGGTCGTAATGGGTTCGGATAGTGACCTTGCGGTAATGCAGGCCTGTATCGATACGCTTAAGGATTTCGGGATACAGCCGGTTGTGCGGATAATCTCAGCTCATCGGACGCCTAAGGCCGCATCGCAATTTGCCGCCGGGGCTGCTAAAAAGGGAATAAAAGTGATAATTGCCGCTGCGGGTATGGCGGCCCATCTGGCGGGTGCTATCGCTGCCCAGACGATACTGCCTGTTATAGGCGTGCCGCTTGCCGCAAAAGAGGGACTGGCGGGGCTGGACGCCCTGTTGAGCACGGTTCAGATGCCTTCTGGTGTTCCGGTAGCGACGGTTGCCATCGGCAAGGCAGGCGCAAAAAATGCGGCTGTTCTGGCGGTCCAGATTTTGGCGCTCTCGGATAAAAAACTGGCGGGCTCGCTCGCCCGGCTGAAAATTGTCCAGGCAAAAGAGGTTGCCAAAAAAAATTCCACGCTTAAATAATTGCCTGGTTTATCCTCTTTATTTCAATTTGTCGGCGAGTGTTGAGCCGAAGTCCTGGGCGAGTTTGCTTGCGGTGAGCTGGTCAACATTGTTATAGGAGGCGGTGAGGAGGAGATTGCCCGCCTTGTCTTTCGCGGCAATGGTTACCGATTCGATTGCCTGGGCGGATGATTGCTTGCCGCCAAATAAATTAAGCATGCTTGTTTCTCCATGGGACCGTGTCGTCATAAATGTCGAGCCGGTGAGTATGACATTGGCGTTGTCAGCGTCACATAATTGGATATGTTTACGGACAAATTCTTTTTCGAGCACGTCTCGTATTACTTTGCCGACGTATGGGTCCTGGCTTTCGATTGGCGTAACGTAAACGCACTTGTTTTTGATGGTCTTTAACTGATTAGTGGTAACAATATCGGTGTTGCAGCCCGCAAAAAGGGTTAAAATCACGCTAATCGCAAATGCCTTTTTCATAACATATCTCCTTTTCACTGGTAGTATTTATCGGCAGAGGAGGGCGCTGCTCTGCAAAGCTTTTTGTGGATTCTGCCGGGGTTTTACCGTAGAATCTATCCGTTTGTAACGGGTTATTAAAAAGGATTGGATGTTTGTTATATGCGTAAAGTGACGTTATTGATATTGGCGGCTGGTTTGGTGTTAGCGGGTTGTGAAGATAAGCCAAAATTTACGCCGGAAGAGATGGCAAAACTGCCACTTGCCAAACGCGACGGGCTTCCTGAGGCTAGCGGCGGTTTTACTCTGGCGGTGGGCGACCAGACCATCACGTCGGATGAAGTTATTGGTCCTGTTTTTGAAAAGTTGGTGCAAGCGGCACAGAAGGGGGACTTTGAGAAATTCAGGAGTGTCGCGGAGCCGGCGATT
>Ga0116116_1001871_pt1 | contig 14320 bp, 7 predicted proteins | sample June2015DPH_10_1_FD_89722 | JGI IMG/M metagenome (GOLD analysis project Ga0116116, IMG submission 89722) | Peatland microbial communities from SPRUCE experiment site at the Marcell Experimental Forest, Minnesota, USA - June2015DPH_10_150 | ecosystem: Environmental > Terrestrial > Soil > Wetlands... | reverse complement strand
GGTCAGGAAGGCGATCTCGTCCCCGGACGGCGCCCTGCGGTGATGGCCGAGGTCGAAGATTCGGCAGACGTTGGGATGCGTCACTTCTCTGGCGATTCGGATCTCCCGCTTGAAGCGCTCGATTGCCTGCTGGTCCAGTGCGATCTCCGGTCGCACGGTCTTGAGCGCCACACGCTGCCGCAGTTCCAGATCATTAGCTTCGTAGACCTCTCCCATGCCTCCTCGCCCGATGAAGCGCACGATCTTGTAGCGGCCGGCAACCAGTTCGTCGGAGGAGAAGGTAGCAGGGCTGGCGGTGCGGCTGCCTGCCTCGCCGGGCAATGGTATTGTGGGAGGGCTTTCCAACGGGATCTCCGATTCCACCCTTCTTTTCTCTCAGCAGCATACGCCAGCCGCTCTGTCAACTCAAGCTTGAATCACATGCCTTCTTGGCAATTGTGCGGGGCGCACTCGGAAGCGATCCGCTAGGTTGTGTAACTTGCATACCGAAACGTGCTGCCACTCGGACAACTGTTGCGAAGTCCCTATGCGATCAATTATCTTCACGTGATCGATTGCGTCGCGATCGGATTCGGAGTGAAAAAGTCGGCTTCCTGTGAGAATCGGCTGACTTGCCCCACTTGGCGCAAAGCTTGTTTCACCCGCAATTCCGAATTCGGACTCGTCTGTCATCCTGGGCGAGGATAGCCGAAGAACGGTATCCGTGACGTCAGAAACGGAGCGCATCGCAAAGTGGGTCTGCCCTCTCCCAAGGGGAGAGGGTGGACCGCGACGGCGCTTTCACCAGCCGTCGCGGGCCGGGTGAGGGGTTAGTTGCGGGGCAACGACAGATCAGACAGGCTCGGCCCAAGCTGCTCAATGGAAACGAGTAATGCATCGAGTTTCTGGAGAGCCCGCCGTGCTTCCGGGCGGGCGATCCCGCCGCGGCCGAAGGTCCGCCGATCTTAATGGCGGGCGGGACTGCAGTTGTCTTTTGCGCTCAGCATCCAGCGACAAACTGCAGGGATGCTTCTCCCGCAAGGCGGGCTCAGCATGACAGCACTCAGGCTCAGCGTCTGGCGCCGAACCGGTGCCCGCCTAGTATTACTTTGTTAAGTCGAATCGAACAGAATCGTTTTGAATTTGGTTCCAGAAAAGGGACAACAGCCGCTTGATCTCACCAAAAATAGCTGCATCAGGCGGAGTATCTGTTCCCACGTCTCACCAAAAGTTTTTTTTACGCCGTAGGACCATCACAGGTGGCGCATATCCGCCGCGGCGGATCTTTCATGTATGCGCCCCACAAACACGCGCAACACCCCTCTCACCGCGTCCTATCCGTGGCCTCTCATGGCTTCTTAACGGTCGCCGACATAAAAGGTCCGCCGCGGCGGATCGGCGCCACCCGCGACCGGCGCGGCGATGATGTCAGCCTGGCTGAGGTGGAGAGGATAGCTTGGCTTTGCACCTTCTCTCGTCGCCAAAATCGAGCACGCCCTTCGGGTGGTCTCGAGTCTGAGGATTTCGCACGTCACGCTTTCCCGTGGAAAGCGCGGCGGCCCAAAGGGTTGCTGAACACCGGGCGGGTCACTTCACCGTCAGGGTGTTTGAGGCCAGCAGGGTGTTGTTGGACTCGTTGCTTTCACTCACCTGGTTCAGATCGTCCGCGATCGCTCCGCCATGGTAGGTTCCCGCACCCACGGACGACGGCAACGTCACCGTCCCGGCGCAGGTGTTCGTCGCCCCCGCCGCCAGGGAAGTGTAAGTGCAGTAAGCGATGAGGGTGCTCGACGTGGTGATGGTGGAGCCGGTCGACAGGTAAAAGCCCAACCGGAAGGCTCCCGCCGCCGCGCTGCCCTGATTCTTGATCGTCGCCGACAGGCTCGCCTGCCCGCCTACCGTCGCGCTGGAGGGAATACTCACGCTCGTCACCACTAAATCGGGCAGTTGCGGGTTGGTCACCGTCAGGGTGTTTGAGGCCAGGAGGGTGTTGTTGGACTCGTTGCTTTCACTCACCTGGTTCAGATCGTCCACGATCGCTCCGCCATGGTAGGTACCCGCACCCACGGACGACGGCAACGTCACCGTCCCGGCGCAGGTGTTCGTCGCCCCCGCCGCCAGGGAAGTGTAAGTGCAGTAAGCGATGAGGGTGCTCGACGTCGTGATGGTGGAGCCGGTCGACAGGTAAAAGCCCAACCGGAAGGCTCCCGCCGCCGCGCTGCCCTGATTCTTGATCGTCGCCGACAGGCTCACCTGCCCGCCCACCGTCGCGCTGGAGGGAATACTCACGCTCGTCACCAGTAAATCGGCTTGCGAGCTGCTCACCGTCAGGGTGTTTGAGGCCAGGAGGGTGTTGTTGGACTCGTTGCTTTCACTCACCTGGTTCAGATCGTCCACGATCGCTCCGCCATAGTAGGTACCCGCACCCACCGACGACGGCAACGTCGGTGACATTGCGCAGGTGTTCGTCGCCCCCGCCGCCAGCGAAGTGTAAGTGCAGTAACCGATGTTCGTGCTCGACGTGCTGATGGTTGAGCTGGTCGACAGGTAAAAGCTCATCCGGAAGGCTCCCGCCGCCGTGCCGCCCTGATTCTTGATCGTCGCCGACAGGCTCACCTGCCCGCCTACCGTCGCGCTGGAGGGAATACTCACGCTCGTCACCAGTAAATCGGCTTGTGCTCCGGTCACCGTCAGGGTGTTCGAGGCCAGCAGGGTGTTGTTGGACTCGTTGCTTTCACTCACCTGGTTCAGATCGTCCACGATCGCTCCGCCATAGTAGGTACCCGCACCCACCGACGACGGCAACGTCGGTGACATTGCGCAGGTGCTCGTCGCCCCCGCTGCCAGGGAAGTGTAATTGCAGACAGCGATGAGGGTGCTCGACGTGGTGATGGTGGAGCCGGTCGACAGGTAGAAGCCCAATCGGAAGGCTCCCGCCGCCGCGCCGCCCTGATTCTTGATCGTCGCGGACAGATTCACCTGCCCGCCTACCGTCGCGCTGGAGGGAAAACTCACGCTCGTCATCAGTAAATCCGGCCGTTGCGGGTTGGTCACCGTCAGGGTGTTTGAGGCCACCAGGGTGTTGTTGGACTCGTTGCTTTCACTCACCTGGTTCAGATCGTCCACGATCGCTCCGCCATAGTAGGTACCCGCACCCACTGACGACGGCAACGTCGGTGACATTGCGCAGGTGTTCGTCGCCCCCACCGCCAGGGTAGTGTAACTGCAGACAGCGATGAGGGTGCTCGACGTGGTGATGGTGGAGCCGGTCGACAGGTAAAAGCCCAACCGGAAGGCTCCCGCCGCCGCGCTGCCCTGATTCTTGATCGTTGCCGACAGACTCACCTGCCCGCCTACCGTCGCGCTGGAGGGAATGCTCACGCTCGTCACCAGTAAATCGGGTTGTGAGTTGGTCACCGTCAGGCTGAAGCTGCTGGTGGCGGAAGTGACCCCGCTGCCGCTGGCGGTGACGGTGATGGTCTGATTGCTGACCAGCGCGGCGCTGCTGGACGCCTGCAAGGTGATGCTGCCCGAACTCGCCGTGCCCGGCTGGGTGTAAGTGGGCGTCACCCCGCTGGGCAGATTGGTGGCCGCCAAGGTGATGCTGCCCGTGTAGCTGGTGCGGGTCAGGTTCACCGTCACAGACTGCGCACTGCCCCCCCGAATGAGCGTGACGGAACTGGGACTCACGTTGCTGATGGCGATAGAAGGGCCGACGGTGACCGATATCGCTGCCAGGGCATCCTGCAACCCAAGGTTTACTCCCATAGCCCTGACTGTGTATTTGTAGGTTCCTACGCCGGAAGGAGCAACGAGCGTCAATGAACCATTTGTGGAGCTGTTCTGCCCAATGAGCGGCCCCAGGAACTCGCTGACTCGAGGAGTAGTTCCGTCTATCGAAACACCGACGGCGGGAATAATGTAGCCCCCAGTGTTGGTCACTGTAAGCGGAATGGACACGGATTGACCAGGTGAAGCAAGAAAACTGGTTTGGGACAGTTGAAGAGCCAACGCCGGCTGCTTGTAGATCCCTTCCACGACGAGCCCGAAGCCCTCGTTCGGTGTACAAGGGAATATGCACCACGAAGGCCACTGAGTGAATTTCACCCGCACCGTCCAGGACTTGCCTAGGTCCGCTGAAGATGGTTTCACAATCACAACTTTCTTGACAGGGCTCTCTGTATTGACGCCAGACGCGAAAGGGCTTCTGATGCAAGTTGTGCATCCAAGACTTCCGTTCGAATCTGAGCCGTACTTGATTCCGGATGGAAGGTCTACCTCAAACTCTAGGTCGTCTCGTAGACTGCCGTCGGTGGTATCGGCATCGTTGTATGCTAAAGCCACGCCAATCTTCTGCGATCCCGACGGGGCGACAAAGGACCAGTCACTCTCGCCTAAATTCGTGACGGTGCCTTGGGCCCACAGCAGGTTGCTCCACTCTCCGCTGATGTATCTTATCGACGCGTACGGGTTGACGAGGCCGTATCCGTAGGTGGTGTCGGCATAACCATTCAGCGGTGTATTGGTCTGTCCTCTTAGCGGGATTGTTTGAGCGATTAACTGTGCCTTGAGCGCCAGAGATGAGGAGGAAGATGGAGGCGACCATTGCCGCATGAGGGCCAGCGCCCCCGTGACGTGCGGGGCAGCCATGCTCGTCCCGGAATCTCGCAAGTAGGACGGGCTAAAGTTAGGCCACACGTCACTGCCACAACTGTCTTTCTCATCACCTACCCGACCATTTACGGACACGACACCGTACATCCAAAACGGAGTGGAGACAGAGCAAGCATTCACAACGTCCCCTCCCGGTGCGACCAAATCGGGTTTGAGACGGTTTGTGGTTCCTCCACTTGGCCCACTTGGACCCCTGCTTGAGTACACCGCGATGTTACCCAAGCCACCGCTATCACCATCGAATGTGTACGAGATCGCTCCCACAGCTATGGTGTTCTTTCCCAACCTGGGGTTAGTCACGTAGTTATGAGTCCCGGAACAGTTCCCCCATCCGTTGTTTTCGTTTCCTGCGGAAACGACGAGAAGCTGGCCATGATCATGCGCGTAGTTGTCGAAAATCTCAGTCGTTGAGTCGTAATTCGAGCAATCCACCAAATAGGAATGGTTGGAGATTTCCACGGAGTTTGACTGAAAGGCGTCAAGATCACTCGTAAGGTTGTCCGAACTGTTGGCCCAGCTTCGAAACAACACCGAACTACCGGGCGCCACCCCCGTGATGGAGCCACTGCTGTCCGTGCCTCTGCCAGCGACTATGCCTGTGACGTGCGTCCCGTGGTCCTTCTGGACGGTCAAGTCGCTTGCCCCAAGGAAAATCCCATTCAGGTCGGCGTGGGTGCTCATCACGCCGTTGTCACGGACACCCACAGACACTCCGCCACCGTTGAATCCCAGATAGTTCAGGTTAGGCGATAGCAAGAACTGACGGCTATCCATCGCGCCAAAGTTGACAGTACCCGTCGGCATTTCTTGGGGAGCTCGGAATATCGCCTTCACCCACCATAATCGAGAGATACGCTGAACGTCCGCGTCAGAGGCCGTAATAGTATACAAGCCGGCTCCAGCAACCTCGGACGCGCTGCCGAACCCAAGACTCTTTAGGTCAGAGAGGTATTCAGGCTCGTCGCACCCAAGTGGTTTTACGTATATGAGGGGCTTCCCGCGACCAATTGTGTCTGGGTTTAATTTGTACTCAGGCATCCACGCTCCGACCCACCGCACGAAAGGGAGCCCGGTGAGGTCGGTTACGGCGGAGTCAGGTATGAGATAAACGATGGCCTCGCTGCTTAGTGGCCCTATCGGTCGCCCTCCCAGTTCCATCAAAGAGAGCCACTCATCACTAGACACGGGCCGCGCAAACTGCACGATATACGGTGACAGATGTTCCGATCCCTTTACGACTTCACCCTGCGGTCTGCCCGCCGGGATGTCGTTGTTTCCTTCCTGCGGGAAGAAACTGCCTCGCTCAGTGTGCACCGCGTAGTCGGTAGGATGCTCGAGCTCAGGCACAGCGTAAATGTCAACCCCCTCCTGGATTGCTCTCTCCCGCAGCAGGCGAGCTAGCTCAGCGGGATTCGCCATGAGCAACTTACGCTGATCGGCGTTCAATCCGAACGCATCGGTCGACGCTGCGGCCGGTTGTGTCACCGTGCCCTCTGGAATTGATGGCGCTTCTAAGAGGACCTGACCCAGGTGGAGTTGTGGCTCCACAGCGCCGTCCGTCTGCCGCCGCGCCTCGTCCCCCGCGGTGGTCTGCGGCTGGGCACGAACTTGGCCGCAGAAGCAAACAATGGGTGCAAGAACCAGCAATAAAACGAAAGCCTTCCAGGGGAATGAAGAATCCCGTAAAGAGATACGCATGGGCGCCTCCCGCTTTCTGGAGTCAGATCGTCCTACTGACCGCGTCTGTCCTGCTTCATTCGACATGTGGCACCTTTCCATCCGCAAAAACTATTTTCATATCCTTAAACACGTAGATTTTCTTTGGCCCCAGCTCGACAATCTTCTCTGGCCTGCCCAAGATGGCCTCGACCTCCTCGGGCGCCTGGCCTAATTGGACGGTCTTGGTGCCCGCGGGCTTGGCCTCCTGCTCCGGGACGATCACCGCGTCGACGGTTTTGTTCACTGTGTCGGCGTTAGCAGTCTCCAGGAATCCCGCACGGAATTCGAACCTGAGGAGGGACTCGTACCGGGTTTGCCTCGTGGTACCGTGAACATTGAGGTCGAAGGCATCCGAAGAAATGAGGAACAACTCTACCGCGTTATCCCTGGCGCTTGTGTTAATCAGGTGTACTTTTCCAGAACGTCCTGGGGATTCCAATTTGGCGTCCCGGGGGAAGTCAGTACACCCGATTGGCGACTGTGGTTTCCTTGCAGTGCATTTCTTCATTGCGTCATTCCACACGAGCCGCTCGAAAGCGAGATCGCGCATTGCTTGAATCCGCGGAAGGTCTTTGCTCTAGTCGCCGTCGAGTAAGACCCTCAGGATACGCGATCCTTGACAACCTGAAGTCTTGCCTGAGGGGGAGACTGAAGTCCTTAGAGAAAGCTTTAATTTTTCTGAGAAAAAACTGAGAGCTGGCGATGACGCACGGAGGCGAGCGCGCTTATGAGTTTGGCCCGTTTCTGCTGAATGCAGCGGAGCGTGTCTTAATGTGCCAGGGGCAGCGGGTACCGCTAACCCCCAAAGTCTTCGAAACGCTTCTCGTTCTTGTCGAAAATGCGGGCCATATCGTTCAAAAGGAAACGCTTTTCAAGCGTGTCTGGCCCGATGCGTTCGTTCAGGAAGACAGCCTTACCTTCAACATCAGCACCCTTCGGAAGGCCCTGGGAGGTCATGGCACCGGGCAGCAGTTTATTCAGACCGAACATAAGCTTGGATATCGCTTCGTTGCGCCGGTGAAGATTGTTTTGCCCACCTCCCCCGACGCGGAGGTTGTCCCAAGCCTGAATTCCAACGGAATCGGGATGAGTCCGGGCGCCGCGACGGCGCCACCAAGTGGCTGCGAAGTGGTTCGAGACGAAGGGTTTAGTTTGCGCCGCCGGGTGAAGTGGGCGGCGCTGGGATTGGCGCTGCTGATTGTGGTAGCGACCGTGGTATGGCTCGCTACGCCGCACCCGCAACCGAAGATTCTGAAATACGATCAGATCACCGCTGACGGTCGCGAGAAAAGCATGGGCTTGGCCACGGACGGAGAGCGCGTCTACTTTGGCGAGCAGGCCTCGACGGGTTGGGTCATCGCCCAAGTCTCAGCTTCTGGCGGTGAGCCGGTTCCCATCTCGAGCATCCCCAGGGATTCTCTAATCACCGACATCAGTCCCGACCATCGCGACTTGCTGGTGGTTGAGGAGCGGGCGTTCGCACCAGGAACGCTGGAAGTTATGCCCTTGTTCGCAGGCGAGCCACGGCGCTTGGGGAATCTGCGGGCGTATTCTGCCTCCTGGTCACCGGATGCCAGGACTTTAGCTTACACGACCGATGGCGGCGTCTACCTGTGCGATCCCGACGGGTCGAACTCGCGCCGAATCGTGACTATGTCCGGCAAACTTGACGGTGCGCGCTGGTCACCCAGCGGCAGCAAGCTATGCTTCACTCGGGCTGAACCTTCCGGAGACTCACTTTGGGAAGTGGACCGCGACGGAAAAGGTCTCAGATGCATGTACCCAGGATTACTGTCCGGCCTTGAGGGCAGCTATGGCCTATGGACACCCAACGGGGAATACCTGATTGCCCAGTCATTATGTGCCGGCCACTCTATGCCTTCCGCGGTGCGGCTTTCTTCCGGACCTTTCCACCGTCATTCGGAGCAACCTGCCTGCCTGGGGTCCGCACCGCTGGACCTGTTTGTTTCGGCCATAAGTCCGGATAGTGCGCGGCTGTTCGGTTTCGGCTATGCAGCGAAACATCCGCAAATGGAAGAGTACGACACCCACGCTCGAGAGTTTAAGCCGTTCCTCCCCAACGTTTCTGCCGGCTACGCAGACTTTTCGAGGGATGGGCAACGCATTGCCTACGTCACCCTCGAGAAGGAAATCACTGGCGGGGAGAACCTGTGGATAAGCCAAATTGACGGCAGCCACAAGGTGCAGATCACTAAACCGCCTCTTTTGGTCCAGTTGCCTCGCTGGTCTCCGGACGGGAGGTGGATTGCGTTCATGGGCAAGGATCAGGGGCAGGCGTGGAGGGTGCGGGTTGTTTCCGTGGACGGTGGCTCCTATGCGCCGGTGACGCCCGTCAACGACGAGGAGGGAGCACCCACCTGGTCACCCGACAGCGGCCAAGTCGCATTTGGAGGTATGACTCAACCCCCGGAAAGGACAACTGGCCGGCTCGTCATCCACATCCTTAATCTAAAGACACACCAATTGTCGGAGGTGCCGGGGTCGGAGGGCCTGTGGACGGCGCGGTGGTCGCCGGACGGTCGCTATATTGCCGCCTTGACGGAAGACTCACGCAATTTGATGCTGTTCGACTTTCGCAACACCAAGTGGGTGAGACTTGCCACCATGCTCCAAATTCCAGACCTGGTGTGGTCCCGGCACGAAGAAGCCATTTATTTCAACGCCGGAACCACCGGAGGAGACCCCGCCATCTTTCGTATGAAGGTTCCGAGCGGTCGACTCGAGCGGCTCGCCAGTCTCAAAGGAAGGACAGAACGGGATTGGCTTGGCCTAACCCCCGATGACTTGCCTCTCATCACACACTATACCAGCGCGCACGAAATCTACGCCCTGACCGTGAATTGGCCCTAAGCAGGTTCCTCAGACGAGCCCGGTCACCTTACAAACTCACACCGATTCTTTAGGTCTGCCCGTTTTACCGGGCATTGTTGAACGAACCGCCGATGCAAAAGCAGGTCCATGCTGCCTTCTGCTTACCCTGAAATCCGAATTGAGAGGCCCTGTTCCGTTCCAACCCGCTGGGTTGAAAGGTGGTTGACCCAGGACGTGTTGGAACAAACCAGTGCACCGAGAAATCAGCCCACCACGCGATGTCGCCCGCCAAGGCGGGCTTGCCCAAATCCTGTCTTCCCGCCTACCCACGGTTTTCACCGTGGGCTAAGAGATGCCGCCCGCCGAGGCGGGCTCAAATGCCCGGCTGCCCATCAAAGGCCTAGCCATGGGGCCTTGGCCCGAGCGGGAACACCTTCGAAAAGCCCGCGGTAGCGGGCGAAATCACTTAGCCCATGGTGACAACCATGGGACCAGATCGCCCCGAGGAGCCTCTCTCAGCCCGCCGTGGCGGGCGACATCCAAGGTGCGACTTCGGAATTCACGCTTACTATCTACCCTCTGGAGCCTGAATCCTGCCTTTGTGTCCTGCCTTTGTGTTCTTGACACGAGGCTAGAACTATGATAGCCTAGCATGTGTGACCTATGGAGAAGGCCGCAACAGAAAGTGTCAAAGAGGGTCGCAGGTGCTAGGTCGTAGGTGGGGGAAGAACAGGATTCGGGATTCAGGATTCAGGACTCAGGAGTCAGAATGGAGAGCATCTGCTTTCCGCCTTCTGCTTTCTGCTTTGTGTTTTCTGCCTTCTGCTTACTGCAATTGGTGGGCCTCTTGCCCCGTTGTGGAGTCTACGTCAAAATGTCGCCCCCGGCAGGGAAAGAAAAGACTAGTAACTTTAAAAACTGAAGGAACGAAGCGGGAATCACTATGAAAACAAGGAAGGCAGGTGGTAGATGGTAGGTCGGGAATGGAAAACAGGGGCTAGGGGGTTGGGGGCTGGGGGACGAAGGCCTGCCCGCCGCCGACGCCTGCGAGCATCACTCGCTCAATTTGTCCTCCGGCTCAAGAAGGCCTACCAACCGTGAAAAGGAATTTTCTTTTTTGAGCGGACGACGCGGGAATCTCTATGAAAACAAAGGACCGGCTTTCAGTAGTACAGAGTTAAGCGGGAATGTTATAGAAAACACAGGTAGTTACGCGTTTAAGGCGGGAATGTTGTTGAAAAGAAAGGAGGTAGGTGGTATGTCGTAGGTGGTAGGTGGGGAATGAAAAACAGGGGCTAGGGGGTTGGAGACTGGGGGCTGGGGACTGGGGGACGAAGGCGTGCCCGCCGCCGACGCCTGCGAGCATCACTCGCTCAATTTGTCCTCCGGCTCAAGAAGGCCTACCAACCGTGAAAAGGAATTTTCTTTTTTGAACGGACGACGCGGGAATCTCTATGAAAACAAAGGACCGTCTTTCAGCAGCCCAGAGCAAAGTGGGAATGTTATAGAAAACAAAGGTAGTTACGCGTTGAAAGCGCGAATGTTGCTGAAAAGAAAGGTGGTTAGTGTCTGGTAGGTGGTAGATGGCAGACGGTAGGTCGTAGGTAGTACGTGGGGAAGTGCTCCAGCCAACCTTCGACTGTTGACTGTTGACTCTCTTGGTAGGTCGTAGACGGTAGGTGGGGGAACCCCCCCCCCCACATACCACCTACTACCTACCACGTACGGGCAGGCGGTAGCCAATGGGGGAAGGCGGCGGTTTGGAATTGAAAATTCAGAATCGCCCGCGCTGCCTCTGGAAGTGCTGCAGGCGGGTTGGTCAAAACTATGGACTGCCTAACCGGGTATGGCTAAGAAAAGTTGGCCAGTGCGCGCATGGCTGCCAAGTCGTCTTCGAGGGGCGCCAGGGGGTTGTACTCGAGGGCTACAGAGCCTGCAAAGCGCTCGCCCAGTTCGTAGATAGCCTTGAAGACGTTGCGGTAATTGATCTCGCCCGTGCCCGGTTCGTGGCGCCCCGGAACATCTCCCACATGGAAGTGTCCGATGCGGTCTATATGCGTGCGTATATTATCTATAAGATTACCCTCCATGATTTGGACATGATAAATATCGAACAGGAGCTTGACGTTGGGGCTTCCCACGCGCTCCACCAGCTCGGCCCCGTCGCGCACGTAATAGAGAAAGTAACCCGCGTGGTTGACATAGGTATTCAGAATCTCGATGATGGCGGTGATGCCATGCTTCTCCAGGATGGGCGCGGCCTCGCGCAGGGCTGCCACCGCGTTGGCCATCTGCTCGGAGCGCGGTATCCCTCCCAGCTCGTTTCCCGTCAAGACCACCAACTGCTTGCAATCCATCTTCTTCGCCGCCTCGATCGAAGCATTGAGTTCGCGGAGGAATCCCTCGCGCTCCCGGGGGTTCACCAAGCCACAGCCGGGCGCCGTCACACCCTTGTTGGCCACCAGGCAGGCGCAGAAAAGCGGGGACTTCTTTCTCTCCGCCAGGAAGGCCTCCAGCAACGCGGGGCTGCGCCAGTCAAACATCTCGAAGGCCTCGTAGCCCAGGCGGCTGAGCAGTGCCATCGCCTCCGGTACGGGCATGCGCACCAGCATGCCCCAGGTAATCGAAAGCCGCAGGCCCTTCTTCCCTTCCAGGTTCCCGCGGGCACTGGCTGTCATCTGGGATAGCGATAGAGCTCCGGCGGCCACGCCAAGAAATAAACGACGGTCCATGACAAACCTCCAGGACAGAGGGGTAAGCGTTCGGGCACTGATTATATGCGAAGTGAGAACCCTGAACAATCGTCTGCCTGGAGAGTTGTCTGTCTGGAGAATTTGGCCATTAGCCAGAATCGTAGCCCTCTCCCTTGGGGCGGACAAGACCAAGTCAAAAGGCAAAACGCAAAGCGCAAAATGCAAAGCGGCGTTGCCATTTGATCCCGCAAGGCGGGACGCTTTGCCTTTTGACTTGTTCTTCTGGCTGCGCTTGACAGGTGCGGCGGAGGGCGAGAGAATGCCGGTTCGCCGCAGCGCACCAGATGGGGCTGGCGACTGTGGCCCCGAAGGGGCCTGCCGTGAGTAGTCCGGCCCCGTCAGGGCCGATGCAGTATTTTCGCACCCTTATCCGTGGGTTGCATCCCGCAGGCGCGGGACTACTCACGGTTCGCCCCTTCGGGGCTGCCTAGCAGCGAGGATCGCCTTTCTTCTTGACGCGAGCGAAATGTTCTTTCATTCACCCAATCACTCCATCACGAAACCACTCCAGCGTGTGACCACTCATTTGCCCAATCACACAAAGCGAGTGAGTCTGGCTCTGGGACTCAGCCTCATCCCGCTTCCCTGCAACCTTTCCGCCCGCGACGTGCTGCTCAAGCGTTACGAGTTTTCCCTGCCCCGCATGGGGACGAGCTTTCGAATCGAGCTCTACTCGCCTGACGATGCGACAGCGTCAAAAGCGGCAGATGCTGCCTTCGCTCGCGCCGAGGAACTCGAGCAGATCATGAGCGACTACCGGGAGGACAGCGAACTCATGCGCCTCGCGCGCGAGGGAGTGTCAGCCCCCTTCCCGGTGAGCGACGACCTCTACGATGTCCTGGCGAAATCCATCCGGATCTCGGAGCTTTCGCACGGCGCGTTTGATGTTACCATCGGCCCGCTGGTGGAGTTTTGGCGAAACGCCCGCAAAACGGGACGCTTGCCTGACGCTTCGGAACTGGCGAGGGCAAGAGCGTTGGTCGATTACCGAAACATCGAATTGGATGCCGCGCGCCGGACCGCCTTTTTGAAACGCGCCGGCATGAAGTTGGATTTGGGCGCGATCGGCAAGGGCTACGCGGCGGACCAGATGCTGGCTCTCTTGCAGTCGCGCGGAATCCGTCAAGCCATGGTGGTGGCGGGGGGAGAGGTAGCTCTGGGAGCGCCTCCGCCCGGTAAAGCCGGCTGGAGAGTTGCCATCGACACGCCCGACACGGGCACAGGGAATCCGCCCTGCGCAATCCTGCTGCACGACGCCGCCGTTTCCACCTCCGGCAGTTCCAGGCAATTCGTGGAAGTCGCCGGCAAGCGATTTTCGCATATCATTGACCCTTCCACTGGCCTGGGTCTGGAAGGTGCGGCCAGCACCACGGTGATCGCCAGGGATTCGGCGACGGCCGACGCTCTGGCGACGGCGCTCTCCGTAATGCCAGTGGCGGATGGAATCCGGCTTGCTGAATCCCTGGCGGGCGTGGCGGCCTTCTGGGTCCGCCAAGCTGGCAGTGAATGGAAGCGCTACTTTTCGCGCGGTTTCCCGACCACATGCCGCGGCCGGGGATGAAAATGGGTACTTTCCAAATGCAAGAACAAGTCAAAGGGCAAATCGCAAAACGCAAAAGGCAAAGCCGCAGCAAGGACCGCAATTATCCAGCAAAGTCGTTTTTGGGGTTATACTTTTGCCTTTTGCACTTTGCGTTTTGCCTTTTGACTTGTTCCTTTGGGGGTGTCATTCCGAGCGCAGCGAGGAATCTCGCTCTGCGCTGACGTTGCCGGCGCTCAAGGTGACCTAGGCGCGCGTAGGGGGAACAAAGAACAGAGCGAGATTCCTCGCTGCGCTCGGAATGACACCCTGGGCACAGCCGCAGCAAGGGCTGCAATCCGCGCCGAGAGAAGAAGCATACTGCTAAGTACAGACGCATGTTTTCAATGATTACGGGTCTCAAGAAAGTCGGTCTGAATCTTAGGAATCTCAGCCTCATCGGAATTGGCATCCTCCTGGGCTTCACCATTCTCCTGGGAGGGAAGGCGGGGATTGATGCCACCTCCTCGGACAAGTTCTGCGACCGGGCCTGCCACGCGCACCCGGAGGCTACGCAGACCTGGATCAAGTCAACGCATTTCACGACGAAAAGCGGTGTGGTCACGCATTGCATTGAGTGTCACCTCCCCGCTGCGGGGCTCGGGTATTACACCGAAAAGGCCCGCCTGGGCGCGCAGGACATCTATGGCAAGGCCTTCAGGGATTTGAATAAGATTGATTGGCAATCCAAGCAGAACCTCGAGCATGCCCGCACTTTCACTTACGACTCCGCGTGCATTCGCTGTCACGCCAACCTATTCAGCGCCGGGCTCTCCAAGAAGGG
>Ga0116116_1001865_pt1 | contig 14334 bp, 16 predicted proteins | sample June2015DPH_10_1_FD_89722 | JGI IMG/M metagenome (GOLD analysis project Ga0116116, IMG submission 89722) | Peatland microbial communities from SPRUCE experiment site at the Marcell Experimental Forest, Minnesota, USA - June2015DPH_10_150 | ecosystem: Environmental > Terrestrial > Soil > Wetlands... | reverse complement strand
ACGCCCGGATAGTCTGCTGTGCTCCTGACGAGCTTGAGCACGGCCTCCTTGTTTGGTATGAAGCTTTTGTCTTTCGCGCCGTACAGAAACAAGTCTTCAGTTATCAATGTTATTCGAGACGCGCCTTCTCGGATAGTCGTCTCAACTTCATTCATGATCTTGTCCAAGGGCACGTCGCACTTGTCTTGCACGGTTGGCGTGCAAAACTGGCAATTTCGACCGCATCCCTTGGAGATCTCTACGCCACCGTGAATAGCCGCATGTCTAATAAGAGGCATAGGTCGCTCTCTTGACCCGTTTCCGGAGCGCACTACTTTGGGCAGAGGTTCTCCGCTGACTGCTTTGTCGAAAACATCAATGATAGTCTCTGCAGCTCCGCCGATAAGGACACAGTCTATTCCATAGCTTTCTGCCACTTTTTTCCGCTGAAGCTGCCAGGAACCATAGCCGCCGACAATTATCTTAGGTTTGTATCTTTGTATGCTCCGATGTCTTACTAGTGCTTCGAATTCGATGGCGTTCAATGGCGCTCCACCGCCGACCAGGGAAGAGTATGTCTTGCTGACGTATCCCATCCCTGTTGGATCCATAGAGGAAATGCCAACAACCTTTGTGTTGGGCCCGATGAAATCATCGAGGTTCGACGGGTGAACCACGGCCACATCTGAATCCGCAAAACCGTTTGCTAGCAGCAAGGCTTCAACTTTTCTCAGACCATAAGGCGCGTACTTGGCACTTCCGTCGCAGTCGCTTTCAACAGATGGATAAAGATATTTCCTTAGAATCCACAGGGGCAATGGACCTTTCGCAAATCCCGCCACAAAGGCGTGAAAGGGACTGTTGTAGTAGTCGCTCATTTCAGTAGCTGAAGAAGTCAGAACTATCTTAATTCCTGAACCGCTCGTTTCTCATTCCCTCGAGCATGATAAGACTCAAAGGTTTCTCCAATCATGTTATTAACTGTTGTGACTGAACTAACGAAGATGACGAGCAAAAAGCACATGTAGTGCTTGTGGCCCGCCGCTAGAACGTGGACAAGCAACAATCGGTCAGATTTCACGCGAATCCCTTCTTTTGGCATTGGGCTCTTCAGAAAGAGAAAACACTTGTAATCTCCTAAAATCATATTGCAAATTCCCTTTTGCCTGGTAAATGGAGATATCTTTCGCAGAACTCCTCTTTTTCTGCAAAATGCTCCTCCCAATAAGGTAGAAAACATTTAGGCATGCCTAAAGATTTATTAGGCTGCGTAAGAAGTTTAGGTATGCCTAAACAACGTCGGTGATGCGATGTCGAGCAAGAGCCTTGAAGACTATTTGAAGGCCATTTACATTCTTTCTCGAAACGGAAAATCTACATCCACGACCGAGATTGCAGAGCATTTCAAGATTGCACCTGCAAGTGTGACTGAGATGTTGCAGAAGCTTGCCAACAAAGGTTATGTGAGATATTCACCGTATCGCGGGGCCCACCTTACTCGCAAGGGTTTTCAAGTCGCCGAGAAAGTCACAAGAAAGCACAGGTTGCTGGAACGGTTTCTGCATGACATCCTAAGAATAAGGGAGGATAGAGTTCACTCAGAAGCATGTGAGATGGAACACGCCCTCTCTGATGAGGCCGAAGAGTCCCTCTGCCGATTTCTAAAACACCCCGACCGGTGCCCAGACGACGACAAGATTATTCCAGCCTGTGACCTGCCATTTTCGACCTGCGAGGAATGCGTAGAACTGCACAAGAAGGACCTTGAGGAATCTGGAAAACGAGAGCTTATCCCTGTCTCGATAGACCAACTCAAGAAGGGCGAGCGTGGCAAAGTATCCTTCATACGAGGAGAGCACAAGGTTCTGCAAAGGCTCTCTGACATGGGCCTTACCCCTGGCACGGAGGTGACTGTTGTGAAGTCAGCCCCGTTTCACGGCCCCTTGGAAATCCTCGTAAGGGGCTCAAGACTGGCCCTTGGCAGGGGCATGACCGAGATAATCTTCGTTGAGGCTGAAAAAGAGTGACCCAGAAGAAACTGATTTTCGCGTTGGCAGGAAACGCGAACGTCGGAAAATCCGTCATATTCAACTATCTCACCGGTTTGCATCAGCACATCGGGAACTGGCCTGGGAAAACCGTTGAAAGGGCGGAGGGGACACTCAGCTTCAAAGGTTACACGATAGACATAGTTGATCTTCCAGGCATATACTCTCTTTCCACCTATTCTCTGGAGGAACTGGTCTCCAGAAAATACATAGCGGTTGAGAGGCCCGACCTCGTGATAAACGTCGTGGACGCCTCGGTCCTCGAGAGAAACCTGTTCTTCACCCTGCAGTTGATGGAACTCGAGACTCCAATGATCGTGGCTTTGAATCAGATGGACATCGCTAAGAGGAAGGGCATAGAAATCGACACTGAGAAGCTGGAGCAGCTACTGGGAGTGCCAGTGGTACAAACCGTTGCCACAAAAGGAATAGGCATATCCCAACTTCTGGAAATGGCGATTAAGGTCATCGAAAAGGGACAGACCACGAGACGCGAGGTGAGGTACGGGGAGGAAGTCGAAGAAAGAATCGCAAAGATCACCGAAACGCTTCAAGGCGTTCAATTCTACTATCCGAGGAGATACGTGGCGATCAAACTGCTGGAGGGTGACGAGGAGATCGCAAGAGAGATAGCCAAACTGGCCCCCCAGGTTGTGAACACAGCAAAAGAGCTTGCTGGCGAAATCGAAAATCTCCACGGCCACGCGTGCTCAACTGTAATAACCTCCGAGCGGTACGAAGCCGCTGGCCGCGTTGCCCGACAAGCTCAGAAGCTCGTGCCCCCGCTGAAACCAACTGCGGAGGAGAGACTTCACAACCTCACAACCCACAGAATCGCAGGATACCTAATCATGGTTTCTTCGCTGCTTCTGATTTTTTTCGCAATCTTCACCTTCGGGAATTACACCTCAGACCTTCTGAGCAACCTCCTTAACAGACTGGAGCCCCTGTCCACGAACCTGTTTGGAACAGGAATCGTGGGCAGCCTTGTCTGGGGCGGCGTCGCAGAGGGGCTCATAGCAGGCGTGACTGTGGCCTTGCCCTACATAATCCCCTTCTACATCGTGCTGTACTTCTTGGAGGACTCGGGTTACCTGAGCCGGATAGCCTTTCTCATGGACAACGTTATGCACAAGATAGGGCTGCATGGAAAAGCGTTCATTCCAATGATGCTTGGCTACGGCTGTAACGTTCCCGCGTGCCTCGGCTGTAGGATAATGGAAACGCAAAGGGAGAGAACCCTCGCCGCGTTTGTGACGACGCTCGTGCCGTGTGCCGCTCGCACGGTCATCATACTGGGTCTTGTAGGACATTTCCTTGGTATTCAATGGGCCTTAGCCCTCTATGTCTTCGACTTGCTGGTCATCTTCGCGCTCGGACGGTTGGCTTTCAGAGTCATGCCAGGTGAGCCAACCGCTCTGATAATGGAGATGGCTGATTACAGGATGCCGCAGCCTAAGACTGTGTTGAAGGAGACGTGGTTCAGGTTGGCCGAGTTCATAAAGATAGCTTTTCCATTGATAATTGTTGGGAGCCTTGTGATAAAGGCCGCGGATGTTTTTGGCTTGTTGAACCCGGTTGCAAATCTGCTCAGCCCCGTCACTGTTGCGTGGCTCGGATTGCCGGTTATCACGGGCATAACGTTGATATTCGGTGTACTCAGGAAGGAGTTATCGGTGATTTTGCTGGCCGCCCTTCTTGCGCCGGTGGGCTTGCAGGCTTTGACGCCTGTTCAGATGGTCGTCTTCACGCTGGTGGCAATGTTTTACATACCCTGTGTGGCGACTATCTCCGCTCTGGTCAGAGAGTTTGGCGGGAAGAAAGCCCTGTTCATAACCCTGTTTGAAATAGCTTTTGCAATAATTCTAGGCGGAGTCGCATTAAGAGTGCTGACGCTGGTCACTTGACAGCGCGTGCAGTTCATTTAGTCCCCTTGGATGTTTGTTCATCCAATCCATGGCAAATGATTCCGCTTTTGATTCCGTCGGAAACTCGGGCGATATTTTCTTTCCCTCACAATCATCTTTTACCTCAGGAAACAGCAGTGCCAAGTAATGTTCTCCATACTGTTTCTTTGTGACAACAAGATTCTGTCCTGTTATCGCATTTATGTATCCTCTCTGGTTGTCTATTCTTCTCCAGCCTTCCACTATTTTCATAAACCATTCCCCGTTCGCGTTAATGTTAGATTGCTCTTTCCGTTCGCCACTCCATAGTCCTTTTCTGTTCCAAGTCTCCTTGCTGCCTATTTTCTCCATCAATGCCTTTTGATTGGGCACGTCTTATGAGCTATGCAACTCTTCTAGTTGTTGGGAACCCATGCTTTTCATATTGCTGAGGGTTCCTTTTCTTCCAATGTTCAGTTGTCTTTCGCCTCTGAACGTGGAAGCTCGCGCATTCTCGACCTGAATGGTGTCTCCTATGGAGATAGAGTCTATCTGTTCATTCCACAGGCATAGTTTGATCGTACCGGTTTCGTCCGCTATCAAAGCGTTTGCCACGCTAGCGTAGTTTCCGAACCGGGTGAAAACGAGTTTTGGCGTTGGAATTTCCAAGACTTTAGCCTTCAGATTAATCTGGCTCATTCCAGTTCGCAAATCTCTGATTGGAAGGGAATGCCCTGTCCTGTTTTTCCTAATTAAATGTCTGCGGATCATGTCGGTCTTCATGAATCTTTTAACTGGATTGTCTCGTTCCAAGAGGAATTCCTTGAATATGGGAAACTGTGCAACAACTCTAGAATCTTTCAAAATCAGAAAGACGGCTTTGTCTCGTGTTTCGCTGCGACGTTCGACTGAAAGGCTCCCACATTTGGATTTTCGACTTTCTCCTGATGAGACCAGTGCATTGAAAAGAACGTCAGGGTCAACTTCATATTTTACCGAAAGAAAAGCGAGATATTCGCCAACTGATACTCCGTTTCTCAAGGTTTTTCTACTCTTTTTCTAGTTTGTCTTTCTTTGTAGAATCCATTCTTGGACAGTCTCAAAGATCTTCTAGAAGGATTAAGAACTGGTTTTTCTTGTTGAAGTCTTTGTTCTTTTCTGCTTCTAGTATGGCACGTTGCACCCAAGTATTCAGTTCAGCATAGTAATCCACTTTAGGCAGATGTCTTCTTTCCACTCTGTTGTTCCATGATCGCGCAGGTGTGCTTGCCTGCTTGCTTGCTGATTCCATAGTTTTCACCGAACATTTTTCAGTAGAACGGTCAAGAAAAACGACAAAATCCTTTTTTAGGCTCTTTTGTCCGCATTCTTCTCTAAGAGAATTCTACCCATTAACATGATGTGCTTGGTCGCATATTAAGATATGTACGGATGTGCGCAATCGGGGCTGATTACGTGGCGATTTCCCAGTCGGAAAGGGCTCTTTGTGGACGGGTTGGATATGAGCGAAGTGTATGAATTGTCAAAGGGTGGCAGACGGGCGCTGATGCGAAGCAGGTTTAAAAGCCAGTTGCGTGTCTTAAAGGGAGTGTTGCAACGGTGAAAGCTTGTGCCTCAACCCGTTTATGGAACAATAGCGAATTATCGGATAGGTATCAGGACGCAAATGTCAAAGTGGTGTCTGATACGGTTTGCGGACGCAAATTCCGTCTCCAAGGCTGGTCAACTTGTCGGGCGAAAAGTGGTTTGGAAAGAAGGAAAGAAAGAGCTTATCGGGAAAATTACGGGTTTGCACGGCAAGAATGGCGTGGTCGAAGCCAAGTTCCGCAAAGGAGTGCCTGGGTGGGCCATCGGAACAACCGTTCAATTGGTCGGCTAACGCGCGCTGGATCCATTAGTTTCTTAATCTGCGACTTTCGAATTTTGAACTTCTAGATTGTCTGTTCATTAGTTCTCGCACCAGACTTCATAGTAGCTTGGATTTACGCAAACTGGACATTCTTCAGGAACTTCGGAACCTTTGCACGTAGCTGTAGTTTCTGTACTTCGACTTTATTTGTGCGTCTTGAACAACCTTGTTTTGTTCAGCGTTTGCGAGTAGTTTCAAGCATCGCCGCTCATTGTAGGCTTCCACTTTTGCGCGCGCAGAAATGATGACTGTTATGTTGTGGAAAGACATAACTATGCACCGCGGGAATGGAGCTGATTGAATGAGCGTAATACTTGATTTTGATTCTGAGAAAATTGGGGAGGTGTTCTTTGGCAGTTCACCGAGCGCGCGCGGTGCTGGAATGACCACTGTGCCTGTTCCCCATTTCTTGCTCATCCTCTCAGTGATTTTCCCGACTCTGGGCAGGTCTTTGCTGTCTTGAAGTTTTTCACACCACTTCTTCCTTTTCGCCAAGGTCCATCATCAAAATTCAGTTCTTCTCTGTTCCTATTAACACTTGCTTTGGATCAGAAGATGAAGCTAGTTGATTTGTTCTCTTTGAAAGCGCCACATTGGTGTGCGCGCTTCAGATGAGCCGAGGATGGGTCTTGTTATTGTTTTTTCCACTTCGTCGAGTCGTCTTGGGTTGTCACGCTGAATTTGAGCAGGTCCTTGACGTCGTTTTTCCACTGTTCGAGCGAGGCGTGTATTACTCTTCCTACGTAGAGGTTTCTGAGAAGCTGTACTGATGGGATTCTCCTCAGAGCCACTCTATATTTGACGTAGTCGGCGTCGTCCAGCCTCTCGTCCGGGAGGTATATGGGTTCTCTTCGAAAGTTGATGTCGAGCATGCACCTGTTTATTGTCTTGATGAGTTTGTCTACCTCGCTGTCGAGCTGCTCAGGCGTTTTGAAAGTTGGATAGTCCTTTCTGCTGACTATTCTGAAGAAGTAAGTGGCTTTTCCAGTGCTCTCCTCGCCGCTTGCTTCTGTTGCCTCCATGGCGACAGCGTTCCCGTAACCCTTCTCAACCGTGCCGTAAATGGGTATTAAAAACCAGATGTATTCGCCGGTTAGGTCGCCCATTAGGCCGCGTTTGAAGCCTATGGCTATTTTCTCTTGCCTGCCTAATTCCTTCAAGAAAGTGTACGAATCATTCAGTCCAGCGGAGGTTATTTTCTTCTCCAGTTCTCGCCACAACCTTGGATTAATTGCTTCTATGTCTGCTCGTTTGGCGGCTTTTCCTTCCCTCATGATTGCTGCTACCTTTCTGAGCGAGACAGAATCTATTGCTGGATAGAGCGTTTTTAGCGAGGAAACTGCTTTGGTTTGCAGTTCGTTGTAGATGTCTGAGAGTTGTTTGAGGAAGGGGTCGAATTCGGAGCCCATTTTCTGGAAGAGGAATTGTTCTTCCTGTTCTGTTCCGACCTTGATGGTGTAGTTTTCTTCCGAAACGCTAATGATGTCGCTGTAGGGCACTCGTTGAACTTCGCCTTTTTGAGGGATTATAACTAGGCCGGTTTCGTAGAGGCGAATTTTCCCGGGGCCTTTTTGCTTTTCTTTTCCCTCTTCATCGGTGCAAGTGAATTCCATGTTGACATCAGGTTTTCGGACAGTCTCGTTCATTAGCAGGTCCTTGATTATCACCTCATTTCTAAGATCCGAAAGAACTCTCTGGAAGTCTTCGAAGCAATAACCCAAATTGGATAGGATAAGCTCCTCTCTTGAAGACATCGATAAGGTGATTCGGTAGTTTTCTGTTTCGATCAGGTTTATGTCTCGCAGGTGAAAAGGTAGAATGTCGCCGAATTTTGGATATATAGTGAGATATTCCTTGTTTATTGTTCCTTTACAATCGCCAGCGGCTGTTTGTTTACCGTTTTCGTCGAGAAGCGTATAGCTCATGGAGCATTGAATTACACTTTTGTCTTCTTCTTCGTCCTTATTTTCCAATTTTATCTCTTTCTGGCCTTCTGTTGCGCGCGTGTTTTTGCAATTGCTGTTATGGTCTAGAGTTTGTTTCCGCATTCTCCGCAGAATCTGGTGCCTGGGGGGTTCTGTGCTCCGCATTTTGGGCACTTTAACATGTCGAGTGGGGCTCCGCAGTTTGTGCAGAACTTGCCTGCTCCTGCTGGTTTTCCGCATTGGGGACATATTGTTTGTGTGGGTTTGATTTCGCCTGTGAAGACTTGGGTTTCTTCTGCCTTTTTCCATATTTGCTCTTTCATCTGGTTGGCTCTTGCGGCCGCTATTTCGGTGGCGGCTCTTGGAGCGTCTTCTATGCAGAGTCCGTCTTCGTCGTTCCAGCACGTGTCATCTACGTATTTTTGGCATTTAGGGCATTTGTGGAAGTGTCCCATGGCTTCGTTTTGGGCCAGTTTGAAGGCTTCTTCGTGCTCTTTGTGCCATGCAGGGGACATTCCTTGGAATCTTTCGGCGATGATGTCGGCTCCGCTTTCGGCTTCGTATCCTCCGCTTCGGCCCAGGACTGATGAGCCTATGGATGCGGCTCTGCCCAAGCCACGCAGGAGTCCTGCTTTCTTGTAGGTTTTTGACTCGGCGAAGGCTGTTTTGTATCCGTCTTGACAGATGTCGCAGAAGAATGTGAATTGGAATCCTGCTTCGGTGCTGTTGTCGGCGAAGTTTCTCGTGAAAGGTATGAACGGCATCTTAAACAACTCCTTGTTTTTGACAGTTTAGAGATTGAGTCTGGAATTATAAGAAGCTTATGTTCGAAGGCACTCTTTGCAAAACTATATTACTAAAGTGCTGGCAAGAACTGCTCAACGGTGGCACTCTATGTCAAGCTTCAAGAAACCTTGCAAATACTGCGGTCAGCTGGTTCCTCCAAATTCAAACGTCTGCCCAGTCTGCGGCAAAGTGAACCCGCTGGAAACCAGATGCCCCAAATGCCGCGCACCAATCCAACCCAACTGGGTAAGATGCAACACCTGCGGACTCTCGCTATCTATCAACTGCCCGAAATGCGGAAAACCCACCTTCTTCGGTGACTACTGCCAAAACTGCGGAGCCCAATTGGTCGTGGAATGCAAGAAATGTCACACAGTTCAGCCGCCCATCGGTCCCAAGTGTGTCAAATGTGGAAAACCACTTTAGAATGGTAGGCGAAATTGATTTAGAATAAGAGATTTATGGTGAACGGTATGAGCGTCAAGCTTGACAAGTTTGCTGTCGAGACACTAGCGAAGTTGGAGGATCCTGGTTGTTTGTTGGTGGGAGCGAAGAAAGATGGCGCGTGTAATGTGATGGCGATTGGCTGGGGGTTTGTGGGAGTTTTTTGGGGGAAGCCTGTCTTTTTGGTGGCTGTGAGACATTCGCGGTTCACTCACGAGTTTATCGAGGATAGTGACGAGTTTACGGTGAATGTTCCTGGTGAAGGACTGGATAAGACTGTAAGCCATTGCGGCGAAGTCAGCGGCAGGGAACATGACAAGTTCAAGGAGTGCAAATTGAATCCCATCAAAGGGAAGAAGGTAAACGCGCCAGTGATCAAGGAATGCAAGATTCATTACGAGTGCAAGGTCATCCACAAACTTGAAGTAAAGCCTGATATGGTTCCAGCTGATGTGAAGAGACTTTTCTACCCGAAAGATGACTATCACACATTGTATTTTGGGCAGATATTGACAGTATACTAGGCCCCGGCGCGCGCCTGGATTGAAGTTCTCCCAACTTGGACCCAAGACCAGTAATAAGGGTTAGTGCTTCATGCGCATCATAATTCTAGAAGAGTTCTATCCAGATTCCGTCTGGGTCCTCCACGTAGGCCCATCGGCCACCGTCTGCTTTCATTTCTAGGATAGTTCTGTATCCTGCGTTCTTTGCTTCTTCCAGAGCTTTTTCCAAGTTGTCGACTCTGAAGGCAAGATGGTCTAATCCTTCTCCCACAACGTATTTTGTGTTGAAAGGGCTGTCTTTTTCGTAATAGTTGAGTTCCAGAACGAAACCGTCTTTCTCGCTTTCGAGACCAACGGTTTCGCCTTTGGTTTGGTCAATCTTGCCCCGACCTTTAACCTTCATGCCGAGCACTTTCGTGTAAAAATCAATAGATCTTTGTAGATTCGTGACTCTTATCCCAACATATGTAAAATTGGATTTCATATCCATCCTCCAACCGTATGACAGAGCCTTCATATATGATTATCTGAGAACTCCCATCTTCCATTTTCACGAACCAATCAATGGAACATCATTAATCTCCTTCTTTGTTCTTTCGTCTTTCTTGCGAGCCGGCGTAGCGTGTACTAGTCCTCTTTCTGTCAGTGCCTTTGCTGGGATGAGAAGCAGGTTTTGTGCGATGAGGTTTGCAATTAACGGTGGGAGTATCTGCGGGCCAAACGCTGTGAGGCCTATGACTAAGGAGAGAGCTGCATTTTTCACTGTTGTTGCGATCTCAATTGATATTGCTTTTCTGTGTCCGAATCTCTGGGTGAGAAAATGGGTCGAAGTGAAGGCGAATGCGAGTATTCCGAGCATGAAAGCGTTCAACAAAACAAATTCTGCAATGTTGTTTCTCACGTTTTTGACTCCTGGCGCGACAGACCCCCAGACCACAAGAACGAGTATGCCCAGCTCCACTCTAGAGCCGTAACTGCTGGCTCTGTTCCAGTCAATGTGGACAAATCTTCTCAACAAGAAGGAGGCGGTCATGGGAACTAGAATTATTTCTGCCAGATTCACCATCATGCTCGGAATGTCAACGTTTAAGACTGTGCCAACGGCGATAAGCATCGTTGCAGGTATCGTGACTATCGAAAGCAGATTCGTGATTATACTCATGACCAGAGCGGTGGCAACGTCTCCCTTGAACAACTTGGCCCAGAACGCAGAAACGATCGCAGACGGACAGCAGAGAGCAAGCACAGCTCCAGCGTAGATTATGGATGAGAAAAAGGGTTTGGTGAAAAGCGCCAGCACAGGTACTAAGACAAACGTGGTGAACAGGCCCACTACTAAGATTGGATAGTTACTCATTGTGTGTGCGATTTCTTTCGGTTCCATGCTCAGCGTGACAAAGAACATCAAGAACATTAACAGAAGAGCCAGATACTGTTTCCAAATCATTCCAACATCTGGAAGAGCGAAGCCCAAAACTATGCTTAAAACCACGATTAGCGACGTGAAATACCTGCTGATGATAGCACTCATAGGCCAAAGACTTGTAAGAGAGGTAAATATAGCCTTCTCCAAGGTATTCAAAGCTAACAGCCGCAACGCGCGCTAGTGGGTCTCTGCCTGCGGTCGAGGTTGACATTTTTTCAGCCAAAAGGGAAAATCGACAGCCGAAGCCCTTTATAAAGAATTCAAGATAAAACAAACTGGAGGTTTTGATGTATTATGAAGAGCGAGACTTCGGTCCAAGAAGGTCTTGGAAAGTTGCCGATTCGGCCCGTGTACCTGGTATCGTGTGAACATTCTAGGAAGAAAAATATAATCAGCATCGGCATGTTTGCTTACTTCTCTGGAAAACCGACTCTGGTTGGCATAGGCATAGCACCATCAAGATTCTCTTATGGGCTCATTCAAAAAAGCATGGCTTTCGTTGTCAACGTGATTGATGAGAAGCTGGTTGAAGCTGTCAGGATTTGCGGGGAGAACTCTGGACAGGACGTGGACAAGTTCGAGTTGGCGAAGCTAACTGCGGTTCCAGGGAGCAGGGTCTCCGCGCCGCTTATCGAGGAGAGCCCTTTGAACATTGAGTGCAAAGTTGTTCAAGTGGTAGAAGTCGGAGACCATGTTTGGTTCATTGGAGAGGTTCTTGCAACCCATGTTCGCGAGGGCTACGATTGGAAGGATGGACTCCTTCTCAAATGGGTCGGCGAAAAAGGCTTCTATCATAAAGTTGGAGAAGATATCGGAGAATATTGAAGCCTCCCTCTTCTCTTTCTCATGCCTGTCTTTTCCAGACTCTTAGAACGACATATCATAGAATTGCGTGCATGTGAAGACATCCGAGGCAAGGCTATCTTCCTTCTGAGCTTCTTAGAAGCCGCTCTGGAAGATATGCGCATCTGCTCCACAGAAAAACTATAGAACAAGAGATGCATCATAGATTTGTTCGGTGGAATAGAGTTGGCAGACTTTGTAAGCTCCGTAAGAAGGCTTGTGCTGGTTGTTGCACTACTTGTAGTCGTGGCGTTTGGCCTTGTGCTCACGTTTGATCAATTGATTGCTGCCCGATTGATTGCCCAAAGGATACAACTAGCCACGTTGATTGCCCAGACTGCAAAGACGGTGATAGTTGTTGCTTTCGGCTTCATTATCATTTTTTTGATCAGGCGGTACAGACCCCTTTTGTCAAGATATGTCGGCGTCCATGTCGCCACAATCTTCCAAATCTTCATGATTCTTATCGTCGCCATCGTGATGGTTTTGGCTTCGCTTGACATATTTCAGGTCTCACCAACCACGTTGTTACTGGGAGGAGGTATCGCGTCAATAGTTATCGGTCTAGTCATATCCACGTTTGTCGGCAACATTCTTGCAGGGACACTGGTACTGATGACACATCCGTTCAAAGTAGGAGACATTGTTACGGTGAACAATGTTCCCGGCAAGGTGGATGAGATAACGGCCATGGTAACTAGAATAAAGAATGACATCGGAGGTCTGATAGTAATTCCAAACACAGCTATAGTTCAGGGAGGAGTGATTGTCACGACGTATCCCGCCTCCGATGCACCTGTACGAGGCAGACTTCCGTACTCTCTGGGCGACAGAATATACACGACCTACATGAATCAGGAAGGTGTGGTCAAGGAACTCACGCCGTTTCACACAAGGATTCTGCTGGATTCTGGTAAAGAACTCACTTTTCTAAACAGCAGTGTCTTAACCGGCTTGGTGGCAATAGCAAAAATCAGCCAGAGCTCATAGAAAAAACAGGCTTTCCCTCTTCTGTGAACCACGCGCTGAGTTCAAGCGCTCAGGCCTCGATTGTGCAGGCGTTCATGCTCCCATGTGGCGAAGTCCTGTGGGGGATTGACGGTTTCGTCTTCGGGTTTTCGCCTGAGTCTTGCTGCACCGTTTGGGCATCCTGTAGCGCACAGGCCACAGCCGATGCACCTTTTTGTGTCCACGACTGACACTTCGTCTTGTTCGGAGATGGCGTGCACTTGGCACCTTTTTCTGCACGTTCCGCATCCCACGCATTCATCTGGGTCGATGACAGCGTAGTAGTTGGCGTGAGCTACAGAGTATTCTATGCCCCACTCGTTGATTCCTCTGAGTATGCCGCAGCAGCAGCCGCAACAGTTGCAGACGTAGCCTATCCCTTTCATCACGTTGCTGACCGTGTGAACAAGGCCCATTTCCTCGGCCTTGTCGAGAAAGGCCAATGCTTCTTCTCTTGAAATGGTGTACTGGCTAGGAGGGCTTTCGAACGAGGAGAATCCCAGGCAGGTTCTGAGCGGAAAAGTGCATTTGCGGTCGATTAGATCCTGTTGCTTCCGACAGATGCAATCGCGTAAGCGAAACGTTTTAGCCTTGAGGAGTATAGCTTTGACATCGTCGTAGGGGAGTATCCACTCCGACTTTACGGCTTTTTGTGCGGGGATGACTCTGTGTATGGCTGGTTGAGGCTTCATGATTCCGGCTGCTCCGCCGTTTGCCAAGTATTCTTCGATCAAGTGTGCCAGTTCGTGATCCATGCTTTCTAGCTGTGCCTCGTAAATTCCGACAACAAAGGGAGCCAGCCTAAAGAACAACTTTCTGTCTTGCTCATCGTGCCACAAGAGCCCGCGTTTAGCCATTCCAGTCAACTTCTCCTGTGTTTCTTCGGCCGAGAGTCCGATGCGTTTTGCTATCACGTTGACTGGTTCCACGGACCCGCTTAGCTGGCCTGCCAGCTCCGCCTCCTCACGTGAGAATATCTTCTTCAAAACTCGTATCTCAACGTTCGAAGGTGTTCTTGGAAATCCATTCGGCAGTCTGTCCAAGGCTTTCGCAAGTCGCTCATAAACATCATCGGTCAATATCTACATCCTCTTTACCTGAGGATTTGTGTCGCGCGCGTCACCGTGCTCCTTCTCTTACCTTCTTCTTGATGCCTGAATCTTCGAACCTCTTTTCAAGCGCTTTGGCAACGTTGTCCGGCATCTTTTTCTCAAACGGCAGTTCCTCAGCTCTCAGCAAACGATCCAAGAGTGTTTGGCTCAGCTTACCCGCAGGGATAAACGCTTCCGGACCGCACCATCGCAGGTCTTCGAGGTTCGTGTGCATTATTTGGGCCGCCCCTCCTACACGTGACAGCATGATGGAAGGAACACCGTAAAAGGCCAGGGGCATATGATCTGAGCCTCCCATTCCCAAGTCGCTAGTGGCTTGGAGAGGTATTCCAAGCTCCTTTGCCGTGAAACACAGATACGACTTTAACTCTTCTGGGCCCAAAACGACGGCGCTCAACGTTCCCAGAAGTATTCCGTGAACATCGAAGTCAAGGCAGAGCTTGAGATTCTTGGTGTTCTCGGGGT
>Ga0116116_1001855_pt1 | contig 14415 bp, 8 predicted proteins | sample June2015DPH_10_1_FD_89722 | JGI IMG/M metagenome (GOLD analysis project Ga0116116, IMG submission 89722) | Peatland microbial communities from SPRUCE experiment site at the Marcell Experimental Forest, Minnesota, USA - June2015DPH_10_150 | ecosystem: Environmental > Terrestrial > Soil > Wetlands... | reverse complement strand
TGTCCCTGAGGTGCGGGAGCCCTTGCGTACGTTGACCGTCGCTTTTGAACGCACCCACTACGGACGCAAATCGCTCACGGAAGAACAGCAGAACGCTGCCATTGCTGCGTTTCAATCGATCAGCGCTTTAGCTAAGCCCGTGGAAGAGAACACCTGAGGTCTTTTTTGGGCGCGGCGCGCTCGTGAAGTCACGCACTTGTCTATTTCAGCAACCGCGCCTTCCAACGCAAGCGTTCAGCAGGGCACGGGATCAACCGAAGCGGTCTTCGTTCGTAGAGGGTTTAAGATAAGCTGTTTTTGTGCAGGAAACGATTTCTAAGCCACACGGCTTTCGCAGCGCATAAAGAAGAGCGATCCGAACAAGTCCTGAGTTGCTTAACTGCTGCCGCACAATAACGATGCGCGCCAAAAGCGCGTTTCTAAGGCAAAAAGAGGGACAAGCTGGTACGCCTAGTGGCTCGGTTTCGCGCGTGGACACTCAGCGGCGTGCTTAATCAGTTCCGGTTCAGATCCCTCGCTGCCGCAGTCGGGACACATGTACGTCGAATCCACGTGCGCTTTCTGTTTGTTGTTAGCTGCGTGTTCAACCACTAACGGTCATCTCGCCGCTTAAGATAGGGGCAGTCGACGTGGTGCTTAACTGACATCGGCTTGGACCCCTCTGCTAGACAAACAGGGCACATATATCGCATTGCATCGCCGGGGACCCTCTCTAATCGAATCCTTTCCCGGTCTGCCGCAAGATCACTTTGATTGGCCATCCCTCAACCGCCGAAGCCCCTGTGGGGGAGAATATGAAAAGAGAAGTCAGCGGATCGCATATAGTGTTTTCTATTTCGTTGCGAGCAGTCAGACTCGTCGCGTGTTGTGTCGGAACTCCAATGCACGCTGTCGCTGTCGTAGCAATCTCGCTCGCCTCGCCCACTTCGTTCGGCTTCGATGCTCGCGCATTATCTACACGCGTTGGCGAGGCGCACAAATGCGCTGAGTTCTGCGCTCTTGCGACGGCGGTGACGTGGTGTTTCTGTTCAACAGCACGCTCTTGGCTCTAATACGAGTCAGATCAGCAATGCTTTCGACTTATGCTGATCGACTTAGAAGCAGCGATCCCCCACTATTTTTTTCGATCTTCAATGAATAGAAGAACTATGACTATGAGTGGAACAACGATGCTAGCTGCGCGGCTCCAGGCAAACCCTTGCGCGTAGGTCAGATACGCCCAGCCAACCGCTAAAATAACCAGTAATATATATTCTATGATCCTAAGCGGACTCACCTCTCTCACCTCCTCATATTTCGTTATCGATTTCGTGCTACCTCATTCAAAACTGCAGAGCACTCGCTCGACTACTTATGTAAGAAATGTACTACGATTTAACCGTTGCGTTTCGGCTGTTCTCGGAGCAAGTGATTGTCGGAACGCCCCATTAGTTCCCCCCCTTAATATTGTTCGTTCACTCGAAAAACATGCAAAACAGGTGCGCGGACTTTCACGTGGTTTCAGGACTGTCGTGTCGGTAACACACGGCCCCTCAAACTATAATACGTGGCCGGCAGAAAAAGAAGAAGGGTCGAAAAACAAGGGAGATGTCAAAACTGCGTTAGCGCGTGCGTCGCACTCTAGCACATTGAGATAAAGCCTTCTAAACGGTCGCGTACACGTCCTTCTTTTTTCGGGGCCCTGGCCTATCACACCATGATATTTGCCACAATCGTGGCACTTTAGCCGCATCGGACCACTGACTACTGGTGGAAAATCGCGGTGCGCGTGGCGGCTTTGGTCAGTTCACAAAATGAAGAAAAGTAGCCTGAGTTACCCCCCTCGTATAAATCTTGTTATCTGCTTTCTATGCGGCAAAAGTAGGTCGAGTGTGAATAAAACTAGTTCGTGTAGCTTTTTTCGTTCTTTTTTGGCCGCGTCACGACGCGAATCGTGTGTTATCACACCTTGTGGGCAACCGTAGTACCTGAGCCGTGGAACCGTTCCACCGCGTAGCCGAGAGAGGTGAACAGGCGGCAACAATCGACACACGTATCGAAGCTGTGTGTCTCTAAAAAAAGATCATCGGAGCGTGCTCAACAAGCGTTGACTCAGCTCCTTTGAGGGCTGCTAGCTCGCCCCCCTCAGCGCGTTTCACAGGCGACGATGCACACGCTGAAACAGAAAGCGCGATCTCTACGTCGTAATTTGCCTAGCGAGGTCCTAGCGGGCTCAAGCTTTTTCGGCGATTCTGGAATTTCGAGCAGCTGTCCCCCCGCCACCGCGATTGTTACTTTTATATAGGCGCAGCATCGTTTTTCCAGTTACCCGGAGAAATCGAGGAAAGATAGCGAATAGAAACGCAACGAGTCTTGGTGACGGGGGGCGCTGGGTTCATCGGAACGAACTTGGTGGCAGAGCTGCGCAGCAGAGGACACGACGTTTACAGCGTCGATCTGACGCACACCAGCAGAGAAGCGTACACGAGAGTCGACGTGCGAAGTTCCCGAGCTGGAAAAACACTGTCGGGAAAATGAAATGACGCTGCGAATTGCAATCATTGGATCACGGGGCATACCCGCCCGTTACGGGGGATTCGAGACGTTTGCCGAAGAGTTCGGCACGCGACTCGCAGCGCTTGGCCATATAGTGTATGTGAGTTGTGAAGGCGGAGTAAATCCCAGAATACCGAGTTTTAAAGGCGTTCAGTTGTTTTATTTCCCTGTCAAGCCTTTCTATCGCATTCTTTACGAGACTCTCTACGACATTTACTCTCTGACTCGATCGAGCCTCTTGTGTGATTGCGTTATCATGTTGGGTTACGGGGCGGGCGCATTCTTTTTTATTCCCAAGCTCTTCGGGAAAAAATTGATCTCGAACCTTGACGGAATAGAATGGAGACGCCGCAGGTACAATCTTGCGGAGAGAGCGATTCTGTTTTTGAGTGAAAAACTCGCAGTATGGTTTTCGGACGTTGTGATTGCAGACTCAAGAGCAATACAGAAGTTTATTGCCGCGACAACGAAAAAAACCCCTCATTACATTCCGTACGGAGCTAATGTGCCAGCTTTTAGAAGTTGGGATCCTGCGTCAATTAACAACGTTTTGACCGAAAAAAATGCAGCGGTGACATTGGACCAGCTCAGTTATTTTCTCGTAATTGCGCGGCTGGAGCCTTGCAACAATATCGAGGCGATCATTGAAGGTTTTTTGCGGGCAAATGTGCAGGCAAAACTGATCGTCGTCGGGAATTTTTCAAGCAGAAGGTATAAGCAAGCGGTCGATAAAGTGGCGGCACAGTACGACAAAAGCGGTAGCGTCGTATTCGCTGGCGCTGTTTATGAGAAAGATTTGCTGTCGATGCTGAGGTATAACTGCATCGCATATATACACGGCCATTCTGCGGGGGGGACTAACCCCTCTTTGCTGGAGGCAATGGTGTGTAAAGCATTAGTCATAGCGCATGATAATGAGTTTAACAAAGAGGTCTGTGCAAATGAAGCGATCTTTTTCAGAGATGCAGATGATCTTGCGCCCATCATTCGCTTAGTCGCAGCTCATCGTGACGAATATGCAGAAATGACAACTAACGCTCTTCAAAGAGTTAAAAACCATTACTCTTGGGATACGATTGTTGACAACTATGAGCAGCTCATTTTCGATCTAATTGGACGATTCAAAGACAAAGCCAAGTCACACTCCGTGTAGAGCATATGTTAGACTTGGGCTAGTGGAGAGATAGGGGTGGTAATTGAAGTCGCATCAATTAACCCCTAACAGGTTTAAGCATACGTCATGAAACTTTCGCGCTAACTGCGGTCATTCCTGAACATGCTACTCAACCGATTTGCATCGCTATTAGCTAGCCAATTCAAAATCAAAGCATACCCCCATGAATCTGATACACAGGCTAGGGAGCAGTTCTGCCAATCCTATGCGCAATCCGTGTTAAGTTCTAAGGGCAAAAGACTGAAACAGAAGTTCCGCTCACTGAACCTTTGCTTACTTAGTGCGCCTTAGTTCTCTCATGGGTCCGCTATGAACGCTTTTTGTCGCGTATAAGACAGATAGCCGCCTGATTGAATCAGCAACACTCGTAGAAATGAAGTTATAACTGCAATAAGCAAGAACGAGCAATTTACCACAAACAGAATGAAAAGGTCAATATGTTGTAACACTTCATTCGAGAAAGCAGAACATCACCAAGGGCGTTCATGAATATCCTTTACATCTCCCCATTTTCCCACGGAGTAAATATTTCGCCACGATTGCATACAGCATCGCTTATTGCAAATTATGGGAATAACGTGCATTTCTATACAGTTCAGACGTCATATGTTGAATATAAAGCTAAAAAGACACCCGTTCAGATTATAGAACCTCCGCGTGCCGTAAACATGCATTATATAAAAAATTATTATTTACTCCAGAATGTCGCCTATCCTTTTATTAATCCAGTTCGCGAGTACCGTGAACTTAACAAGATCATTGAAGATTCCGACATCGATATTCTTCACTTTTACTCGCCTGAATTCTTAACCTGTTTACCGCTCCCTAAGTTAAAATCAATGAAAAGTGATCTCCCAATAGTTCTATCGATAAACGGTATTCCTGGGTACGGCTGGTATTACGGAAACAAATTAGTTGATACTATTGGTAAACTCTACTCAAAGCATGTGTCTTTGCGGATCATAAAAAAAGCTGATCTACTCATACCATTTTCGTTAGAGGTCAGCGCTGTTTTAATCTCGCTAGGAATCGAAGAAGAGAAGATATCATCATTTATAGCGCACGGAGTCGATATTGACGTATTTAAACCTGCAACAAGTGGTACTAAACGCACTTTGCGGGCTAAATATGACCTACCACTTTCCAGTTTTATTATCATGTATGCCGGTCGATTAGTAGAATCCAAGCGCTTGGATACTGCTATTATATCAGTAGGTGAACTTGATCGACGAGGAATGCGAGCGTTATTGCTCATTGTAGGCGATGGACCACAAAAAGCTGAACTTATGTCACTCGCGAAGACACGCTACAAAGCATGTGTTCGCTTCATAGACTTTGTACCCCAAACGGTCTTGTCCGAATTATACGCCTGCTCAGATATGTTTATACTACTATCTCAAGGCGAAGGAATTTCCTCGGCACTATTACAAGCTTCTGCGTCAGGGTTGCCTGCCCTTGTAACAGATGTGGGGGCAAACAGCGATATTGTTCAAACGGGTGTCAACGGAGTCGTTATACAACAAATAGAGAGTGATACCATCAATGATGGCATCATGAGAATAATGGAAAACACAGAAAAGTTGTCAAAAAATGCGCGAGCGATGGCCGAAAATACGTTAGACTGGAACGAGGTTATACAAAAATATTTACACGCATATGAAAAGTTGTTGCAACCATCAAACTGAAAATACGATAACCAAGGCTTGGCTGATACATAAGCAAATTGTGAGACATTTTCAAGAGATGCTCGAAAGTTGGCAGAAAGAGCGCTCAACTGGATCTTAATAATAAATAGTTGTCTTGGGATCTATAGACGTTTGTCTGCGTGAGGTGAGCCATATACGGATTCTATATGTCGAGCATAGTGAAATAAAAGACGTTGGCGGGGTGAAGGCAAATATTATAGAATTATGTGCTGAATTGGCCAAAAGAGGTCATGAGTGTACTGTGATCACTACAAACCCTAAAAAAAAGCCACACGAGGAGATATACAAAAATTTTAAAATTATCCGAATTAATAGTCCCTTAAGCCGGTATTTATTTAGCTTTAGTATTCCTACTCTAAAATTCTTAGACACATATCTAGAGGAGATTAAACCAGATATCGTCCATTTACACAGTTACAGAAATCTCTTTACATTATCCTGTGCTTTCATGGTTAAGAAGCATCGCATTCCGATGATCTTGTCCCCTCATTATGATCGCTTTGGTTATGATACATTTGCGGGTAAATACCTTTTAGGTACCTACCGAGCGGTATCAAAGTGTCTATTCGTGTGGCCCCATTTAGTAGTAGCCAATTCGAATTACAGTAAACGCCTGATGATAGAGGATTTAAGCATAAAACCTGAAAAAATCGTAGTTATTCCTCATGGAACCCCTAGACTTGATCATATTGCAGATGGACAAAGAAAGAAAGTTAAAAGGGATCACATTGTCCTATTATCAGCTGGTGTACTAATAAAAAGAAAAGGCATCCAACATATCATATCCGCGCTTCCAGAACTGAAGAGATTAGGAAAAAGAGCTAAACTAATAATTATTGGATCAGGGGAATATAAAGCCGCACTTAAGACAATCGCAGATGAAAAAGGGGTTACAGAGATGATAGAGTGGTACGACCCGGTTCCCAAGGAAACACTCTATAAAAAACTGATTGCTTCTGACATCTTTCTTCTTGTATCGTGGGAAGAGTCTTTTGGAATAATAGTTGCTGAAGCATTGGCGCTCGGTACTCCTTGCATTGTGACGAATACATCTGCGCTGAGTGATTTTTTAGACAATCCACTGTGTTTTGGGATACCATATCCGCCAGACCCAAAAGAACTAGCAGCGTTGATAGTCAAAGTTTATAATGCTGATATTCAAGCAGGCACCCCCCACCCAAAGATTCCAACGTGGGAAGACGTTGCCAAAGACTATGAGAAGATATATGAAGAAGCAAAAGGACAGTAGACGAAAAGTGCGAATCAGAAACCCCTTCCTGCTGAACGATTGGGAGATCAGAAGAACACTACTGGTTGTATTCATTGTCCAAGCGGCAGTATTGATCGTCTCGTGTTTTGCGTTTTTAGGGTTTTATTTCCCAATTGTGCAGGTCCCTATCTCTTTTGTCTATCTCACGTTTATTCCCGGCATTCTACTTCTTAGAACCCTAAAATTACACGAATTGGGGGATGCTAAGACGTTGCTTTACTCTATGGGGCTAAGCCTCTGTTTGCTCATGGCAGTTGGTTTTGTCATGAACACGTTTCTCCCAGTTATTGGCGTAACCGATCCCATATCCTTCGTCCACCTTGTGGTTATACTGACATCGATCGTATTAGTTTTGTGCGCTCTTAGCTTTATACGAGATAAGGACTTTTCGAATCCAGTTTATGTGAACATAGCCTTTGGCACCATGAGCCCTCAAATATTGTTGCTATGTTTGCTCCCATTTTTAACAATTTTTGCGACTTTCTTAATGAATATCTACTCAATTAATTCGCTGCAAATGCTTTTGCTGTTGATCATAATGGCGATCCCATTTGCCGTGGTATTCGGCCGGATTCCACAAAAGAATTACGCATTTTTAGTGTTCGTTATATCGTTCTCCTTACTCTTCCATACGGCCCTAATATCGCAATATATCTGGGGTCCTGACGTGAATTCCGAGCTTGTGCTCTCAAGATTAGTACTGCAAAGCGGCTTTTGGGATGCCACGATTCCAGTAGGTACAAATGGAATGCTCAGCATAGTGATGCTAGCACCCATTTATTCGCTCTTCCTAAATATTAGCTTGCCTTGGGTTTTCAAAACTGTGTATCCATTCATTTTCTCATTTGTACCTCTTGGGCTATTTACGGTCTATAGGAAACCGGTTGGTGATAAAATTGGCTTTTTGTCGTGTTTTTATTTTATGGCATATGCGGCATTTTATGTTGAAATGCCTACGTTAGCACGACAATCTATAGCTGAAGTATTTTTAGTTCTAATAATGCTAGTGATTGTTGAAAGTAGCATGCGCGCGCGCGATCGATCGCTGCTATTACTCATATTTGGCGCTGCCCTCGTCGTTTCGCATTACGGAACTGCATATATTTTCCTGATAGTTTTAGCATTAGCCCTCCCCATAACATATATCGCTTTACCAAAGGTGTTTAACGCAACTAAAACTAGCAATATGCGAACTAGCAGGAGTGTGACAGTATTTACTGCTTTTTTCGCTGTTTGTACTTTTGCATGGTATATGTACGTTGGGAGTTCGGCCACCTTCGATAAAGCGGTAACGATCGGAGATTCAATTACTAGTAATATTTCGTCAATGTTTGATCCTTCAGTCAACCAGCCTCTCGAGATCATAACGCGTCAGTTTGGACTTCTTCCATCAATAGAGCGATACTTAGTGCCTTTGTCGTTAGTGTTTGTTGCTTTTGGACTACTTGCGACTTTATTAGACAGGAAAACAGAATTTACACGGGAATATCTGGGACTTGCTTGTGGTAGCTTCGTGTTTCTGATTCTAGCAGCGGTATTACCCTTTTTAGCCAGCCAGATGAACAGTGATAGGCTAATCACTTTGTGTCTGTTTTTTTTGGCACCGTTCTGCATAATAGGACTTATTCGATTATTAGGGCTTTTTAGCAGTTCAACGAAATACATTACTAAACAGGAAGTGCCACGTGAATCGCGTAAAACCCGAGCATACCTCGTAGTATCCATCTTCTTAGTTATTTGGGTTCTATTTAACTCCGCCTTCATCTATCAGTTATTTGACCAACCCAAAGTGGGCAGGTTTGCTTTAGATAATAATGTGGATTTCCAGCGCTTAAATGACCAGGAACTCGCAAGTGCTACATGGTTAGCAACCGCTCGGCAAAACAGCAGCAGCATAACGTACGCTGATGTTAACAAAGCGTATATCTTATATGGAATACTCGGCCATGCTATAAATTTATATGTAGTGAATCTTGAACTTGGCTACAATTTCACCAACTGTTATGTTTTTCTTGGAACTTATAATTTAAATACCAATACAGTGTTTGTTGGAGCTCCAGCGGGAAGCCCCGTTACGTACGTCTCAACCCATGACCTACTACCGGACGCCGGCGTAATTTTTGATAACGGCGGAAGCCAGATTTTACTAGCAAGTTAAGGGCAACTAATGAGGGTAGCTATCATACCGGCAAAGACCACCACCGGAGAAGGCAGATTAAGTCGATATTTAATTAATGGCTTGCAAGCGCAAAATATTAATTTACAAATATTGGGGCACTTCGCACTGGACAGACCTAATAGGAAGGTTTTTTTAGGCAGTTTATTGTTGAAACGTCTATTAAGAGATGGCTCCATCTCCATTGTACATAACCTAGATAATCTGGGGCCATTTCTTCTTAGACACAATGATCTAGATGTAAAAAAAGTGTTGACGGTTCACGATATCGCACCTGTTATTCTGCCTCATTTACATAATCAAATACTGCTGTTTGATTTCAAGACAATACTGCCGAAGCTCATAAAAAACACTGATTTGACTGTTGTAGTTAGTTACTCTACAATGACAGACTTGACCACAAGACTTGGAATTAATGAGGAGAAGCTCTCAGTTATTCATTTGGGCGTAGATAGGTCTATTTTTTGTCCCAAAAAGGATTGTCGTCAAGTTTTGAATAAGCACAATTTACAACATAAATATATACTCTACGTTGGCGATGACACCCCCAGAAAGAACTTAAAAAACCTCGTTATTGCATACAGTAACATTTGCAAAGAAATCTCACAAGATTTGGTGTTGATTGGCCCGATTAATGAGAGCAAAATACGAGCTTACATCAATTCGAGTAACCTTCCGACCGACCTTAAAAATGAAGTGCGAAAAAGAATTATTTTTCTTGGATACATCGCTTATGAAGATCTGCCTTATCTATATAGTGCCGCTACCGCCCTAATTTTCCCTTCTCTTTACGAAGGGTTTGGACTACCCCCACTCGAAGCTATGGCTTGCAAAACCCCAGTAGTGCTCTCAAACAATAGCTCGTTAAGAGAAGTTGCAGAAAAAGCCGGATTATACATCGACGATCCACTGAGTTGTCCAGAGATATCAAGAAACATCCTTGAGATTGTGAATAATGAAACCTTACGGAAAAGTCTACAGTATAGGGGTTATGAACAAGCAAAAAAATTCAATTGGGATAAAACAATTGAATCGACTATTAATATGTACAGTTCATTACTTTGACTATCAGCCCTAACTGGAATGCTTCGACTTGGCGCTGTTACATATTACGCCGTTATCTTATTTTTGTTACCAATTTTGCTAACGCTTATCTGGAGCGTATATACAATAGCAAAAACAGTTGCGCGAGACATGCCCCACACGCTGGGAGCTGTAAATGCAACAAAAAGCAAAACAAGACTTTTCGATACTTCCCGCCTACTCGGGAAAAGCGACTGACGGGGAAGTACGCACAAGCAAAGAAGCTCAGTAGGAAAACTACAGTTGAAGCCTGCAGTAGATTACAAAATTTTATCGTCGAAAAAATGCTCTCAGAAGAACTAGTGCGTGATTCTAAAAGACCGTAGGCCAAAATGCAGCTCTGGTAGAAAGTAACGCAATTCAAAGGTTAATACTGCTTGCAACATTTCGTGTCGTCTAGTCGTACTCTGAATGTGTGCTGACAAACTATTTGCTCTTTTGCAAGTTAAAAAAGCTGTTTCGATTTAGAGTTGTTACAGTCTCTTCTTATGTTCTCCGGATACGTACTCATCGAGAGACGCTGAAAGAAAGGAAGAATCAGCAGGTAAAACACGCGCATATGTTCTGTCAAATGCTGTCACTTTGTTCACGAATTAGGTTAAATACTAGTGATTTCATGAACAAAAGCAATTTGTAAAAAGCACAAAATTCGAGAGAGAGAATAAGTCAGTTCGATCTTTTTGCGAAGCGATTAAGATTAACCAGCTTAATGACGTTGCTTACAGGCCTAAACGGCATAATCTTAGTGCCTATTCTAACAAGGTCGCTGGCAATTGCAGACTATGGTCTCTATGTCCAAGTGGTCGCTATGCTCAATGTATTGTGTATTGTTGGGACTCTTGGAATGTCTAACACGATGGTACGGTTTTTAGCAGCAACTAAAGATAAAGAAGAAATAGGAGAATAAGATTAGCGAAGTCCGAAGCATTAAAGGCGTCCGTCGTTGACGGAGCGCAGCACCTGGGACTGAGAATCTGCAAGGCTGTCACAAATCAAGGATAGATCGAAACTTATTTCAGGTGAGCCACTAATGGCGCGAGGAATCACCGTTCGTTGAATCTCAAGTCTTAGCAACTTAATTCGGAAATGGGTTGGTAGTATTAGCGCGAAGAAGAGGCTTTTTGAAATTGATTTTCTTCGAGCAATTGGTATTTGTCTAATCGTCCTCTCGCATCTTTATGGCTATCTGTACAATATAATTTTTCATTCCGATGCCGCGCTTGCGAGCAAACTCCTACCGTTTGGCGAGATCTCAACCAGTTTTGTGGCAGAATTCGGGCTTTGGTTATTCGTCTTCGTATCGGGATTCTCGCTGCAGCTGCGCTACGGGCAGATATGCACAAGCGACGGCGTGAAAAGCTTCTTCAAGAAGCGAATAATACGCATCTACCCGTTGTACATCGTTGCTGTTGTTTCTTACCTGCTCGCATTCGAAACGTTTGCCGTGTACACGTCTACCGTATACCCCCAAATTAACCCGTCCTCTGCAGACATTATCATTACTATCTTTGGCGGGCAGATATTGCTGGCTCCTCGGTTTACGACGCCATTTGCGCTCTGGTTCGTTGGGTTAATCTTGATGTACTATCTCTTGTATCCTGCTCTGTCGTTCTTCTCGTCAAACTACCGAACCCTACTCCTTGTTGCATTTGCGTTGCTTGCTTGTTGCATCGCAATCAGGCTGGTTTTTGACGTTATCGAGGAACGCTTCTTTTTGTGGTACGGGGTATTCGTTGCTGGGATTGTTGCAGCTCAACTGAATCTGCTGGGGTGCAATTCAAATCGTCGCGTGGTGTTTGCCCATCTTGTCGGACTCTTTTTCATTACCACGGTTCCTATATTTGTACACCTTGAAATAGCACGACCTAACTACTACAACTATAGCAGCTACGCACTCCTTCTCAATAATACCGCGCTCACTGTATATGTGCTAGCGGTTTTGCTTAGTGTCTCGGCGCTCTCGTTCGTATTTTTGACTTTTTGTGCAACACGCGCGCTGAACGGTGCTAGTGCCAATCAATCAAAATGGGGGAGTGCTGCAAGCGCACTCGTCGTTCTACTCGCATATTCTGCCTACGCGATTTATCTTTTTCATGTGCAGATCTTGTCGTTAGTGGCAGCGGCGACCGTAAACTCGCTAGGCGCTGGAGGCGCGCCTGCTGAGCTTTTGATTGTCGTCGCATTCGGTCTCCCGGCAGTGCTCGCGGTGTCATACGTGTTGCAGCGGACATATGACGTGGTTATAGCGCGCCTAAAGGAAGGCAGTTTCTTTCTTGGCGATCGCGAAAGTTGACTCTGCGAGGGAGCCGTCAGCGCGATAAGAGGTGCTATCGTGACCCCAACCGCTTCGTGAGCAGAAACCTGCACATATACTTTAGCTTGCTGATGGTACTTAAAAAGTTCGCTTTCCAGAAGAAAGCCTGTAAATGTAACGTTTTTTGCTGCAATCGACCATAAATAATCGATCGGCGTGTCGAAGAACTGGCCAGCGTGCGCTTGCGACTGCAACTATAGCGAGCACCAGACCGACACTTCAGTAAGCTCTGATAAACGAAAAGCAGTGTTTCTACAAGGGGCCTACTCCCGGCCCGCAAGAAGCTACAAGTTGCTAAGGCGCTGGCAGCTTCTTGAGTGGGCGATACTATTTAACACTGCTCTTACGTCCATCTACCACACCCTTCAGAAGGGAGGTGCTTCTTTTGGACGAACGTGAAATATCAGCGAGACCAGCACCATCTTCAAGATCCTAAAACTGAAAAAAAGAGTAAAAGGAAGTAGCTGCCGCGTAGTAGCGCATTCTTTGACTAACAGCAGCATATTTCTCGAAAAATAACAGTACGCTTTTGGTGCCCGCTCTCGCTTACGCACTCCCTCTTTGTGCCAAATTTTTGGAGTAGGAACGGAAACCGATTTGAATCCCCCATTGCGCCTTCGCACACACCATTCAACATCCTCTCAATCCGTAAAATAGTCGCTCTTTAAGAGCCCTACTCGATCAATCACCTCTTTTTTAACCAATAAACAGGACCCCGCAAGCGAATCAACGGTTTTTGATTCATTGAACTGCCCCCGATCGATCTGCTTACGACCAATCAGGGACCCTGATGCTCTCCACAAATGGACGTAGGAGCCAATAGAGCTAATAACGTCCCTCCGCAACAATCATAATAAATCTTTGGCCCGGCTAAGCCTACGAGGTCGCTTCTTGAAGCCATTCGAACAAGCTCCGGTAAGAAATCGGAACTGAATGCGACGTCACTGTTAAGTAATAAGATATAATTAGCGTCCTTTTCAAAGCTACTCTGATACCGATGTTATTTCCATCGGCAAATCCGTAGTTCTCCTCGTTGCAAATTAGTATAAGGTTGTGCTGCATTCGACTACTGTCATCACATATTTGAATTGATTTATTCCACGAATTCACTAACAAAGGCTGAGCTTACGTCAAAATTTCGTCGCGCATATTCCTCAATTTTCTGTTGCGAACCATCAACTGGTCCATTATCGATTAGGATCACCTCGTAGTTAGGATAGGAAAGACGATAACCATTCCAAGCATCCTATAGTGCTTCCCAACTGTTCCAATTCAGTATTATGATGGAGGTCTTAGAAAAAGATCCAAGGTCTTTTCCTAATGTTGCTGCCATTCATTAGTTGGGTTATCGATGAACTTAGGGGCACAACGAATTCCAACCCGAAACTGAATGGCAAATTATCATACAAAAAATAGCGAACCTTGTTCCCGACACACGTACGTATTTTGAAATATGCAGTCACTTTGTTCAGAATTAGGTTAAGCGCTAGTGATTTCACGAGCGAAAGCAATTTGTAAAAGAACCCAAAAGATGTCCACGAGAAAATGAGTCAGTTCGATCTTTTTGTGAAGCGATCAGCATTAATTGGCATAATGACGTTGCTTACAGCCCTAAATGGCATAATCATGGTGCCTATTCTCACACGGTCGCTAGTAATTGCACAGTATGGGGTTTACGTCCAAGTGGTCGCTACGATCAATTTATTGTCTATTGTTGGGACTCTGGGGATGCCTAGCACGATCGCACGGTTTTTGGCAGCAACTAAAAAAAGAGAAGAGATTCAAGAGGGTTTCTATTCGATTCTAGTGATCGTTGTCATTGCCAGTTTAGTTGTTGCTATCGTTATTTATTGCGTCTCGCCCTTGTTAGCTCAAAGCATATTTAACAATGATCTAAATGTTGCTAGAATTTTGCCATTTTTAGTTTATATAGGGTGTTTGAATCTTTTTCTTTTAAGCTATTTTCGAACTTTCCAGCAAATCAAGTATTATTCTCTGCTTAACGTGGTTTTAATCTACTCTAATACAGCTTTTGTAGCTTATTTCGCCCTTACAAATCACGGTCTTATTGGTATCTTATTCGGGAGCTTACTTGCCCAATTGTTGGTTCTGTTTATGTTGCTCTTGCTCATCATACCAAAAGTAGGGATCAGTGTG
>Ga0116116_1001853_pt1 | contig 14429 bp, 16 predicted proteins | sample June2015DPH_10_1_FD_89722 | JGI IMG/M metagenome (GOLD analysis project Ga0116116, IMG submission 89722) | Peatland microbial communities from SPRUCE experiment site at the Marcell Experimental Forest, Minnesota, USA - June2015DPH_10_150 | ecosystem: Environmental > Terrestrial > Soil > Wetlands... | reverse complement strand
GGGCAAGACGCACCTTCCCCACTTTCCTAGATCCTCTTTCTTACGCTTTGTTTTCCTCTGCGTCTCTGCGCCTCTGCGGTAAATTCTCTTCGACGGACTCAGTGGCCCGCGGCGGCCGTGGCGCCTGGCGGCGCAGCGGAGTAGGATGGCGTTTATGGAACTGAAGATTGTGCCGCTCGAGATTCCCGAGGGCGGAAACCTGATTCTTGGCCAGACGCACTTCATCAAGACGGTCGAGGACGTTTACGAGGCCATCGTGAATTCCGTCCCTCAGATCAAGTTCGGGGTGGCGTTCAACGAGGCTTCGGGGCCATGCCTGACGCGCGTGGATGGCAACGACGACGCGCTCCAGGCGCTGGCCGCGCGCAACGCCACGGCGATCGCGGCCGGCCACATATTCGTGGTAGCCATGCGCGAAGGCTACCCCATCAACGTGCTGGGACGAATCCAAGACGTCCCCGAGGTGTGCTCGATCTTCTGCGCCACCGCCAACCCGGCGCAGGCGGTGGTGGCGGAAAGCCAACAGGGGCGCGGCGTGCTGGGCGTGATCGACGGCTTCCCGCCCAAGGGCGTGGAGACCGCCGAAGACGCGGAGAAGCGGCGGGCGTTCCTCAGAATGATTGGCTACAAGCGCTGAGCTATCTGCCCAGGTCGATGCCCAGCTTCTTGAGCTCCTCGGAGTAGTAGCGCCGGTGCAGCAGGTCCCACTCCTCGCTGCCTTCGGGAACTTCGCGTTTCTGCGAGCGGATCTTCTGGCGCGAGGCGCGGTCCACCTTGTCCTCCACCATCAGCAGCTCCGTCATGTGGCGGAGAATTTCCAGGCGCACGTTGTTGGGGTCTTTGTCCTTGAGGCGCAGCTCGCGGCTCTTGCGCAGCATCTCGACGATCCGGTGGGACATGTCGGTGACTTTGTCGCGCGAGAGCTTCATGGCGTCGCCGGTGTCGCGGCCGGAGGCGCGGATGACTTTGCGCTGCGAGATAAGCGTGTTCTTGATGCGGCGGAACATCTCCTGGTAGCTGACGCTTTCGCGGCGCATGTAGTCGCTGTACTGGCTGAGCAGGTCGCGCACCTCGTCGTTCAGACGATCTTCAATGGCCAGTTCCTGGGTGATGACTTCGGCGATCTTCTGTGCCACGAGGTCGGGAGCGGTGGTCTCGATGACGCCGGGCATCAGCCTCCTGACCAGTTGCCGGGAGAGGTACGCAACAAATTCTCTTGCAAGCAGCATTCTATGGGGTCGAAAGCGTAGTTTAACATGTGTGGGGTGCCCTCTGAGCTTATGCCCGCGAGCGGGGAGAGATGGCGCACGCTGGCTGCCGGCGATTTTGCGGGAGACGGGGCTCAGCGGGCAGCCGCGCGTGGCGGCGTTGCGGCGGATGCTCGCCTGCTGCGCGGCGCTCACCCTGGCGTTTGCGGTGGTCCCCCGGCTGCCCAACGTTTACTCGGCCGGACCATGCCGGACTGCTCGCCGGAGCGGGCACGGGGTCGTGGAGCGCCATGGCGGCGGTGACCATGCCGCTCTTCGGGCACCTGTTCGGCTTGCGCCGGCATTCCACGGCGTTCCGGTTTGCCCCAGCCACACCATGGGGCGCTCCTCCAGGGAATGCGCGGAGCCCGCAAATTCGGCGGCGGGACTCGAAAGACCATGACCAGATCAAAGAGATGCCCCTGGATGCCGTCGAGTTCATTCGCCGCTTCCTGCTGCGCGTGCTGCCCGGCGGCTTCGTGAAGATCCGGCATTTCGGGTTTCTGTCAAACCGCAACCGCCGGGCGATGGTCAAGCGCTGCCGGGAGCTGCCGCCGCCATGGACCGCTCCGCCAGACATCGTCGAACGCTGCGAAGCGGTCTGTCCGGTTTGCGGGGCAGGACATCTCCATGTAATCGAATCGCGCCCCGCGGAGCGATTGCGGCCCACGGCGACGCCGCGCCAAACGCCGCCCTTGGACACTTCGTAGAAAGCATGATGGTCGCGGCCCGAGTTCTTCGCCGAGCCAGGTTCCGCGCTCGCGGACAGAGACGACGTGTGTCGCCGCGCCTCATCTTGAAATCGGAACAGCCTGTGACCGGCCTCTTTCCGGCAACATTCTCAAGCGCGATCCATCCAACGCCGCCCTCCGCGTCAGTCCAACCCCTCCCCGATGGCGGCCAACTGTGTAGCACGCCGGAAACCAATCCCCATAGGCCCGTGCCAGCGGTTTAGTGCAAGTGGTTGTATCGGGAATGCGCCGGCGATCGGCCTTGTCTTGCTCCCCACCTTTACGTCGCCGGCGCACTCCCGATACAACCCTAAGGACTTATCATTCCGCACGGTCCGTCGCGGCTGGGTTTCAGTTGCGCCGCGCTCGGATTGCTCTTATCCTGCATTTCCATTTTGAGCAGTTGCTGATAACTTTCTGATGGCCGGCGCGTGTCAAGCATGCCCGGTGCTACTGGCTGATGCTGGCGGAGAGCCATCTGACTAGGCGGCTGTTCGGGGCGATGGTGGGAAGGATCGCCGCCTTACCGATGGCCACGGGGTACGCGGAGGCTGTGTGTAGCGAAGATCAAAGAAAAAGGAGGCAAGCGACGGAGAGGTGTCCATGGAACGTGCTGGAAAGATGGGACTCGCAGGTTTTGTTGTCCCGCGAAAGGTCGAAAGTGGGACTTTGGTGCAGCCGAAGGCGGCTTCCAGCCGAAGAGACGCAACTCGCAGGACCAAGAGATGGCGGCTGGGTATATACTGACCGTGCTGGAGAGTCCAAAATGGAAATTCCGGATTATTTGGTGAACCTGAGTACAATGGCGATTATGCGAGCCTTGATTGGGGTGCTCGTGCTCTGCCAGTTCTCCTTTGCTCAGGCAGTGAAAGTTCGCGTAGTCAACGGTAACAATGGAGACCCGCTGCCAAAGCAGGCCGTATCCGTGCAGTTTCTATATGAGAAACCTCCGAAAGCTCCGCCTCCTTTGCGCATCGAAACTGACGCGAACGGCGAGGCACAGTTCCGCATTCCGGAACCTCCGCCCGAATACCTTGATGTTAGGCTCGCTCTAACGTCTGGGCACTGGCATTGCGGTTGTTGGGTGATGGCCGGCACCGAGGATGTGATCTCTAAGGGCTTCGTGGACGCCGCACCACCGAACAAAGCGAAAGCGTCCACCGCTCCGGCCAACACAGAACCCGGACAAATCGTCTTCATTGTTCGTCCGTTCACCTTTTTTGAGAAACTGTTGTACCCACTCGTTAAGCAATAGCTCGATTGTTGTCGAAACATCGCCGCTACACTCACGACGCTGGGTTCTAAGTGACATCGCCTGCTCACGTCGGCAATCCAACGCCTTTTCGCCAAGTCTAGAATCGCATCGCCGCGACCCCCAAATGATGTAAGCCAATGGTCGCCGGAACCGGCGAAACCTGCATCTGACGCGGCGCCTGTTTGGAAGCATGGTGCGGCGGGTGGAGGCCCCGCCGGTGCCAGCCTGATAGGATGGCGCGGCGAACGGGGAGCGAACCGGGCGAAAGACGGGGGGCGTTTGAGAAACCGCTTGAAATGAGATGCTTCCGGGCTCTTACGTATTCGGAGGAGCCAAAGTTGGCCTGTTCCTGGGCCGCTGGAGTCGCTCGGGATGGACAGGATGAGACGAACGGCTTCAACGGCAGCGGTTGGGTGTATACTCGTTACTGGCCACGAAACCAAAAAGGAAATCCTGGATGGAGTATGGGGGCGCTGGCGTCTGCGCGGGCCGAGGCCGGTGACGTCGTGGGGATGAACAATCTCGCCACGATGTATGAGGACGGGCCAGGAGTAGCAAGAGACATGGCCGAAGCGCTTGCCTGGTATCGCAAGACCGCGGCGCCGGGGAACCAAGACGCTAAGGAAAACCTGAAGCGGCTGGGCCAGTAGGCTCCGGCGCGACAGCGGCTAAAGGGAGGAATATGCGCGGTAAAACACTGCCCCTGGTGGCGCTCCTGTACGGCTTCCTGAGTGCGCTCCTTTGCCTGGCGGGCGCCTTGCGCGGCGTGAACGCCCAGGCGGCGAATCCCGTTCCCGCCCCGCCGAGGCTATCGGTGCAGGACCAGGACGAGATGGAAAAGCGCGCCGACGCCGCTTATGGCGGGAAGGATTACGCCACGGCAGCGCCTCTTTACCAGCGATTGGCGGACAGCGGACGAACCGGCGACATGAACCGGCTGGGATACATGTACCAGTATGGGCTGGGCTTAACTCAAAGCGATGCGCAAGCGCTGGCCTGGTACCGCAAGGCCGCCGACGGCGGTAACCACTCGGCGATGTACAATCTCGGCGTGATGTATGAGAACGGGTACGGAGTGGCGCGGGATGATGCCCAGGCGGCTGCCTGGTACCGCAGGGCCGCCGAGGCCGGCGACACCGGGGGGATGACCAATCTCGGCTTTATCTATGAAGACGGGCGAGGGGTGGCAAAGGATGTTGCGCAAGCGGTTGCTTGGTACCGCAAGGCCGCCGAGGCCGGCGACGCCAGAGGGATGACCAGTCTCGGCGTTATGTATGAAGACGGGCGAGGGGTGGCCAAGGATGTTGCGCAAGCGGTTGCTTGGTACCGCAAGGCCGCCGAGGCCGGCGACGCCAGGGGGATGACCAATCTCGGCGTTCTGTGTGAAGACGGGCGAGGGGTGGCCAAGGATGTTGCGCGAGCGGTTGCTTGGTACCGCAAGGCCGCCGAAAAGGGCTACGCCCCCGCGATGTGCTTCCTTGGCGACATGTATGCGGACGGGCGAGGAGTAGCAAGAGACATGGCCGAAGCGCTTGCCTGGTATCGCAAGGCCGCGGCGTTAGGAAACGAAAGCGCCAAGGCAAACCTGAAGAAGCTGGGCCAGTAGGCTTCGGCCGCCGCGGTCCAAGCCGGAGCGCGGCCCGCCACGCCGCCGGCGTCTTTCCGGAAATAGCAAAGTGGGATAATCCCAAGGTGGTGTAGAGTCGCAAAACGAGCCTTCCGGAAACTGGACCGGCGGGCGGGTCCGCCATCCCAGGCCAATGGAAGGTAACTTTTCTGCCGCAACAGTCCTCACGGCGATCACCGCCAAGGCCTGGGACGATAGCCTCGGACCCGATTGGTAGATTCACCCGGCGGGCCGCGAGGCAAGGTCGTCAAGTGCAGTGGGGACATCTCCAGGATCTATCCAGGCCCCAGACATCGCCAGAACTAACTTCCTTCAGAGCTTCGCTACCACGCAGCCAGGAGCCGAACTGGACGCCATCGAATCTCATTGTTCCTCAATAACCCATCGGCATCTGTGCCGGTCATCCTGGCGGCCTGCTCTGCGACGGAGCGCTTGCGGTATATTAAACGTTCAATGGCTCGAATACCTGTTTTGAGGTCTGAAAGGAGATAGCAGCATGTTCAAGCTGGTGATGCCGGTGGTTTTCGTGGCTGCCCTGGGGCTTGTACCGGCGTGCGCACAAGACAAACCGGCGATCGTGGTCCATGCCTTCACGCTCGCGTCCCATGTGAAGTTCCCCTACGATATGAATCAATTGCAAACCCGGGCGATCGCGATGCTCAAAGATAAAGATGGGACGCTATTCGACGCAATTCCCGAGGCTCCCGCCGGCCAGGCCCGCGTCTATAATCTCGATGGCGAAGTCCTGGAGTGGCATAAGGGCAATACGGCGGAACGGATGATCATTGCCATGGGTTCGGTTGCGGGACGTGAAAATGCGAAGATTCACTTCTGGTTGACGGACAAAGACGGGAAGAAGATCTTCGAGAATACGGACACGATCCGGCAAGGTTTCATGAGGAACATACATGAAAAATCAGCCGGGACTCTCGCGACACCGTTTGCGGAGAAACTCGCCGAGCGCTTGAAAGAGGTGAAATTGGCGCCCGAGAGTGGGCCTGGACAGTAGCCAATCTGGTGCGATCCGCCAGGTTGACGTTGATCCCGCCCGGGACGAAGTCCGGCCCGGAAACCATGGTGCTGTCCTATAACGGCTGTGAAAGTCGTACTCCGCTCTCATCTCACGGGTGCCGCGCTTGGAGGGAGGTCTCTTCGTAGTTGCGTCTCTCATGCTGCGTCGCCGAGCGTGCGCTGATCGGGCGGATCCGCTCTCCTCTTCGATGGCATGATCGGGGTCCGGGATCGTGATCGAAAGGGGGTCGTCGAAGACGGTGCTCCCCTCCGCAAGTCCGACGCCATGCTTCCGCCGATTCGCTGAATCCCTTCTTCGATCCCACTCGAAAGCGATTCCACACATCTCCCGTTGAGTTTGGCGAATCGGGAGCCGCCCCGGAGGGCACGGCCTCTACATGGCCGCAATGCCGGGTTATCGGACTTGTGGGGGGGCGCCTGCGGCCATGCCTGATCCATTTTGCCGGGGTTCGCAGAATACACTGACGGCGGCGGCTGCCAACCGCCGCGCAGGATGCCATCTTGCCCCACATCAATCTGACAGATTCATGTCTCTTATGACATAAGGTGTCATGGCAGTCTGAACCACCGTCGATATCCCGGAGCCGTTGCACGACAGGCTCCGTCTCAGGGCGGAGCGGTCTGGCGCCTCGATCCGTTCCCTGATTAGCCGGGCCATCGAGCAGGCCTACAGCGAGCCTAAGAAAGGCGAGTACGTGACGGGCCCTCTGGTTACGGGTCCGGGCAAGCTTGGCCGCGCGTTCCCCGAAGATGAGAACCCCCATGATCTCGTTTTTTCCTGACCTGAACGTCTGGCTGGCTTTGTCCGTGGGCGGCCATCGGCACAATGCCGAAGCCTGGCGCTGGCTCAACTCGCTGCCCCCAGGGGCGAGGCTGATCTTCTCCCGCTATACGCACATCGGCTTGCTGCGCCTGCTTACGAACCGGTCCGCCATGGGCGGGCAAACGCTTAGGCTGCGAAAAGCGTGGGGCGTCTACGATCGATGGCTGAACGACCCGCGCGTGGAGTTCTATCCCGAACCACGTGGTCTCGAGGCTGGATTCCGGGAAGCGACAGCGCCATTCGCGGGTAAGGCGGCATCCAAATGGGTCGGCGGCTGCTACCTGCTCGCCTATGCCAAGCATAGCCATGCCGCGCTCGTCACATTCGACAGAGCGCTATACGATCTGGCCGGCAAACGAGGTTGTTCCGCCGTCATTCCCGGCTGAACCCTCAGTCGTACACGAAGTGCAGAGCTTTCTTGAGATCCTCCCAGGCCTCGCGCTTGGCGTCCTGATTGTAGGGCCGCAGCAGGTAGGAGGGATGGTACGTGACCATGACCGGCACCTCGCGCCACTGAAACCACTTGCCCCTCATCTTGGTCACGCCTTCCTTGTGACCGGTGAGAGCGCGGGCTGCCGTGCCGCCTAGAGCGCAGATGGCCTTGGGGCGGATCGCCGAGAGCTGGCGGGCCAGAAACTGCCCGCAGATGTCCATTTCGTCCGGCTCGGGGGTGCGGTTGCCGGGCGGGCGGCATTTCACCACGTTGCAGATGTAAACGTCTTCGCGGCTCAGCGCGATGCCCTCGCGTTTGGCCGTGTTCTCGATCATCTGCGTGAGCAACTGGCCGGCGCGGCCCACGAAGGGGATGCCTTGAGCATCTTCATCGGCGCCGGGGCCTTCACCCACGAAGACCAGCGGCGCGGTTGGATTGCCTACGCCGAAGACCAGTTTGGCGCGGCCCTCGTGGAGGCGGCAGCGGCGGCAATCTCCCATGTCGGCCAGGATCTGCGACAGCGTTTCTCCCAGGACTGCCTCCGGCTGGTCATTGGTGGGGCAGGCGGTGCCGCCTGCCCGCCGATACAACGTCTTGATCCCCAAGTCCTGGTAGAACTCGAGGTAGTCGCGAAGTTGATCAGCGTCCATTGGCGGCATTGAGGGCCAGGCGCAGTTTCAGTACTTCGTCGAAAATGCGGTCGGCGATCTCGCGCTTGGGGGCGCGGGGCAGGGAGATGAGTTCACCGGTCGCGAGCGCCAGCACGACTTCGTTTTCGTCGGATTCGAAGCCCGTCTCGCTGCCGCCCACCAGGTTGCCCACTATCATGTCGCAGTTCTTGGATTCCAACTTGCGGCGGGCTTCCTGGTGCAGGTTTTCCGTTTCCGCGGCGAAGCCGATCAGCAGGCGGTCCCCCTTCTTGCGGCCCAACTCGGCCAAAATATCGGGGGTAGGGTCGAGTTCCAGGGAAATGCGGGCCGCGGTCTTCTTGACCTTCTGCTCCGGGACTTTGCTCAACTGGAAATCGGCCACCGCGGCAGCCTTGACCACGATGCTGGCGGGCGCCAGGTTTTCCAATACCTTCTCGCGCATCTCGGCGGCGGTGCGCACGGAAATCACCTCGACACCGCGCGGCGGCGCCAAGTGCACGGGACCGGAGACCAGGATGACGCGCGCGCCGCGGGCGGCGGCGGCTTCCGCCAGCGCATAGCCCATCTTGCCGCTGGAACGGTTGGAGATGTAGCGCACCGGGTCGAGCGGCTCCTGAGTGGGACCGGCGGTGATCAGAACGGTTTCGCCCTCCAGGTCCTGCCGCCTCCGCGATTCGCGCTCAATGGCTTCCACGATGGCTCCGGCGTCCGCCAGCCGGCCGGGGCCGGTCATCCCGCACGCCAGGTAGCCGCTCTCCGGTTCCACGATGCGGTGGCCGCGCCGGCGCAGTGTTTCGAGGTTGGCCTGGGTGGCGGGGTGCAGCCACATGTTTGAGTTCATCGAGGGCGCCACCACCACCGGGCCGGTGAAAGCCAGGTAAAGCGTGGTGAGAAAATCGTCCGCCAGGCCATGGGCCAGCTTGGCGATCAGGTCCGCGGTGGCTGGAGCAATGGCCATCAGCTCGTTTTCCCGCGCCACCGAAATGTGCTCGACGGCGCTCTCCATGGCGAACAGATCCGTGAGTGTCTTGCGCCCGGTCAGAGCGGCGAAGGTCAGGGGGCTGATGAACTCCTGCGCCGCGCTGGTCATGACGGCCTGGACCGCATGGCCTTCCTGCATCAGCAGGCGCGCGATCTCCGCGGACTTATAGGCCGCGATTCCGCCTCCGACGCCCAGGATGATCTTCATGCCAGCTTACAGCACCGCTTCCGGCTGCGGTTCCTCCGGCGCCTGGCCGGTGAGGCTGTACTTCACCAGGCCGCGCCGCACCTCTTCCATGGCGATAATGGTGGGCTTCTTGGAAGACGTGGGCAACACGGGCCGCGCGCCGCCCTGCAATTGCCGGGCCCGCTTGGCCGCTACGATGATGAACCGGTAAGTGCTCTGCTCGGCGTCGTCGGGGATGGTGCAGTGCGCATTGTTCCGTGGGGCTTTGTCACCCATGATGTCGATACCTCTTCAAATTTGAAATGTGTCCAGAACGGGCCGAATCTGCTCTTCGATCCTGGTCCGCCGCACCCGCTCCGCGCGCACGATGGCGCTTAGAGTGGCATCGGACTCGTCCAGGTCCCGGTTGATCAAAACATAATCGTACTGCTTGTAGTTCCGTATTTCCTCGGCCGCGTCCCGCAGCCGTCTTTCGATCACGTCTTCCCGGTCCTCGCCGCGCGCACGGAGCCTCTGTTCCAAAATCTGCCGCGAAGGAGCCAGGATGAAGACGGAAACAGCCTCGGGAATCCGACTTCTTAATTGTCGCGCACCTTGCACGTCGATGTCGAGTACCAGGTCCTTGCCCTGGGCCTGGGCCTCCTCCAGGATGCCGCGGTGGGTGCCGTAATAATTGCCGAAAACCTCGGCCCATTCGAGAAACTCGTTGCCGGCGATCATAGCTTCGAAATCTTCGCGGGAGACGAAGCGGTAGCTGTGGCCATCGACCTCATCGCCGCGCGGCGGGCGGGTGGTGTAGGAGACGGAAAACATCAGGCCGGGCAGGCTGGCAAGCAGGCGCGAAACCAGCGTGGTTTTTCCCGAGCCGGAGGGTGCGGAGATGATGAAAACAGTAGTCATGATGTCTGTGGGGCAGCCAATCCTGGCTGCAGCCGGCTTTCAGCCGGCGCCCAGGCCTTGAAAGAGCCGCCTGAAAGGCGGCTGCAGGCAAGATTGCCTGCCCCACGGCGGTGAATTCCATTCGTCATTCCAAATTCAACGACTGCTCGCGGATTTTGTCGATCTCGGACTTCGCGGCCAGCGCCAGATCGGTCATGGTCAGGCCGAGCTCCCCCAGGCCGCCGGTCTTGGAAAGAACCGTGTTCGATTCGCGGTTCATCTCCTGCAAGAGAAAATCGAGGCGCTTGCCCACTTCGCCGCCGCCCGAGAGCATGGCGTCGAGTTGCGCGGCGTGCGTCCGCAAGCGGACCAGTTCCTCGGCGATGTCGCTGCGGTCGGCTAGCAGGGCGGCTTCCTGCGCCAGGCGTTGGGGGTCCATGCCGGCGCCTTCCAGCAAGTCGGCCAGCTTTTCCTTGAGACGCTTGTGGAAGGCGGCGCCGGCGCCCGCCCGAATCTCTTCCATCCGGCTCACCAGCCCGCGGACGGTCTGGCAACGCTGCCGCATTTCCTGCGCCATGGCCGCGCCTTCCCGCTCGCGGAAGGCGTTGAGCAGGACCAGCGCTTCGGCGGCGGCTTCCAGGACGGCTCTGGCGACCGCCTCTTCAACCTCTTCGTCGCCGGCGGCGCTCAGCATGCCCGGAATGCTCAGGGCGGAGTTGAGGTCCGGCTGGCCGCCCAGCCCGTGCAGCGCGGAGGCGTCGCGAAAGGCCTGGATGTAGGCGTCCAGGAGCGGCCGGTTCAGCGTGGCGGCGGCGCCCGCCGTCCGCGTGAAGGAAACCTGGATCTCCACGTGGCCGCGCGCCACCCCGCCCTTGACGACGCCGCGGACGTCGTGCTCCAGAGCGTCCAGTTCCGCGGGCATGCGGCAGTGCAGGTCCAGGCCGCGGTGGTTCACGCTCTTCAGGGTCGCGACAATCTCGCCCTGCTCCGTGTTTCTTCTCACGCGGGCGAAGCCCGTCATGCTGCGCAGGCTCACAGGTCCACCACCGGGCCCAAAGGGGACCCCGCATCCTCGGACTGAAGCTCGTGCAGCCGCTGATAGATTCCGCCGTGATTGATGAGCTCTTCGTGCGTTCCCACCTCGCGGATACGGCCCTTGTCCAGCACCACGATCTTGTCGGCCCGGCGGATGGTCGAGAGACGGTGCGCGATCACGATGACGGTGCGGTGCTCCATCAGGTTGGCCAGCGCCTTTTGAACCAGCATTTCGGATTCCGTGTCGAGGTGCGAGGTGGCCTCGTCGAGGATCAGGATGGGCGCGTTTTTCAGCAGCGCGCGGGCGATGGCGATGCGCTGGCGCTGGCCGCCGCTCAGCTTCAGGCCGCGGTCGCCGATGATGGTCTCATATCCCTCCGGCATCCGCAGGATGAACTCGTGGGCCAGCGCCGTCTCCGCCGCGCGGCGGATCTCTTCCATGGACGCGCCGGGCCGGGCATAGGCGATGTTGTTGGCCACCGTGTCGTTGAACAGGAAAGTGTCCTGCGCCACGATGCCGATGAGCGACCGCAGCCCGGCCAGGTTGATCTCGCGCACGTCATGGCCGTCCACTCTGACGGCGCCGCCGATGACGTCGTAGAAGCGCGGCGCCAGGTTGGCCAGCGTGGTCTTTCCGGCGCCGCTCGGTCCCACCAGCGCCACCACCTCGCCGGCCTTCACTTCGAAGTCGAGCTCCTGGATCTGGAAGCCGTTGGGCGCGCCGGGATAACGGAACGACACGTTCTCGAAGACGATGCCGCGCTCGAACTTCTCGATCTTGGGCGCGCCGGGCTTCTCCACGATTTCTTCGATGTGATCGAGGTGTTCGAAGACCTTGTGCGAGGCGCCCAGGGCCTGCTCGAAAATGTTATGGATGCCCACCAGGCGCTTGACGGGCTCATAGAGCATCAGCAGGGCGAAAACGAAGCTGGTGAAATCGCCGGCGGTCAAAGTGTGGTCTTTGATCTGGTTGCGGGCGTAGGTGAGCAGGCAGACGATGGTGACGGCGCCGAACATCTCGATCAGCGGCGAGGAGAGCGCCTGCTGCGCCACGTACCGCAGGTTGGTCCTCAAGAGCTTGTGCGAGGCCTCCCGGAATCGCCGGGATTCGTAGGGTTCGGCCCCAAACGCCTTCACCACCATGTGGCCGCTGAGGGTCTCCTGGAGAATCTGGTTCAGCTCCGCCTGGCGCTCCTGCGTGCGGCGGCTGGTGCGCCGTATGCGGCGGCCGATGCGCGTGGTCGGCACCCCCACGAACGGCAGCACCGTCAGACTCACCAGCGCCAGCTTCCAGTCCTTGGTCATCACCACCGCCAACAGCGAGACGGCCGTAAACGTCTGCCGCAACAGATCCGCCAGAATGTGCGAAATGGCCAGTTGAACCTTGTCGATATCGTTCATGATCGACGACATCAGCCGCCCGGTGGAATGCGATTCAAAAAACTCCGCGCCCTGCTTCAGCACCTTGTCGAACACCGTGTCCCGCAGGTTGGTCACCGCCGAGAACCCCACGTAATTTACCAGGTAGTTGCCGAAGTAGTCGCAAACACCCTTGATCAGGAAAACCACCGGGATGGCGAAGGCCACCATGGTCCAGACGTTGTGGATGAAAGAGGGCACGAAATTGCCCAGATAGAAGTGGTGGTGAAAGATCGGGTCGGTGTACAGCAGCACCGGGGTATTGGCCGCGGCGGGGTTGAGCACCCGGTCGAAGATGGGACCGATGAGGAGCGCCATCATGCCGGTGGCGCCGCCCGCAGCCGCCATGAGGATCACGGATGCGGCCAGATACGCCCAGTAACGGCGGGCGTAGGCCAGCAGGCGCAGCAGTTCGTTCATGCGGCCACCCGCAGGCGCGCCAGCGCGTCGAGGACCTGCGCCACGCCGGCGGGCGCGATCACCACTTCCGATGCGCTGCGCCACGGGCCCCAGATGGCCGGGTCGGAGGCGCCGAAGATCACCACCGACGGCACTCCCAGGGCGGCGGCCATGTGGGCCGGACCGGAATCGTTGCCCACGTAGAGCGAGGCGCCGGCGATCAGCCGCTTGATCTCCGCGAGCGGCGCGCCGGCGATGCCGCGGTACGCTTGAAAGGGGGAAAAATCATCGCCGCCGCCCCCGATGAAAACCGGCTCCAGCCCCGATTGTCTCAGGTGTTGCGCAACCGCCAGGAATCCGCCCGCGCCCCAGGTCTTGCCCGCCGTGGTAGCAAACGGGTGGATGATAGCGTAAGCGTCTGTCTGTGTTTTGGTGGGGCAGGCGGTTCCGCCTGCCGCCAGCTTCGCCCGCGGGATCTCCGTGATCGCCGCCCCCAGATAAAACACCGCCGACGCCAGGTGCTCCGCCGTGTGCACCTTTCGTTCCACCCCCAGAATCTCCTGCGCCCGCGGGATGCGCACGTTGTACACCACCTGATACCGGAAATGACTGAAGCCGGCGCGGTACCGGGCGCCCGAGAGCGCCGTCATCCAGGCGCTGCGGCCGCCGCCGTGCAGGTTCAAGCACAACCGCGGGCGCCAGCGGCGAAGCGCGCCCAGCCGCGGGGGCAGCGTCTCATCCAGGTCGGGATTGCCCTCGAAGACCGCGCGGAACCGGTCTTCCACCATCACCGCCAGGCGCAGGTCCGGACGCGAGCGTTTGAGAATCTCGAGCGCGGGTGTCGAGAGCACGCAGTCCCCCAGGGACCGCAGCCGGAGAATTCCCACCCGGCTGGCCCGCGGCAGACATTCCAGAACGCTTTGCACAGCGCTCCTATTCTTCGATCTTCGCCTCGTCCACCAGCATCACGGGAATGTCATCGCGAACGGGGTAGACGCGATGGCACTGGACGCACTTCAAGCCGCTCTGGTCGGGCTTGAGTTCCACCGTGGCCTTGCAGACGGGACACACCAGAATTTCGAGCAGATCTTTGCTGATAGCCATAGCGTATCTATAGTTTAGCAAGCCTTCACGTATGCATTTCCGACCGCGCCTTGGCGATGGCCGCCAGGTATTGGCGGGCGCGGTTCTCGATGATGTCGAAGCGGCCTTCCTTTACGGTCTTGGCATCCACCAACTCGCCGCCCACGGCCACCGCGCAGGCGCCGGCCTTGAGGAAGTCGCCGGTGGTTTCGAGATTGACGCCTCCCGTGGGAATCATTTCGATCTGCGGGAAGGGTCCCTTCAACGCCTTGATATACTTGGGGCCGCCTACGTTGCCGCAGGGAAAGATCTTGACCATATCGGCGCCGGCCTCCCAGGCGGTGAGCACTTCGGTGGGTGTCAGCGCGCCGGGGCAAATGACTTTCGAGTAGCGCTTCGCCATCTCGATGGTGGAAAGGCGCAGGCTGGGCGTGACGATGAACTCGGCGCCGGCCAGCATGCAGGCGCGCGCCGTTTCGGGGTCCAGCACGGTGCCGGCCCCCAGTACGATCTTGCCGCCGAACCGGTCCGCGAGTTTTTCCAGCGCGCGGACGGCCCCCGGCACGGTCATGGTGATCTCGGCGGCCCGCACGCCGCCGGCGTAGATGGCTTCCACCGCCTGAATGGCGCCCTCGGCGCTCGACGTGC
>Ga0116116_1001803_pt1 | contig 14723 bp, 13 predicted proteins | sample June2015DPH_10_1_FD_89722 | JGI IMG/M metagenome (GOLD analysis project Ga0116116, IMG submission 89722) | Peatland microbial communities from SPRUCE experiment site at the Marcell Experimental Forest, Minnesota, USA - June2015DPH_10_150 | ecosystem: Environmental > Terrestrial > Soil > Wetlands... | reverse complement strand
GTTGTGATCGGTGTGTTCTTCCTGATTTCCATCCAATTGATCGGACTGGGCATCCTAGGGGAATACATCGGATCCATCCACACCATGGTTCAGAACCGGCCCCTGGTGATCGAAAAGGAAAGGGTCAATTTCGGCCCGCTCCAAGGGGGACCAGATGAATCGGACCAGAGGAAGTGACGGCTAGAAGCAAGATGAAGTCCTCAAGCAACTGTTCTGGACAGTTACCGGTTGCTGCGCTTGCTAGGCATCGCCTTCCGGGACAGTTTGGCCGCTATCTTTTTGTTCTTCTTGTCGGCCTTTGGAACACAGCTTTCGGCTACGCCTCCTTGCCTTTTTCGCAGCACTTTTGGGTAAGGTTGTCCCGCAAAGCTATGATAGAATACTCAATCGGATGTCAAGCGTGAAAATCAGTGCCGAATCGCAATTGAGGCCTTCGGTTCGGCGCAGCCGTCTGGCTCCCGTGCGAACGTACGGCATAGCGATTATCCTCACGTTCGTTTGCCTTGGATGGGTCATGCAGATCTGGAAAGCGGATCTCGAAGTCCCGTTCTGGGGAGTGCACCTGGATGGGACCTGGGTGTTGACGGAAATTAAGACCATGATCGAGACCGGGTGGTATCTGCATAATCCCTATGTCGGCGCGCCAGGCGGGTTGTCGTTGGAAGATTTTCCGAGTCCGGAGAATCTGAACTGGCTTTTGCTTCGCATTCTGGCATTCTTTTCGTCCAATCCCGGCGTGATAGTGAATGTCTTTTTCCTGCTGGGATTTGCTCTGGCCACGGCCTCCTCGCTCTACGTGTTCCGCCGGTTCAGAGTGGCCAGCTCGGCAGCGATTCCAGCGAGCGTCCTTTACGCCCTGCTCCCCGCACATTTCCAGGACGGGGAAACCCATCTTTTTCTCGGTGCATATTATATGGTGCCCTTGGCCGCGCTGGTCGCACTATGGGTGTGCGCGGGAGAAGAATTATTTCTTCCAGGGCAACGGCCGTGGCGGCTGAAATGGCGGTTCCCCGATGGCCCCAGAAGCGTGATCATCTGCGTTCTGCTGGGCGCGTCCGGGGTTTACTACGCGGCCTTTGGCTGCTTCCTTTTTTTGCTGGCGGCACTCATCTCGTTTGGAAGGCAGCGCTCGCTTGGCAGAGTGCTCGTCCCGCTGCTGCTGATCGTGATCACCGCGGGTTCACTGGTGATTAATGCATTGCCGTCCGAGATCTATGTACTGCGAAATGGCCCGAACCCGGAGGCTGTTGTTCGGACCGCGGCCGCGGGTGAGATCTACGCGTTGCGAATTACGCAACTCGTGCTACCCATCACGGGTCACCGCGTACCGTTTCTGGCCGCGCTCAAGACACAGTACAACGGGGTATTACAGGGATGGGTCAACGAGAACGACTTCGCCTCGTTGGGAGTGGTTGGTACCAGTGGGTTCTTACTGCTGACTCTCGGGCTTTTTTGGCGATACAAAGGGGAGCGCACGCTTTTTCAAGATCTGGCTCTTCTGAGTGCGGGCTGCGTGCTGCTTGGCACGGCTTCTGGATTTGGACCGCTTGCCAGTTTTCTAGCGCTTCGCGAGATCAGAGCGTACAACCGGATTTCCGTTGTGATCGCGTTCTTCTCGCTGTTTGCGGTAGCGCTGGCCGCGGAAGAGATCAAGAAGCTTTGCTGGCGGCGTCCTTGGAGCCAAACGCTCTATTATCCGGCGATCTTCGCTGCGCTTCTGATCGGCGTTGCGGACCAAACATCGGCGTCATATACGCCCGATTATTCAAGTGCGCGAAACGAATTTCGCCAGGATGAGGCTTTCATCAGTCAAATCGAGCATCTGGAACCGCCGGGATCGATGATCTTCCAACTGCCTTACGTTCCTTTTCCGGAGTTCCCTCCGGTTTACCACATGGACGATTACGACTTGTTTAAAGGTTACGTGCACTCTCACGGCCTCCGTTGGAGTTATGGCGCGATGAAGGGCCGGGCTGGGGATCTGTGGCAGCGGCATCTTCTCGAAGCGCCCCCGGAGAAACTTGCGGAGAATCTCGCTTTGGCGGGATTCTCTGGTATCTTCGCCGATCGTAACGGCTATCCCGATGGCGCGGCCCAACTGCAAGCCCAGCTTCAGGCCACCTTGCGTTCCAGTCCGCTGGTATCTGCCGGCCGGCCGTTCTTGTTTTTCGACCTGCAAAAGTACGGCTCCGAACTGCGCGGCAGCATGTCTCCGGAAGAATGGGCGCAACGCCGGGACGCCGTTCTGCATCCTCTACTGACCCAGTGGGGGGGGGAGTTCTCTGGGCTTGAAGGGGACGCAGCGCAGAATTGGCGTTGGTGCGGGTCGAAAGGCAGCTTGACCATACATACCTATGCTGCGGCTCCGAAGGCGGTGAGAGTCGAAATGACGATCCGCACGGGCTTGCCGGACGCCTCGGAACTGCGCATCAAGGGCCACGGGATCGGTGACACGCTCGATATCGGACCTGTTGGAAGCCTTTATTCGAAGACGTTCCAGGTTCCCCCTGGGGGATTGGTGGTGCACTTCGCTTGCAACGGAAGACCGTTACTCGCGCCCGGCGATCCACGTTCATTGGTGTTTAGAATCGATAATTTCAGATTGACACAGCAATAGGATACGAGCCCGAGGCGGAACGCAGGGTTGTACCCGGGGTTCCGCTTTCACTCAACATAAACACGGCTCTGAGCAGGAATCTGTAAGGCCTCCCTGTTTCGCTGGGTTTTCGGCCTTCACGATATCCCCGGCCGCCCTCCTCCAGGATGCCGGAGAGGGTTTGTCGCCAGCGTTCATCGGCCTCTCGGTAGGATATTGGATCATGATTGTGGCGTGCGCGGCGTCGTCCGGCTGTCGAGCGCCCGGAGGGAAGATGGGCCGATGTGCCGGTCTCCATCGCGCTCGGCTTTCCCCATGGCGAGTCTGGTGCCCCTTCAGCGAACGAACGTCGGCCGGCGTCCTTCGAAGAGAACTGGCTAACAAGAAAAGACGTCGATTCTGCTTGGAATCAGAACTGTACGTCCAATCAGAGAAGGCTCCGGTTTCGCCTCTGCGTGCCTTCGCGACTCCTGGCGACTCCGAGATGCTGGAGTCCTGCCCGTTCCGACTGCCAGCCAACCGCGAAGGGACGAGGTTGAGGAGACGGGGCATTTCTACAAATTCCTGCTCAGAGCCTTTTTTTTCGTCAGCCAGCTTTTATCTTCTTGATGCTGAAAGCAGGCCCGCTGTTATTACCGTCGTTCACATCGTCGCACCCTGTACCTCAGGGGCGGCGGGCATCACAGAGCTTGCAACGGCGGCATTTCGATGAAGCCAATTTGCGACTAGCTTTCACGGCGGCACGGCGGCTCGACGCATCGCGGGAATTCCTTCTATACTAGGCTATGGGCCCTTCGACCTCAGTTGGCTTCAGCTCTTGCCGTCCCGGGAATCGATGGCGCTCCGACTTATGAAGAGAATCGATCTCGCATACGAACTCCATCCCACACCGCGAAACGGGGGGGCGGCAAACGTTCTCCTGCACGAAATTATCAGCAGCGGTACCGGCGCTTACATCGAGCACCTCGAGTATTTTATAAGTATCCGCGACGAATTCTTCGCTATTCGAGATCTTTTTGACGCAAGCACGCCGACCATGCCCCATTGGGATAACGGGTTCTTGCCCGGCCTGGACATTGTGAGCCTTCACGGGCTTCTTCGCAGACACAACCCGGAGACTTATCTCGAAGTTGGCTCAGGAAATTCCACCAAAGTGGCGCGCCGCTGTATTGAAATGCACAAGCTCCAAACCAAGATCGTGTCGATCGACCCACACCCGCGCGCGGAGGTCGATGCGATCTGCGACCGGGTACTGCGGACCGGCTTCGAGGAAGCCGGCCTCGAGCAGGCGCTGGCGCTAAAAGCCGGAGATTTTCTCTTTTTCGACGGAACCCATTATGCCTACATGAACTCGGACACGACCGTGTTCTTTCTAGAGGTGCTGCCGAGGCTGAAGCCGGGCGTCCTCGTCCAAGTCCACGACATCTGCCTACCGTATGATTACCCGGCCGAGTGGTCGGACCGGTTTTACTCCGAACAGTATTTGCTCGCCAGCGCTCTACTGTTTGGGGCTGACCGTTTTTCAATAACGCTTCCGAACACGTTTATCAGCCAAGATCCCCAACTGTGGCGGCCGCGCGCCAAGCTCTGGGATGATAGTCGGCTTCGAAGCGTGGCTCAAAAAGCCGGCGTGTCTTTTTGGTTCTCTGTTCATGAGGCCAGCTGGTAGGCCCTTGTTTCTGGAACTCCAATTCCCGCTCCGACAGGTCTATTATGGACCTTGTTCGGACGTATTTGTTTACCGGCTGGGATCGCCGCAAGTTCGCGCCGAAGGGCACGCGGCATCCAAGATAGCGATCCATATGCTCGAGCCACGAACGGCCTGCGATCCTCGGAGGAATTCTCTCAGGCACAGCATGATTATCGCCCAACCGACCGGAGCCCGTCATACACTGATCTGTGAATTCCCACGACTGGCTCGAGTTTTGCGTTTTTGTTATGCTTCCCGACACACCCGGGACGCTATTATCCGGATTTTGCGAACCCGGTTGAGTTTCATGCCGCGATCGCCCTGTTTTTTCCCGGTTGTACCCTTCAAGCCGCGGCGCGGCGCCTCGGAAGCGCCTGAAGGCGGACGAAGTCCCGACCTGAATTCCCGCTCTCGCAGCGGTAGTGTCTCTTCGCGTTCCCCGCCCACCCGCCTTCAGCCCCTGTGCTATCATGTGTTCTTCCAATTTTAGCCGGCATTTCGGATGTCTAGATGAAAGTCGTCATTCTCCGTGACGGGCAGGGCGCTCGCCTCTGTGAGGAAAGGGAGTTTCGCCCCGAACCCGTGATCGAAATCGGGGGCGCCGCGGCGCCAGACCCGAAGGAGGCTGGCGATGTGCTCTAGGGTTTCACGTCTGTTCCTCACACGAGTGAGTTGCACACCGGGGTCTGGAGCTTTCGTGAACTGATGAACAAGTCGCGATTCCGCGCTTTCGAACTCCTCATTGTCGCAGCCGTCTGCCTTGCCGGCTTCGGCCTGTACTCCATCTTCCTGGGCCAAGACATCAACTTCGACCAGCGCGTTTATCATACCTATTCGGGTTGGGCGCTGAATACCCGGATGACTCGCGACCTTTTCGTGGCCGGTTATCAGACGTTTTTCCACCAATTCATTTATGCCCCGTTTTATTTCCTGATATCCACATTCACGCCGAAAACCGCTGGCGCCCTCTTGGGCGCCTTGCACGGCCTGAATGCGGTTTTGGTTTACGCCCTTGCATGTCTGGTCATTGAGGTCGAGCCGCGCCGGTTCAGGATTTTCCTGGCTGCCGTGGTCACGGCCGCGGGTATTTTCAGTCCCATGTTCCTATCCGAGCTAGGAACTTCTTTCGCCGACGATATCTGTAGCCTCATCCTGCTGGCGGCTCTTCTCATCCTCCTGGGCGCGACCCGCTGGAACGGTTCATTTGCCGGTGTGATGCTCTGGCTTGCGGCGGCTGGCGGGTTGCTCGGCGCAGTGACGGGTCTCAAGCTGACAAACGCACTGTATCTATGCGGGTCCCTGCCGGCGTTGCTCTTACTTGGAAATCGCTGGCGGCTGAGGTTCTTCCGACTGGCCGCTTTTCTCGCTGGGGCGTTGGCGGGCTTCTCCGCTGTTGCCGGCAACCTTGCCTGGACGCTGTGGCGAGAGTTTCGCAACCCTTTTTACCCGTATTACAACCACGTTTTCAAGTCGCCCTTCTTTGCCCCTGCCGACGTGACGGACGGGCGGTGGCCGCCCACTTCCCTGGAGCACGCGATCAGCTATCCATTTCGCTGGATGGTGGGCTCCGCGCCTTCGCCTTCCAACGAGCTGCCTTTTCGGGATCTACGGTTCGGCTTGATTGTCGTGCTGGCTCTTCTCGCCGGGGTGTTGTACATCGTCCACTGTTTCGGGGAGGAGTATTTGACGGCAAACCGGCTCAAGGAATCCAGGCAGGACCGACTCATCCGTCCTCGTGCGGCTGGCGTGCTGATCCTGTTCTTCACGTGCAGTTTCACGGTCTGGCTGGCGAAGTTCGGTATACAACGGTATATCGTGGCGCTCGAACTGTTGGCCGGCCTCGTCTTGCTCGCGCTGCTGGACTTCCTGGTGCGCAACAGGACGGCTAAACTCGCCACCTTCATGCTGGTTTGCGTTCTCAGCATCCTGGCGGTCAAGGTGCCAGACTGGGGACGAACGCCTTGGTCCCAGGACTGGTACGGGCTTACGATTCCGCCCGAATTGCGAGCCGCAAACACGATGTTCTTGGTTACGTCGGTACCCATAGCTTACGTCTGCCCTCTCCTGCCGAGGTCTTCGCGCTTCGTTTTCCTGGCCGATCCTCACGGCCGCTTCCCTGACGGCCTCGACAGCATGCCGGCCTTACGGGACCGTATCCTGCAAATCGCGAGATCCCATACCGGCCCGGTCCGATTGCTGGGCGAAGAGCAATTCTTCACTTCGAATCGAAGTTCGCAGGTGGATCGATGGGTCAACTTCTATGGCTTCCGAAGAGTGCCTGGGTATGTGCGCCTCAACTCGAAGGCCGGCGCCTTTCTCAGTTGCCGGTTGGAGGCTCTGTTGTTTCTCCCGGATCCTGCCGCTCTGGTCCATGTCGGAACTGCCGACGGCGGGGGGCTCGCCGGCTACAAGACAGGCGTCCTGAACTTGGGCCAGGTCTTCAGCGCCGAGGTGGTCCTGCGGGCCTCGGCACAGCAGCAGCCGTACGCCACGATTGTCAGCAATCACCCCGGAAACCTGAACTTCCGGGGAATGACGATCGAGCAAGTGGCGGCCCAGACGAATCTTTTCGTAGTCGGTCTGGGCGCAGGCGACCGCTGGATGTCCGTTGGCCAGTTCGCCATCACGCCTGGCCGGCCCGCCTACGTCTGTGTCGTGGTGGACGGCAGACAGGCCCGGCTGTTCCTCGACGGGCGCCTAGTGCGGAAGGCCCTGCTCCCCAAGCTGCTGGCTCAAAGCGACTACCCTCTGACGGTTGGAAACTGGATCCTCAACGACCGCCCCTTCGCGGGAACCATTGAAGAGGTCCACATCTTGACGCGGGCACTTCGCGATGCCGAGGTACGCGAGCATGCCAAAAGAATCGCAGCCGAGACGTCCGGCCAAGACACCGCTCTTGGCCGGCCCAGTCCGGGCTGCGCCGGCTCGGTCACGGATTCCCGTGTGTTGCGGCCGGGCAAGGTCTCCTTGGGGACGGATGACTCGCGCCCGGCGGTACTTTGAGTGGCAGTATCGCTGGGCCAAGAGGGAGCTGGGCCGGCGCGTGCTCGAAGTGGGCTGCGGCCTCGGCAACTTCACGCGCTGCCTGCTGGACCGGGACTGTGTTGTGGGCATCGATGTCGAACCCACCTGCGTCAGCATTCACAAAGAGACGTTCGCCGGCAACCCCAACGTCCACAGCTTTCATCTCGACGTGCTGGACGATCGCGTGCTTGGCCTGAAGAGCTACGACCTGGATTCGATCGTCTGTCTGAACGTGCTTGAGCATGTCAGCGACGATCGCAAAGCCCTTCAGCGTATGCATGCGCTGCTGCCGGAAGGTGGCAAAGCGGTGCTCATTCTGCCCGCGTTCGAGTCCCTTTTCGGCCCTATCGACCGGAATCTGGGTCACTATCGCAGGTACTCCAAGCGCCGTTGGCTGGCGCTGGCGGAGTCCGTGGGCTTCCGTCCCGTCGTTTGTCGCTACATGAATTCCGTTGGCTTTTTGGGCTGGTGGGCAAACGCGCGTTTCTTTCGCCGGGCGCAGCAATCCGGAGCTCAGATAGCGGTCTTCGACTCGCTGCTGTTACCCCTTCTCTCCCGCATCGAGGACATTGTGGAGCCGCCTGTGGGCCAGTCGCTGTTTACAGTCCTCCTCAAAGTGGGATATGTTGCGAATGGATAGCTTCGGAACTGCCCCATGAAGATCTCCGTCCTGATCCCCGTTTACAACGAGGCTCTGACATTGCCGCTGGTCATTCAGCGCATTCTGAAAGCGCCGCTCCCGTCCGGCTGCGAGATGGAGATCATCATCGTCGACGACGGATCCACCGATGGAACGACCGAGTTGCTGGGGCAGTTCAAGGACTCGCCCCTGATTGCGGTGCATCACTCCGTGGTGAACTTCGGGAAAGGGGCCGCGCTGAGGGTGGCCATCGCAAAGGCTTCCGGGGATATCATTCTGGTCCAGGATGGCGACCTGGAATACGATCCGAACGATTACGTGAGCTTGCTGGCCCCGATTACCACCGGCGCCGCGAGCATCGTGTACGGATCCCGCTTCTGCAAAGGGGTCAAGGGCATGCACTGGTCCAACTTCCTGGCGAACAAGATCCTGACCCTCACCGCCAATGTGCTTTTTGGCGCTGGAATCACCGACGAGGCGACTGCCTACAAGGCTTTCCGCACCGACGTGTTAAGGTCCGTCAAGCTGCACTGCATGCGATTCGAGTTTTGTCCCGAAGTGACAGCGAAGGTCCGGCGGCTGGGGTACAACATCGAGGAAGTGCCGATTTCTTATAACCCCCGGGGCATATTGGAGGGGAAGAAGATACGCTGGCACGATGGATTCCACGCCCTCTGGACCTTGCTCCGTTATCGCTTCGCACCGCTCTCCACTTTTCGTGTCCCGCAAAGCAGAGTCGCGACACGAGACTGACTTGCTGCAAAGGGGCTTCGGTCCGAGCCTGTCAACTCATTTAACGATGTTGAGCCCGGATCGACCATGTGTTTGCGGGCCTTTCGCTCGAAAATGCAGGAATTGGGTCACGCCAGCGGGTTAAGCCGGGCTGCGCAGCACCACCCCGGTAAGGCCTGGGAGGGGGTATAGTAGGAGTTGGGTTTTTGTGGACCCTGCATTTATGGACACCGTTCGCTCCTCGTCTGAAATCGAGTGCGCCCAACGAGAGATCGCCGAAACCATTCGCGCACGGGTGGGAGACTTGGGCTCTGGCGCGGGAGCTACCCGATCCTCGAGTGAAGGGACTGTTCCGGAAATGCCACGATTGCGCGACGGCGCTCGCGCCGTGCGGATGACTTCCGGCTTGGTGGGCGAGATGCCGCCCGAGCCACCCACACTGCGCGGGCGTGTGGGTTCGTGGCTCATCCGGAGGATCCGGCGTGCTCTGTTCTGGTACACACCGCGAATTGTCGAGTTTCAGCAGAATGTGAGCCGGGCGATGGAGCAGGAGGTGGAGGCGATTCAGGAAATCGCACGGGAAAACGAAGCACTCCGCCTGCGTATCGCGGAAATGGAGACCAACCGAGTCGCCATAGAGAGTTTACGCAAGGATCTGACTAAGGAGATCACCGCGCGAAGGGCGGTTGAAGCATGGGCCGGATCGGAAGTCACGTCTCTCCACGCGGCCCTCGAAGGACAGATACGCGCGGTAATCGATCACCAAGAAACCGACCGGAACCAGTGGCACGGCTTGCTGGAACAGGAAGGCGCAGCCCGCGAGGCCCTCGAAGGACAGATACGCGCGGTAATCCATCAACAAGAAGCCGACCGGAACCAGTGGTACGGTCTGCTGGAACAGGAAGCCGCAGCCCGCGAGTCTGTAGGTTCCCAGATCGCCGGTCTGCGGGAAACCCAACACCAGATCCGAGGGAGACTGAGCAGCCTTACCGAGGATGCCTTCCGATCAATCGATGCCGTCGCCTCACAAGCCGCGGAACCGCGCTCGGCCCTCGAGGGACAGATACGCGCGGTAATCCATCAACAAGAAGCCGACCGGAACCAGTTGCACGGCTTGCTGGAACAGGAAGCCGCAGCCCGCGAGGCTGTCGCCTCACAAGCCGCGAAATCGCGCGCGGCCCTCGAGGGACAGATACGCGCGGTAATCCATCAACAAGAATCCGACCGGAACCAGCGGCACGGCTTGCTGGAACAGGAAGGCGCAGCCCGCGAGGCCCTCGAAGGACAGATACGCGCGGTAATCCATCAACAAGAAGCCGACCGGAACCAGTGGCACGGCTTGCTGGAACAGGAAGGCGCAGCCCGCGAGTCTGTCGCCTCACAAGCCGCGGAATCGCGCGCGACCCTCGAGGGACAGATACGCGCGGTAATCCATCAACAAGAAGCCGACCGGAACCAGTGGCACGGCTTGCTGGAACAGGAAGCCGCAGCCCGCGGGGCTGTTGCCGCCGACATGACGGTCGGCGTGAACCGCTCCGACACTCTGGAACGGCGCCTGTCCGATGACGAGCGCATCATCTTCACCACGCGAAATGCGGTCTTCTCCCAAGAAATGCGCATCAGCGTGTTGTTGGAGCAAGCCCGCAAGCGTCTCGGTAAGATGAACGCCGCGGAACTCGCCGGAATCGTGCGGGAAGAAGAGCGTCGATTCGACTCGATGTATCTCACCTTCGAGGACCATTTCCGTGGCAGGCGGGAGGACGTTAAGGATCGCTTGCGTGTGTATTTGCCCTTTCTGGAGGCACACAATATTGGGCGGACGGGGATGCCCATACTGGATGTGGGTTGTGGCCGCGGCGAATGGCTGGAGTTGCTCCGCGATCACGGCCTGGACGCGCGCGGTGTGGATGCGAACCGTTTGATGGTTGCGCAGTGTCTCGAGCAGAAATTGCCGGCGACCGAGGGCGATGCGGTTGCCTTCCTCCGTGGGCTCGCTCCGGACAGCCTGGGTGGCGTTTCGGGATTTCACATCATCGAGCACCTGCCATTCGCTTACCTGATCGATCTAATCGACGAAGCCGTTCGGGTGCTGAAGCCAGGCGGCATCGTCATCTTCGAGACCCCCAATCCCGCTAATGTACTGGTTGCGACGGAGTATTTCTATTTCGATCCCACGCATCGCAACCCGCTTCCCAGTCTTCTGATGCGGTTTGTGGCCGAGCAGCGCGGACTCTGTCGCGTCGAAGTTCTGGAACTGAATCCCTGGCCGGAGGCGTTCCACCTTCGGGAACCAGGGTCTGTCGTCGCCGAGCGCTTCAATCAGTTGTTTTATGGTCCGCAAGAATACGCGATAATAGGGTGGAAAGCCTGAAGAAAAGGTCCCCTGCTACCCGTTCCCGGGGGGGCATTTATTTTGGTTTGTTGCGGTAACTGTTCCAATGAGAGTTGCTATCGTCACCGTCCAGGTACCGTTTATCCGAGGTGGTGCGGAGGTGCTGGCTGACAGCCTGCTTCAGGCTTTGCGGAACCAAGGTGTCGAAGCTGACATCGTATCCATCCCGTTTAAGCACTATCCGCCGGAGCGCATCCTGGACCACATGATGGCTTGCCGGCTGCTGGACTTGACGGAAGCGTTCGGCAACCCGATCGACCGGGTAATCGCCCTGAAGTTCCCCGCCTACCTCGTCCCGCATCCGAACAAGGTGTTGTGGATCCTGCACCAGCACCGGTCGGCTTACGATTTGTGGGAGCACCCCCAGGCTGGAGATCTGCGGCACGCTCCCAACGGCCAGTTCGTTCGGGACGCGATCCACCAGGCGGATCAAAAGTTGATTCCCGAGGCGAAGGCTATCTTCACGCTGTCGGAAAACGTCTCCCGACGGCTGAAGAACAGTTGTGGAATCCAATCTGAACCTCTCTATAACCCTCCGGCCGGCGCGGAAGCATTCTATTGTGCGGAAGCTTCGGATTACCTGTTTTGCCCAAGCCGGATCAACCCCTTGAAACGGCAAACGCTCGTGCTAAAGGCGTTGGCCCATACGCGCCAGCCGGTCCGTGTATGGTTCGCCGGGGCGGCCGACCACCCGCAATTGCAGCAGGAATGTGACCGTTTGGTGCGGGAATTCCGTCTCCAGGAGCGCGTCAGGTTCCTGGGCTCCGTGTCCGAATCTGAAAAACTCCGGTTGTATGCGGAATCATTGGGCGTGGTCTTTGCGCCAGTCGACGAGGACTATGGTTATATTACGCTGGAAGCGATGCTTTCCAGAAAACCGGTGCTCACTTGTGAAGATTCGGGAGGACCTCTGGAATTCGTGCGCCCCCATGAAACCGGGATCGTGGCTGAGCCAACTCCGGAAGCTGTGGCCGAAGGGTTGGATGACCTGTGGGCCGATCGCATGCGCGCGGAAAAATGGGGGATAGCCGGCCACGAGCGCTACCAGGCCATGGAGATCTCCTGGAAAAACGTAGTGGAACGGTTGCTCGCATGAGGGTCAACTGGTTTTCCCCCCTCCCGCCGGCAAAGACCGGAATCGCCGTCCTGACCGATTCGCTGGTTCCCGCATTCCGGAAGCATGCCGAGGTAACGTTCTGGACCGACCAGGCGCAATGGGACGACCGCTTGGCCAAGGAGATCGAGGTCCGCCGCTTCGATCCGCAATGGCCGCCGGGGCCGGAGCTGAACACGGCAGACCTGAACTTCTATAACATCGGGAATAACCCCCTCTTTCATGGAAGCATCTGGCAACTCAGCCGGCGGCATAGTGGAATCGTGGTGTTACACGATTTTTGCCTCCAGGATTTTTTTGCGAACTTGTACCTCGATCAATGGGGAGATCCTGACGAATACTGCCGCCTGATGGAACGCGTTTACGGAGAAGAAGGCCGCCGCGCGGCGCTCCGGCTCTGCAGAGATGGTTTGGAAGTGGTGAAAGAGATCTCCACGTTGTTCCCTCTGACGACGCTCGCTCTGGAGAACGCTCTCGGGGCGGTCGTCCACCACCACGCCGAGCCGCTGGCGTTGACTGGCCAACCGTCCTTTCCGATCGTCTGTTTACCGCTGCCAGTTTCATCGAGGCGCGATTTGCAGTCTGCACCAGTCTTGGAACGCGGCGCACAAGAGCCATACCGGCTGATTATCTTCGGGTTCCTGGGTAAGAACCGCCGTCTGGCGCCCTTCCTGGAAGCATGGGCTGGGATAGCGGAGAAGTCTGCGTTCCGCCTGCGAGTATGCGGGGCCTTGGAGAACAGCAGGCCCATCACTTCGCGTATTCGCGAACTGGGCCTGGGCGACCTGGTTGAACTAACCGGCTATTTGAGCGATGAGGCGCTCCGCGCGGAATTGGCGCAAGCCGACTTGGCCGTCAACCTGCGCTATCCGACGATGGGCGAGGCATCGGGCTCGCAACTCAAGTTGTGGGAATACGCTCTTCCGGCTCTGGTTACGCAGATTGGGTGGTATGCCAGCTTGCCGCCCGAAACGGTGGCATTCGTTCGGCCTGAACAAGAGATTGAAGACATCCGCAAGCACTTGCGCGCTTTTCTTCAAAATCCGGAGCGCTTCCGCGAAATGGGCCGGCAGGGTTGGCGGACGCTGAAGCGCGATCATACTCCGGACACTTATGTCAGGGCGCTGGTCGATCTCGCCGCTGTCGCCCCAGAGTGGGGATTGCGAAGCACCAGGCTCTCGATGGCGAGACGCGTGGGCGACGACATGGCCAACTGGGTGACGCCCGCGGTTCGCGATGTGCTTAGCGATAGAGTCGCCGGAACCATCTGGGATATTGTCGGCTACACAGATTCCGTGCTGCGCGCTCACGCCTGAACCGGCGGCTTACGTCAGCGCTTCCGAGTGGAATCCTTCGTAGGCGGACACTACTTCGCGCAACGGGCCGGCCATCATCAGTTCACCATGGTCGAGCCAAATCGCCAGATCGCAAAGTTCCTGCAGCGTGCCGGGGGCGTGAGATACGCATAGCAGAGTCTTCCCGGCACGGCGCAACTCATGGAGGCGCTCGAAGCATTTCGCCTGAAACGCCGAATCTCCCACCGCCAGGACCTCGTCGATCAGCAGAATATCCGGATCCATATTGACGATCACGGAAAACGCCAAACGCATGACCATGCCGCTGGAGTACGTCCGCAAAGGTTCGCTCATGAAGTCGCCGAGTCCGGCGAACTCCACGATTTCATCGAATGCCTCTGCGGTCCGCTTCCGGGTCATGCCCAGCAACGAGGCATTTACCCGCAGGTTCTCCGCGCCGGTGAGATCGCGATGAAAACCCGCGCCCAGCTCCAGCAGAGGAGCGATTCGCCCACTGACGCGCACGGCTCCAGTGTCCGGCCGGGCCAGCCCGGCCACCAGACTGAGAAGGGTACTCTTCCCGGAGCCGTTGCGCCCTACTACCGCCAAACCTTGGCCCTGCTCAATCCGGAACGAGACGTTCTTTAGAGCATAGAATCGATATTTGAGGCGGGCACCAATCCAACTTGCCAAGCGATCGCGCAGCAGCATCTGCCCCGTGTGCCACGCAAAGGACTTGGAAACACCCTCAAATTCGATTGCCGTCATACCTTCTCACAAATGGTCGTAGAAGCCCGGCTTGAGTTGTCGAAACACCAGAAATCCTAATTGTAGGGAACCAAGCCGCAAAGCACGAAGACTGCAAAGTGGTGAATCGTACTGTTCTGGAAGAGCTTCGTCCAGACGAACGTCAATACAGCCATCATGATCAGCGGATTTAGCAGCGACCAGAATACGCCCAACGACATGTTCCGGTACCGGATCTTGAAGTCCTTTTGAACCAGGTTTGGGATCACGAAACGGTATTCGCCGGTCCACATATTGAGATACTCGCCCGACTGCTCTTTTCGGACGGCAAGCGGCAATTATACCATGGTGACTCTCAACCGCTCTTCGTTCAGATCCCAAACGAAAACGTAACCCCCACGCTCAGCCAGCGCTGTGGCGGCAATAGAGATACGAGTTCGACGTATGGTTCGAGTCTTTGACGATATAGTATTTGGCGTTCACGCCGAACCCG
>Ga0116116_1001802_pt1 | contig 14727 bp, 23 predicted proteins | sample June2015DPH_10_1_FD_89722 | JGI IMG/M metagenome (GOLD analysis project Ga0116116, IMG submission 89722) | Peatland microbial communities from SPRUCE experiment site at the Marcell Experimental Forest, Minnesota, USA - June2015DPH_10_150 | ecosystem: Environmental > Terrestrial > Soil > Wetlands... | reverse complement strand
TTTTAAAATTTTCAAAAAGGCTTCAAAAATGAAGTTTCCGCGCGCGCGCGCGCAAAAACAAATATTAAGATTTCATAATCGCATATGGTCGCATATTATGTTTACCATGCGTTTAACATTGTAAACATGTTAATTGCATGATATAAAATCTTATAAGCTGTTCAGTCTACGTCTTACAATTGTAAGTTGTAAGGTAAAGCAACTTACAACGTTAGGAAAGGAAACGACAAGTAGCGCATGAAAGTAGAACTAGGCACTCGCCTTATCAATGAAGTAGAACCGAGTCGCGTGTAATAGAGCGAACGGCAGAACGAGAAAGGGCTTAAAGGCTGAAGGTATCGAAAGCGCGAAAGTCGAACGTTTCCCTTACGGGCCTTTCCAGCGTGAAGGACTCTGATCGGCCCTAGTCCTTTAAGGCAACTAGGCCAGCGATCAAAGTTTGCCAACACGATTAAGGGTTAATCGCTTTCGCGTGTTGGGTTCAAATAAAAGGCAGAAAAACGATTTGAAGCAGAATAAAGCCTTTAAAATTTAATTTTTTCAGACAATTGCTCAAAGGCTTCTCTAAACTGACTCCCAAATCTTTGAGATGATTAGCTTGGCTTATATGTGTACTTGCTACTACTGCAACCATTATTTCTTCGGCGTTTCCCGAACGGACGTAGTGGAAGCCATAGTCGAACATCAGACGGACAAACACTCCGATAAACCGCTAGGTTTTAAGCCTATCCCGATATCGACTGACGACTATAGAGCCTATCTGCAAAATAGGCTCTCGCCTCAATTCTGGGAAACTCTGCGGAACGTGAAGAAAGTGGAATGGGTAGAGGCAAGACTCGAAGAGTTGAAGGCTGAGTATCCATCTTTAGTTTGACAGGGGTCAGGGAGTCTAAGCCTTTCTGCAAATCTACGGCTTGAAACACAGTAGCCATCGAACCTAGATTCCACAACATGAGAAGGGATAAAATGCCAGACAAACAGAAAACTACTCAGATAGTTGTTCCTGAAGCCCTGCAAGAGGAAGTCCGACTCCTGCGAGGCTTCGCAATTCTTGGGGCAGAGCGAACCGCATACATGTTCGGCTCAAGGTCACTCACGACTGACATGAGCAAAGCGTCTGCAGCCGAACGCAAGACGCTCTCAGAAGCCAACAAGAACATCAGAGATAACCTTCCTGCATGGGTCAAGGCAGGAAGCGAAAAAGAGTACGAGAAGGCACTGAAAGCTGTTACTGATGCCCGCAAGGCACTTAGCACCAAGGACAAGCCAACAAGGGACAAAATCGCGCCCTTACGAAGAGCCATGAAGTACATCGATGTAGTGGCAGTTCCCGAAGCCATCAAAGAGCTAGCCAACGTGACTTCAGACCCAGAAGTCAAGAAGAAACTCGTTGTTGCCCCATCGTTCAAGCTGTCTGAGTGGATCGGAAAAGCTATCGAAGCAAACAAGAAGAAGGATTAACCTTCTTCTTTTCGCCCGTAACAGACCCTAATCTTCCCTTTTTTTGTCATGCTATAGCCGAAAGGGTAAACCTTCGGCGGCATGTGAAAGGCTGGTTCGATGTAGCCCCACACTTTCGAGCTGTGGAGCAGATAAAAGGCTGTCACAAGTGGGTTCTCCAAAAGCAAATCTCTTAGACGTCAGTCTGACAGACCAGAAGGCAGACGCTTTCTTTGAAGTCTGAACAGAATGTAGACGTTGGAGTTTCCAGAGGGGCCCAAATAGCGATTAACCATTACACGGAGAGAGTCCATAACTAGTGGATTCTCTCCTTTTTTTTGGCTTCTACTATCCCTCAGCGAAGAGTGGCTACTAGGCTCCTCTGGGCTGGAGATAAACCCACACAAAGAAGTCTACTTATAAGAGGATTTCGATGACGGAGCAAGGCTCCGCCCTAATGGGCGTACCGCTAAGTATTACCAGCTAACACACAGAAGGCGGGTTACTTTATCCGCATGCCCTGTAGGAAACACCCCTTAGATAACAAAGCAGGGCTACCGAAAGGTCAGGGTAAAGGCTGGAAACTTCTCTATGAGAAGCGAGGAAACTCCGCCCCTCAGAAACCCTCTAATAAATCACTGTTTACCCTGTGGATTAGGCGGCAAGAACAGAACGCCTTCTGTAGCCGAACCCCAGCTCTCACGGGCGAGTGAGATACGCCGAGCCTCACACAGGGAAGTAGAAGGGGTGCACACAAATGCTAAGTACGAGAGTAGGCTAATCCTTCTTATGCCTCGCAAAGACAAAAGTGAGCAAGGTTCATACATGAAACAGTATCGCCTAAACCACACGCAACAAGAGAAAACAAGGAAAAGCTCTTTTGAGTATAAAGCACAACAAAGAGACTACATCATGCGTAAGCGGCTAGAACTGAAGAGGAAAACTAATGAAATCTTCCCTTTAGAATGTTTCTTCTGCGGAGATACCGTCGAACGTCATCTAGAAATGCATGAAATCCACAATAGAAGACACGCTGGAAGCGGTACAGAGGCAAAAAAGTACTACTTATCTCATAGAAATGATTTTGTGCGCTTGTGCCGCAGGTGCCATCGTTGGGTTAGTTGGGTCCACAAAGTGTTCGGTAAAACGTGGAAGGATATTGTAGAATTCCTTGGGTTAGGGGACAAGCCAAGACTGCTCGCAGGAAAGTAGAAGGGGTGATAATGTGGGAGTAAGATTCGTTGTCAATGTCAAAGATGAAAACGAGAAAGACGTTATAATGGCACTGAGCGAGCTAGTGACGAAGGGCAAACTCAATCTGACAGATGTTGATATCAAACATTTCTGAGCTTCCCTTTTTTTCTACTTCGGGGTGCAATGTGTGAAATGCCCTAATTGTGGTCACGAGAAATTCAAGAAACTAGCTGGAGCACTCCCCAACAACGTTATCCTAGTTGGCAACGTAGAGTGGGGAAAATGCACCAACGGTGGCTGCGGCAAGGTCGTCATATACGCAACAGCATAATCTCCCTTCTTTTTCTTTTTTGGGGTGCAGAGCATGGGTAGAATATCCCCTATGGAAACGGTTTACAACGAATTCGACCACCTGATCGATATGTGTGAGAAGGTTCATCTAGTAGACCGAGCGCAGCAGCTCAGAGATATGCGAGATCATCTTCCAGACCGCATGCCAAGGAGGCGTCCGAATGCACAAAATTCTGCCAGCTAACGCCGTTGAAGTTGGACACAACACAGAGAACTTTATCCTGATTTTCCGGTTTCAGGGCCCAGATGGGACTCAGGAGACAGTCTACATCTCAACGTCTCCTGCAGGAGCCAAAACCACACTCGACCTTCTAGGAAAGGAACTTCAAGACTACGAGACCGAAGTAGGTCACACTGTCAATCCTTGGAATCACAACACAACTCAGAAACCTAACGGACATAGTTTATCATCATAGAACCTTCTCAATCCCTTCTTTTTCTAGCACGGGGTGATAGTCGATGTTCGAACGAATAGCTTGCTACTTCAAGGGTCACGATCCAAAGAGGCTAGGCGTTCTCTTTGGAGTTGTCGAAGTTGTTAAGTGCAAACGATGTAAACAGGTGTATCTCCAAGAATACTAGACAGAGGTGTGATTCATGGACAGAAAAGGTAAGCAAAAAGTCGTTGCCGCAGTACTGATAATCGCGACAAGAGACCTAGCGAACCAGATTCGTGAAGGAATTCTCCCTCTGGAATGATAGTCGTTTCCCCTTTTTTTTCTATTCGGGGTGCAAAATGAGTTCATTAGAGGCTTTGCTGAAGAAGATCCACGCAATACCAGAGCCGAGGCCTCAGCCAATTTTCGACGTCGACGCAGCAAGCGCCGACCTTGATGCCCTAGTTAACAGAGTAGACACTAGGCAATGGCTGGCAGAAGAAATACCGAAGACCAGAGAATTCATTAGAGCTGTTGCCGCCGAGCTCAGAGCAATAGACCATGTGCTCACGTGTGAGCGATGTCTAATTGAAATGCAACTCGATGTGGAGAGGTATTATGGCACTCGTACCTTCTGGTGGCTCAACTACAACAATCTAGACGCCCCGTTAGAATGGGAAGAAAACGACGTCCAACCTGACGACATCGACGACGACGAGAGACCTTACTTTGAGATGTTCAACGCCATGCCACGTCGGAGCAACTACGAGATCGGCTATTATGGGAATGATGGCGCAGAGGACACGATACGTTTCATAAAGGATAGGGGCAAATGGGCCCGAGGCATCTCTGCGTTTCAGTTCGAAAAGGCTAAGGAATACATGCGCCTGCTCAGAAATTGGGACTTTAAACCTGAAACCAAAGAGAAAGCATGGTCACTTCTCCACTGGCTGATCCACGCATCGGCTCCACCGTAAAATACCCTCTTTTTTCTTATTTGGAACCAAATATCTGGGGTGAAGGAAACGACAGTCTACACGTTTGATGCAAGCATGCATAACTTGGTCAAGCTAGAGAAACACGGTAAGAAATGGTGCGTCTATCGACTTGAGAAAGTCGAAATCATTCCCGGCAAGCACCCACGGTTCACGTTCGAGCAGAAACCCTATGAGAGCTGGTCCTACGAACCCTTCGAATGGAAAGACGTCAACGGAGACCCAGAAACCTTTCTTGACGACGTAAAACGATGGCAACCACAACTAATATTCCATTAACCCTCCTTTTTCTGTCTGGGGTGGATCAGTTGGTACAAGCCCTAGTTTCGTTAGTCTACACAGATGGAGAACACGAGTACACATCCAAGGTTTTGCTATCTTCAGCTACTATAACGAGTGCAGGCGACATGGCGCGTAAATATCTAGAGAATATCTTTGCGGAAGGAACAAGTCAGGACAGAAATTATCGGGATCTATTCTGGGCGAAAGGAGACACAAGAAACGTGAAAATCATCAGTGTAACATTACTTAACGCTCCGGAATTCAATTTTCTCAAGCACTACCTAGATGTGACCAGCGTTCAATAATCTCCCTTTTTTTCTTCGGGGTGTCCTCAACGTGAGTACAAATAGAGCGTTAGAAGCCGAATATGTGCAGTTACGATTAGCAGACGAACTTGACGATGTTGACATGTCGCTGTCTACTGCGTTTTGTAGAGATAGACGGATCGCGGAGATAGAAGAGAAACTAGACGAAGATGCCAAGAGTAGATGCGAAAGGCGAATACAAAGAGTGCTGAAGAACCCGAAAACACACTACTGCGGTGGCGGACTCTACAACAAATAACCCTCCTTTTTTCTCGTGGGGTGCAGAAACTTTGGAAGCACTGTATTCTAACCCAATGTTGTGTCAGGATTGCGAAGTCGACCTAGACTTTTCACAAGCAAAGAACATGAAGGACGCTGAAGTTACGGAGATGTATCGAAAAGCCGTGGAAAGAGAGCTCCCGTTGCTTATGGCAAACGGCTTGGTAGCTGAGAATAAGCATGATGGCACCAGAGTTCTAGTCGACCGCGCACGCGGCGAAGTCACGATCGTTAACCGCCACGAAGTAATCTACACAATCAGACTGCCGGAGATAGTGAAAGCTGTCGAGCACGTGCGCGGAGACTTCACCTTAGACGGCGAAGCAACATACATCAACTCGAAGACTAACCGAGAGGAATTCACAGGATCGGAGAGGCGCTGCTCTACACACTTTCCAGACTTCATGCTGCGAGAAGAGTTTCCGATAACGCTTCAAGCGTTTGACCTTCTCCAGTGGAACGGCAGGATCCTCACGGACAAGCCATACTGGCAGCGGAAGGAAGAGCTGCTCGAGCTGTGCACGCAGGTCGACGAGAGCATCAGGTTTGTTACGCCACACAAGAACCTGCCTAGCGCCTGGAAAGAAGTAATCGAACAAGACCGAGAGGGCCTGATCCTCAAGAAAGTCGAAAGTCCATACGTGCACGAGCGAAGCTACAGCTGGTTGAAACTGAAAAACTGGCGATTCCAAACGTGCAAGGTCGTAGGCTACACTAAAGGCAAGAACGCCAGGAACCCCTTCTTCGGCAGCCTCGTCCTTTCGAAAGACGAGAGATACCGGGGATGCGTAGGCAGCGGCTTCGACGAATGGGAGCTGAGAAAAGTCAAAGACATCCTCTTCGAGGGCCAAGTGGTGGATCCTGCCGTTCCATTCGACAGAGTGGGCGAACCATACCAACCTGTTAACACAGACCTAGATGTGCTCGTCAAATTCTACGAGATCACAGACTCGGGCGTGATGCGACATCCAGTGTTCATAACAACTCAGTAACCCTTTTTTTCTCCCTTTGGGGTGAACAATGAATGCCATGGAAACTGATAACCCCAACATTAGACATCGAAGTGGCCTACAAACGTGCACCACTGCAGCTCCTGGCAGCTGAGCCAAGGATACGTCTTCGAGACCCTGACGGCCAGCTGCTCACAGATAAGCGAGTCGTCACTGATGCGAGTTTTGTCTGGAAGGGAAAAGGCGAAACACTGATAGCGGAAACAAAGTTCTATCGGCAAGAGGGAAAGACCAAGAAAGAGGTTCCCAGCACCGAGGTACTTGAGATCCTCAACCACTACCAGACCTACGTGCTAGACCCAGCGTTCAGCGTGGTCGACAAGGAGAAAGTCGAGATCCTGCACTACGAAGTCCTAGAGAATGACCAAGAGAATCTTGTGCAACCGTTCAAGCGATTCGGCACGCTGGAAATTCCTGAAGAAAATTGGGTACCATCAACAAACATAACGTGGACCGATTACCTCATTGAAAGCATCTACGAACTCTTCACCGAGAGCCCAGCAGGGAAACGCATGTTCTTCGAAGAAGCTGAGAAACGCCTAGCCAAGGACCAGGTCGGCATAGCCGTTGTGAGCTGGGGAGGATTCAAGCAGCAGTACGTCTTCGTCTTCCCCTACGTTCGAGAAGGCAAATTCGGATGGCTCGCTATCTTCTGCGCCGGCCAAGTTGCACATCAATGCGCGATGGACATACCTGAGAGACTGAAGATTCCGATAAAGGAGGCGCCGACACTTCAGCGGCTGCCACCTGTGCAAGCGTTGATCGTGGCCACACCACCAAGAAAGAAAACGGATTAAAGCATCCTTCATCTTCCCTCTTTTTTTCTACGGGGTGATAGCATGCCCGTAATAGCGTATTGTATTGGAAAGCGAATACTTTGGGGCTTCAATGTTGAAGTCACGCCTTGGCCGCATGACGGCAAGTTAGACGTGATAGTCGGGTCCATAGCGATGCCTCCAGCACACGTGGTAATCTTAGACAGTAAAACAGAGAAAAAGCTGCTTGCATTCTCCAAGAGAATTCTGAAACTACAAGAGGAATCCCAGCAGCTCGTGGAAAAAGCGTATCCAACAGCACAAGGATGGAACAAGCCTCCAGAGCCTCCGGGAGTCGTTGACGGAGTTCGAATTCGGAACCCCAACGCCACACCTGAAGACCAGTGCGCCGGATGTCCCGACAAAAATACGCAAAGATGCAACACGACACAGTGCAAGGTTGAATGAACTCATCTTCCCCTCTTTTTCTCGTGGGGTGAAACACATTGAACTTAAGTGATCTCGCAGAAGCATGGATAGTTCTCTGGGGCATAAGCTACATTCTGACGGCAGTACTCACACCGAATATCTCTAAGGCTTCGCCGTTTCTTTACGGGGCCTTGGGAGCTTTCATCTTGTTCATCGTAGTTCTGAATCATGTGGCCTACGATAATCTTGGCTACTACATCGTTGCAGCTCTCTTCCTTGCTATGGCGCTCAGTATGGTTTATGGTGCCATAGTCTCTTGGACAGGCCTCGGACTCTGGAACGTACCTTTCCCTTCTAAAGAACCATTCCAAATATCAATGGCCGTCTTCGACATGATCAGCGCACTCTTCATGTATCTCACAGCTCAGAAAACGTTCAGAAAACGAAAATAGTCCCTTTTTTTTCTGGTCGGGGTGATATTGTGCCGACTGATCCGAAAGACTGTGAACATGTTAGCGTGAACAGGGTTATAGACACATGGAAATGCACCGAGTGCGGAGCCGAGTTTAGACCTGTAAATCCCGAGTACAGAACTCAATGGAAACGCTAACACGAGTTCAATTTTCCCTTTTTTTCTGTTTGGGGTGCACAAGTGAATGAACAAAATCACTTTTCGTGGAAACGCCAAAGCTGTACAACAAGCCAAGGAGCTAGTTTTAGCACTGAATAATGGTCTGGAAGATATTCCTGACCAGGCGTTCATAGCATGCGCTGAATCAGAGTCCGTCATACGCCTTAAGCTGCAAGCACTCATAGACGAACACGGCCTCACTGCCTACATAATGGTGAACGGCAATAGCGTGTGGAGTAAGAAGCGGATCCTCGGCAACCTAGATCGAATTATCAAGAATGGCAGGCTCTACGACAAGCAGAAACCGCGATTCTATCCGGTCGGCAGCCTGCTCAGGATCCCGAGCGGAGGAGACCCGATCTTATCCAAATACTTCTATGAGTTCCTTCACCTACACTGTGGTACCATAGCGCACTACAACATTCAAGGCTGGATTGCTACTTATCCAACGCTGGAGGACCTGAAAGCCCTCTTCAAGAAGAACGAGTTTGGCCAACCGGTGCGAGACTACATTCCTTCATGGATGACTGACGCGATCGAGATAATGGACGCTATCGAACAGAGGCTTTTTCCCCTGCAATCTTACGTGCGGGCTCAAAAGAAAAAACCTCAATACTAACCCTCCCTTTTTTCTCCTTTCTCAACGGGGTGATGAAATGAAGAAACAAACAAGTGAGACAAAACAAGCGCAACAAAACAGCTACACAGAGAAGGATTGGGACAAAGCCCCAGTCAGTCTCGAGAAGATCGCCAACCTACTTTTCGACTGGAACATCTATCCTCGAAAAGAAATCGACAAGCGAAAAGTAAATGACTACGCCAAAGCAATGAAGACTGGCTCCGTTTTCCCACCCATAAGAGTGGCCTTGTTCGAAGAAAACAAAGTCGTCATCGATGGATTCCATCGAGCACACAGCAGAATACAGCTAAAGATAGACTACATCGAATGCAAAATCTTACCCTTCCAAAGCGAAGCAGAATTGTTTGCCGAAGCCGTGCGCGCTAACAGCAGCCATGGAAAACCCTTCACCGACATTGAAGTGAAAGCCAACATCCGACGTCTACAGAGGTACAAGTTTAACGTAAAAGACATCGTGTCCATAGTTCACGTTCCAGCTTCTGGGATCACGTCAGAATCCACAAAGCCAATTCTTGTGTTGACAACACCGAGTGGCAGAAAACTTTCATGTGCCAAAGTCAGACCAGGAAAAGAGGGTGTCCATGGATTGACTTGCTTGAAAAACGCGCTGACGATAGTGGCGAATTGGGCCGAAGACGAGAAGATCCCTAATGACCCGGTCTTTAGAGAGCTTGTCGAACGAGTACAAACAGCTTTGAAAAACCCCCATTTTTGGGAGAAATCATGTTAAGGTGCGGCGACGCGAGGCTTGGCGGGGCGTACTCCGGTCAAGTATAGCAGGGTAAGCTAAGGTATCATTTGGTGAGGACTTGCATCGCTAGGCTTTGCGAGGTCCTGTCCTGCTAGGCTGCGTTCTCCACGCTAAGGCAAAGTACATTAACAAGGATGATCAATGAAGCCCACGACGAGCCAAGGCGTTATATGGTTTGGAGAGGCCAAGGTTCTGCGTCGCCGGGCGCCGCATTGTGAAGTCTGGAACGGCCGAGTGATGCGAAGTTCGGAAAGGTAAGGTTCGGAATCTTATGCTGGGGAATCGCGAGGTATTGTAAGGTCCTCCGTTGCGCTGCTAGGTAAGCCAGTTTGCGGTATCGTATGGCGGTGAAAGGCCCTGTCCTGCTTGGTATCGTAGAGCCAGGTCAGCTTAGCCATTATGTGGCAAGGTTGACGCATTGTATAGTACGGTTCTGGCCGGTCCTGCTTGGTTGCGTCTGGTCAGCTCTTTTGTGGTCCGGAAGACTCCGGTCCTGCCAGGCGTTGCGAGGCAAGGATTTTATCTGGTGGGGCGGGCTCCTGTCCTGCTGGGTCGTCTGGAGTTTGGTTCTGCAAGGTGCTGTAAGGTATTTTGTGGTGCTGAGGAGATTGGTCCAGTTGGGTCAAGTCCGCTTTGGTTCTGCAGTCTTTGGCGAGGCGTTATCTGGTGGGGTCAAGATAGGTTTTGTACTGTCCTGTCGAGTAAGGCGTTGTGTGCTAAGGCGTTTCATTGCTCGGTGTAGTGCTCTCTGGTGGGGTCTACTGTTGTCCTGTGAAGTGAGGTATTATGAGCTATCGCATGGCTTTGTGAGGTCCTGATTGGTCTCGCGGGGGTCGGTGGTGTTCTGTATGGTCTTGTCAGCTGTCATGTGGTCTGGAGAGGTCCTCAATGGCGCCGTGGGGAAGGGCGGTGCACTGTACTGCCTCGTATGCTGTTATGTGGTTTGGTGAGCACCGGTTGCGTTGCGTGGTGTTCAGAGGGGCGGTGCTTTGTCTTGCATTGCTCGGCTGGGTACTGCAGCATATTATATGGTGTGGCGGGCGAGGCTAGGCGGTCCATCGTGGAGCAAAGTACTGCCAGGTGCGGTATGGTGTCAAGGTGTTATGTGGTTTGGAACTGCGAGGAACTGAGGACCCTGGCGAAGCGTTGTCCTGTGAAGTACGGCTATGCAAGGTATGCTAAGGGCTTATGTTTTTTGGCAGGGCGGGCCGGTGTAAAGAGAGCTAGTGCATGGCAAGGTAGTTCGAGGCCTGGCATGGCTAGGCGTTCGACTGTTCGGCCTTGTTTTGCACGGTTGGCAGCGGCTGAGTAATGTCCTGTAAGCTTTGGCATATCTTGCACTCCGTGGGGTGAAATAACATGAGCGAAAACAAAAACCCACAAACAAGTCCACAAATGGACTACAAGCGAATAGACGTGGAAATCAGGGGAATGTCAGCTCTCCTGATGAACCGTTTGAACCCCGAAAGTCTGAGAGCTAGAGGCAGAGCAAGAGTAAAAGCATACAGCACGAAAGACGATGCAGCGAAGAGTGCGTACATAGCCGAAATTGAAGGCAGAGAGCAGCTGTACATTCCGATGGAAGCGGTATACAGCATGATGATCAACACTGCTAAGGGCTACAGAATCAAACGCTCCAGCGTATCTGGTTTTCTGGCTGGAACAATGAAGATCGAACCTGACAAGATCCCACTTGGCACCAACGTGTACGAAGTCGACGAGCGAGCAGTCGTCATTCAAGGCCAGCGCGTATTGAAGGGCAGAGCAATGATACCCAAATGGGCTGCAAAGTTCCAGATAGTCTACAACGCGAAATATCTTCCCGAGGGCATAGAAGAAGTAATACACTCTATCCTTGAAGAAGCCGGCGTACGAATGGGCCTCCTCGACTTTAGACCACAACACAAAGGATGGTTCGGAACCTTCGCCGTAGACAAGTTCCAACCACTAGACACAACAACTGAAGAAACGACAGCTCAGACAACCGAACCAGCAAAAAAGTCTCGGGGCAAGAGGGCAAAGAAGACCGCTTAACGGGCTTCATAAGCCCTCATCTCCCTTTTTTCTATCATATATTGGGGTGTCTAACACGCCTGACAGAAATAACGTCAAAGTTGGAGATCGCATTAAGGCCAGATGGTTCGATGATCCATTTTGGTACAAAGGCACAGTCTTCGTGCATGATGGAAAACTGGCGATTCAGACCAGAACACCAGGCGGCAGCGAAGCCATAGGATATCTCGAAGACGCCGACGAAGTGCGTAAGCTCTAATCCCTCCTTTTTTTTCCCCCTAGGGGTGCACAATGGAAAGTTTCTTTCGACTGTTTAGAGAACGGTTGTTCCTGGCATTCTATGACTGGCTTGATACCAACAAGGAAGCGATCGGCAAGTGGTACGGCGACCTGTATGATAAGGCGAAGAAAGCTGAGGCTGAGTGTGACACGTTTATGAAGATCATGGGTGACTCGTTGTGGATGTTCAACATGATTGCCGATTTGGGCGTGTGGGCCGGTGTTGGTCTGAACAAGTTTGACCTACAATGGCTCAAGCCTGGATTAGATGAAAAATCCTCAAAGCGCATGTTGGCCTTAATCTCTTCAAGCCTTGGCCTTCAAGGACTCCCGCAAGACGTCAGACAGCAGCAAATGGCCATAATCAGCTCAAAGAAGTTCTCTCTCAAACTGTTCACAGAGGCACAGCAACCATAGGATGATGTTGACTATGCAGGATTCCCAGAAAGACTTTTGCATGAAGAAGTGTGGACGCGAAGAAGTCACTGGAATACTCTTAAACGACCCTGAATGGCTGAAGAAAGAGCAGTTCTACATGAAGTGCAAGAGATGCCGCGAAAAGAGAGCTAAGCAACCTGCAATCAACCGTAAAAAATTCTCCCTTAAACTGTTCACAGAGCAACTCTAATTACCCTCTTTTTCTCTACGGGGTGACAAAAATGGTCTTCTATGAAGAGAACCCAGACGAAGACGACGACGACCAAGAAGAAGAAGAGGAAGAGTAGACCGGCTCACCGGTGAGTACTCACCGTCCCTTTTTTCTTTTGGGGTGAACGATGAAAGCCCACTATGAAAGCATGCTCAACGAACGCCGTTGTTGGCGCGCCAACAAGACCTGTCAGTACGGAAAAATATTCCTTAGGCAGCTCTACTCTTGGTCAGAGGATAATCCCTTACATCCGATGCTAGTCTTGAAAGTGTGCGACCCATGCTATTATGATGGCGTAGCAGTCGAAAGGACCGTACTCATCAACGATGGAGAATTGAAACTACTGTCTCGTGCAGAACACATCGAACAATTTTACCTTAGAATGAACATGCATTATCCAAAATACGAGCTCTCTCTTGGATGCACCTAAACTCCTCCCTTTTTCTGTTCGGGGTGAATAGTTGACAGATACTCTTGAGAAATCAACGGAAATTCAAGAACCCGAGGCCAAGGAGAGTGACCTTGACTTCCTACTGCATCACGTAAACGTGACTAGGGCCCGAGAAGGAAAAACGGCTCCTAAGGCTGCCCTGTACGCCATGCTCGAATACATCGAGCGCAAACACTGGTATGGCTACCGCCGGAGTTGGGAGATCCTCATCGACGTCATGGCAGACCGTCTTGGCATAATCGCTGAGCCTTGGAAATACGCTCTTCCAGGCGTTACCGTGCGCTACGATAACATGATAAAGCAAGGATGGATTAAGCAGAAGAAGACACAGTACCCGGATCTGGCCAAGCACTTCAAGCAATCAGGCATGATGGAAGAGTACCTGGCCGCTGCGCAGCGGGATCCTTGGGACCACCTTGGAGACATCTTTGAAGAACAACAATTGGCAGGACGACATAACATGTTGGGGCAGATGCTCACGCCGAAGAACATCGTTGACTTCATGGTAAAAATAATGATGCCGGATAAAATCGAGAAACTGCAGACGGTGATGGAGCCAGCGGTTGGTACGGGCCGTTTCCTCATTGAAATGAGCCTGCTAAATCCTAAGGCTCCGCTTATACTGTTTGGTGTAGAAATTGACGTAACACTGTACCGCGCATGCCTTGTAAATATGGCTTTGTTTAGCAAACATCCTTACGTCATTATCTGTGCCAACACGCTGATGCTTGACAACAATAGGTCAGGACCTGCCAGTGAATTGTGGAACAGAGGAAATATTTGGGAACCCATCGATGTTACAGACTTCTATTGGAAACCCGCACCAATAACTTCAACGCGCTTCTCACTCAGTCATTTTACCAATGAAACTCTGAAGGCGCTTCCGGTGCCCGATAAAAAAATTGAAACACCGTCAACAGGTGGCTACGACGCAATTATGACAAATCCGCCATTTGGCAAAAACTATCGTGCAGGCATAACATCAACATAACCCTTCTTTTTCTATGTGGGGTGATAAGAATGCAAGCAAGCGTTAATTTCCACTGCGTAGGCTGTGGTCGACCAATACCTTGGAATGGCCACGGCATGTTTGCTTACACGTGCGTGTGCGGAGCCACATTATTCGCAGACCAAGAAGGACATTATGCTCCTCCGGCAAGTCTAGTCATCGGAACAAGTGAAAAACGACAGCTGCCACACTTGGACTACTACCTCGGATTCAGCAACTACGTTTCAGTGGAGAAAAATCGAGCCTACGAAGAGCTTGTCAAACTAGGATGCACGTGGTCTTGGGATTGTTCAGAGTGCAAGAATCAGATAATAGAACTGAGAAGAGGACAGATCAAAGCTGGAATGATTAAGTTCGAGATACATCCAAGCTTGAAAGCTCTTCTATAACCCTTTTTTTCTGTTCGGGGTGAAGCCGTTGAATCGTGAAGAAGGATTCAGCCTGAAAGCATTCGCCATTTCAAACGGTGAGTGCTTTCAGATGTGGGAAGTAACACCAGAAGCGATTGAACACGGCGAGCAAGTGACGGACACGAGAACTGGAAGGCACGGCCAAGTGCGATGCACTGCATGGATCCCAGAACTTACAACGTGGGCGTACTGCATCTCCATGAAAGACATCGACGATGAGAAGAAATGGGTTCTAGAGCGTTTTCTGATAAGGGCCCCTGCACAGACCAGGATAGACGAAGCCGGCACAAAAGTGTTTTACGCGCCACGAAGGCTTAAACATCAGCAGCACTTGGCCGCTTACGTGCAAAGGCGTAACGTGAACATCAAAGACCCATACAACAACGCGGCATGGCGAACTAAACGACTAGACAAGCTGACATAATCCTTACTTTTTTTCTGTCTGGGGTGAACACCCATACCAACAATGAGGAGCCA